>OLRF01000140.1_pt1 | contig 112721 bp, 146 predicted proteins | sample 1672061 | NCBI WGS metagenome assembly OLRF01 (sample SAMEA3136641, study PRJEB25190) | human gut metagenome | reverse complement strand
TTATGCCCTTCTAGGGCTTACTCAAGCCACCGGCTCAGCCGGTGGTTTTGACTTTGCTTATTGTTTTGCAAGGCGCTGCCGTACCCTGTGCTCCAGCGCCTTGTAAAAGCTGCTCAGGCAGAGCGTGAGCAGATATACGGTCAGGGTCCAGACCACAGGATGTACCGTAAGGCTGAACTTGTCCGCAGTCCACTCCATATACCGGATCAGCACCTGATGGATCAGAAAACCGTAAGGGGACAGCCCGGCCATCCACAAAAACGGCTTTGCGGAAAGCAGCCGGGAAATGATTCCCTTGCCCACGGCAAGCAGCCAGACCAGCAGCACCGCAGAGGGTGTGAACAGCACGTTGTACCGGAAGGCCACCGCGCCCAGAACCCCCACCTGCTTGGCGGCGATAAACAGGCAGCCGCCCGCAAGCAGCACAGCGGCAAGCTCCAGCAGGGAGAAAGCACCGCCCGGCAGGCCGCTCTCCTGTTTGCGGCTGTGGTAAAGGCAGCCCATGCAGCAGCTGATGGTAAAATCTCCCGCCCGGAACACAGGGCACAGATAGGTCAGGTAAAAGGCGGCCTTTCCGCTGAGCCCGGCTTTCCAGACCGCAAGGGAGAAAAGACACTGCACGCAGAAGATCACGACGGCAATGCAACGCAGCCTGCGGACATCGGCCTTTTTCAGTACGGCGAGAAGCGGGGGAAAGATGGCATACAGAAAAGCCTGTACCGAAAGATACCACGCCACTCCGTTCAGGCAGAACCAGAAACGGCTGGAGGGGATCCATGTTTGCAGCAGGAAAATGCTCACCACAAGCTGCGCCGCACAGGAGAGCACCCCGCAGGCAGAGGGCTGCGCCAGAAGCCACTTCAGCACAAATAACAACGCGGCAGCCATCATTATAAGGTGCAGCGGGTACAGCTTGCGTATTTTTTGCAGAGAAAAGGCTATGGCGGACCGCAGTCCCGGTGCTGTGCGCGGGCGGTCGTAATAGTTGCAGGTCATCAGAAAACCGGACAGCGCCACGAATACCGTGATCGCCCACGGCCCCAGCCATGGTGCCCCGCAATGGGAGAGGACTACGCTCAGAAATGCGACTGCCCGCAGCCCCTGCAAAGATGAGATCAGCTTTTTGTCTGTCAAAGTATCCTCCGTTCTGCCGCAAAGCGCGTCAGCTGTGTTTTTGTAATGCGCTATAAGTATAAAAAAGACGGCGCGTCCTGTCAAGGACACACCGCTTTTTTGCGTAGTAGGGTGCGATTTTTGGGCGTCATAAATTCTTAACAAAGAAAAATTGCAAAACCCCTTGATTTTTAAAATAATAACGTTAATTCGTGAATAAAATTGCTGAAATCGCACTTACTACACCACTACTACACCAATTCTGAAACCGAGCTATAAAGTATAATCGTCAAATCCGATTTTGAGTCTTAAACCAAAGAGCTTTGATGTGACAATCGTTGCTCCCACAAACGATGTATAAAATTGAAAATCGCATTTGAAACAATATGAACCAAGGCGTCTGGACACTCTCCAGCGCCTTTTTGTTATAAAAGTAAAACGCTAAAAAATGGGGTACTGGTCCAATTAAGGATCAATACCCCATCTGTTTTTATTCTGCTATTGAGTCTAACACGGCGTTGACAACATCCAGTCCAATCTGTCCGGGAGCACTTGAGTCTCCAGCGCTGGCAAAAGTCATGGCAGAGCCAAAGACCTCCCCACATAACCTGCTGGCAACACCAAGCTTACTCATGCTGATTGTGATAATAGGAGTAGCAAAATATTTATTTTTCATTTCAACCGTAGCGGCCAGTAAAGTCAATACATCCGTGCTGTCGTGCGGCATAACTGCTACTTTCGGTAAATCAGCTCCGACCTGTTGCATTTTAACCATACGAGAAATGAGCTCATTTTTATTAGGCGTCTTTTGAAAATCATGGCTTGAACATATAACCACAACTCCAGAAGAATGTGCATTGTCTATCAGTTCACGAACATCATCTCCAGCTGTAAAGAATTCAATGTCGATAAGGTCTGCACAGTCAGTATCTATTACCATGTTGATGAAATCTAAATATTCTTTGTGGGTCAAAGACACTTCTCCGCCCTCTGCCTTGGTACGAAATGTCACAAGCAAGAGCTTGTCTTTCAATGCCACACGAAGTTTTTGCATGCAAGATACCACAGAATGTGCATCCATGCATTGTTCAAACCAATCAACACGCCACTCCACGCAGTCAATACGAAGCCTTGAAAACTCAAATGCGCGTTCTAAAATTTTTGCTTCAGTTGTTTCAACGATTGGGATTATGACTTTAGGTCTACCTTCCCCAATATGACAGCCACGAACAACAATAGACATGATATCTCCTCCTTGGAATAATAATATCAACGTCCATTCCTGTTGTCAACCAGTTCAATATCGCTCGGTTCAACATAACCCGATACATTTACTGAAATTGGATACTTGCCAATGCGGCTTTCAAGATTTGTCACTCGATAACGACCATTGACTAGTTTTCCATCATATATAAACCATTCTCCCCGGCGGCGCATACCGCAGTGAGTCTGGCTGTTTGAAAATAATACTCCATCTAATTTAATTTTATCTCCTGCATGAAATGTATTCTGGTTGTCTGCCATCAAAACGAACTCCATGTTGCCATTCCGCAGATGCCGTCAGCAGCCAATCCATGTGCTTTCTGCCATTCTACCAGCTTAGCTTTTGTACCAGCACCAAAGATGCCATCTGTCTTCAAGCCTAAATGCCGCTGCAATACGGTCACAGCATAAGACACGCCGCCAGTGCAGTCCTTAGATCCCTGACGAATCGTGGGCATGATTTTACTCACGACCTGATATGCAGTACCACTTTTACTGACCCAGCGACTATGAGTCTCACGCACATCAACATGAACAAAGCCGCCAGTCACCTGTGCTCGACTATAATAGCCAATACCGCCATGCTTCTGGAAGTAGGGGAGGGAGGCTACGTACAGTGCAATACGAATTGGGTCAACGCCATTGATGTGAATATCCGCTGCTGTGCCTAGGCAATGTTGACTACGAGAACTGCCACCGATTGAAATGTTATATGCAGGAGTACGGTAGGCAGAGCTGATTAGAACCGGCTTTCCAAAGTGATCACGAATCTGCTGCAGAGTCTCTACCAGCTCAGTTGCCACCTTAAACTCATCGCTCCGGTCATTGCAGGCAAATTCATAGGCGCAGAAGTTCTTGGACAGCTTCTTGTTCCAATCCTTCTTCATAGAATATGTAATAATGCTCATAGAGCCACACCTTCAATCCTTCTTGAGTTCTGCATTGATCTTCTCGTTCTGGATATCCATCTCCTTGACTGCAGCCTCAATCATCATCTCGATAGTAGGAGTAATCTTGATATTCATCTTCTCCAATGCGGCAATAACATACTTCTTCTTGTCGGCCTTCTTGATTGCGCCGGTAACACCCAACTTCTCGGCGGCACGCACAGCCATCTGGACGATCTTGTACATACCGATCTGCTTCAGGTAGGGGATGCCATAGGTCATAAATGCGGTGCCAGCAACAGTGATAACCAGCTTCACAATAACAGAGACGATCTCATTAACAATACTTGCCATAGTAATACCTCCTGTTTTTGAATAAAAAAATAAAGCCCGGCACACACGTACCGAGCTATGTATTAAATGTCTTTTAAATTTTGTCCGTCAATCAGGTAGCTTTCAAGAGCAGCCTTAGCTTCCTTCATGGGGTCGATAGCATTACCATCAATGCCGTGACTAAGCAGAGCCAGTAGGGCTTTCATCATAACATTGATACCATGTTCACTCTTATTTACACGCTGCTCTACGCCAGCGATTTTTCGTCCATGGTCTTCAACTACGATATCTTGTTCCTTCTGGTGCTCTTCAATAGACAAAAGCTTGGAGCGATATAAATCTAAAACCTCTTTATCATTCTTGAGCTTACGGTCGATATCTTCCAAACGCTTGTCGTGTTCAGTAAGCTTCAGGTTCTGTTTCGTGTCGGGCTCTTTTGCCTTCTTGATTGCATTTACAATAACGACAACAGCAGCTGAAATAGCCGTAATGCCACCAGCAATACTTAGAATTATTTGCCAAAGCTGTTCTATTGTAAAGCTGATAACACCCGGAGCATGAGTTGGTGCGGCAGTCAACAAACCAATCATTTCATCACCTCGATTCTGTATTGACAAAAAATTCACACTATGATAAAATAGGTATGTCAAAAATTCATCGAGCGAATTTGTGACGTCCTATCTTTGTATAGGTGTGTGACGGGAGAGCTCTGGGTGTAACAGCCCGGGGCTCTTTCTGTTTTTACATATACTTTTAGTTTGTTTACTGCTTCGGCTTACATACCTTACTCCAGTGATAGTGCGGCTTGTCCTCGTGAAACATGATATAGCGCATCCAGTCATCTACATAAATGCACAACAAAGCAAGGAAAAACCATAGTACAGTAAATGGCAGACAGATTTGACCAAGCAGATTGAATGGCATGGAAGAGTAGTCCCAGATGTGTAATCCCATCATCAGATTCAATGGAATGCCGACAACAAGCTCCATACCGGTCACAAATAACGCACCGACAAGACCCTGTTCCCACATGGGCATTTCCCACGGAATATAATTGTTCAACCCACCAATGACCACAAAGCAAATGCCGCCTACTACAGCCATAGTCCAGTGTGAGTGACCACGCCATAAAATCTCGATGCAATAATAAAGCGCTCCTCCTATCAAAAAGAGAAGCGCACATTTCAATAATTCTTTATACTTCTTTACGATTTTGCTCATTCAGCGGCCTCCTTCTGCCCGGCGGTCTCAAGATATTGCTTCAGAACAGGGTCGTAGTTGATTTCAATTGCGTTCAGCTCTTCCATTGTAGTACAAGCCTTGATAGCAATTTCTAATTCCTGCTGACGCGATACAAAGGGTTTTACATATGTACCGATTGCCAATGCAAGTGCAGCCAGTTCTTCATAAGTCCATTCTACACATTCGTCGCCGGTTGAGTTCCATGTCAGCTTGAACGGTTGCCCGGCGGATGCAGAAATTTGATACAGCGCCAAATTCGAAGTCAACAATGCCTGTTTTTCACTGGTAACACTGTAGTACTTTCCATCGGACCATTGAAGCGGATGCGAGGCTAGATATGCAGAGAGAGCAGTCTTAGACTCAGAAATTTTATTGTTTTTGATTGGTTCCAAACTTTGTTCTTCACTTGGAACAGTTCCGTCCGATACGACTTCGTAGCAATCTTCTTGTTCCTTAACAGTCCACAATTCTTCACCCGGTTTTGCTGCGGCATTGTGATTACTCAGTTCTTCAACCATTGATGAATACAACTCACACTCTTCTGTCGTAATTATTGGTTTAGATATCTGATATCCAATTTTTATTTTTTGATTCAATTGTATTCACCTCATTTCCATCGACCAATTGCAATATAAGAGTTTTCATATCCACTCCATTCAACACCAACTGTAAAACCAGTAGTCGTTCTATTATTTATGTTCAACCAACAATAGCCGCCACTAAAGGCTATAGCATAATTTATATCAGCAAACGGAAGTAAGAAAGTTCTGTTTCGAGTGCTTTTCATTGTAAACCAGCAAATCTGTACTCCGTTACCAAAACGAACTGCACCAAAATAACCATCGGTAGTAACCTTTGTTTGGAAATCGACAGTACCATTTCCAGCCGTCGTAGCATAATTCACATTAAAATTGCTCGGATTATATACATACATATCACCAGAGTCATTGCCGCCCCATAGCCATGTGGGTTGACCTTTCTGACCAGACCAGTGGAACTTCATATATTTATCATCATTATTCAAACACTGGGCATTTGTAGCCAATCTCGCACTCGTAGCATAATTCACACTTTTATTTTTGTCCGCAGTATTATCTACGTTACCAAGCCCAACCTCAGCCTTGGTGTAGCTTGGTTTTGTAGCTGCTTTAGCCCATGCATATACATCACTTGCAGGCATAGAACTTGGGAAATCCGTTATTTGGGACTTTGTATGCTTATGTGAAGTAGGTGCTTTACCATCAACTAATGCTTTCAAAGCTTTACCCTGTGCAGCACTAAGGCTCTGATCTGTACTATCACTTGTCAAATTGTTTTGAACTCCGCGCCATGTATTTGTATCTGTGAATTTAGCATCCGCTGGAACACTCTTAGCAATTGTGTATCCGATTGCAACGGGCTTACCACCAGAGAAGTAGACAGGTTGATTATTGGAGCCAGCATTAGAGGAAAGCTTTGTAGCTGTTGTAGCGTTTGCTGCATTCGTTGCGTTCGTGGCATTTGTAGCGTTCGTGGCGTTGCCCGCACTATTAGCATAATTAACAGACTGACTGCCGATAGTAGCGCTTGTAATGATAGTACCGGCTTGAGCGGGGAGATAGACTTGAGAAGTCTCGTTTTTGCCAGCATTGTACTTCGCGTCAGTTGAATAATTGAAAATTAGACTCTCATTGCCGCCAAGGTTACCCATAGTCCAGTAACCGTTCTTTGTCGCCATAGCAGCAACGGCACCATAAGAACTATCACCTGCATAGCTACTTTTTATTGCAGCGCGATCCCTATCACCAATCCAAGAACCGCCAGTGGATTTTGTAATTTGGCCGCTCATCGTGCCACCGATAAGAGGTAGATAATTCCCCAATCCAATCCAACTCTTCAGAACATCCTTAGACACATCTTTGATTTTTGTACCATTGTCTGTATAGCCTGCAATATAATTTAAATTTTCTGAAGTCAAGTCAGCGCCAGCGAAACCAATCTTGATAGTTCTATTAGCGTCGTTGTAGTCTTTTACACCGTTGGAGGTTGTCGCGCTATCTGCAGTACCATTCACATTGCCGTGGAAATTGCCATCATCTGGACTGAAGTAACTCTTGAACGCGCCATTTTTTGCAATACGCAAATAACAATTTGAGTCGTCACGCAGGTTTATAACAAGATTACCTTGGTCGCTGGCAGTTGTTTGATAATAAATATCTGCACCGTCAGTAGAACCATTCCAGCTGATTTTGTTTGAAGTATTTGTATTGCCAATATCAGAGAATGAAATATTACCACTCATTGTTCCGCCGCCAGTGGGAAGATAGGCATGAGTATGATCTGCGATAGCAAACTGGTTTTTATTGACAGCCCTCAGCTCATATCCATTCCAGCCTGCAAGCCAACTGTAATCTCCATAATTCATACCGCTTTTTGAGTAGGCAAATGTAGTAGGTTTATTACTTCCAATATCATTCACATTTTTATGCGTATGGTCTGTATTGCTTTTCCCGGAGAGTTTTGTGTTCATCTCACTTTCAGTATAATACCTGTCGTCATGAGTATGTCCACTCGCAGCATAACTGCCTTTAGGCTGATATACGCCATCTGTCTTGCCTTTGATGTAGTTCCATATTGAACTCATAGGACGACGTACATATTGATTTTTGTTGGCTGCTGCTGCTGTTGTGTGATTTGCCCATTGTGTAATAATCAAATCATCGTCTACAGGAGCAGCCGTCCCTGAGTTGAGCTTATTGATCAAATCGTTTGCGCCTGCCCGTGTATTATCTGCTTTCCCGCTAAGCTTGCCGTCCATTTCAGCTTCAGTATAGTATCTATCATCGTGGCTGTGACTTTTCGGAGCGAACTTTTCTTTCAGCTTGCCCCACAGATACTGTAAGCCAGCATAATCTAAATATCCCATAATCGACCTCCTGTCTCAGTAAAAACTGAAATCAGCTTGCCAAAACAGTGTCGATTTCAGTATTTGTGATCTTTGTAATAGTAAAAATTTCGCCCAGAGCATCCCACTTAGAGCCATTCCATGCATAGTTCATTCCATTGCCAACGTCATACACATCACCAACTGTCTGACCGCTCGTGGGTAGCTTGTCCGTAGAAGCAACGGAACCCTTGTAACGATACATCGCCGTGATATCGCTCTTCAGTGCATAAGTGCTTGCCGCGCCAAATCCATCCAGCTTTTGTTTATCGGCAGTACTCATCAGGCCGTGGACGCTCTGTGTTGCGTCATTGTATGTTGTATTGGTTGGAGTAGCCCAAATACCATCGCCACGCAGATATTGACCCTGCTTGCCAGCCGCCGGGGCAGGAACCAAACCAGAACCACCAGCAGCCGAAACGGTAGCAGCTTTAAAATCAGAATAGGTGGTATTATAATCGGGTCCCCAAGTAGCAGAACCATCACCACTCCATCTTAGAATTTGACCAGCAGAACCACCGGACGGAATATGCTTATTACCAGAACTTGTTGGGTGAGAATAATTGTTTGCGCCAGCCTCGATACCAGCCAGCTTATTCTTTTCAGCGGTGGTAAAATCATTGGAGGACAGCCCTTTGCCTTCGGCTTTATCAACCTTGTCATTTAGCTTTGCCTTTATCTTTTGCCAGAAGTAAAGCAGGCCGTCATAATCTAACCAAGCCATGTGTTTCCTCCTTTATGTTGATAAAATTTTATCTATATCTGAATTAGTCAGCGCTTCCATGTACATAGATGGATCGCCAGTATTCACAACCAACTCGCCATTCTCATCTGTCATAACGGTGGTGATGCCCGTGCCCTTGATGGATACAGAGCTTTGTTTTGCGCCATCCAGCGTGATTTTTGCCTTACCATTAAGTGCGCTCTTATTTGCACCCAGTGAGAAATTGTTGTCGTTTAACAGTGTCCAATTGCCGCCCAAGTACGCATACAGCTTATCAGGTTTCAGATAATAGATTTTTTCGGCTAGAGGAGCCAATGGTAAGTCGCTCACAACCTCTAAATCGCTTCCGATTTTTACGTGAGCCGTAGCAGTATCTCGATAGGCGTTTCCGGTGTCAAGGCAGACAATAAGCTGTCCGTCGATCACTGGAGTCTTGTCGAGTTGAGATTGTGCAATCTCTAAAAGTGATAATTTTGACATCATGAAACTCCTTTTCGATAAAAATAACCCCACACTCCATTACAGAGTGCAGGGATTTATGTTAGATTATTATGTCTCAGCGTTCGCGCCGGAATCATCAAGAGCCTTCCAAGTCAGAGCCCCTTCGACACTCTTGACGCGATTGTCCATAGCAGTATTCAAGCCATCCGCATAGGTTTTTGCAGCATCGCGAGCGGCATCCGCCTTTTTAGTAGCATCCGCAGCAGCAGTCGCAATTACTTCTGATTTCGCAGCAGTCAGTTCATCCTGAGACACCTTTGCATTCCAAGCCTTGCGCTCTTCGGCGGTAATGTGCACCACAGCATCCTTGGAATGACCGTCTAGCTGGTCTTGCACCTTCTTGATTTTTGCGTCAGTCTCAGCCTTGGTATAAGCATCAGGCACAGCCACATACAAGCCATCATCTTCAATTGTGATAGAGTTATTGGCTTTTGCAGACACGCGCACAGCAACACTGATTTTATTGTCGTCAGAAACGGTCACGGTTGCAGTAGAAGTTGCCACACCGATATAAATATCAATCAGAGAACCAACAGGAATTTTGATGACCTCGCCAGTAGTGATAGTCAGTTCGATTTCATGGGTCTCAGTATTATAGACGCCGCTCTTTACAACCAAATCCTTGCCCAACGCAATCGTCAGAGTGTCACCGCCAAATACGGGCATCTTGATGGTGCGGGTCTCTGCATCGTAAGTGGGCTCATGAACAATACCAGTCAGAGTAGTGGTAACAGGTTCGTCACCCTTTGCCACACTCAACACGCCAGCATTATAAGTAACATCTGTAACGAACTTACCTTTAATACCTTCCACCGCTGCAACCTTGGCATTAACATAGTCGGCAACAGCCTTGGTGGTCGGGATATCGTCATTGGTGGCATCCGCCGGGATCTGAGTAACGGTTGTTTTGTTCAGCTGCACAAACTCCACGCCATTCCAAATATGCATGGTGTAGTCTGTCATGCGGAAATAAATAATGCCCTGAACCTGACCAGCTGCGGGCAGGGAAGACACCATCTTAGTGCTCTTGGTGTACTCAGTTGTACCCTTAAACAGTTGCAACGTATCGGTCGTAAAATACAGTGTGTCCATGTCTTTTGGAGCAAGGGCATCGTACCGTGCTTTCGTACCATACGCAAATTTTACTTGTGCCATATTTTTCCTCCTTATTAGAATTCAGTCCATTGGAAATTTGTAGATTGAGTTTGAAAAGGCTCGACGAAGAACCGACCTGACTCCGCGCTTTGCTGCACGACCCACGGTTCATATTTGTCGTCTTTGCCTCGTATCATTACGGTCTGACCTGCATAAGTCGCGTCATTCTGGTTGATTGCCTCATTTGCCGCCGGAATACTATCAAAACAAAGCGTCCGAGGCGCTACCTTTTGAATAGATAAATCGTCCCGGACGTATATGAATTCTGATGTATCTTTTGTGATAATAATGTCTTTGCCATCAATCAACCCAAGCGCAATCGCGGCTTCTACGTCTTCTGCGTTACCGTAACCAAGCTTCGAGTATTTGTATGCCATTCTTTTCACCTCGCTTTAAACGATGGTTAGAATGGGACAACACGCATACTACCATCTTCAGTTTCCACAGTTTCAGTCGTGATTTTAATAGCGTTACCAATGGGTTTGCCCTCGGAGGTAAGCTGAATACGATGCTCTTCATCGTAAGTGATGTTATCAGCCTTGTTAGCCAAACTAGTGTTGAAGCGGTCGGTCATTGCCTTGTTCAGAGCCTCAAGCGCAATAATACGCTGGTCGAGTGTGCTCAGTGCTTCATCAGGGATCAAATCAGACCACTTGCTGATAGGAATAATATGTACAACGCCGGGGCCAGCCTTACGCACACGCTGAATCGTATGTCCTTCAGAGTCCATCTCGACATGAACGAAGGTCAGTTGAAATTCAATGTCTCCAGCCTCACTAGTCAGACCCGTGTCAAAGGGCAGAAGATATTCCAAACGGTTCTTGTACAAGTCTTTTGACTTTTGTAGAATCTCAGTTTTATAGCGTTTGCTCACAGGTAAAACGTACTCCAGCATAACTGTATAGTCACTAATATCTACACCTTTATAGGTCTGATCGGCAAGAAAGTGCAAATTATCCACCAGCTTGCTCCGCTGCATGATACGTTCAGTCAGACTCGCTGTGACACTGTTATCCTCGTTAATTAAAAAGGTATACATATCACACCTCCTTTCCGTTCACAATGTACAGGTAATCATCCAATGAGATCTTCTTGCCCTCAAGCAAGTTCTCCACAAATTTGTCCTGTACCATTCCATTCTTATAGAGTCTGTGCATACTCTCGACGAACTCAGTGAAAATCTTCTCCATCACAGTAGACCTCCTTGAATTAGCGTCAGTGTATAGGCATCAATAATGGCCTCAGGAGTTGTACCTCCCAAGGCCTTGATTTGGTCATATTCGTATTTGTCAATCGGCTCAATCGTTACAGTGTCATATTCCGGGGATGGAATCAGGTAATAGCCTTCAACGTGCCAGATATACTTGCCGTTGCTGCTGATAATACCCTGTGCGTCATCTTCGGTGCAATTCACCATGATATCGTGCTTGGGCTGATACTTTACAAATTGAAGGCGGTCAAGAGCATCGATCACTCGACCGTCTTTAAGTACCTTATAATACACTCTCAACACCTCCTTAAATGCTGAACATCACGGTTACCCCTAACTGCTCAGAGGGATAATGGAAGCCATACAGCTCACCCGTCTCCTCAATTGCATAGAAGTATCCATCATAGGTCGCAAACGGGCTGCGCAGCCAATACTTTGTTGCCTTGCCCTCTGCGTTGTGCTTGATGCGTGATTCATTGCCGGTCATGTAGCTGATTGTTTGACCTTCGTAAACGTAAGGCTCGTCAATCATCGAAGAGCTTACTTCAATCGCAGATGGAATGAAGAAATAACAATCCGAGGTCACAATTTCCTTGCTCTTATTTCCGGCAGAACTCGGCACTTTGACCTTCTTAATCAGCTGTTTCCAACCAATCGGCAAAGCATCAACCAGACGAGAGTCAAGATATTCACGCAGAGAAGTGCTGCCCCAACCGCCAGCATTATTTGCAGCAGAACTCAGTACCATGTCCTGACCTAAAGTGTCTTTCTGCAAGAATGTCATGGAACAACGCTTGTTGGAATTATCGCTTAGGTAGTAGTTCTTAAAGCTTGCCACCTCAACAATCAAATCATCGTGTGTCCATGCGGCCAATTCGCGACAAGCAGCATCACCAAGGTCTGCGTACCAAAGCTTAGACCAATAAACCGTACCTTTAGCATGGCGCTCGTAAGCACCATCGTCTGCTTTTGCACATCCAAATACCAGAGTGGCATTCGTCTTTGTGGAACGGGTGCGAGTAATCTTTGTGTAATTCAGTGCAGAGCCATAGATATTAGAGGAATAGACATACAGACCGTTATCACCCTTAATGTGCCGGATAACAGTCATATCGCGAGAACCGGCAGCAACGCCATTTGCAGAGTCGATACCCCAAGTCATCTTGACGCCAGTTGAGTTCCACAGACGGATACCATTCATACCGTTCTGCTCAAAGCACTGCATCAAAACAGTGTTATTTGCATTTGTGACATCCATCTTGTAGTCAACAGCCAACACAAAATCTCTGTCCTCTTCAAACAGCTTGAGGTCGGTATCAATATAGTTCTTGCCATCAAACACCTGCGGTTTACTAATAAGAACCTTTTCAGTGATGTCCTCATAAGAGAAATCGTTGCCAAGCTTGATGGAAACTTCATCCTTTGGCGTGGCAACATTCTGCTCAACGCCAACCTTGTTCATCGCATAAATTTCAACAGGGCGAAGCTGACCGATTTCCTTACCGTCAAAGTAGGTAGAAGAATACTCGCAGCTATCATAAACAGCATTGATATCCTTATCGCCGGTGACGTAACCGCCTTTATCCCAGCCACTGAACAGGTAATACTTAAAAGCAGTTTCCTCAGAGGTATAAGTCGGAGTATCGCCGTCATACAGCACCATAGAGCCATACGGAGCAACAGTTTCCTTCAACACAGCGCCACGATTCATATAGCGGACAGTGTATTTGCGCACAGATTCGGTATAAGTTGCGGTAACAGTCTGATTGCTGAAAACAGTCGTAAACTCGGTGTCCCAGCCACTGAAAGTAAAATCTGTAGAAATTGTGCTTTTAGCAGTAGGTGTCGGAATTGGATTCTCCTTGCGGGTAACAGGGTCAACAGCTTTATCGCCCTTATCAATGTACTGGACATCCAACACCGTGCCATCCTTGTTCACGAACGTCCAGACAAACTGCTGAACAAGCGTGTTGTAAGTAATGTTCAAATCAGGCCATTGTGCTGTAAATTCCTCCAGCTGACGCTCGCGCATGATGGGCACATGAACACTACCCTCAATAACAGAATGGTCGGTATTATATCCGTTTTCATCCAAGCCAGTCATCTTCAACAGACGATCCAGCAGGGAAGTATCATCCAACTGCCAATCAACGCCAGTCAAACGCACACGGTTCAGGTTTGTGCACTTAGCCAGCATATCAGTCAGGTCAATTGTCGGGCACTTCTCGACAGTCAGTGTGGTGATATTCTTATAATCTGTAACCTTCAGGTCGGTCAGATAATTCAGGTTCTTAGCACTCAAACTTGCGATCGCAGGCAATTCGGCTTTTCGAATCTTGCCGCCCTTAGCAAACGCGACACCAGTAATACCAGAGCCGCCAGCATAGAACTCTTCCAGATTCGTACAGCCGGTCAGACTGATGGACTTCTTCAGGTTCGGCACATTCTGCAGGTTCAAATGCTCAAGCAGTGTGTTGTTACCAACCGCAAAATCAGTCATGTTTGTATTCTTGTAACCATCGGCGGCAGAACCAATCTTCAGGTCAGTCAACTTTACACCGTGGCTGAAATCAACATAGCCGGGGTAGAAACCAGAAATATCGCCAATGCTCTGGATGATAGAAGCGTTGTAAACATAAACTTCTGTATCATTCATAGCTGCAATCGGGCACTGAATCTCGTAAGTTTGACCGCGCTTACCACGCACCTTTACAGGGTTAGAACCATACCGCACAGAGACATAAGTGTCGGCATAGGGGACAATATGGAAAGTGCCATCGGGTTTCACACCTGTCCAGTTGGTCGGAGTATAACCACGAATGGTCATATCGTCAGAGGTACAAGCAGCACCCGTATACTTAGATGCCATGTATTTTTCCTGATACCGCTGGAACTGGCGTCTTTGGTGGCGTTTGTTACCGTGCATCATTGGCAGATAGCTGGTTGTGCCATTATCCTCATAAGTGCGGAAATACTTACGCCGCATATCCATGATCCACAACTTCTCTGGCTTTACGTCCTGATAGTCTTCGAACTTTTTCAAAATACGAGTAGCACTCCATGCTAAAGCACTCTCGCGGTTCAGGAACATCTTTGCGAGATCATCTGCAAACAGGTCACGAATCTTGCACCACAGCTTAGAGTCGTGTGCGTTGAACACACTCTTTGTACCGATAGTGTCCATATCTTCGTAGCCGTAACTCAGGGTCAGACCGCCCTCGTTATCGTTGCCCATTGCAGTGTCGTTATCGTAGTCAAAACAGAAATCCCAGTGCACAAGGTCAGTCGTGTGCGGGAATACGTTCTTTGCACGGTTATCGACCATAGTATGACGCTCAGTAAACAGATAGTGGAACAGGGTAGAATCTTTAATAAAGTAGTTCTCAAAGTTCTTCTTGAACTCTGCATCATCTGCATTCACAACCCAGTTCTGTACGCGAATCCACGCATTTTTAGCTGCCTGAATCTCTTCATCGGTACAATTCTTATTGATGTAACGGAACTCAAAGCTGTGGTCGCCATCCCAAGTTTCCTCAGAGAAGTCGCCGCTCAGGAAACGTGTCTGTGCATCGGTGTTATTATCAATCTCAATAATAACTTCCTTGTGATTGTTCGGGTCCATACCCATTGTGTCACTATTCTTCTTTGAGTTGCCAAAATCGCCGCAAGCATAGAAATGCCACTGACCATCCTTGAAGACAGTTGCGTTTGTGGTGTCGGTCTCCTGAATAAAAACGACACAGGGGTAGAATGCCATGGTGTCGCGTACCTTCGGGTTGTCCTTGCGAGCTTGACGAATGTACGGGTTGAACTCGTTAAACTCGTCTGCCAGTAGAGCATTATTTGCATTCTCAGAAGAAGCAACATTGACTTTGATGTTAAAATACTTCTCACCAACGCTGTTTTCTGTAAACGCATACTTGCTGCCAGTGCTCTCATCACCAAAGGTGAAACCACCAGAGCAGTTGATATCAATATTACGACCAGATTCACCGTATGCATTAGAACTAGTGCCCTGCCCCTTATGTGAACCAATGGCAATCCAGTTATCTTCCACGGCGCGGCCATTCTTATAAATGTGCTGAATGGTCGTGTTTGACACTTCGTTCTTCTTGCCGGTCGTAAAGGTCGGAGCAGAGATTTTGATAATGCGCAGGTCTGGGCACTTCTCAGCCAGTAGGTCAGGATTCAGTTCGCCGCTCACATCCGTAATATCATTGCGGGTGTAGCGCTCAATCATTTCCTCTGCATTCTTTGCGTCTGCAATAAAGTTGTCGAGGATCTCGTCGTCCGTCAGGTTCATCATGTAGGACTTCATGCGGTAAACAAGCACGTCACAATCAGGAGAACCAATCGTAATGCCTACCGGAGAAGCCTGTGTAAAGTTGTCGCTTGCGTCATACAGCTCAACACGACAGGGAATACCATCCAACCATAGAACCATTTCCTTGTACTGACTGTCTGGCAGAATATTAAATTCAAATTCCATAAAGTCGTCTTCACAAGTTGGTAGGTCGATGCTATTCTGCTCACTGGTCAATGTGACCTTCTGCGCCTGAATATTCAAACCGATACCACCGTTCAAGCAGGTCAGTGCCGTAGCATCGTAGTTCTTGACATTCGTAGTCTTAAACACAAGTTTAAAGTTCTTACCCAACTTCTTTGCGTCATCACCAAACAACTTATAACTGATATTTGCAGTTGTACCAGCCTTCACACAGAAGTAGGTATCACCATCTTCGTCCAGCTGATAGCCACCGTTAGACCAGTCAAAATTATCGCTTACAGTCAGCCTTGTATTGCCATCAGACCACAAGCGGGTCTCGTCAGCGTTAGTCTTGCCAGCAGGGTTAAAATCAAAAGCCAGATTTGTCTTAACGGGCTCAATCGTAATACCAAGCTCTTTAATCTCGACACTGATCTCCTTGCTTACGGAGCCGCATACGATTTTCAGCGTATGAGTGCCAATATCAGCGGATTTCCATGTCCATGTCTGCATAGTGCGTCCGACAGTCAGAGTTGCAGTTTTAGCGCCGTCAACCTCCAGTGTTACAGTGGTCGTAGAGCTGGAAGGGTCATAAACGGTATAGTTGATTGCAACATTGCTATACTGTTTTGCACTTGCTGTCTTTGTGGCACAACTGATGATAGGAGTTGTATTGCCTTCAGTTGCCCACATGATATCTTTGACAACCTTATTACTGGTGACCTGTTTTCCATTGATTTCAGCAGTCATGGAAACTTCTACCAAATGTGCGCCGTGGGTCTGTGCAGGAATAGCATAAGTCAGCTGTCTGCCAGTAACGCTGCTTGTGGTAGAGCCAAGAATCTTTCCATCAATCGTAAAGTTGATAGTTTTTGCAATATTGCCATACGGAGTGTAGCGGAAGGTGACCTCACCACTGTATACCAGCGTATCATCAAAAGTACTCTCCAGATAGAACTCAACAACATTGACGGTCCAAGTCTTTGTGCCAACACTGCCCACACTATCAGTCACCTGCAGCTTAACAGTATTGTCACCGCTGTGCAGATACTGGGTTGCGTCAAAGCTGTTCTTTCCCTGGATAACGGTCTGCGTGCCAACTTTTGTATTGCCGACATACCAGACGCCAGTAGCAGAACCAGTGTCATCGCCAGAATTGTCCACAGAAGAGAACTTGAAATTGATAATAGCTGAGTCACCAGCAATCACAGTTAGCGCAGAGCCATCCAGACGCTCGATCTTGATAACACTTGTACTGCCGCCAGTGCCACCGCCTCCACCACCTTGGATGACAACTTGTGTTTTCACAGTGCCATTTTCCAACAGGCTCAGCTTTGAATCCTCGTAAGTAATATCATACTCACGCCCAGAATTCGGGTCAGGCTTCACATTTTTCAACTGCTCCTGAATTTCAGAAATATCGCTATTGATAGTATCAATGCTATTCTGCAGACCGGAAGCAGTGTTCTTTACCACGGTCAAATCATTTGCCACGGTCTCAACGCTGGTCTTTTCAGCCTTTGCTTCTAACAGCTTGTTGGTTGCCTGTTTGTTGTAATAATCACTTTGCAACGTCTCAGGCAAGCTACCAACACTATCCTGCAGATTCTTTACGGCAGCATCGTTGCTGGTTTTATACTCGGTCAGTTCGGTTTTAACAGGCGCAATCTTTTCGTCGATTTTTGCTTCAACGGTTTTATTAAAAGCGGTTACCCAATCAGCACTCGGGTCAGTATTCAGTGTAATGGTTTTAATAACCTTTTCGCCATTCAGGAACTTGATCGTCTGTGTTTCAGCATCATACTGCACATCAAACTTTGCCAGACCGTCAACCTTGGCGATATCATCCCGAAGCAGGGTAACAAAACCGTCAACCTCTTCCTTAGTGTAATAGTTTGCCAGTGTGTCAGCCAGACCATCTACAACAGCCTGTGCTTCTTGTGCGCTCTGTGCAGCCTGAGTTGCAGCAGTCTGTGCCTCACCAACCTTCTGACTCATGGTAGACAAGAACTGTGTATACCAATCGTCATCGGTCGGGTTATTCATTGCGGTGCCGGTAAGCGCTTTCAAAACATTCAGCTTTTCGTTCGGCTTTGTACGCCACAGATAATTCTTCGATTCGCCGCTACTCGGTACAGTAATTGCACCAGTCGCCATAATTTCAAACTTCAGCACACCCTCTTTGATGGTGGCATAGTTGCTGACCATCCAGTAAAACCGGATCTTATCAGTACTATAGCTCACGTTGATGGGTGCGGTATAGTTCTCAGCATTATTAGCGTTAACATAGTGGATCTGAATTGTCATGCTCATCAGGTCAACACCATCATAATAACGCGGCATCTCAAACGGAATAACCTGACTGTTATTTTCCTGTGTGATATTTACCTGAGTCGGACTCAATGTGATTTCTTTGTTGGTATCAACCGTAGAAAAATCACTGTCCGAGAAGGTATCAAACCACGTATAGTTGCCACTTCTGGTGAAATTCTGGTCTTCCACAGAGAAGGTTGCCACATCCTCATCACAATCAACTACTGGACGAGCATCTTCTATGGAAGTCTCCAGCGTCATTGCGGGGCTTGCAGCGACCATACGTTTGGATTCTTCAAATGATAATGCCATCTACTCACTCCTCTCATTAAGTATCTTTCTTATTATCGATATATTTTTCTTTGAGGACATTCTCATAAGTGATATAAGGATAATACGGATAATAGCGGCTCAATGTAACATTCATTGTGCCTTCTCCAATGTTTTTATCTATCTTTTTAATAATCCACTCAACTGCAATATCAGACTTCAGGTACTTCGCTGCGTATTTTACCTTTTCATTCACATCAAGCCACGGGATCATGTGCATACTCAACGTGATGGAATCCGTTAGTCTGCAATTTTTCCATAGCGTGTATTTGCATACTGTCATGGCTGATTCGTCTGATGTATATCCGTCAAACTCGCTACCCGAGCACACAAGGTTTCTTCGCCCGATTTTATCAATTGTCAACCGACTGTTGTACAAGTCATCAATGCGGTTTGGGTCATTTACGACAACGTACTCAAGGTTGTCACATGCCTCCGCAATTTTGTCTGCCTCAATTTGTTTTGCGGTCGGCATCGCATCCACAAACTTCGTCATAGCATGAGACTGAGATTGACCAATAAAATAGACCCGGCTCTCAATAAGAAGAGCAGGGTCTGATATCTGGATCTCTGTATTCGTTGCTGGATTATACTTCACATACACGGTGTCATAATTTTTCGTGGATGGATTATAGATTTGTTTCGGGTAATAGCGTACCTGTGGATCACGCTGTTCTTTTTCGTATTTGCCTGTAAGTGCGTTGAACTTATATGTGAATGCACCATCAGTTGCCTGATTTAACCAATGCTCACCATATTTTATGACGTAATAACGCCCTTTCCTTAGTAGAGAGGTATCTTCTGGTTCGTCCTCTCCTTTTTCGTTGGTAACAGCCTTAAATAACATCATAGGTCCATACACTGCGCGCGTTGTTTCCCGATACTGTCCTGCCCCAGTCGGATTCGTTTTGATTGTCGTAACAAGGTTCTCAACACAGATTCTTGCATTTATCGCAATATCTTCTGGGCAAATAAACGAAAATCTTGTACCGTCCTGAATACTTGCTTGTTTTAATTTTAACAATAAAATAGACGCGCCGGTATCATTTGGGTTCATGTTGTAGCTCATATTCAATTTATTATCTTTAAGCAGCGTAACAACATCATTCCATTCTTTTGTTCCTTTTTTACAATACACGACCTCGCCAGTACCGTCTGGGTCATTTTTTTCAAGTTTATCCTTACAGAAATAGTCGCTGGAGTTTGATGCACCCCATACCTCTACACAGTTATGGATCTGACCGTAATCGACGCTGGCATCTTCGCTGATAACCATACTCTTAAATGTATCCTCGTCCAGAACAACGGGGTCGTCGTAGCCAGATGGAATTTCTTTGCACACAAAAGTATCGTCGTCAAAATACATCTCGAAAGGAAAGTAGAGGTCTCTCAACTCCGTCAAAATGTTCCAGATGGTCGTGCCAGTATTATATTCTAGGTCGTGCGGAATTCGCCGCACCCAGTAATCTACCATACTCTTTGTCAGTCCTGAAAGTTCAAATGTCTCCTTAATGGAATCGCGAACATAGTGCGGCTTCTTTTTGTCATCTTCGTAATAGTTGACCCCATCCTTAACCACGAGCTTGCGGTCATACATCGGAATGCGCGTTGCGTATCCGGTCAGTGTTCCACCAAGCGTGCCGTCAAGCAAACAGGTCATATCAAGGCAAGAAAGGCTTAGTTTGTTCGTTGTGGCATCATAACTGTATCCATTTTGCTGTATTGCATATACGCCAGCGCCATACCAGTGTACACCATCTGTATCCACAAAGTTCGTGCCAGTTCGTATTTCAGCCTCACCAGAGTATAAAGCGTGATAGAAGTTATATATCTGAGTTAAACCATCTTTCAATTCCCATATCGTTCCTTGAATATCGTGCATTGAATAGCCAACAAATACACTTGTGTCATGGAAATATTTATCAAGCTCTTCTTTGGTACAGCCAGCAATCGCTGCAACATCGGCTGCAGATAATATCCTTCCTGCTGCGATACCACCCTCTACAGCAGCAATCATATTTTTTACACGTACTGTTTTCCCATAAATCATACAGTCAACACCAAAACTATCAAGTTCAAGTATTTTACTTTGTAAAGTTGAACCATCTCTTTGAACTGCATCACAAGCTGCATTGAAAATCACTTCAATATAAGACCTGATATCTGCATTCAGCAGCGGAATAACAACATCTCCTCCGCCTATCAGTAGTGGAGTGTATGCAATCTCATACGTCTTGCCATTTGTTGTATAACCATCTGAAGATGCAACAACGGTCGAATATGTTCCAACATCTCCTTGCTCTTTCACAAAAGATGCATATTTCTCTTTATTTTCATCTGTCCAAATAATACGCTTACGGTTTATATTTTCGATATTGCCATACTGTTCATAACCGCCAACCTTATATCTCCACTTTGCTTGCCTTAACTCTGTGTCCTTTTCTTTGTATATCGCACTATTTTTGATTTTTGCATCGATCTCTTCTTCTGGTATTCTTACCGCGTCCGCCCCAACAAGCGGCATACTTGTTGGAGCTTTCATACCAATCTGTAAGCGCAGCATCTTGCTCGTCCACTCCTCTGTGGAGAACTGAGAAATAGAGAATCCACTCTTCGGGAAGATATCAAGATTAAAAGTGCGCCGTGTATCTGAGTCTGCGTCAATCGAGTTAGAACCACTTAACGCAAGTCCTTCGATCGTATCAATAATCTGGTAGTCTTTATTCAGCAGTTCAATACGACAATATAATCTTTTTGACCGGCTTTTCAGTAAGGCCAGATCTTCTTCTGTAGGTAAGTAAGTCATGGCCCACCTCCTTAAATCAAACCAGCGTTCTTCATGTCATCGCTGCTATTCAAATCGCCAGTCTCTACAAAATCAAATGAGATTTCTACCTTATCCGGATGCTCATCATCTGAGTAAGAAACATTTCCATTCACATTCATCAGCCATGCGCGGCCATCGTACATCTTCAATGCTTTTGGCTTTTTGTTCGTTAGCCAATTGATAAAAGTCTCCCGATAGTCAATAGACCCATCAAAATCAAACTCATCATTGTTGCGATCCCACTTGATAATAACACCAGAGAAGTTGCCGCTATAATAATTTGCCTCACTACCATAGAATACGATGGGATACTTGCTTCCCAATGTCGTCTCCACAGACGCTTCTTGATTGCGCGTAATATTCGTGACAGCTGGCTCAAGACCAACATAATATGATATGTCTTTATCCATTAGCCATGCTCCGTCAAAATCGCTTACGGCACTTGTAGATGTGTACACTTGTTCAATTTCATCCACAACAGGAACTGCCATATACTGATACTTCGTTTTCCTGCCACGTGCGAATTTGTCATAGCATACAATCAAAATAGGCTCAACGGAACTTGTGATCTTCTTTTCATAAATCGTAATCCAGTCGTACTTGCCAACCTCTCTACGCTTTACGCGAATAGAATCAAAATTATTAGGCTCGTCCTCGTTTTTTGTAATGGTAAGCTTAATTCTGCCTTCTCTTTTTTCATTCTCTGCCACAATTTCAAGTTTCTGCAGTTGTCCGTCATACTCAATTCTGAATGCGCAAAAATCCGTGTCCAGAACATATCCGTTCACAGTTTCTCCAACTGCTCGCACATAGTACACCTTATTATTATCAAGGCTTTCTACGTTAAACGCATGTGAAATAGAGCCGTGGTATATCTCCTCATGTAACAAAGTCTTGTCTGAATCATAAAGCTGATATTTATAAAGATTCAGTGTCTCGCCCTCTTCTTCGATGTTTTTATACTCGACAGTAAATGAAAAAGCGGGGAAGGGAATCGTCTTTTCAGCGCGTGCTTCCACATCAACAAACGTTAACACCGGTTTTTCATGGCAATAAAAAAGAACGGCATCGCTTAAATCACTTGTATTGCCGTTCTGATTTGTTACTGCAATTTTAAGATAGTAGGGGAGTAGTCTGTTATGTATAAGGTTCGCTGGCAACATAAACATACGCACAGAAGATGAACCACTGGTTTTCACTGTCTGGTTAACAATAATATTGCCGGAGGCGTTGTCATAGATAATATACTTCACTTCATTGATCGTGTCATCGTAACATGTGTACCGCACAATATTTTCCCGCGTAGCGTCTATCACGGAAAATTTTGAAATTATCGGTTTCGCCAATTTAACACCTCCTTATTTTACGCCATATATCTCACATGGAATAATCAAATCGTTATTTGTTGTAATGGCCGTCTCACCAGAGCTTTGTGCGTCAAAGAATGTAATTTCAGTGCAATATTTATTATTCTTTTCATATGCTTTTACATAGAACGGACGGAAAGCACTTTTTATACTTGTGTCAGAATTGTATGATACATTTGGAGTAGAATTGTCGCCAGCGCTCAAATCATAAATCATACACAGCTTCGGCGTATTCATAGTGGCGCAATGATATTCTGCACCACTCCATTCACCTGCGACTGGTTTCGACACAATAACAGAAACTTTGCTCAAATATTCGAGCACCCGTTTTGTTGCAGCACTCTCTGGATCAATCTCAACAACTTCTCTCTCTTTGTAGCCACGGAAAATAAAAATATATTCTGAATAATCGCTGTCCGCTTCAAAAGTCAACTTGTTCTCTTCGCCAACAGCAGAGTATGCATCTTTTGAATCGTTCTTCCATAATAGCTGGAAAATCTGCCCAGCCTTCAACTTGTCCACAGTAATAGTATCAGTGGTGATTTTATCCCCAGAAACTTGCGTAAGGCTGTTGTTTACAGAGGTGGAATCAAGCGCCACTTTACCATTTTTGTCAACAGATATAGCACCAGTCAAGTTAAGCTTTGTCGCCTTGATTTTTACAGTATTTGTACTCTGGTTTATCAAAGTAGCAATGTTTTTTCCAGTATAATCTGTCTTAGCCACCTTTGAATCAATGCTTTCAGTTGCTGTTTTGATGTGCTCTTCGAGCTTTTTATTTGCGTTCAGTTCTGCAGTATCCGCATACTTTTGAGCTTCAGTTTTTGTGGCACACAGTACGATGGCATTCTCGTTTTTTGAAATTTTAGATTCTGTCAGCGAAATTCTTGTATTTAGCCCGCTCATGTCCTCGTTGTATTTTTTAGTGGTTACGCGGGCTTCAATCTGCTGCTTTGTACTCTCCAAATCAGAATTATATTCCGTTTTAAAGCTTACAAGGTCACCATCTATTTTGCCAGCGGCATCCAGTGCCTCGTTTGCTTTTGTATCATCCGTGTATTTTAGCGCCACAGCCCAGTCAGTCCGACTAAAGCTTTCAGTTGTAGGACGCGCTGTCTGACATACAAGAACTTTATTATCACCAGAACTACTTGCCCAGATATCACCACGGCTATATGGGGTTGAAGGCGTTGTGAAAAAAACACGTCTTGATCCATTTGCTGTATCGTTTTCAAGGCTCGCAGCTCTCAAAACTTTCAATAAATTCTTGTCACTAAGAGCCTCCCATATAAAAGTGTCCGTCCACCTATACGCATCATCAGCCTTCATGTCATAATAAAGGTCGCCAATGTGCAGTCTCTTTGCATCCTCCGTTACCCAATTTACTGTCGGAGCTGTATCAGTAGATGGTACACCACTGTAGAACCATAAGCTGAGTTGTCCGTCTACCTGATCTTTCAGCGTTAAAAATTCACTGACATCCGTGTATTTAACAATAGTGTCAGCAAAATCTGTATCAATAATGGACAGCTGACTGCCAACCACGTTGACTTTGCTGTCCACTGTTTTCATTGTACCAATATTATCGGGGGAACATACCAGTCGCTTCATATCACCCTGCAATGCAGTCACAACCACACTCTGTCCAACCGTGTAAATCTGGTCAGAGGTAATGTTATACTGGCTTCCAAACACGGATATTGTGTATGTATTCCCACTCACCGCAGTTACCACGCCAGTCTGCGATTTGTCAAATTTTGCGTCATTGAGTTTCTTTTCAATCGTGTCTACGATGACTTTGCTCAACACGTCGATTGCATCTTGACTATTTTGTGACATCTCGTCCCTCCTTTATAAATGTATACTCGATCTCAACCTACCCAACCCACCCTGAGCCAAGTATACTTCGTATTTATTTTTGCTTATTGTACTGCTTAACGTCTATTCAGTTCCTGTACAACCTTGTTCGGCAGACGATTTACCAGCTCACGAGCCAGTGCATCGCTATCACCAACGGGATTGTTCACATTCACATCACCAATAGACAGGGAAATACCACCAGCGTCACGGCTTTGCACCATAGAAGCAGAACTATGTTTTGCCAATTGATCGCTGAACCACTTGTCTGGATTGCCGCCCATCTCAAACAGGCGAGAGGTAATATCAGCAGGAACAACACCATCGCCAGTCTCAAGATATGTATAACGTCCAGAAGCTGGCTTACGAACAATAAGTTCTGAACCTCTTTCGTCAACGTTTGCAAAATGATTCGTTTTAGAAGATTTAAGACCATTCGCATGACCACCCAAAAAGAAACCAGCAAAACCTCCCAAAAGAGTACCAATCAATGCTCCTACAGGTCCACCTACTGCCATACCCGCAGCTGCGCCCAGACCAGCACCAGTAAGAGTTGTAGCAGCCGTTTTGACTGTTTTATCTTCATTGGCGGTTGCGTCATTCTTTTTGTCTGTTTCGTCAGTTGCTTTATTCTCTTCTTTAGATACGATCTGTGTAGCGTTAATTGTGAGATTTGTTGCGCTCTTTTGTGTGTTTTCGGCAGTTTCAGAACTACTATTCGCAGTGTCTTTTGTATTCTCGGCAGTTTCTTTACTCTTACCGAAAATGTCCTTACACAGATTTACGATTCCACCAATAGGACTTATGTCCCAGAAGAACGAAGCAACGGACTTTATTGCCTTCTTACCAAAGCCATCTTCTTTATTGGACCAGATTTTCTTCTGATTCTTCATGGCCTTTGTGCCGCCATAAATACCAAGCCCGCCAGCTGCAAGAATCGGAATCGCAGCGGGCCCAGCAGCAGCCAAGGCGCTTCCAGCTGTACCAATAAGTTTTCCAGCACCAGCAAGCAACTTACCTCCGCCACTAAGTAATGTAGTTCCAACCTTACCAATCCCGCCAAGAATCGTGGAACCAATCTTGCTCTTACTAACAGCATTACCGACAGCCTTAAATCCGTTTACAACTGTGGAAACAATGCCGCCGCCTTCGCCGGAACCGCCGAATAGGCTTTGAGCGCCACCTTTGATCGTGTTCCAAATATTTGTAAACGCATTGATAATTCCATTGCCAGAACTTACAACCTGTTTTGTAATATTGTTATTCGCGGTTGTTAATATGTTCTTTAATGCGGTTCCCGTTTCTGTTGCAGTATCAACGAGCGTGGTTTTGACAGCGTTGACTGCCTGCTTGGCTGCATTAACATAAGATGTGCCAGAACTTGCAGCCTTTTCGCCACCATTATTTAAGAATCCTTTTATCGTATTCCACAGACCTTTTGTGCCGAGATCTTTGTACTCACCAGTCTTAAACATGGAATACAGATTATTTAGTTTTGTTAGCGTATTTATCAGTGATTCAAGGTTTGTAATCAAATTCTGGATGCCGGTGATCGCGCTGCCAGTATTTAGACTTGCAATGATCTTATTGTGATATCCGTCCAGTGAGCCTTCCATCTGAGATAGACTCATCTTCTGGATCTGCGCAGTGTACTCAAGCTCCTTCTGGTAATCCTTCCAGCTCTTGCCGATATCATCCATGACCTCAGACAACTTGTCCTTGAACTCATTGTACTTCTTGATCTGGTCGTCAATAGCCTTTTCAGCGTCTTTATTATTCCATTCACGCTGCTTGTCGGCAAGGTCTTCGCGTGCAGTACGCACATCTTCGGCGTTTGCCTGCCACTCGTAACCATTCTCAGTGTACACACGGGTCGTGCGCTGTTGCTGGGCACGGGCGAGAGCATCTTGTGCCTTGGAAAGTTCAATGGCGCGTTCAGTAGCCTCATTATTTTCTTCCAGAGCTTCCTTCTGCTTATTCAGGGCTTCAATCCGCTTGTCGATGACTTTGCCCATAGCATCGCCCCAAATCTTGAGGTCGTTATTAGATTTGTCATTTGCGGACGAAAGGAGAGAGAGGAAAGAAGAAAGGATGTCTTTTGCATCAGATAGAGCAGACTTGAAACTTTCGACCGCATTTTTCGCGTCCTCCCAGTGAGCAATCAGTTTCGCCATCACTTGGGCATCGGTTTCTTGAACATCTTGATATTTCTGATTATAAACAGCAGTCAGTTCATCTAAAGCTGCTTTCTTGGCAGCTTCTTTATCCTCATCAGATGCGTCAGAAGAATCAATACGACCAACTGCACGGTCATATTTTTCTTTTGCAACCTTATATTCTAAAGTCGCCTTAACCAATACGTCGTACTCTTCTTCGGTAGGAGCACGTACAGCATCGTACATCTTCTTGAGATAATCACCGTATACAGTTCCATCAAATTCCTTCATTAGTGGTTCAAGCTGCTTCACATACATATCACGCAAACCAGTTGCGTTGATTTTATATGTTCCATCATCTTGTATGAACTGATCGAGGAAAGACTGGTCAATTTGACCGAGCTCTTGAAGAGTATCTTGACTTTTAAGACTTCCGGTTTCCTGAATCTCTTCCAAAGCGCTACGGAAAGCACTAAATGTACTCTGGAATTTATCAATTTTAGTGTTTGCATCTTCGATGTCCGTGCCAAAACCGTTCCAGAAATCAGTCATGGAGATATCGCCTTTATTCAGTTGTTCAAGGCGATTTGACCACAGCTTAGCCAGACCGGTTTGCCCACTATCATTGGCAGCATTGATAATTTTCCCAACAAGAATTTCAGCGGCCTTCTTGATCTTGTCATCATCGACATTGAGATTTCCGTTCTCATCAAGGAAAATGCCATCGAGTTCTGGGTGCTTGGTAACTAGTTCGGTGACTTTCTTTAGTGTATCGTAATCCGCAATCTGTTCTCCATTTGCATTATCAATTTTAGACAGATCATGAAGGATCTCCATGCCAGACTGGAATTCGTCTGTTTTACCAGTTGCTTCATCCAGCGCGGTATTTACACCTTCAATTGCATCCTTCAGTTGATTGAGCGAAATAGTCCCGTTCTTAGCGTGAGTGTCAAGATATTCAAGGACTTGATTGTACTGTCCGATCTTACCCGTGCCATCATTTGTAGCGGCAGCATGTTTTAGTTCTGCCTGAATCAGATCTCGACATGCAGTGGCATCTACAACCAATTCATTTCCTTGCTTTTTTAAACAAGAAGTATATTTGGAGTCAAGCCCCATGAGGGATTTCATCGTGTTAAGACTTATGCTACCCCACTTGTTGTACTCCTCCATAGCAGAAGTCAGAGTGGACCATGCGTCAAGAAGTGTTTTAGAAGAATCCGCTGCCTTGTTCGAAGAATCAGCGGCCTTTTTCGAAGAATTGCTAAACCCATCGAGCTGATTGCGTAAACCGGCAGCACCATTCATTGCGGCAGACATATTATTTCCAATAAGCGTTAATCTGGTGTTCAATGCGTTCATAACACCGTCAATTTTAGCTTGAACAGCGTCAGCATCTTCTCCATTGGCTGCTCCCTGTGCAGCGGCTAATGCGGCAGCAAGTTCGCCTGTTCCGACAGTGGCATCTTTCAAAGCTGGGCATAAAGCAGTAAGCTTATTCTTTTCATCTTCAGTTGCTTCAGTAAATGTCTCGGCTTTTTCTGCAGCGTCTCCCTTTGCAATCGCATTTAGTTCTGATATCGCCTGAGAAATAGCTTCCATTTGAGCTTCTGCATATTGAGTTGCCAACAAATCTGCATACGCACTTTGATTGACTTGGAGCTTTCCATTAACAAGTTCAAGAGTATTAAGATACTGGTCATCCATTTGTAAAAGAGCCTGCAACGAATCAACGCTCATGTACCCATACTGGTTGTATTCTTCAACAGCGCTAGAACAGGCTTTGTATGCTGATTGAATATTATCGATGACGCCCATTGTTTTTTCGAGTTTATCGGCGTAATCGTCAGCAGCTGCAGAGTTACTAATTTGCACAAGACCGAAACTTTCAAACACACCAATTAGAGACTCAAATGATATTTTATTCTCGTCTGCAGTTTTATGGAGTTTTTCAAGCGCAGCTGTTTCGGTCTCAGTTTGATGAGAAGAGTCCTTATCAATGTTGATTATTGCCTCGCCACTCATTCCACTAAATGCATCAAGCCCATTGAATGTTTTCCAATCGCTTTGCTGAGAATCACCATTATCGATATCATTCTTGATTTGTTTTATTTTTTCTGAGAATATATCAAGATTGGTAGTATCAATGCCTGTATTATCTTGTGCATTCGCCAGAGCTTTAGTGGCTGCGGTCATGGCGTTCGTACCGGCAACATACTCGTCCTTATACTGAGCAAAACTGTCAGCATCTGTCTTGTAATTGCCCATCTGCTCGGAAACAGCAGTAGACAATTCTTCAACTTTGGTTTTCTGGGATTCAAAAGTTTCATTCAGAGCATCGAGTTCTTTCTTTTTATTTGCATACTCTTCAGAATCTTTTCCGCTAGAAGCTTCAATTTGGTCAAGTTCAACCTGAAGATCACGACGTTTTTGAGTAGTATCTTCGAGTGCTGCTGCATACTCATGGAGAGATTCAGTCTTAGAGACCTTCTCTGCAACCTGATGAGTGCCAGCATTTGCACCACCCTCGGCATAAGAAACATTTACTGTGCGGGATTTCACAATACTGTCTTCAGTTTTATCATTTACAACAGCACTTGTGTCAGCATTTGCTTTATCGTTTGCGTCCTTCTCTAGCTGCTTCTTGAGTTCGAGTTGAGCCTGTAACATATCATTGATAGCTTGCAGACGCTCACGCTCGGCAGGGTCAACAATGTCTTCAATCTTTTTAACGCCTGCGTCCTTCAGAGATTTGTTAAGCTCGTCAATCTTGGATTGGATCTCTTCAACATCCTTAGTAGCTTGTTCAGCTGCATCATGAGAATCATTCATTGTAGCGACAAGTTCTTCGGAATGCGTTTTAAGGTTCATCAGATAATCGACAATTTTAGTCGCGATAAAGGCAACAGCAGCTACGCCAAGAGAGAGGAGAAGTTGTTTGCCATATTGAGCTACTACATTCCAAGCCTTTTGAGCCGCAGTAAGAGCTACTGTGGCGACCGTGCTCGCCTGTTTAACACTAATTTCTTTCAAGAATGCTTGAGAAAGTTTATAGACACCATTTTCTTGTTCTAAAATTCCAGCGTTGAACAGTTGTTGCGTTTTACTTGCATCGGAACAATGATTGGCGTAATCTTCCATCAAGGCAATAGCATCTTGTGTGTTTGGAAGTGCGAGTACCCCTTTAGCGTCTTTTAACCCGCCTGCCTTCATGAATTCGTTCAGAACACCAGTTGTAATGCCGTCTTTTTGAGATGCGATTTGTTCAAATAATTGAGAATTGAATTTCTCACCTATTTGAACAGCATTTTTTGTATTTTCAATATAGTCCTCTAAGCCTTCATCAAAAGAAGACAAACTGAGAAATGCTTTTTGTTGAGCTTCGTCAAGATTTACAAATTGTGCAATAAATCCATCAATGCTTCCGATATCGTTAAAAATTGAATGACTATCAAATTTTTTTGCATTTCCGATTTGATAATTTCCCAAGAGCATATATTTCTGAAGGATTTGCGGCAAATCTTTAAGCTGCTCTGACGCTTTTAATGTTTTATCAAGAGATCCATCTAAGGTCGTTAATTCACCTATTGACTTGTTGATTGTCAAACCGTATACTAATCTTAGTGGTCAGCAAAGATTATTTGTGAAATAGGTGATAAGAATTATGAGAATTGGTGAAATCGAAGCAGATATTGACTATAGACACGGCAAAGCGAATAAATGGGGCTTTTGGACAATAGGAGCTTTAACTGCTGAAGGAAAAAAGATTCTGAAAAAATATCCAGACTATAAAATCCTAAAAGATGATTGGAGAGTAAAAAATGATGACGAATTTTTTGCATCAGTTGTTTATGCCTATATGGTTGATTGTATTTTACAAGAATACAGCGACAACGAATATTTAATGAATGAATATGTAAAAGCAACCGAAGATAAACTAGCGACTCGCCCAAGCGGAAGAGGAGAGATGTCTCGCAAAGGTATAAACGAAGCATTCTTAAAATCGTTCGAAGATTATATAAAAGAACAAAATAATCCCGGCATACTTAAAAGAGAACAAGAACAAGAAGAAAAAGAAAGAGCAATAGCGCGAGCGCTTTCAGCCGAATATGAAGCAAAGCATCCGCATGTGACATGTCCCTACTGTAAGTCCACCAATACCGAAAAGATCAGTACTGTGAGCCGCGCTGTGTCTGTGTCCCTCGTGGGCGCTGCCAGCGGGAAAATTGGCAAACAGTGGCATTGCAATAACTGCGGCAGCAATTTCTAAAGGAGAATTAAAATGAAAGTCAATCAAGATATTATGAACCTCATTTGCAAACTTGAATACAGAATTGGTGACACATGTGCAAATAGCGACTCGTACAACGGATGGACTGATGAATGGGGCGCTGATTTTCGGTACCCTGTAACCGTTGACGGCCATGGGAAATTCAGAGGTCGAATTGACGATCTTGGACTTGAACCGGAAGCGCTTGGCGATATCTATTATAAATTCGGTGCGAATGAGATGCATGTTGGGTACGGTATCAAGCATGTCCTCGAAGAGCTTGAAGATTTATATGGACTTGACTTTGTAAAGCTAGAAGCAGAACGGAAAGCAAAAGCGCAGAAGTGATTGTATTGCCAGCAAAACCTAGTAAACAATTCTATCGTAAGAACTGTGGGTATGAATGGTAAGGATGTGAACCAAGTTGTCTTTGGTGATGGCAATTGTATGCACTGATGGTATTGTGGTGTCTGCAGACAAAAGGCTGACGTGCAAAACCATTGATTTGAATACCGAACTTGTTACAAAAACTCAGTTTTTCGATACGGGATTAAAGATTTTTGTTACAAAAACTGGACACGTTATTGCACATACAGGGGAATCTGTGCTTTCCGATGGCAGATTTATTGAAGATGCAATAAAAGATATTGCACAAAAAACCAATAGCCTAAATCTCTGTGTGCGTGATGAACTACTTTATATTAAAAACGAATTATCTTCTTTTGCTGGGCTAAACGACACAAGATTTTTGGCGGCAAGCATTGAAGATGGTATAAACAATATATACACCACTTCTTTAAAATCAGACGATTTCATTAAAGTTGAATCGTCCATATTTGGAATAGGAGACCTTTCTGTAGCGCAAACAATTCATAATACATTTACACCAAACATTAAAGATTTCACAGTAGAAGAAACAATTGATTATCTTCTTTTTTTAAATTATGCAGCCAACAAACTTAATAGGTTTTGCAAAAAAGATGAAACAATAAGTCAACAATGCGATATCTGCGTCATTACGACCACCGGCACACAGTTTGTCCCTTGCGAGGTTCCAAGCGAAATAAAAAGCGAGAGTGACTATTCCCATCGGCATCTATATACCACTCTTCGTAATTGGCTCCGTAGGTTGGTTCACCGGGATGGATTATCTTATTGATTGTAATAGGTTCTTGTTTTACACGCTTTTTTATATCAATAGAAACATCGAAGCCTAGAATGTTGAATTTCACAATATCTCCTCCTTCCATCGAAGTATAGTAAAAGCCCGGCCTCCCAGCAATAGGGAAGTCGGGCTTGTTCATTATGATGACTGCACAGCAGTTATTTCAGAAGTTCAGCGATTTCTTCAGCAGTCACACCATTTGCCAGTGCATTGGCAACAATATCTTCTGCCTTTTTACGATTCAGCTCTGCCGCAATCTTTTCGTCAGCATCAGCCTTTTTCTTTTCGAGCTTTACAATCTCTTTGTTGAGTTTTTTCAACTCTGCTTCTTTTGCTTTACGCTGGGCGTTCAATGCAGCGATATTATCACCAATAGTTGCAATCTCCTGAGCAATAGATTCTGCGGCAGTATTCTTTTCAGCAATCTGTGCTGCGTAATCGATGCCATCGAGAATCTTTGTTTTATTCTTGCTTCCTTTAGGACGTGCCATAATAAAATACCTCCACTACATGCGTTTTGCTTACATGTTGTTTTTGATATTTTTATTATAGCCAGAAATACTAAGATAGTCAACAAAAATATTTTTCCACTTTTGACGGCAGGGGAAAGACTGCCTGTAATTTTTCCTGCGTGCGCTTGATTGCGTAGCAGTGATTTGGAGCACCCCATAGTGAACCTGTGGCGCTATTATGCGCGTAGTTCCACTCCGACATTATGCTCTCTGAAGCGTCTCTGGCAGTGCCTATTATAATAATGTAGGCACATGCAGAGCTTGCCTGCGGATTCCTTTCGGTTCCCGGACGAGAATTACCCAAACTCGCCGTGGCTAGGCCACCATATTCGTCGGTTTTACTAAATACTCCCTCATGCTTCGCAATGATATAATAAAATACCTGCGGAGCACTTGTTCCGTGTCACCACCCGGAGTATTGCTGGGCACAATCATGAAACCCGTCATTTTGGGTTTACCCAGCTGAGTTGCAAATGCTGCGATGCCCAGTCCAGCAGGAAGGGCACCAGTAAGATTAATGATTTTATCAAGAAGTTTAACAATCGATGTGAGGAAAGATACGCCGCCCTTTACGAGACCGGAAGAGAGGACATCGGTAGAAAGAACTTGGAAGCTTGCGTCAAGTTGTCCAAGGCGGCCTTGGATACTGTCGAGCCACTTTTCGTTCTCTTCCCATGCCACGTTGGCGCTGTTAGCAGCGGATTCCATAGCAGATTCAGCAACATCAAAGTTATTTAAGATTGCACTAACTGCGTTAGCATTTCTCTTTCCGCCAATCATTTCAGTGACATTTGCCTGCGTTACATCGGACAGGCCACTCCATACTTGAGACAGCTCTTTCATGATTTGATATGTACTCTTGAAATTTTTGCTATCCAGCATGATGTCAACGCCAGTCAGAGATTTCAGTTCACTGCGGAGCTCAGACACAGAATTGGCCATACCGTCAACTTCAATACCTGCATTCTCTGCGTCACTTTTAGCAGCACGGAGATACATTGATAAACTTTTTAAAGTTGTCAAGCTGTTACTTTTTATGACCATATTTCTATGGCGGGTAGTCATTTCTGGCTACCTCTCACGTTTCATTTTGTTATATCGTGAGTTCGGACTGGATCTTCACCCTGGAAAGAATAACAGGGGATAGCTGAACCATATATGTTACCATATAAGGTATTACAGTCTCTACGCATTTTTAATCAGTAAAGTCATGCCCAAGCAGTTAGGATGCTAAGCATAATTTTTGTTGTAGTTCATCTTTCGATAGCTCACTGTAAGATAAAATGATATCCTCATTTAGAACTATTTTATCGTTGTCAAGATGATAGTTGAATGAATCATAATTTTGAAGCCGTCCGTTTTCATTTATAAATTTCTGTATTAAAGCCTCACACAAGTTCGGATTTTTGTTTATATCGGATTCCCATAAATATAAAATAGGAATATTATATGTTTCCGTTATATATGTATGCTTCGCTTTGTCTCTTCGAATAGCTTCTCGTTGCTGCTGATATTTTATAATTGGATACCGTATTGGACTACAATGCCAATAATCGCCCATAACTTCAATAAATAAATTGCAGTCTACCAAATAATTATCAACGGCATAATACTCTACATTGTATTCGTTTATATATTTAATGCCCATGTTATCAAGCATTTTATTTAATGTGAGTTGAGGTTTGCTTTGAGTTTGAGATATTATACCGCTTTCAATTGTCCTTGCAGCGCGTTTTCGAGATTCTTCTTTCCATTCAGGTTGCTGGCTCCAAACTTTTGCATACCATTCTCTTCTACATTTGGATGAACAAAAATGATTGTTTTGGTTTTTTATTTTATATCCATTTTCAAAATATTTTTCACCACACCAATCGCAAGGAATCAAATCTCCTTCAAATCTTGGATTGTTGAACCCGACTCTTGTTTTTTGCCATTCGTTTTGACACTTATCAGAACAAAATCGTTGAGTTGATTTTTTTGATAAATACATATCTTTTCCACAATTTTCGCATGGACGATGCTCGTAAGCAATATCATGATGCCATGCAATAGAACATTCATTTGAGCAGAAATGATGCTTTGTATTATTATAATGATATGTATTCATATATTTTAATTGTCCGCACCATTCACAGTTATACCATACACCTGTTTTACTTCCTTTTGCTGAAATAACAATCACCTCCATAAAAATAAAAATCGCACAACTCCTAACTGTGCGATTTGATATAACTTTACTGATTAAATCTTTGCTCGGTCTTGTCCACTTCTGGATTTTGACCGATATAGCTAATTTTTCTAGCTACCTATTACTAGGCAGCGTCGGCATATACTTTACCGACCGTATCTGCATCTTGGATAACTGAGTTTGCAGCAGTACCAAGCGCAATAGTTTCTTCCAGCGTATTGTTAGCGGCAGACATAGCAGCAGAACTGCGAGTCAAAATTTCACCAAGGTCTTTTGCGGTAACAGGCTGCGTATTTGCGACGGCGTCAATTTTATTAACGACATCTTCTGCTTGATCGGCTAACAGCCCAAAGCCTTGCAGAGTAGAAATCAAATACGAAGACGAGGTGTTAACGTCATCGATATTATCGCCAACGTTACGAAGTAGGGTAGAGTAGGTTGCTAAATTCTCGGCGTCTTCATCAGAATAACCAAGTCGCTTCCAATCTGCAGTTGAATTAACATAGTCACTTATAGATACGCCTAACTTTTGAGCCTGTTCTGCGGCACGTCCCATATACTCTTCAAGGGATTTTCCTGTATACTCACTGACTTTTCTTAACTCAGTTACTGCCGTATCAATCTCGACCACGTTCTGATACACGATACGCAGAGCGTCTTGCATCTTGTGCAGAGCTGCCATAGTAATCATAGTGCTCAAATGCTGACCAAACAGTTTTTCAAACACATCAAGCAGATTTCTTGATTCGAGACCCAACTTTTTAGATTCGGCTCGGAGCTCTGCATATTTCTTTTTCAGCTCACCAATTTTCTCTGGTGCGTCACTTTGATTCAATGCTTCAAGTAACTCATAGAGAGACTTTCCAACATCTGTTCCTTCAAGCTTTTTATGTTCGGCAATATAATCATGAATAGTTGCCTTCAGATTAGCGACTTCCATTGATGCCTTATTTATAGATTTTTCACGAGAAGCTTCTTTGTTAAAATCTTTTGCCTCTTGTGTTGCCTCTCTATATGCGATATTTAATTGATTTATTGCATCCGTTACAGAATTAATTTTATCTGGTGATATATCAAGATTATTCTTTGCCCATTCTTTAGCACCAGATACTGGATCTGAAGATTCAGTTACTGTATCAAGTAAAGTTTTGAGCTTTGAATCTTTTTCTTGCAGCTTACCATAAAAAGAATAGTCAGTACCATAATTCTTCTGGACGTCCTTCATTGTAGCCCTATTTTGAGATATGGCATTTCCAATAGAGGTTAAATTTCCCGCCTTCGTACTTTCTCGTTTTGCGGCTTGCTTTTCTGACTCTTCGACGGCTTTAACTTTTCTTTCGATTTCTTCCCAAATCTTTTTGACTTCTACAAGTTTTTCTTTATAAGCGTCAGTCTGAGGCTCAAGCTCATTTAACTGCTTGAGAAGATTATCGATACCGTCAAATTTGACATTCTGGAGACTTCCATCGGCCTGCATCTGTCGAGCAACTTCAACGCCCTCGGCAATTTTGATGCCTTCGCGCTCAAGTTTCTTATAATTGCTCTTCCAAATGGTGTATTGCGCATTGGCTTTGTAAGATTCACGCTTTAACTCATTATAATCAACCGCATAATTCTCGTATGTGTTTGGATTTTGAACGCTAAGTGTAGCCGCTTTGGTGATAACTCCATTGATAGAGTTCTTTAATTTCTCGTTAGAACTGCCAGAAACTTCTTCTGCAAGCTGATAGAATTTCTTTTCAATACTATCGACGACTTTCGTAAGATCTTTTTGCTTCTTTTCTACGGTATCTATAATTGCCACAACAGATTTCCAGTTTTCCTCTGCGGTTTGAATTGCGTTGTTGTACTCTTCTGTACCAACCTTTGCTTTAGCAATCTGTGATACAAGTTCTTGCTGCTTTTGAAGCGCAACTTGAATATCCGTCGCTGCTTTATCATCCGCTGCGGCTTCTTCTACTGTTCCGTAAGTTTTTTGAGCGCCTGACAGTTGATTTACAAGATTTTGATATTGATCATTGCGTTTATTTTCTACGATACGATTAGATGAACGGTATTCCTTTTCAGCCAAATCTGCTATACTGCGAACGTCTGCAAACTGATAAGGGTTTACACCAGTGGAATCTTGGAAATTAAACATCAATTCAGAAAGACGAGTTTCTTCTTCTGCCAATTGCTTGTTTACTTCATCCAAATCTTCTTTATCTTTTGCATCGACAAATCTGGTTCTTTGTTTTTGCAGAGATATAATTTTCTGATAACTTGAAACAATATCGTCGATAGCTTTACTTCCATCAGAATTATCTTTCTTCTCTTGTGCAATAATATCGCGGGCAAGAAGTTTATTTTCTGCTTCTTCTTGCTTTTTGGTTGCCTCAGCGGCTTTTTCTTTCGCTTCTGTTTCTTCTTGTAATGCTTTTGTCGCTTCTTGTTGAATCTTTATGGCTGCCTGTTGTTTTGCAATATCAAATTTATTATCAGAACTTGCTTGTGCATAATAATATTTAAGTGCCTGTTTGCGAATACTAGTGACTTTTAATGGATTATATCCAACTTCGCTTGCAGAAAGCATTTTTTCATTAAGCTCTACTTCATCGGCAGAAATTTGATCTTCAATTTGGTGTAAGTCAAATGCCTGTTCAGGCTTCGTATATCTTCCACGTTTGCTTTCTAAACTAGTAAGTTCTCGATAGATAGATTCAATGGCTTTTAAATTATCTAACTCTGCTTGATCATATTTCTTCTGTGCGGCAACCACATCTCGATTAAAAGATCTATTTTCGGCATCGGCCTTTTTTTGAGCAGCATCAGCGATTTTTTGTTGGAGCTGTTCTTCTTGCTGCAACAATCTATTAGCTTCTTGTTGTGCTTTTACGTCTATAATATTTGAATCTATTTTAGATTTTGTTGTGCCTTTCTTCTCGGACTTTTTGCCAGCCGCTTCTTTAACTGCATCAACAATCTTCGCATTCTTCAGAATCAAATTGCCCGCGATATCAAATTCTTTTTTCGAAATCTCAACATCGTCAATCTTAACATCTGCTGCTTTGATTTTTACTGCGCCATTGAGGTTCAAAGGATTAGGTCTCTTGATATCCTCGTCCTTGAGTTCGACCCTGCCCTTCAAATCAATAACTTCAGGCTTTTTAACATCATCCTTGACATTCTTCTTTTTGCCCTTGGCGGAATTGTCAACTGTAACATTAGACACTTTGCCTTCCAATTCGATCGCCGTCTTCGGGGGAATGATATCAGAAACCTCGAGTTCGACCTTGCCGGGAATCTTCACAGAACCCTTCGGAGGTGTCACATCTTCCACTTTAAGAGTTACCTTACCGGGAATATCAACCGGTGCAGTCGGAGCAGCCACGTCTTTTGTGTTCAAAGTGACGGAATTAGCTGTTGTCCCATAGGCATCTGTCTTTTTAGCAATAAGATCCAAGTCTGTGATTTGATTCTCAAGAGACTTGCTGAGATTATCAACTTCCTGTGCGACGTACTGAACAGATGGACCAATAGTTGCTATTTTTGTGCCATAGTCTTCAGCGCTTGTAGAAATTTTATTTAGACTTTGTTTTACAGACGATAGAGCGCTGGCATTTTTCTGAAGGTCGTCAGAATTGCCAAATTGAACAGAAGTCGGATCAACCGTGACAGTACCGGGAATAGACACAGGATTTTTGACATCGACAATAACGTCTGCATCTGTAATGGTGACTTTACCTGATATGGAAGTAGAAAGAGGAGTAGAGTTTTGCCCGCTCTCTTCTTCATCTTTTGTAATGCTGTTGCCTAAAATTACAACATCATTGAACGCTTCTTGTAGCTGCTGCTTTATGTTCGCAATAGCGCCATTAGCAGGTTTGAATCCGATAGGAGCAGAAACTTTAGCAAAAATTGTATCAATAGACTTCTGAAGTTCCTCTTGATTGATATCAAATACTATTGCTTGAATTTTAGCGATTCCGTTATTTAGAGCGTCTTGATTTTCAGCCTTTGGCTCTTCTGCTGGTTTCTGGGCTGGAGTTTTGTCCGGTTCTTTGCTTTTCGGTTTTGGTTTACCTTTCGGATTACCCTCATCTTCGTCTCCCTTTACACCAAAGGATTTCAATAGCTTTTTATACTCTTCGAGTTCTTGTTTGAGAGCCTCTCGATTGGATCTTGTTTTTGTCAATAGATCATTTTCTAATTCGACTGTTCTTTGCTTTTTGGTATTGATTTCTTCCTGCTTTGTTGCAATATTGCTCAAAACTTCATCAAAAGCAGCACCATACGTCTTTATTTCTGCATCACTTAAATAACCGGAATTGTCATCTTTAATAGCTTTATTAAGTGTTTTAGCGAGTTCGCCTGTGACTTCTATAGCAGTTTTTGTCTCAGCCGTGATGTCACCAACTCGCGTTTTCATTCTAGTTAAGTGATCGTTGGACTCGTCAAATAGTTTGTTTGTGTTTTTGTTGTTAAACAGTGCATACAAATTATCGTAGTCTTCTCCTGTTTTTATCGACGTGGTTGAGAGTTTCTTTAAGAAAGAAATAAGAGGAGTAAGAGCTTTTGTTGTAGACTCGGCATCAAAATCCTCATTGTCAAGAAGATCACTGAATTTGTCTTTACTTAAATTCTTTTTTAGAGCAGATAATTTTTCTACTGTTTCGGATGCGTTGTTTTGAAATTTTTCAAACTCACTATTAAATCCATCAAGAAATTTTTCTTCATCTGCATCATAAAAATTATCAAGACTTGCAAATTGGTCTCTAATGTTTTTAACCAATTTTTCAACCCGTCGGATTGTCGTTGTGCTCTCTGTATCTCCAATTTGAAAAAGATCTGTTTCTTTGAATGGTTTTACTTTACTCTTTACGCCTTTTAGTCCTGCAATTAATTCTGCCTGAACTGATTTTAATTCGGACTGAACAGCATTTGAAATGCCACGACTTGGGAATAACCCTTCTACGACACTGTTTAACCCAGCTGTATTTGTCGTGAGATTTTTTAAGTAGTAAGACAGTTTGTCATTAACTGATTTTAATTCTTCTTTGAGTCGTTTGCTGAGTTCGTCACTAAAATCATTAACGTTAACACCAACAGTAACTTTCGGAATATCACCAATGCCGTTAATCTGCTGTTGAATGTCTGTTTTGAGTTTTTCAGTATCGACAACAGGCGTTATATTTGCGGTTGCCTTGATGTTTTTTAATTTATCTTCGACCTTCTTTTTTATGCCATCAACATTAGGGTCAATATCAATCTGTGGCTTTTCACCGCTTTGTTTTACTTTTCGCTCAATGCTTGTCTTTAACTCTGCTGGTTTAATTTGTGGATCTACCTTGACTTTAATACTCAGTTCTGGTTCACGCGCCATATTATATTCCTCCTTTGGAGCCGAATCTAAAAAAAGCAGGCTTTAATAAGTCTGCTCATCTTTTTAATTATTTGTCGTGCTCGATTCGATTTTTTAGTAGCTTTACAATATCAGCGTATCGATAATCGATGTCGTCTTGTGTGTTTTCCATGAATAGACGTGGTTTTGTCCACTTGTATTTTCTATAATTCCACGGATTGTAAGCGCCCTCTTCGATTATACGTGCTAAACTGTCTGGTTTGTTTTTGAAATTTGGAGCGTCTAAGCGCGGTCCATCAATAGGTGCCTCTTCATACACATATAGCGTGCGATCTCGAACTTTGTGTTTTAGATTTTTATCGTCTACTAAGCCACCAGATCCCTCGCGCCGTTCATATTCGACGGGGGAGTAGGTTGAATACACATCTTTCTGCACATGAGTTTTAAGCCGCTCTTTTACAGTGCTTGCAATTTCGTTTTTTAGCGCCAGATTTGCACGTCTCATGATTTCAGTCTGAAGAGCATCCACTGTGGTAGCTGTAAACTTTGCCATAGTTTTACTCCTCGTCTTCGGCGAGCACTGTGGCGTGAATTCCATCAAGTGCACCTTCTGGAGTTTTAACACCATAGCTGTTATCAGTCACAGGCTTCTTCATATTCTCTTCAGAAATAGTTTTGATCATTTCCTTCATATTAAACTGCTCGCCAATACCATTTAGTACCTCGGCTGCCAGCCGCATTAGATCCTCAAACGGCTGATTTTTTGCAGTTGCCTCGAACAGTGCCATATACTGCTGACGCTCAATCTCGATCTTCTCACGGCAAGCTTTGTTCAGCGTGCCAAGAATATACTTGCGAGGAGCCTCGTTCATCATCTTCGTGGTTTCATCAGAAAATGCCAGCTCGCTCAGCGCGTTCTGATCCATGCCGGTTGTATCAGTGTCTGTAAAGTAGACAACAGCAGCGATACGGAAAGCATAATCATACAGTGCGGGGTCATACTTGCCATTACGCTTTGACAGGTCTACAACACCATCAACAAACTGGATGCGCTCTTCTAGGTTCAGATTGTTTTTCATAATTATTAGTCCTCCTGTGTAATTTTATTTCGTTCAAGTCTCATCAGTGCGGCAGTCGCAATACACATCGCGTCCGCTTCATCAGAAGAGACATTTTCACCATAGTGTTCAGCTACATAGTCGATAGCCTGCTGTTTTAGTTCTGGGCGTTTTACTTGCCGCCCCTGTTTGAAATCGAGCATTTTGCGCCATTCAGTCGGCTTTATGATTTCATATGGAATATTGAATAGTTCACACGCTCCAATAATCGCCCCCTGCAACTGCGCAAGCTGAATTACTGTCTTGGCTGATGCCTGTAGCGCTACGTCTTCAATTACGACAAGATCGGGATTGTTGGTTTTGATGCGACTCTGTATCATCTGGCGCATAATAGCTCGTCGTTCAGCTGGGTTTTTGGTTTTACTTAAATCAATCAGCGAGTGATATACAGCACCGTCGTCTAATGTACAAACTCCGGTCTTTATTAACGCTTGGTCAAAAGCTAAGATTTTTATAATAAACACTTCCTTTTTGTTTTGGAATATGGTAAAATTCAAACTTGAAGAACACCTGCACACCCCTTTTGGGGCTTATTTAAATATGTGGATGTTATCGTAGGGGCTTCCCGGAAATCCAGTAGTTAGGCTGCTGGTAGAAAGGAGGGCCCTATGGAGATTGATTTCGAAACGTTTTGTATGATTATCGGTCTTATTGCTAGTGTCATGTCGATTTTGGCATCGGCGAAGACTTTAAGCCAGCCACAGGCGTAATGGGGCCAAACTGCTCGAACGATCACTGAAGCCTCTATGCAAATTAGAGAGCTGGTCCGCTGTGTGGGTGTTCTTCTTATTCGTGAGTTTCCTCATATCAACGCATGACTGCTCCAGCGGTCGTGCGCTCATAAAAGGGGTAGAGCCCCGAAAGACTCTACCTCTGATTTACTATTCGACAATTATTCGCCATCAAAAACCAAGTCGAACATGTTGCCATCAGCATCAGCCAGAACGTCGAAGGTCATGGTTAGGGAAACGGGATCGCCGGTATTCTGCCAGGACAGCTCGAAACCAGCCTGCGGAACAGCCTTATACCAAATCGGATGGGCCTCGATAATGACATCGTCTTCGGTCTTGTAGGGAATAGAACCCTCGACACGATATGCCTTGGGGAAGTGCTTGGAATCGAGGTGCACCACCTGGGGCTTAGCAGACTTCTTGTAGTAATACACAATGTAGTCGACGCCGCTCTCGACAGTGACGGTGACTTCCTTCTCAGCCACGGTAGCTGTCAGCTCGGCACCCAGATCGTCGTCGGCCTTGAAGACCTGCACGTAATCACCTGCAGCAGCCTCGCTCAGAGTCAGCTTGGCAGTGTCGGCAGCGGTAACCTTCTCGCGCTTCAGGAAGTTTGCAGTGGTACCCAGATCGTTACCAGACAGCATCTGGAAGACCTTGACGGGATACACCTGAGCCTCGATGGTCAGAGTGCCGGTACGAGAACCGTCGAACTGCACGCGGTTGGGAGCGCCCTGACCGCCAGTAGCAAACACACGGTCACCTTCGAAAGAAGTAGAGGTGACGTTAGCCCAATCGACATTCAGGAACATCTTCTTAGTGGAATAGTTCTTCAGCATCAGGTCGGCAACTTCGCGGTTGGCAAAATTAGCATTCTTGTTAGCCATAATTGTTATCCTCCTATGTTTTCATCTTTTTTATCGATGCGTTCTATCCACTGTGACGGGTCATACTTTCCGCCCCAAACTGAATAGTTCATCTCTGCGATATTTAATTGTTTTGCCTTCATCAGTTGAGAGAACGTGTCTCGTATCTGACCAATGGTGAGGGCACAAATATTTGAATAATTCAGGCTCTGATGAAATGTACACAACAACGAGATCATATTAGGCAACTCCAAATTGGGGTCGCCTTTTTTTGTTTTTGCGAACTCTTTCTTCTTTTTCTGAAATTTCTCCCAAAACAGCCGGTCTTTCTCGGTTTTAAACTTAGGATTTTCTTCGGGCATATCATCATCCGCAATATCAAGTAGTTGCAAAATTACTTGAATAACTGTTTTGTAATTTGATTTATTAACAAAGCCGCCAATTGACGCATTACCTTTTGAATCGACTTGTTTATCAATCAAAATTGCGTGATATTTTTCATCCCACTCCAAATTGCCGAAAATAAAAAGAGCCAAACCCGAAATCAATTCGGATCTGGCTTCTTCGTTAGCTGTTAGGATATCAAACATTGTCATTTCATTTTTTTGTTCATTTGTGAACTGATTCCACGGATTTTCTATATTGGCATCTGTCGAGAAGTCCGTGAAATATTTTTCTGGTGTATACAAAAATAAAGTCAATACTCGCTGATACTGGTTGTAGCCGAGCTTCAAAATATCTCCAAGAATAGGGGAGTGAATTCGACCTACTTCGCGCAGCATGACCCCATAAGGGCTGATATGGTCTATATAATTTAATCGAATCATCGCCTTGCCCTCCGAAAAGTTCCAACGCGATAAACAAGCATACGACCATAATAGGGCTGTGCTGGTTTATAAATACTGCTACCCACCCATTCAAGTGGACCAATTCCAAATTCAGCGTTGCCGTTTAAAATCTTATCAACGTCACTTACGAGAACATCGATCCGAGTACCGGCTTGTCCTTTGCGGCGATAGGTCTGCATGAGATTTTTGCTGCAATATGCAAACACATAGATCGTCATGTCTGTAATCGTGTCGCCATTAGTTTCTTCCGGCACCACCTCAACGCACAAAAATGTCTTGGAATTCTCTTGGGTGTCTGGAACAAACTCATATTTGAACACACAGCCGCCCTTTCCTGACCCATCCTTACCAAGCAGGGCAGTTTCAGGATCTTCAATATCGTCAATGTCCCCTAGAAGAACATCGAGAATATTATCATCGTTTATCAGCTTTGATATTACTTTGTTTTTGAAAGAACCGATCTCTTCCAAATTCATATCAGATCACCTCCAAATCAATATCGGCGGTTAATTTACCTGACTGAACTGTCAAAGATACAATGGTTCCAATCAGCTTGGGATTATCAGCGCAAACTACTTTACATTTTGCGCTAGACACAGAATCCTCCGCGTTCTTAAAATGGATCTCATCAGGAACATGATCGCCCTGTAAAGTCCAATTTGCCATCTCACACGTTTCGCCATCGATTTTCGCTGTAAACAGCTTACCGAAACCGCCGGCTTGAACTGTCGGAGTTCCAGTAAAATCAATACTGAGAACATATTCTGGCTCAGCCTCCTGCGGTGGATAGACGACCTCTGGCGGAATTTCTTCTGTATCTTCAATAGGAACATAGTCACATATCATCTTCTCAGCGTTGTCAGTCTCTGGATTATATAGATCCTGTTCGACGTTAAAAGAGAGAAATCCGACTTGTTCGTTATTGTAGTCAATGCGGCTTGTCATCTGGTCGACCGAAGTAATACGATATGTTTTAGGCACATCGTTAATAATTTCCAGCATTAGTCGCTTACCAATATTAAGATTGGCAGAGTATTCATCGAAAGGCATCTGGATACGGAATTCACGAGTAGAATAACTCATCTGCTTGTTCTCTTCCAAATTGGAATAATACGGCTTTTCAACTGTAGCCCACAAAGAATGAATTTCGTGAGAATTATCGTCTTGCCATTTGATTTCCTTTCGACAAATCTGAATACGTCCACGTACTGTAATCTCATCTTCCGGGTCTCTTTCTGTAATCAACCAGTGGCTCTTGCTCCAATAGACGATGCTTCCAATAGAAAAGTCTTCACCCGGTAGAGTATGGATGATCTTTTGATCCATAACAGTTGAAGAAATAATATTCAGTTTACGCGGGATATCATCAATCGTCACATCTTTAAAAGAAGGACTGACTGGAGCCAACTTGTTTTGGTCATGAATTGACTTGTTAATTATTCTGTCACGCTGGGTTAGTCCATTAAGTTTAAGCATTTTTCTATATTCTGATCGAGTCATAAGCCACCGCCTTACTCAGTCAACTCAGAAACCTTGTTTACTCTGAACGAGTAGCCATTCATTTCGGCTTTCAATTTCCGTTCTGAATACTGTAACAAGTCTTTCATCTGCTCCAATAGCTTAGCGGGGGAGAACATAGAGAAATCTTTTGTACTCATGGCATTTTTTAGTGCGTCAGAATTAAAGACGTAAGGCTCTAACCAGTGAACAATCATACTCAGGGCGAGAATACTCTGCTCCTTGCGAGACAGCGTAATGTTAAACATCTCAAGCTCTTCATCATAATCAGTCAGGTCTTTAGCACAGATATCTGCAAAATCGTCAATTGCTGCCTGAAGCAGGTCTTTTTCGACGGCCGCAAACATTTCGTCTGTGTAGCCTTCTTTGTCATAATCTTTGATTCGCCCACGACAGCGGGCATAGATACTTTCAAAAGTGGTTGCCATAGCCCGCCTCCTTTATTTAGATGGTATCTTCCAGTTCAACATCCAGAGAGTCCTCCAGCGCCTTGATAGCACTGCGACTGTCCAGCTCGCCAGAATCAATCTTCTTCTTAGCCTCAGATGCGATGGCGTCCTTGGTACCGCCCGGCAAAGTGGGCACGATCTCCTTGATTTCGTCGGCGGACATATTAAATACATCCTCGAAGTCATCAGTAGACAGGCTGTTCTGATAGTAACGACCAACACCCAGCTTCTTAATAACTGCGGGGTCATCAATCAGAATCCAATTCTCCTCAAAGAAACGGCGCTGATTACCACGCATAGAAACGAGCTCGCGATACTCCATCTCCTGAATCTCGCCCAGACCGCTCCACTCGACTACATAACCGGGGTTCAGTGAGGACTTATAGATCAGATTGCCAGAGACACCACTTCGGCACTCGACCATAGTTTCATTTGTAATCTCTGCGGTAGAAACAACGGGCTGCTCAACGGGAGTTTTTGCAGCAGTTGCCTTAGGAGCCGCAGCTTTTGTAGTTGCACGTCTTGCCATTATTTCCTCCTATATAATAAGAAGCGGCAGTGAAATCCCTACCGCCTATGTAACATTTTAATTTGATGATCAGGACAGCTTGTACACGCCAAAGTCACGATCAAAGATAACGGCAATACCGGTGCGCTTCATCATCAGGAATTCCTGAGTCATATCAGCGTTGTCCATGGGGTTGCCCATCAGCATAGTGACGTCACCCTCGGTAACGCGCTTAATGGGCTTGGTATCGCCAGCAAACACGTAGATGACATCATCGCTCAGCAGGAAGTCGTCTGTGCCGTCCTTGTGACGCTGCTTCACAGCCACCAGAGGAGTGCCGGCCAGATGACCAATATAGCCCATTGCGTAAACATCTTCCTTAGCAGAATCAGACATGGTAGCAGTCTTAATCTTACGCAGGGCCTTCTTAGTGCCGATAATAACAGCAGACTCACCAGTAGAAGTCTCAACGTGCTCAATCAAATCCAGCAGCTTCTCCTCATCATAAGTACCGATCACAGTATAGGGAGCCTGCAGCTTGGAGAACATGCCGGTGAAAGCAGCATATGCAGCATCCAGCTCCTGCTTGGTGAAGGACTTGCCAACCAGATCAACAAACTTGTTGAAATCAATACGGCCAGCCAGCACGCGGTTCAGTTCCTCATAGATCTTCACGGCACGCAGCTGGGTATTGACAGTGATGTCCTGACCACCCTCGATGCGCTGACGACGAATGCCCTGAGTACCTTCAGCGATATCAGCAACAGCAAACAGGCACTCCTTCTCGATATGGAACTTGTTAGTGTCGCCCAGAGACATATTGCGATCCTCGACCATGTTCATGAAGAACTCGTCGCCCTTCAGACCTTCCTCGTGGATAACATTCACCAGTTCCTCAACAATTGCGAAAACCTGAGCGCACTTGCCATCGCGAACAGCCTTCAGATCCAGCTTTGTGGAGCCACCGTTTGCCTCAATCAGAGCCTTGCGCAGAGCCTCCTGAGTATCATTAACAGAGTAATCACCGGCGACGTGACCCTTGTAGCCATCAACAGCCAGCTTGATCAGATTAGAATCAATAGCCATGGTATAAACCTCCTATAATAAAAATGGCCGCCCGCTATTGCACGGACGGCGTTATGTTAATTTCTTGAACTTTGGGATCACTTCAGGCTAATGTAGAAGTATGTATACTTGCCATCGCCAAAGCCGACAGTCTCCTTCTCCAGAATGGTGCCGAAAGTGGTGTCATCAGCGGCATCGGTCTGAACGGTAATCTTGGTAGAACCAGCGGTATAACCAACAGTCTTGCCAATCTCGGGAGTGCCCTCGAAAGCCTCAGCGGTCACAGAGAAGCCACCCTTAGAGTCCAGAGAATATGCGCGAATGGTCCTACCGGCTTCATTAACCCACTCGGTCAGATAGTGAGCGACAGTCTGATCATAGAACAGCTCTTCCTCTGCAATCACATACAGATCCTCCTTCACGGCACCAGCTGCGGGAGCAGTTGCCTTATAAGCCTCACGACCCAGCTTCTCGCCCAGAACAACGATATTACCGTTATCAATTGCTGCGAGAGCATCGCTAGAATAGAAAATCACACTTGCCAGCTGCTCACCATTCTTGGTGCCACCCAGATTATCAGTGCGCACAACAGCATGCTTAATATTTGCCATAATTATGTACCTCCTAAAATTTTGAATTATTTACTTGCCGAGATAGTGTTCCATCAGGCCACCATACACGGCGTTATCTGAACCGTTCTGGGTGCCACCCACGCCAAAGCGGACAGTTCCTCTGTTGTTAGTAGTGGGAACATAAGAGAACTCAGCGGACTGACGGCCAACCAGTGCATAGCACTTAGTCTCCAGCTCGGCATAAGTAATCTCCGTGTTCTCCTTCAGTGCGGTATATTCCGCATTTGCGCCCAGCTTTTCATCCATAATAGAGAACAGCTCGTCACGCTTAGCCTTTTCTGCTGCGGCGACTGCCTCAGCTTCGGCCTGCTGATATGCTTCCAGCTTAGGTTTGATTTCACTAACTTCATTGGCTGCTTTAGTAAAGCTGTCAGACAGCTCAGCGATTTTGTCAGTCAGAGTAGTAAAGGCGGCAATAGTGCCAGGCATCACTTCACCCTCATCCCAATCCTCATATGTAACCTTCATGCGCTTGATATTCTCATAATCCAGAACAACATTGTCGCCATTCATAGAGTAGGGAATGCCCATCAGCTGCCATGTCTTGGAGCAACGAACCACCACTGTCTCAGGCATCAGATCTTCAAAATAGAAATCTGGAATCATATACTCAGAATCCCAACTAGAAGGATGAGTGTGCTCGGCAAGCTTAGTACCGATCTCGTCCATCAGCTGAACTGTAGTTAGAGTAAACTCATTGTTTTCAGTAGCGGTGGGCTCATCTTCAGATGCCGGTGCTGTATTTTCAGTCGGAGCAGATTCACCCTCGCCCTCATTTTCTGCAGCATTTTCAGCCGCAGGAGTCTCACCTTCGCCATCTGCCGAAGTAGTATTTTCGGCAGTCTGGACGTCGGGCTCCTGTACTGTATTTTCTGCCGGAGGAGTCACGGTTTCAGGATTTTCGACCACGGTCGTATTCTTCTCGTTTTCATTCATTGGTGTTTTATCTCCTTTCTCCTCATCGGATGGATTTTCATTTTGTGCAGCATAATTCTGCGTGAGAGCCTGATACTCATAGAGACGCTCTCGAATTTGAGATGTGATATCGTCAACAGAAAAATTGGCGGTTACACAGCTTCCAGTCATTGCTGGTTGAATTTTCGGATCGGTGGTTGACAGAATGCAGCAACCATCAAACTTAAAAGACGAAACGGGCGTATTTCCATCATCGCGTTTCGCCTCGCAAATCATATCGGTCAGCTCAACGCTGTGGTTTTTTGTCACATCGCGAGTGAAGATATCTACTGGGTCGCCAAATTTTGTCCAGATCAAACCATCGACACGCAAATATTCACGTTTTGTGCCAGTCCCGTCATCTTTAACAATCCAACGCGGGTTACATGATTCAGGAATCACACCATAAGCCTGCCCCGCATACAGATATTTGACATCGGTATCTGTGATTCGCAGCTCGTGCTCATGACCTTTGAAGTCTTTATCTTCATCATCCAATTCGTTCACTATATAACCAAGAATCGGCATATTGGCGATAGTCGGGACAGCTTTGTTGATAACATCTTTCGTGAAGCTGGTCTTATTAAGATTTGCTCCTGTGTGCATCACATCAATACAGACATCAATGAAGCGAAAATCAGAAGTTTCATATTCATTCTTCTTTGAAAAAGAGATTGGATATCGTTGATTCATTCTGCTTTCACCTCCTCATCCGTAAAATAAAAGCCCTGACGAATTGCAATCTGCAACTCAGCCAGAGCATTTTCAAATACATTATCATTGATAAATACATAGTTGTTCGGTGGATCTTTTCGTAGCAGGAGAGCGCCGTGTTCTATCAAAAACTTCGACATCCCGGCGGCGTGAGAACCATGCACAACCATTTCACATAGATATTGTGCCATGTTACTCCTCCTGTCTATCTGCTGTTACTTCACCAGCGTCACTTAATTGTTTCCCCTCACTTGCATTAGATGGGCGTCCACCCTCGTTTACAGCGCCAGACTGTGTATTAGAACTTTTAAGTGGAACTTCAACAGTATTCAAGCCGAGTATATCGTTCTCAAGATAAGCCATATTTTCATAATCCGTGCCAGCAAACCCGGCGGTTGCAAGGATAGCGCTACGTGTTGGAATGCCATATTGGGCGTCCTTTAGATATCGCTCATGCATTTCGGCACGGTTATAATGTGTCACCGGCAGGAAATTGATACGGAATTTATAAGAACTCGATACGCTCTTGAGTTTACGATTGACCCAACGTTCCAGCTGACGAATCACCGCAAATACAATCATTTGGTCATTTACAGTACACAGATTCAGCGTTGAAGCAGCCGGGTCGTCGCCGCCGCCAAACAAGATTTTGTTTACACCAGCCTGCGCAAATAGTGTTGCTTCGGCCTTTGCAACCTCGTTCGTATCACTATTTACACCACTCTTGTCAAAATTCCAGTCAGTTAATTTCATGGGAGTCAAAATCGCACCAATATTCGGCGGCAACACATTGCTCATCATATCGTAGAACTCTTTGGCAGTTTCATAGTCAATCAGGAACGAACCATCTTCGTCGTTGATAGGAATTTCCATCGCAATAGCCTTGTAGTTATTGGCTTCGCTGGCGTTCTTACTGATGGCACGATAATCTTCAATATCCGCCAGAGCACTAAACAGACTCACAAACGGCGGAATGGGGATATAGTCTTGTTCATTTACCTTAATACAGATTGACTTAGAACTATCCAATTCTTGCCATTTATATAACTGAGTATTGGTTTTATAGGTGTTATACATAGTCTGGAACTCGGGCGGATAATTCAGTAGCTTGTCTTGGTTTGAATCAAAATATGAAAAGTTGAATGCAAAGTTGTATACACCATCTTCAATGCTACTGATTTTACAATAGTCTGCATCTAGGTTCTGGAAAGCAAAGCTATCATTCGTCTCCCATGCATATCCATAATAAACATCGTCGCGAAATGCAATCGTTAAAATCTTGGTTGCTTCGTGTGGAATGTTCATCAGTTCAACAGCTGTTGAGCTTGCGTAGTATGCTTTCTTAAACTTATTCAGATTGATGCTTTTAGATCGATCAAGACCGTAGGGAACAAGCTCATAAGAGAATGTAGACATATTCGCAAAATATTGAATCAGCCGACGATAGTAGTTTGAAATATTGAACAGATATTTGCTCATATTCCGCAGTTGCTTTTCGTAACTAGCTGGATTAGCAAGATACTTTACAATTTGATCCTTCGTATATTTTATATATGTCGGATTGGTCTCTGATGTGGATTCAAGGTTGCGAATGCCAATCTTCGATAGATTAGCATAAACGCCACTTACTAAATCAGAATATGTAACATAGGAGGTCTTTCCACTTTTGGAATTCGTGACCATGACCTTTTTATTCATTATATTTTCAGCCATTACAGCCCTCCCTTCTTCAATACTGGCGCACGGAAGTTAAAATCGAGCAGCTTCGGTTTGTTATGCCGTTTCTCCATGCTGCGCTCAACTTGCTGCGCAATATAATAATTATAGGACAGGGAAGAGTAACGGTCTTTGCGACATCCTGATTTCTCCTTGACCTTGATTACGTTGTTTACTGTTTCGTAGCCCAAATTGACAAGCTCATTGACTGCAAGCCCGGTGTTGATATACGGCATTTGTAGAGCAGCTCGTTCGCTGGGCGACATTTTATCGTATCCTTTATATAGTTTGCGTAACTGATCCTCGCAGCTATATTCGCTTTGCAGAAGGTGGATGCGTCCCTGCTGGAAGCCACTGCGCAGACCAATGGCCACGTCGCTATTAAATTGAGAACTGCCCATGATAGCCCAAATGACCTTCTTGGCAGCCTTATCAGAACAACGGTCGGCAATTTCCGTATTGTTGCAGCAGCTGATTGCTGGATAGGTTTCGCCAGTTTCAGGGTCATAAATATCGCGCATAAGCAGGTCGATCAGCGGAATACCAACTGAGCGAGCGTCGATACCGAGATAATCACAGTTAAAATATTCGAAGTAGCGGCGTAGTTTCAGTGCTTGATCTTGTATGCTCATACCTTCTATGTTCTCTGAGTAAACGAAATTGCTAGTATAACGTCCAGATTTGTTTGGTATCATACAATTAAGGAAGATACTTGTTGCATCGTTGTCATTTTTCTTGGAACTCATTAGTGCAATATCAGCTGTCAGAATGCGGATTTCTCCGTTTTTCTTTTTCGGAATCTCTGCCGCAGCGGAGGAGAGTACGATATTTGGAGCATAAAATGCCTTTTCAATGACACGAGTTTTGTTGATGTCATCGAATTGGAATAATCCACCCTCGGTAGCGCCCAGCCACTTACATTCGTTTTCCATAGCGAACGTCAAATCAGAAAAACTGGATTCAGACATCTCGTCTTCGATAGCTTCTTTGAGAAGTAGCCCACTTTTAATTGACATCTGATAAGGGAAAGAAACACAATAGTATTTTTTATTTTGATCAATCATGTTGACAAAATAATCCTTGCACTTCTCATAACTCCAGTGGTTTTGGAACCATGCAGAACTAAGATAAAATTCTTTGTTTCGTTCAGCCATGTGCTCATATTCCGGTTTATTAAGATAGCCAGGATGACGAACAATATTTAGGAACTTTTTCAGAATCAGATCGATAACATCTTTAGAAAGTAAGCGATACTCATCACAGACAAGAACAGTGGCACGAGAACCGCGCGAACTATCATTTGCAGTGACAACTTTGATATAGCTACCATTCTTAAACAAGATTTCTGCCTTCTGATTATTGATTTCCCATTTTTTTATTTCTGATCGCAGCAATGGACTGTTTGGATATATTTCCTTCATGATTTTCTCATCAAGGATATTTATAGACTGCGTTCGGACTTTACACGCGATACATACTTTGCTTTCGGGCCAAAGAATACAAGTGATCACACAAAATATGGCAGTCAAAAAGGACTTTCCAATGCCACGGGCAGCGATGAATGTAAAACCTGTGCATCGGACCATCAAAAATAAAAGCAACTGCTGAAATGGTTTTAAGTTTAAATTCAAACAGTCTTTTGCGAATCGCTGCGGATTGGCCCTATAGAACGAACACCGAACGGCAACAGTATTCATTATCTTTTCTGATTTCGAATTGGCAACTTCTTTATCTGTCAATTTTTCATTACTCAAGACGAACCACCGCCTTCGCCAGGACCGAAAATCGTCTCTCGTAAATTGCCGTCAGCCGAGTCATCTTCAGTAGTCGATGGTTTATGAGCTGTGTATCTTTCCATTTCTTTATCAAACTCTTCTTGATAAGGATTAGGCAGATTAAACATCTTCAATAGAGTACCTAATACCCACACCCTAAAATACTTGCCGATACCGTCTACATCTTGCCATTCGGGTGCTGGTTCTGGGATTGGTTCTTCTTCTTCCCATTTTTGAATCAGTGTTCCAAATGTGTTTGATTCTGCTAATGCATTATCATTTGTCTGATTAGGCTTAACATTAGCAGAAGTCATCAAGTTCAATAAATTGTCAGTTGCTTCTTTAATTTTCTTTGTATCACCAGTCGCGTATGCTTTTTCAGAATTGAGTTCTGCTTTTGCAATTTGCTTAAACAAAGTCTCCTGCGAAACAGTTTTACATTCTTGACGAGTGATCCAATTTTGATAATGATCCTCAAGGAATAAATAATCACGTTCATCAAATCCATCACCCCAGAATCTAATCATCTTTTGGGTGACTTTTGTATTGCCAGTACGACCAGCAGCCAGCGCGTCCTTCTTCTCCTGATCCAATGTATCGTCGTAAGACTTCCCGGCGTGCTGTCGCATATTAAGGCGTCCCATATATGTATTGATTTTTGGAGAACCGGGAGTAGAGTGATCTGCGGCCTCAAGAAGCCCATCACAGTAAAACATATCAAACAGCATAGCCAGTCGCTTGATTGCTTCGTTCTCGTCTCCGTATTTCTTTACATAGAAGTTGAACATTTCTTCTTTGCATTCGTTGCACCACGGCAAATATCCATCGTTACCCATAAACCACTGACTCTGCGTCTTTGAGAAGTTTCCCTTGCGCACATCATAGATCTTTCCGCAGCACATACATTTACCACCACTCCATGAGGCGGGGACCTTAATGCGTGGCGGTTTCTTTTCAACGGCAGTTCTGGCCATAATCCTTCACCACCGTTCCGTCATCTGACATATTGTCGAAGCGATACTTGATATCATCCCACAGTTTTAAAATTTCATTGAGCTTTTTTGTTTTGTGGAACTTTGTATATACAGAGCCCGTAGTTGGATGCTCGCCAATCTCTTCATAGAAAATTCCCATTGCACGAATAAAGAATGCACAACGGCGGGAATAGCAGTAGAAGTAATCGCCTCCTAAATCTTTATGAAATTTTTCTTCCATCTTTGAATTCTGGAACCTCCTTTACAATTTAATTTCATGGGTGCAGGTAGTGGGGACGATCCACTCTGTCTTTGGTTATGAGCCAAGTCAGCACACCGGCGCTGTCACCTGCGACATATAAAAACGCCCTGAGCGGTTAAGCCCAGGGCGTCTAAAAATCTCTATGAATTACAATGTTAAATTACTATCTTTGCTGGCTTTTCCAGCTTCACATCATACAGACAAGTCAAACCATCATCAGCAATAACGGCTACGGCTTGCTGTGGGATATCATTCTTACGAATACCAACAGCATAACTATCAGTGCCGCATACGCAGCCGCTTTCAATAACCTTTGTCCCGTGCACAGTTGTCATTCCGTTTGTGTGGCGATGTCCGAGGAAAACCAGATCAATCGGCTGTTTCACCATCATGGTCAAGTGTTCAACGACGTTAGCAGGGGAGTCTTTGTCTCCATGTGCATACATCACCAGACTATTACGAGCTTTAAATCCACCAAACGTAGGATCGAGCTTCTCTGTTTTTACTTCAATGCCAGCCAGATTCTGTAGCCGCGCCTTCATATAGAACGGAATCAGCGCTTCGAGTTCGTCTCCGGCAACTTGTTCTTCCTTGTTGGGGAAAACCCGTGAATGATTGCCGCTGACCGAATACACATCAATGTGTTGGCATACTTCGTACAGTTCTGCTACAAAGTTACTCACTAACTCTGCGGCTGTCATAACCTGTTCGATACTATTTTCATTGTTCTGAACTCGAGTGTTGATATGAATATGGCCATTGATAAGATCGCCAAGCAACAGCACATGAATCTTTTCAGCAGCATGTCGTTCAACGATGTTAAATACCTGAGTGACATAGCTTTCCAGCCTTGCCTTTAAAATTTCCTTATCAAACTTGTTCCATGCCGAATCAATGCCAGCACCTGTATGTAAGTCAGATAGGCACACAATTAAGTCATGTCCGCTACCTTCGTACTGTACGATATTCAGAAAATCATTCTTGTCGTAGGGCACAACAGCACTTGCGATTATTTCCTTGATGGATTCAGCACGCGCAATATCACGATAAACCTTATTTGTTGCCGCCCGCTCGTCTCGCATCTTGACCTGTTCTATCTTCAGCCGCTGCAGTTCGTCTGCCACAGTGGTACCGCTCATATGTTCAAGCGCGTAGTCGTAGCCGGCTTTCCACGATTTATACTTTTTTCGATAAGCACATTCCCCAAAATTGGAATTTGTAGCCTCGTTCAAAACTACGGCTGCTTGATCCCATGTTAATTTTCGCTCAGAGCACGCATTGCCAATACGCATCATGTACTCGTCAAAGGATTCGTCATCCGTCTTTCTGAATTCATTCTTTTTAATTTCGTCCATTCTGCACCTCAGATCTCAAAATTAGAGTTGGTGCGATGAGTGCGATTTAGTTCGCGCAACGCTTCCTCGGCTTCAACATTGCCGGGCAGCTGGGTTAGAACAGACTTGATTTCTTCCGCGTACCACTTATGAGTAGTACGAGTAATGTGCACGTTGGGAATGATCTTCCGCAGGTAAGTTGCTTCGTTCTTAGTAATTTCAATCATATGTATTGAATCTCCTTTTAAATTTAAAGTTGAAAGAGATATACCCTTTCATATATTAAGAAAATAAAGTTAATTTCGTGTATCTTCGTCAATTCCGTTTGATTTTCGCTAACCGTGCCTTCTCTTTGTCTGTAGCACACTCTTTGCAATATAGACTGGCATTCGGTCTCTTTGCGATATATTTTTCACCACAAACAGTACAATAGCATTCTTTGGGATCAAACAATTCCCGTGCCACTTTACTAAGATTCAATCGATTGTTCTCAGGTGTTACATTGAATGTGTACGCAATTACGTCATCTTTATCAAGTGTAAAATTCGGATATGTGTATAAGCAGCCAATATCGTCTGTTCCAGTTCGATAGAGTAGGTGATGCACGTCAGACAGTTCGTACATGCCGCGTACTGTGTTGTATCCATCGTCCCAGTTGGGTCCACCGTGATACATGATTTCGGTCTGTTCATCAAAACATTTTCCAAACCGCTTCATTTTAAAATCAGTGTCTAATGCCACCGTGTCGCTGCCATATAGTCGGCAGAAGAAGATAATTCCAAGCAAGACTCTAAGCTGTGCCCAGTTGATGTGATAGCGGCGACGAGCATCGGTGATATAATCTAAATCTTTCTGATATAAAACAACTTGATGTACGTCAAGTATTGGTGCGTTATTTTTGCGTCCTCGGCTGAATGTTTGAATCAGATGGCTGCGATCATAACTGACAGACTCGGGGTTTCGCATTCGTTCATAATAAATCGTGGCACATTCAATAGGGGAGAGGCTTGTCCGCTTTAATAAATTACGCAGCATCAGGTTTGACTCATGATAATATTTCCAATTATCAAGCAGCATGTTTTCGTTGCAATAAAATGTCGTATAAGCCATTTAACCTCCTTACTCGATTGGTATAATACTGCCATCAACATAACGACAAAGTTGTCCATGTTCGTTATAGTATGGAGCCATATAGCTCGCTCCTGCACCACCACTAATGTAATAATACATAACTTTTGTATCCTTGGCGTACACGATAGAAGTATTCAAAATATGATAAAAATTGTCACTATAATTGTCGGCCCAATTACCATATTGGTCTTCTTTTGTACCGCAGCCAGTCAGCAAGCATCCTATCAAACAAATGGAAATCAATATAACAAAAACCCTCTTCATTCTGTTTTATCCTCCCAGCCCACAGATTCATGAGCGAATTTTTGGATGCGTTGAGCTTCGCCCCAGCTAAACATCATCTCACCGCAATTCGCACATTTCATGGCGGTAACATTTGAGGCTTCGAGTTCCTGCCCCCGGCAGTGGAATTTATATGTCAGTCCATTTGTCAGTGTCATGATTCCGCCACACTTGGGGCATTCCATCTGCTGTGGAGCTTCCTCCTGTTGTGGTTTCTTTTTCTTGAATAGATTAAACATTAAGAGCCTCCAGTCTGTGTGGTGTTTCTTCTCCACATTCTTTACAAAAGATAAATCGCGTATCGTTTTTTATTTCGTCCCATTTATATTGTGCTATACTATGATACCACCCACATTTCATACAACGAATTCCAACTTCTGTGATATCGTTTCCTTTCATATCAAAAAGTCTCAATTCTAATATCTTAAACTTCATCATCTATCCTTGGTTCTTCTTTGGTAGAATCATAAACAAAATATTTACAACATGTTCTCGTCCAATAATCTGATCCAATAATACTTTCTAAATCAACAATTGGACTATTAAGTGCTTTTATTTGCATCCATGTGCATTCGTTATATTTAGCACAAACAGCACAGAGTTTATTAACCATATTACTTCACCCTCGCTTCATAGGTTCTCGGCTCAGCCAGACTGTATCTCTGACCAAGATATTCATACTTGCCATTCGGGTCATGAACTGGCAACTGCACGGGAACTGGTTTGATATTTTCAACTACACCAGCACCAGCCATGTGCCATAGGAACTTTTTAAACTTGTTAGGATATTTTTCATAGCACAGCACGACTAGAATATTAGCCAACTCACGAACATCAGGACAGATCAGCTTGCACTTATTACGATACACGTTATAAATTGCTTGCCAGTTGGTTTCATAGGTCTTTGCTTCTTCTTTCGTCATGATGCCTTCAAGCTCTTTACGATAGAGTTTCCAGTTTTTGGCTTTCTTTTCAAGCTCTAACTGGTTCTTGCGGTATTTATTAAAGTCCAGAAAGATGGCTTCGATCTCATTAAATACATCCTGATCATAGCCGATTTCCGAATCGTACATTATATGCCAATCAAAACTGCCGGCAGGCTCTTTATGCCAACGGACTCCACGCTCCCAACGCTCGAGGCTCATACAGAGTAAATTCATATTGCTGTGTGCCTTGCTAAGATTATGTAAACGTGCATAGTAGGGGCCTGCATATTTCATAAAATAGGGCGTGCTCTTAGGACCAGTACCATATTTTTGTATATTTCTAGGGATCTTATATCCGTAACCAGTTTTAGCTCTATCGATTTCCTTTCCATTTGCGACGGACAAAAGAGAAACATATTTCAAATATTCTTGTTTTGTCTTTTCAGTCTTAGGAACTTTGTTTTGATAGACAGTGCTTAAATTTGAAATCTCGCCAATTTGACTTTTAAGACCACGAAGAGTACAAGCAAATTTATTGTCAAGGGTGTCAGTTTCAGTGAGAGCAGTCTTTTTGTCCTCAAGATCCAACGTAATAGGAATATCTGTATGTACTCCAGGAATCATGGAAGGCTCATCAATAACAAGAACGAGGTCGCCGTCAAAATCGGAACCATTGAGTCGAGGTGCATTGATGTCATAAATCGAAGTAAAACAACAATTTACAAGTCCATGAAAATATTTTTGAGTCAATTCGTTATCTACTGCGCTAACAAGCAGGTGCTCTGATCTTGATATATGGGGGTTTCGTTCACAGATGCGGTCTCCAAGTGCAACGCCACGACGATCAAAAGTATAAATCTCACCAGCCTTTAACGCTCCAACAACAGGGAGCCCGCCAGCCCATTCCATTAGAGCAACAAGATCTGGTACCCAAAATTTAAATGTTGCATTCATCCAGAGTTTCCCACATTTAAATCCATCACGAGTTTTATCAAGTAAGGAATGGACATACTCTTTAACGCATGGCTCGTGAATCATTTCTTGATTACGTGCTAATGCAGCAATATAGTGGTTCAATGGATTAACATCGTCAGCCATTAATCCGAGAAAACAATCAGTGTAAAAAATATCATCACTTGTGACCTTTTCATAAAAATCTACAGACATGTCAGCGAAGTGTTTGAAATCATCGAATTCTAGGTCTAAATTTTGCAAAATTTGATAATTGCATTTTGTGGTTAAATTTTCTCGTTCAGAACTATAATTCCATTTCGCAATAGCAAAGCAGCTTTTTGTTTTACGAAACCATTCCCAATATCTCTCCCAGTCTTTATATGTGCCGTCTTTCTTGAAATATTTATATCCTTTATAAAGGCTGACGGTAAGAATCATAAGTGGTTCGCTGCCGGGAGTTACATCATATTCTTGCCCCCAAATATCTTTGATTTTTGTAACGCCACGCTCCGCATAAAATGATTCATAATCAATCTCGTGCATGCATCCTTTAATATATGGTGCGCGAATAATACAACTATTAATATGTTCGTCTGTATTTATTTTGCGTTCAATCTGGCGCATTATTTCTGGGTGACAAATACCTGCACCATCGAAGCAGTTAATAGTAATATCGGTTTTCTTTACAGCGACATCTTTTTGTGTCCAACTTCTTTTGTTGCCCGCTTTATCAATGAATTCTGTTGTTTTATCGTATAGATATTCAACCATTTGGTCTTTAATTGTATTCTCGTAATCATTAACGATACAAATTTTAGGTTCCCATTCCGGTAAGCAAAAAGCAGACGAAAGATTCAAACCACGATAGGCATAATATTTGCTAAGAACAGTTGGCGTTTCAGAAAAATCAAGTCCCATACTAATTCGCCTATCAAGTTCTGGTGCAATATGACGCTCAACAAAGCTGAGCATGCTTTGACGAACCATACTTGCACTGCGTTCACTAAACAAATACGTTTCTCCATTGATTTTAAATCCGTGTTTTACAAGGCGTTCAAGAGCTTTTGGTTTATTGTATCCACCTGTAGCGTCAACAAAAACAACAAATTTCTGAAACTTATCGTCATTCATAGATATCATACGAATTTGGCGGAACATCATATTATCTCCCTGTAACACAGTGAAATGAATAAGTTCTTCGTCAGTTAGTTTGAAATTATAATCATGGGTAATAATATAGTTAAGAGGAAATTTTAAAACGCTATATAATGGAGGAGAAAACATCTATATCAATTCTCCTTTACTTTAATTTGTTGTGGAAATCGTCGTCATCGCCAGAGTCATTATCGCTGTCATCCCACTCGCCATCGCACACAGCGTAGTAACAATTAATTGCACTACTGATATAAAATACAAGAAGGGGAGTAATAACCAGCGCAACGAATAACACTTTGCCAATAATCTGATATGTCAAGTAGAAGATTACCAGTGTCTCAGCAGCGTGCAGTATCCAATTAAACCAGTCTTTACTATTGATAAAAGCCGATACTGCAATAGTCAAAGGAATATTTGTACTCATCATGCCTTGCTGGCCGTTTTCGTCTTGCAGATCGTCGGGCTTCTTAGGATCTTTATCCACTGTTGCACGCCTCCTTACTCTTCATCATCCCACTCGCGTCGTTGCTTGTGGGATTTTTTATTATATTTAGATGCCGGAGCCTCCTGCGCTTTTTCAATCTCCTGCATAAAATGGTTTTCAATCATGCGCTGTTTGCGGGCTGCTCTCATATATGTACTCTTAGAATTCTTATCTCGCTTGCGGTCACTCATCGCCGTAATCCTCCTCGCTGTCGTTATCGTATTCTTCCAACCCATATAGCTTATGATATAAATATCGGGTCAAAGAAGGGGACATAGGCGTACAGTCTTCCATCCAGAGCGTATCATACAGTGAAGCATCACCAATAACTTCCTGCCAGTCCGCGTATACTTGAATCGCGTCAATGATATCTTCTACTGTGACACTATAATCACGCACCGCATCAACTACGGCGAATCCAATATTAAAAATATCCTGTTTTGAAAATTCTTCTTCTTTCATAATAGCCCTCCTTATAGAAGCGATTTGCACCGAAGTGGCTTCTTTAGTTTTTCTAATTGATTATAAATATCTGCAATTTGCTCTTCTATGGTTTTTAGTCTATCCCATGCAGACTCTTCTACAGGCTGTTCTTTAGGTATGGTGATAGTTGCGTTTTTTGCTAAATCGTTTGATATCCAATAACGATAAAGGTTCTCTGGATCTCCAATAAAATCTAAGTCAATAACATCCATTTTGTTAATCTCCTATTACAACAGACTCTTGCATGACAACGGCCTTTTCGCGCTCCTAATAACATCATCAATGCAGCATGGGTCAATACAAAATCCTTTAAATACATTGAAATCGCCCGCCAACAACAATCTGTCAATACTGATGGTTCGCATTTTCATCGCCTCAGATATATACCGTGCATCCTCATCGCCATATAGTCTCACAAATTCTTTAAAACATTTTACAGTGTTGATCATTCCAAATTCTTCATCGAAATAGAAAGTAGTATATCTGACTCCAAATTTATCTTTATCGAACTGCGCGCGGAACTCTTCTGGGCTCTGACATATTACAGTTGTCTTTGGATGATTTTTTACTTCTTTTAATCTGTCATACCAGTTACATACTGCTTTGTAATTCTCTGGCTTCACGAATAATACTCTCATTGCTGCTTCCTCTGCAGCGCTGCAGCGCTCTTATAACAAACTGTGACATACCAAGTTCTTTTTATTTATTTTAATACTTACTTCAGGACACCGCTCACGAAAAAATTCATATATTTCTTTATCTGAAATGCTATGACCGTTATCAAGCCCAACGAACTGTCCATCTGAAATTAACAATTCATCATCATAAGACCCGATACTGTCTCCGCGAGCGACCGCATCTATCAGAAGTTTTGCTCCTTCTTCTGTCCATTCAATAATCATAAAAGACTCCTACAAATAAACGATTTCGAATTTCTAGTCAAATACACAATTCGATCGTATATTTCTTTATCGGTTCTTCCCCAAAATCCATAGTATTCAAGATCTGGTTTAATTCGGCTTTCATCTATATCAGGTGCAGAGGGATAAAGCTTTTTATATTCTCTGATGAAACCTTTAATCATATCGAGTTCATCAATCTCATCTCTCATAATAAACTCCTGCAAATAAATGATTTTTGATACCATGGCGTTGGTTTTGGCTCCCATTGATCAAACAAGCGCTCATAATAAAGTCTTCCGTTTTTCTCATCTAAGTGCCATCGCATATCTTGAAAATTCACGTATTCTGCATCAGTATCAGCAAAACATTTTAAAACAGCTAACATCTCATCGTAAGTTCCTTTGTAGTAACCGAAACGTCCAATTTGTGCGTAACCCATCGCTTCTTTTATAATCTCTTCTCGTGTCATACTATGGGGTCCTCCAACTGTTGAGTTTATAATAGGCTCTTACAGGTAAACGGTTTTTTGAATTGCAACGCATATTTTCCTACTAATTCAAGATATCGCTTATAAATACTTTCTGCAGCCTTCCCATCAATTGTCTCAAAATGCGACCCGGACATTATATCAACTTTAAAGAACTCCATTGAATTTATCGTAAAAGATGACGTAGGACTATAACGTACGTATCTGCGGTCTACATCGACATGAATTACAATAGAATCTATTTTTTTATTGAGCTCTTCGCTAAGTTGCTCGCAGATTTCCTTACTTACGAGCTCTAATATTTCTTTCTCGTTCTTCTTGTAATTAGTCATTCCAAAAATATCTGTTATCATAGCAAACTCCTACAGGTCAGTTGCAGCGTTGGTCGTCCTATGGTCGGATCGTCCGCGTCCTCGATTTCTGGATTTAGTGCAACTTCAGATGGGCCATATGTAGCCATAGAACAAGCGGCAATTAGATTGGAATTTATAACACGCTTCATACATTCATCAATATCGTCGATCACCACGGGTTTTCTTCTGGCGGGATCAAACGTCGCATGTTGAAAATTAGTAGCATCAATAATATGGATCACAATGGTGTCGTCCCATGTTTTGACTTTGATATCATGCAGCCTGTCATTATATCCAATATATTCATATTCACCATTAGAATCATAGCAGATTTGCATTATGATCGTTACAATGTGTTGGATAGAACTCAGAGCGGGTACAATAATATCACAGTCATTTTTAATTGCGTATTTACATATTTGATAGGTGCGGCCACCGCCGCGTGGGGTGATAATTTTATACATACTTTGTATAGCCTCTATCATACGACATCCATCAAATTCGAATCACGCTTTTTTACAAGTTTATTAATGAGATGTTGCTGTCCTTTTGGAGTGATTCGTGTGGTGTAAGAAATTTTTGCATTACCATAAGCTGTGGTAAAAAGGGTGGTCTCAACCTCGAACAATCCCATCTCCATAGCCCATTGTGTTGGCGTGTTGTATCTATCGCCCTTTTGCGAGATGAGATATCCGTTTTCACGTAAATATCTGAACAGGCGGTTTTGGCCAATGTCGCAACCATCCTGCTTTAGCACAATAGCGAAACTACCAATAAGAACACTTGCCTTCGACGCGCTAATTGCGTCTGCGAATTCTGCTTTTGGGATAAGCTCTGCATTTTTTGCCGTTAAGGCTGTGATTTGCTTTTTGCTTTCTTCAAGTTCTTCATGAGCGATCAAAAGTGCCTGAGATAAAATCTCTGTTTTGGATAACTGCTTTGGTTGGGTAAGCTGCTTCTCCATCTCATTGAATGCTGTGATGTATTTGACTTTCCATTCCAGCGCTGATTTACCAGTAAACCCCATAACGAGTAAACTAAACCCGTCACGATTCATTAAATACATCGGAAAAGTTTGACCTCTGTATTCAAACGTTGATTCGTGAAAAAATTTAGTTACGGAATTTTCCGTAGCTAAAATACTACGAATTGCCTCCATCACATCGTTATGACGTTTTCCAAAATCTTCAGCGATCTGGCGGCTGGACACCACTGCTTCATTGTTTTCGACAGATAAAATAATGTCAGTCATATTCATTCTCCTACTGCATGCGCAGTGTTTTATTTTCAATCAAATAATTGTTCACATAGTTTTAAAGCTAGATCAATAATCCATTTGGCGTCATCATTACGTAGGATCTTGTAATTGTCGTCAATAAAAGCAAATACCGCTGGACCTTTTTCTTTGTATAAATGACCTTCGACTCCACCTTTGCCGCCTTCAAAATTCATAAAGAAACCAGAATCGTCCTTTAAACCAAGTAGAAGAATATAGGTATCAAAGTATCGAGACATCTTATAAGTCAAATACTCATCAATCGCCCAGAACATATTCAAATCAGCTTCATTCATTATTTCCATACAACTGTCCTTTTACCAAACGGCGTAATCAAATATCGATGTAAGGCTACGTCTTCTAACTCTTTTTGTAACCGATGTAGCATAGCCATATTGTCAAGATAAGAGGGGAGCAGTTTTTCTACAATCTCATAGATCAAAGCGTTTATCTGCAGCCATTCTCTCATCGTCATTCCACGGTGTACCAGAGGACGAACCATCCACTCAATCTGGTCGCGGATATAATCAATAGAGAAAGGATCAATTTCGTGTAGTATACTCATTCTTTCTATGTAGTTCTTGAATAGTTCTACTGTCTGTTCTGCTTCAGCTTCTCGATAACGGTCACACAATTCTTTTGCAAGACTATCAATGGCGTCATAGTTCCATCCGTCGGTAGGAGACCAGTAGTCCGATACTTTCAGGCCGCTTATTTTTACTTTTATCATCTTGCGTGACTCCTCAATCGAGTAGATCGGCCATCTGTGCGGTCTCACTGCGTTCTGTCTTTGGCATATACACGTAAGCAAAGTGCGGATTTCCAGTCAAAGCAGAGATTGCCTTACGCATACCACTGTTATTTTCAAATACCGCCTCGTCTGTCTGCTTCAAGTCGCCGTCAAGCCACAACATAGATCCCTCACCTACACGGCCGAGCAGTAACTGGATATGTTCTTTTGTCAAGTTCTCTGCTTCTGATACTAGCAAGATAGCGTTCTTGTAGTCGCGCCCACGGATGAAGCCGAGATGAGCTACCTCCACTTGTCCGTTCTTGATCCAATACTCCAAGCCGCTCTCTCCACCTAAGTGATCAGCAAGAGGTCCAGCGAATGATGCCGCGCCTAACTTTTCCAGCAGGGTACCGGGAAGTGCGCCAAGTTCTTTCGTGTTTTTGACTTCGATGTTGTTACGAATCCAGATCAGCTTGTCAAACTTATGCTTCTCGATCATATCAATAGCAGAGGATACCATGAGCATCGTTTTACCACTGCCGAATGTACCAGCCAACATCTTCACGGTGATATCGTCGTTCTGCAGCATATCAAAAGCTAGTCTCTGTTGATCATTGCGGGGGCGGATGTCGCCAGTGAAGCGGTTACTGATTTTCTTATACTTAATAGGTACATAGCGCGAACCATTCCATCGAATTCCAGCTGTATTGCCATCTGCGTCGACATTTGGAATCAAGATATAGCCGTTCGTGGGAGTATCAAACAGGTTCTTCTGCTCGGCGTCCTTAGAGTAGGCCATCGCTAGCGCTTCCTCGCCACCGTCTTCTAGAGCAACCACGGTCCAGCCAGTGTAATCATTGTTGGCACCGCCAGTATCAAGAGATAATTCACATGGTAGTTTCATAACCCGCTGCGCAAGATTGAAGCAGCTTAGGTCACTGGTAACAAAACAGAAGGAGTCAACATCAGCGGTCGTCTTGGCTACAAGTTCATCTGCGGCCGACTTTTCAAACACTCCTGTCCTGGCATGAATCTTCTCTGCATCTTCTTTCTTTTCAATCAGCTCATTCAGATACCATCGGGCAGCAGCCATAATCGTTCCGTCGTTGTTGTCTTTGACTGGGACATCATTCAGGATCGAGAATAGCTGATGGTAATCAATAGATACTACTGTGTACGCTGCTGGATGTTCGGCGAGCAGGCGAGTGACGGTGCGAGCCTTAGCTTTGGTGGTTTCATCCTTCTTGCCATTAGTTTTAATATCTTCCAGCTCATAGAGAGTGATGTCAGCAATTAGAAACTGCTGTGCAAGCAGTGTGTCGGGCGGAAGATCTAGCAGAGCAGAGGTGTCATAGAATTTCATAGTGGATCATTGTCCTCCTTGATAAGGATGTATTGGATGTCGTTTTACGGTTAATATGTTTAAGTACTGTTTGTGAGGGCGAAATTTTGAGCTGCCAGAACATAGCGGGAGAGAAATGCTCTCAGCAGCACAAACGGGACTTAAATATATCATACCTATATTATACACCAAATTTTTGTTATTTGCAAGCGAAATTGCATATATTTTCCGGGGCGATACGTTGTTTTTTGGCGATGCTGCGCAGGACGGCTGCTTAATGGAGCGTATAGCGGGTTTTATGCGCGAAATGTGCTTTTTTAGTGGCATTTTTAGCGTTTTTAGGGCAAAATTTAACGTTTTTGATCAAAAAATGAGCGAAATTTGAGCGATCTGAGAAGTGAATTTGGGTCTTTATGGGGTACTAGCGGGATGAAATTACGATGATAGGCGCAATTTGTAACAATATAATACCATGCGATTTTAAACGATAATACGTTGTTTACCGGGTGAGGCTTCGGGACGTTTTTGAGCTGTTATGAGGCACTTGGAGACACTACGACGTGTGGTGTGCTACGTGATCTTGATGGGTGAAAATAGGGGCTGCGGGGCGGTGGTTGACATAGCTGTGGGGATCAAAATTAGGAAGTGAGGTGGTGCACAGCTGAATGTAGAAATGTTGTGAACTGTGTGATGGGCTCGGGAGGTTTGTGACGTGATGGGGAGATACAACAACTAAGCCCTTCGGGCTTCGCGCGGGCTGACCCCGGATTTTCAACCTGCCCCCCTCTTGCCCTGTCTATCATCCATTTTTTCTAGGATTCATGCGGGTTTTCGGCTAATATGACCTTTTGTTAAAAGGTGGGATTAGGTAGTCCCTGAATACGGAATTTATACCTATTTATATATAGGCGACTTTCCATTCTGTTTTTGTGGACGGTGGATTTTACCGTTTGTGCGCTTGTTGCAAAAATAAATGTATGGTCTATACTGTAGACACTCCAAGGGGAGCGGGAAACACCGGAACGGCACCCGCCCCCGGGGAGTACCCGGCGGGGGCTACCGGACAAGGCGCCCCCCGGCGGGGTGGTTGTTGAATTTTGACAATTGAAGTATGCAAGTCCGCAAACTGTTCCCGGAACGGCTAAAAGTTCCGGCTAAACAGTGTCTAGCAAATTATTCATTGTACAGTGCGCGGAAACTGTTTACTATCATGCGTCAAGTGCGTCCGGGGGCATACCGGAATAGGAAGGACTTCCACCGAAAAAGGGAGTTGTTTCCAGAATACCAGAAACTGGAAAAAGGCGGTTCCACTAAGTCGGGGAGCACCCCCGGCGATGGGCAAGCCGAACACAAAAACCAACGGTGATACAATAGTATCTTTAGGGCAAGTGCAGTAGTACGCAATAAATCCGTCTTTTGACGTGTCCCACGTTGTACAATTTAACCTTGCATGGTTAAGACAATTGCACAAAAAGAACGCGGAACGTGTTGAACGACAATGGTATAATCCGGGTTTCGTTCGCGCTTGAATGGGTTATCTAGCCAGCTAGAGCACACGGAAAGTGTTTGTGCAAGAGTCCCCATTGTTTCGATGTGTTAGAACGATGGATACGACAACTGAATCCCATTCAAAAGCCAAAAAGCAAAAGGACTGTTCCCGCAGTAGGTATGCTTTTCTTGAATGGAGAACACAAAAAATACATAGTATCTCTCAGGTTGTGGCGCAATAGCTATAACCTGTTTCAAGCTCCACGGCGGTTTGTCGTGGGGCTTTTTATGTTGCCGAATGGTTTCAAAAGACGCTGGTTCAATCCCGGCGGGCAACAAACACGACAAAACAAGAAAGAGGTACAACTATGAAATTCGAGAACTTTTATCCGACTATCGGCACCGCAACTATCGCTCAGTGTGTCGAGTGGCTGAACGGTGATGGCAAGGACGCCACCGCAGAACAGGCAAAGAAGGTGGAGAACGCTCTGACCGAGAAGGTCACCGAGAGCAACGCTCTGTCTCAGAAACTTCAGATCGAGGCTTTGCTTGCCATGGAGCGCAACGACTTCTGGAAGTTCTACGCCGTCAATCCCTACTATCAGGGCGTCAAGGTAACCAACACTCCCGAGCACGGCTATCAGGTTCAGAACGCAGACTTCCGGCTCAAGTTCAAGACGCTGGAGAAGGCGTATCAGGAAGCCAACACCAAGGCAGACACCCTGTGCGCGTTCAAGAACTGGGACACCGCCATCGCTCTGTTCAACCGGTATCTTCAGGATGACGTAATGGACGGCGGAAACAGCGTAACCAAGACACTGAACGCCATCGACAAGGACAAAGTGTCCGCAGCCATTGCGTATCTTCCCGAGTGCTTTAACACCAACACCAAGCAGAACCGCATCCTCATGCTCAAGCACATCTGCAACCTCATGTGCGGTGAGGAAATGGGCGTAAAACCCATGAGCTTTGACGTCAAGTATCTTAAGATTGTCGTTGCTCGTGCCAAGAACGGCGCTATCAAGACTATCAGCGACTGGGCACTGACTGACGAGATCATCACTGTCATCGGTATGGCCATCAACCTCGACGAGAACGGCAAGCGCAAGACTCTGTACGACTTCGACAACAAGGGCGGTTTTGCTCAGAAGAAGCGCAAGTAATCATAAACAGACGGATACCCTTTCGAGGTCGCACCGTTTAAAGCGGCCTCTTTCCAACGCGGTATGCGTAGCGCTCAAGAGTGTGGCGCATTTTGCACACTCAGAAAAGAGGTTATCACTATGTCTTGTCCTTATGTCATAAGAGAAACTATTGACGCCGACCACTTCCGTGAGCATGGCTATTACCAGCTTGACGAACTGGTTTACGACCTGACCCACGACTTTGCAAGCGCAGATGTAGAGGTCATCACTCGTCCTGCGTACAATGTCGTCATGGAAAGTGGTGAAAGACTTTCCGATGTGGACGATGAGACAGTGTTCAAGATGCTGTCTGCTGGTCTGCCTGTTCTGCATATTGAGAACGCAAGGGATGGGTATATCATGTACTCTCGTCCTGAGTGCAAGCCTGTCGTCAAAAAAGTCGGCGGTATCACCAGAGCGAACAAGAGCACCACAAGCGCATACTGGACGTATCCTCATCCCATCGTGACGAATGCACCCATTGATGAAGTTGGATTCAAAGCGCCATTTGTTCTTGAAGCAAAAGTGTACAACGAGGAAACCGAACATGAGGAATCCCTTTATTATGAGCTGGATGAAACCGGTTTCAAGAACGCAATGAAAGACATTGAAACTATGGTTGCCAACAAGTGGTCGAACTGGACTGCAACAAAACGAATCCTGAAAGCAAGATTCTTCTCCAATAAAAACGGTCAGTTCTATCTGAAAATCTCATTCAATTTAACATTCTAAATGAAACCAAAAGGAGCAGTGCAGCGATGAAATCAAAAATAATAACTAGTGTCCCGAGCATGACGTTAAACTGCTTTCTCCTGCAATCAGAACGCCTTGACGTGGCGCGGGGGCTTTAAACCAAGATTCTGAAAGAAACGAGAAAGGTGATACGAATATGTTTGAAGGATCTTCAACGATTTTGTTTGCAGCAGACCCTGTTGCTAAAAAGCAGTACAAAGTCTTTCTGTGTCAGAACCGCCCCAAAACGAAACAGCGTGTGTATTTTGATGGGCACACTGTTCCTAAGTTTGCATGGTATGGGCAGATGGCGGACGGCACTCGTTTCATTGCGGTCAAGGACGGATCGAAATGGGGCATGATTTCACATCGTGGTTTAACTACATGGGCAAAAGATGTTCTTCCTGAAATTATTGATTTCATCAACAGCAATTCATGTGTCAAAGCTCAAGAAATCAAAACTGCAAAGTTTCACATTAAGAAAGAATCGGTTATTCGCAAAAATAATCACAAGTCTCGGCTCCCGTCCAAATTGAAAGAGTTTAATGCACCTAGTACTAAGTTAGAACCAGAATATAAGGCTCTTAGTGTTGCAATCTATGGAGAAACAATCGAAGTCAACAACAAAAAATATGACGTTGGAACTACCAGAATGTCTACATATATGGATGGTACTGGTATGGGACGCAATTTTGATAACCGAGACAGACGTCCAATGGAGCCGCAGTTTCCTGTTAAATCTGGGAAACGTAAGTGATTATTTATTGTTTCCATGATTCCATTGTCCATTAACTCCTAAGATTTCTTTGTCGAGGTTTTCATTTAAGCATTTGATATCGCTTTCAAAATGATCGATTTTGCGCTGTTTCAACAAACGAACATAAGCGTTGTAATGAAGCTTACAAAAGCCACGTCTTTCTGCATATTGAAAACAATCATCCCATTTGCATAGCTTTTTCACATTATCACCAGTTTTCTTTTTAATGTTTTATTATAATTCTATCACTTAACCAACCCAAACGTCAACAAATGCAATCGCAAGATGCAAGTGCTGGCGTTTTCTTTTTACCTCTTTTCTTTGCTCCAAAAGGAGCGATACCGTGCGATTGGCGGTCACGGGGAAGATAGTATACCGCTACCAGTACGCCCCCCAACGAGCATTTACACACACACACGAAAGGACAAGAAAATGAAAATTATTAATTGCACACCTCATGAGATTTCTTTTGTTGCCGATAACGGTGACATCATCCGCACCATTCCTGCAAGCGGTATTCTGCCTCGTGTGGCTACCTCTTACACGGTAGCGGCCACTGTTGACGGTATCCCTGATGAAATCACTGTGTATGGTGATGTCGAAGGACTTCCAGCAGAAGAGCCCGAAACAATTCTGGTCGTGTCTGCCCTCGTGGCAAATGCGTGCAAGAATCGCAAGGATCTTCGCATTCCCGGGCGACAAGTTCGTGATGAAGCTGGCCATGTTATCGGATGCAAGAGCCTGAGCCGTCCCTGCTAAAAAGAGGTGTAACATCATGACTATTATCGCAATCGAATCCGCCCTCGATGTCGCGATTATGTTTGGCGATGTCGAGTTGGCGGAAATCTATCAGGAAGCCTTAGAAGAGTCTGGCGTCCACTACGAAAGCTCTGCCAAGTGCTGGGCATAACGAAAGGAGCACAGCGATATGGAAATGGATATTGGCGACTGGTACGCCGAACAGTATCTCCTAGACACTGATGGTCACATTGGTATCGAAATTCATGCAGAGGACGGCACTGTTATTGACCGTTTTCCGCTGAAAGACCGTGAAGCGTGCGAACGTTGGTTTGAATCTCGGCTTGTATGTGAGCGGTGCGCCACTCCGACGTGGTGCTAATCGAAAGGAGCGCAAACAGTATGGATTACTTTAGCAGTCAGACCATCTTTTTCTGCGGTATCGTTGTCGGTATCGCGTTCGCCGTATCGATTCAGCTTGCAATCAAAGAGCTGTTCCACTAACAGCGTCCCTCGTATAGCACACAGAAAGGAAGTATCATTATGAAATCAATTTCGGAATCCGCTCGCGGTGTGGCGGTCGTTATCGCAAGCGTCATGCTCGCAGCCACAATCTTCACAATGCCCGTCAAGGCGGCAGAGCCCACAACTTACATCCAGTCCGGCACGATCTGGAGTGAAAGCGCCGGCGAGTACCAAGTACTCGATGATGCTGGCGAGTTGTGGGGCTTTACCGCTGGTGTTTATGACTACGTTGTCGGACAGTATGTCGAGATGACTATGTCAGACGTAGGAACCCCAGACGATATCTATGACGATACTCTCATTGCCGTGTCTCCTGTATGGCGTGACTATGAAAGCGACATAGTTGGCCCCTTTGGCTACTACGTCGTTGATGGCTACATTGCAACTGATAACACAAATTGTCTCAGCTGCTGGGTGCGAGATTCTTATGGATCTCTTTGGTTCTGGAACGGATTTTGCCCCAAACAGAAGGGCGAGCACGTTGTCCTCATTATGAATAGCAACGGCACACCCGACAAATTCTCAGATGATTCTATCGATGACATCTTGTGGAGCGAAGACGAGGTAGACTGAAATGGATTCTATGAAATTTGATATGCTGTCTATTGCTGCCGCTCTGTACGAAGGCGGCTGGCGTTCCGATATTGACGACTACGAACGGCTTGTAAGAGACTATCGCATGTCCCAGAAAGAAGAGAGGTAATCTATTATGAATCAGTTGAAAGTACTTCAGTATGCACAGGCAGCCGCTATGGACAAGTGGTGGCTTTATGATGGGCTGGCCGACAAGTTTGTTGGCGAAAAGACTGGCGAGATGGCACGTGAAATGGCGAATAAAGTCATGAATGACGTCAAAGAAATCGGCGTCATGATTGATGCAGAAGAAAAGCGTCTCCGTGCCGAGGCTGAAAAGCAGCGCAAGCAGGAGCAGGCCGCAAGAGCACAGCAGGCACAGCAGGAGAAAACGTCACAGCAGGAGCGCCCCACTGCCGGACGTATCGTGGATGACGGTACTAAGTGGACTGTCGCAATCCGATACAAGGATGGCAGCGAAACCGTATCCCGATTCTCTCATGAGGACATCGCCCGCAAGGCATACGAAACAATCCGGATGCTGGATAGGGGAGTTGCTCAGTCGAATCTTTCTCGTATGACCATGACCCACAAGAACACCGTCGTAAAAGCATACGAGCGAGACTGAGAGGCGTTGCGATGTATTTCAACTACTTTTACGAGGACAATGTGGGGGATATCTTTGTGTTTGTCTACTATCGCGACGATCTCATCAATGTTGTGCATCTACGTGGCGATGAAAGTATCGAATCTGTGATGGACTCCTGCGACAGTGGCTGGCCGTTTGCTGATGAGTATAACCCCGAAGATTACGGCGGGTTGAGCATGACCGCATTTCTTGCCGAACTCGACATTATGGGTGCAGAAATCATCGCCGAGATCAATGGTCGTGAGCCGATTCTGTATCCCGAAGATATGGGCAAAGCAGGTCGCAAGTTGTTTGCAAGCATGATTGAAAGGGGCGCAGTCGTATGATCGTCAGCGAAATCTATGAAACCATGACGGGCGACCTCTATGGTGTAGTTCTGAATGAGGATATCAAAATCATTCGGATTGTCAAAATTAACGACCACGAACTCACGCCTGATTTTTTCCGGCGAGCAAGAATGGGATTTCCGGCCGAGCATTCGTATGATTCGTTGCCAAAGAAAGTGATGTGGCGGCGTATTGAATCGAACTGCCGTCTGGTGGCGACTATCACAAACTGTCACGGCTTCATTGTACATGGCGATCACGATATGACACGCAGCAGTCGAAAGATGTTCGGCAAGAGAGCTCGAATGAATTACGACCGCAGATACAACGGAGGTGCCAACTATGGTGGAACAATTCACAGTCGAGCCAATTACTGTCGCAAAGCAACCCAGCTCGCCTAAAGCAATCGCAGTGTATCCTATTTCGAATTTCGGCGGTTATGAAATCTACGAATGTGACGATGAGCGCATTCATGTAGGTATCAACAACGGCGATACGATCGAGGACTGTGGGACACGCCAAGTCAAATATACGTCAAGTGGGCGTCCGTACTTCAATCTGGGTGGGCAGCGCCACTATATCGACGATTTCATCAGAATCTGAATCTAAGGAGATCAGAAAATGCTTGAATGGCAAGAGCTTTGTAGCCACGCCATCTGGGTCACAGTTGGAATCTTTGTTGTTCCATATGCTGGGATTCAGATTTGTCGTGGGTTTTATTACCTAGATGCATTCCCGCGATTCAATCGAATTTGTCGGGGCTTGTATCGTGCGGTAAAAAATTTAGTGAGCGGTATCATATCTGTCTATCAAGATGGTCCGTTCGAATTCGTTTTGTATAGCACAGCAGTGATTGTGATTGTTGCTGTTGCGATAAATAAAGCGGCAGCATTCATTTAAGAGCGCTGCTACACACAATTCAATAAAAAGAGAGAGGTAACAAAAATGCTTTACTATCGTACCAAGAGGAGTGCCAACAACAAACCCATGTATCGCGGCAAAGGGCGTAAGGCAAACGAAGAAGCATGGTCTATCTACATTGCCGACGAGCTGTTCACTGAAAAAGAAGTCGTCAAGATGAATCTGAACAGAAATTATTTGGAGCCTGTTGAAATCAAGCAAACCCAAACACATCGGCAGGGCTGTTTCCGTGTGGCGAATTTTGATGCTAATATCAAGTCGGCAGAAGCAGTGTCGAAACCGGAACCTTTGTCTAAGAACGCACAGAAAGAAGTGATTTCTCGTTTGAAGGACAGACGGTCATATAAGAGCCATCTGTCGACTAATTCTAGCGTTCGGCCGACCACAATCTTGGTTCGATTTAAGTTGCCGGTTCCGAAAAAGAACGATGCGGCTGCGGCGAACAAGTAAAGCAATTTCCAGAAATTCCCTATATACATAAAACAGTCGCGGATGATATCATAACAAAAAATATTCGCAGAGGGAACTCCGGTAGTGCAACAGCTGTGCTGCCGGGGTTTAATGCGGCTACGGGTTCTGCAGAGCCTGTACTGGTCCCAAGCCCAGAACGCGATCGCAAGTGGGGCACATAGCGTCACGATCGAAGCGGTTGCACAAACAGAAGGGCGCTCCACCGCTTTAGTGAAATTTGATTTGATTTTGATGCAAAGGCCACGCTGATAAATCAATGATAAAAGTAAACTAGAGGGTGTTACTTGAATGAGCGAAACTAAACGAAAGGAGGGTTTATAGCTTGAATTGTAAAATTTTTAGCCCGCAATCGGTGGGCGCAGCATTTGGTGCAAGGGTCGCGTCTTACTCCAATGAGAAAATTTTCATGGGATGGCGATACAAACTGTTTTGACGTCTAACTGAAATTTTTCAAATTAAATAGAATCGGCGTTGCAATGTGCTCGACGCATCCGAGCATAAGTTCACATCATACATACGAGTTTAGCGGTAGTCGCAAATAGGCATAATCGACCCATAAGTCTCATAGAAGCGGGGTGATTCCCGAACGGACAAGTTAAACGTATGTAAAGGAGCTTTCAGAAACCGGGCGACTGGTGGTACCGGGGCAGACGTAACCACATCCACTACTTGCGTAGCAAACACACAAAGAATGAAAGGATACACAATTATGGACATCACAAAACTGATTGAATCTCTTCCGTCAGAAATCAAAGACCATGTCATTGACTGTTATGATATCCAGATGGGCGAGCGGTATGGGATGGTCGTGCTGCTTGACTGTATCTTGTCGCCGGGTCAGAAGGCGCTCCTACAAGGCAACAAGCATATCATGGGATTGGAATGTGTTGCTGAGTACGTCCCCGAAATCAAGCATTCTTACTTCTACATGGTATGAGCGCTGCTATGTATAATCTGCAGAGAACGCAGCGGGTAAAAAAGGAGGATGGCAAAACAATGATGGTGTATATCTTAGATAATTCCTATTCCAAACGAGTCAAGGGACAGTCGTGGGTGATGTTTAATCATTACAATGGGGATGTTTATGGCAGTCGTGAGCGTGCTATAAAAAGGTTGACCGAAATGGCAAAATCGGTGAGTGCAGACCCAGAGTGTTATGACGTTGAATTTGATGGCAATCTTCGTTATCGTTGGAAAAACTGGAGCGGTGATGAGCTCGAACGCTATATCCAGATTGAATCAAAAGAAGTAAAATGAGGGACCGCAGCATGGGTGATTATGCAGACACTGGCTATCAGCTCCAGCATTACAAGATTACATTTCATGGGGAACTTGAAGGTAATTGGCTGAATTTTAAAACATATCACCGTGCATTCGCCAGCTACGATTGTGCGCGAAAGTGGGCGGCTAATGTGTTATATCGAAATCGCAAATATCGCGGCGTTAAGATCGAGATGGAATGAAAGGAGCACACACCTATGAATGTACCTGTATATATCGTTGAGAATCGTTATTACACGCAGAACGATAAGTTCTCTTGGACTGAATACTACCACAGCATTCAGTCTGTACATAAGAATTCTTATGGTGCCCTCGATGTCCTTCGTGCCATTTATAAGGAAGCAACTCAGTACCCAAGTAATTACGATGTGCTGATCGACGAAGAAGCAGCGGTTCCGTATGTGATTTATCGCTGGAAGGATGAAGAAAACAAACAGTACGAACGTTTCGTAGAAATTATTATTTGTGACCTGACTTGAAAGGAGTTACGTAGTATGGTTCTCAATATGACTGAACTTTCTATCGCCCAATGGTCCAACGCTCAGCTCGATGCAGCACGAAAGTTGTGTACGGATGGCGTTCTTCATGATGGGCCATTGCCTACAATTTCCCCTACGGACGCATCTATCAAAGTAAGACATATGGCATGGCAGATGGCCGAACAAATTGAGAAGTTGAAGCCGGAAGCAATCATCATCCAGGGTGAACCTGTTTTCGTGGCCACCTTCGTAAACAACTATCGTGACTTGCAGTGTTGCTCTTCTGATTACGCTGAGTGTTACTCTCCTTGCTACGCTGATGGCAAGTTTGTGCAATTCAGGAGGTTTTAACGCTGTAGCGTGTAAGGAGTCCCTAATGAAACCATTAAGAGATAATCCTATCGAAGAAGGAATCGATGATTTCTTTGAAGAAAAACAAAGACTCGAAGAAGAAAAGCAAAAACTCGAAAATGAAATTCGAGATTATGAACAGAAATATTTAGATCAATATTATGATCAATTATACGAACAAGAGCTTTCCGAACTTTTGGATTTTTATAAGGAGACATTATATGAGTGATGCAGGACGTTGGAAGCTTGGTAAAGATATGCTTACCAGCGATACGATTCTCGATCCCGTCACGTTTGATGACTTGATTCTGGCTCTGAAATGCAACTACGCATATATCGGCGAAACAGCAGTCAGAACCCAGATGAAAGAAATTCTGGATCAGCGACTGGAAGATGTCAAATATCTGATCGAAAACAACATTGACGAGATCATTGCGCTGGCATCGGATGAACCGCTTGAAGATGCTGGCCACGATGATATCACACTCGAAGAGTAGGAGTAAGATATGTTTGTCTTGACTGAAATTGTGGCCAATAATGTTTCTGCATACGTTGGCAATATCCATGTATCAAACAATGTGGAAGAACTTCAGAAAATTATGAATGCCGATTTTGACCACGATTTGAAAGAAGCAAATGATCTTTGGATGGATTGCGGATCTAATCTCAATGATAAGCCGCTGTCTATTTGTCACACATATTCTGCAAGAATCAAAACGTTAAAAGAATTCAAAAGCTGGTCGATTATGAAAGTGCCAGGGGAGGTGACGCAGTCGTGAGAAACTTATCTAAACAGAACCGCAAAAAGATCTTTGATCTGATCAAACGTGATTGTACATTTGTTGGTTCTTACGATTTGGAACATTCTGAAGAAACTGTTTTGACTTATCTCCCGAAACCCGGCACACAGATTCACAAAGATGTTGAGGAAGTTCGTGTCGTAAAAAATCGTAAGACCGGGAACTGGGTTGAATCCGTTGTTGACATTCGGTGGAAGCACGGCATGACTTTGGTGGAAGCCGAAATGATCGAGCGAAAATATCAATGCAAGTCTAACAAGTAAGGAGGGACGCAGTTGTGACACTCGAACAGGCATGCGGCATCGTTTGCAATACTGTTGATAAGCGGACGGGCAGAGAACTCGATCATCGTGAAATTTATGCTCGTTATATCGACTATCTGGGCGGTCTGGATAAGGTCAAACAGTACATTCCTATTTCACTGAAAGAGCTGCGGCGAGCCTACAAGAAGGACAAGCTGTTCAATAATACTGGTCTGGGTTTGTGGCAGAATGCAGCTGGTTATACTGCTGGCGACCCGATATGTTTCTTTGGCGGGATTTGGATGCTGTATAGACAAAACGATATCGATGTGGCGAGTTGTGCACAAGGCGTTTGTATCCTGAAAGAAGCGGCGAGAATGCTGATTGAAAGGGGCGAAGTATAATGAAATCGATCGAAGTTACATACGATGTATCCGTTCGTGGCAGCGAAGTTTGGGAGCCGGGCGAGGCGGCATTCCGGTTGGACTTTGTTGACGATGATATTGCCGCTTTGCTCCAAAAACTGGTCGGCACTCCTATCAGTCGAATGAGCGACTACGAGTATTACATCTGGAGCAAGCTCGATAGAGTTCTCGATAATTTGGAAACGCTTCGCAAAAGAGTTTACCTCAATAACTCTATCAAATCAATCAAAATCATTGGAGGTGATAACTGATGAAAGTATCAATCGAAGAGAAGCGTGCCGAAGCTATCAAGCGAATGAAAGCGTTTGGATTCTTTTCTGATACGGTCAAACTGTTTGAGAAGAATGGTACTCCACTGTCCAGTGAGCCGCCTTGGGGTGCATTTTACGCTCTAAACGATCAACAGAAAGCGGCCGTCCACGAATTTGAAGAAGAGTACGGCGGACTTGTTTACAGTGTGATCCGGTCATTCCATCAGGAGCTCGGCGTCATTGACAATCTGCTTTATGTCAGCGACGAGAAAGATGAATGGCCGTGGGATTGGGGCGACATTGAAAATATGTGTCCTTGTATCTATGCTGTCAATTACAATACACCAGAATTTTCCGAGTTTGGTTCAATCGGCGTGAAAATGGGTGTTGGAGCAGGGCTGATTCGCATTAGTTAAACTTCTTTAAGTGTTACTTAATTCACCCCATACAGTTGTAAAATCTTTAAAAGCCTACGCTAACTCACTTGACTGTAACATCATACTGTTGTATAATAGAAGCTGAAGAGCTATATATTTTGATCAGTTTGGGCGAATTGGTCAATATGCAACGAAATGTATATTTATTCAATTATTCAATTCACAATTCAAAAAAATCAGAAACAAAATAGCGAATGGGTTTGGGCGAAGTCCAATCGCGAAGCGCCTCTGATTTGAAGCCGTGGCGAGCGATGAGCGAGTGGCGGCGAAAAAAATTTTGGAAAAAGAATAGGATATTTGATGTAGTGATGATGATGTGATAGTGATGGTTGTGTAGTAAGAGGATTATAGGAGTTAAAAGGATTGTCAAGGGAAAAAGAACCATCAGGGAGAACGGAGAGAAGGAAGCGAAAGCGAAGAAGCAGCGGAGAAGAAAGCAGGGAAGGAGAAAACCTTTATGACCGATATGACCAATTTTGAGTGCGGCCGATATGAATTCACCCTCGATAAGTTCGTCGGGCTTGTCCAACAGTACGATCAATTCTCGATTCGGAGCGGCGATGATTCGTCTTTTGCCATGATTCGGGTTCCGACCAAGTGGGTCAAGCTTGAGCAGGGCGCGGCTGGTGAGGACTTTATCACTTGTCGTAACAAGCGTAAGCGAGATGGTCATCTGTTCGAGATCAACGGCGACAAGGTGACTTTCGAGATCAAAAACACCATTGGTGGCTTGGAGGGGTATCTTAAGTCGGATCTCGGAGAAGCTGTGTTTTATGTTTCGATGTGGTCGGATAGCAGCGACACAGACAAATAATAACGAAAGAAGGATCGATAACGTGGAAGAAATTGTAATGAAGGCGATTCCTGAGCACGGCGGAGTGTCGATGACTCGAGCCGAGCAGGAAACCATTATCACAATCGGGGCGCTGGACAAGATTGCCGAGGTGTGTTCTAACGATCCAATCTATTGGCGCAAGCTCGATGCCATGTGCGAAAAGTCTCCCGATGACTATAAGCTGACGAAGATTCACCGCACCAAGGACGGTTTGATTCTGTGCAAGTGGTACACAGTGCCGCGTAAACTGCTTGGGTTCAGATCTTCACGTGTCTATACGGAAGAGCAGCGGGCACAGATCGCAGAACGATTCAAACAGTATCGAGAAGCGAAGGTCGAGCTTTGATCGCTGCCAGAATCAATTTTTAGCCTGAAACGTCCTTATACGATAAGGGTTTCTCAGACATATAGTGGTTCTGTAATGAAACTGCTATATCAGCACCAAATATGTGTCTACACCCCTTATTGCATAAAGGGAAAATGGCATAATATGAAACGAGGTGATATCGTGAAGGCATTCGATAACACATCTTAGGCGAATACACTCGTGGCAATCACCGCAAGACAGTTATCGTAAAACATCGAGATGAATACGTATTTCAGTTACGGCTGCCGGTTGACCGACAGTTACGCAAAGGTAGGATGAGGTATCCCGGGGCGGAGGGGCCTGCCTTCAGCCTCCGAATGAGTCGACGGGCATCAGACCCAGTACCACTGGACGCCGAGCAAGGCAATTTGGTTGCAAAACGCCTGAAACCCAACGAAGTAGCTCATCAAAGTCCGACAGAAGCTCATCAATCGAACTCTATCAACTCGAGTTGAGCGCGTTCTGATCAATTTCGGAACCCTTTAATGATCAACCCTGAGAGCTTAAAGAGCAACAACATCATTTAGATCTCGATGAATAATAATGCATAAATATGCAGAAAGGACGAATAATATACAATGATTTATGCATAGCCAATTAAGGCGCTGCCTAACGTCTATTATAAATAAGGTAGTCGACAAAAATAGTACAAAAAGTATGTTTAAGTTCTGTTTATAATGACAATTGACGACGCAGAGAAAATGTGTTATCATCGTTTCACAAACAGGACTTAAATATACATAAGGGAGGAAAAACAAGTGAATGAGAACGAAAACGTAGCGATGCAGCTGGCGACCACAAGGAAGTTCGGCGAGCTGGAGATTCAGGTCTACGAGAATCCGGCGGTCGGTCACAGCAGGGTACAGGATGATTTCTGGATGACTCGAGAGCAGATTGGCACTGCGCTGGAATATAAAGACCCCGTAGTTTCAATTACCATGATTCACAAGCGTAACAAGGCTCGTCTTGATCAACTGAGCTCGGCTAACAAAATGTTAGTCGAGGTCGGGAATCATACGCAGATGCGTGAAGTTGTGTGTTATAGCTTGCGCGGTGTCATGGAGATCTGCCGGTTCAGCACCCAGCCCAAAGCGAACGCCTTCATTGATTTCTGCTGGGATGTGATGGTCGCTCTGATGCAGGGCGAAACAGTATCTCTGGACAGAGGGAAGGTGAGTGACGCAGAATCACGGCGACAGGCACGCTATGAAATCATGACGCAAGGCATCGAGGAACTTCGCCAGTCTCAGAACCAGCTTTGTTCTCAGATGGCCGAGATGGAAGAAAAGCGCCGGCAGGACAGGGAAGCTCTTGAGAATTTGATCCATTTCACAAAAGCAGACCTTGAGAAGGCAGAACGCATTGTGAGCAAGAGCGACATCATTATCTCCACAATTGAACAGATCAAGAAGCAGCTGGCAATGACTATTCAGCAACCAGCTCATCAGAATGGTTCTTATACTCCGCGTAAGACTTACATTCAGCCAGCAGAAACTTCGTGGAAACATGACGTTAAGGAGATGGTGAGAAAAATCTCCCACATTGAGGGTGTGCCCCAAAAAGATATCTTTAACGGCATGTACAAAACCTTCGAGAAAGAGTTCGGATGGTCGGTATACGAAGAACGAAAGCTCTACGCGAAGAAAAAGGATATTTCGGATGTTTATTCGATCCCGCTCATTGATATTGTGGAGATGGCCAACGATAACATTCGGTCAAGTTTCTATTGCCGACTCAAGGATCGCTACGAGAACGATCTTTTTGATCCAGAAGAAGCAAAGAGGCAGCCGCATGTGAGCAAGCGAAATCCGCCGATGATACCTGCCAGCATGATTCCTACACGGCATAAGGTTGAAGATCTTCCGATGGTTTTGTCTCCTGAAAATCCGGGCGGCAATGATATCAAGGTTGTGGCAGAGGTTCAGGCAGTTGAAGTTGAAGCTCCAGTGGTTGAAACGCCGGTGGCTGAAGCTCCTGCCGTTAAAGAGAAGAAAAAGAAATACTATTACTACAAGCCGAGTATCACGCTTCCGATCGTTGAACCCATTGCAAAAAAGCTGGGTGATAAGACGATTGGGTATTGGGTTACATATGCAAAGATCTATGACACGATCGGCACTGTAAAGATGGATCGGATGCGCAAGGCGTATGTACGTTCTCATAATAAGCCGCCCAAGGCTACTCCTGATATTTTCCAAAATTCTGATAAGAATTTGAAAGTGTTTAAGGAAGCCGCAAAGGTTGTGGCGGCAGCTATCTAAGCTATCTACTTTCCTCCATTGTCCTTGGGACTGACAGCCGGGAAAGACCGGCATATATCCGGGTGTAGCGAAGCTGGTATCGCGCCAAATTTGGGATTTGGAGATTTCGCCCGTTCAAGTCGGGTCACTCGGACCATGGTACAGGGTCTTTCCTTTCTACCTGTGCCTATTGTGTGTATAAAAACGGTTTCCATTAGACGAAACCGCGTGGCTGAAAATGCCGAGCAGGTACGATAACCCTGCTTTAATATGGAGCCGATGGTCGTACAACAGTTCGATTCTGTTGGGTTCCAGCTAGGTTCGATGCGACAGCGTAGTGTAGTGCGAGGTCGCTGGGGTGGCGCAATTCCACCGTGGATGCAATGCATTCATAACGCTTTGACCGAAATTGTGCGAACAGACTGCGACGGGGTAGCTCCTCGTGGAGTGAGGGTCTGGTGACAACATGAGTAGGCGATAGGATGACCTGCGAAAGTGGTTTAGTCAGTTGGTGCCCAAGCTGGCGGAGAGTGAATTTAAAAGGGCAGTCTTTGAGGATGGACACCAAAGAACAGGATGTTAAGACGCTTTGGTTACAAGGTCACTAGGTGATGCAGCTAACATTGCTGATGTGATCGATTGTACGGTTAAATCCTTCTCTCTGGGACAGTAGCTTAGTCTGGTTAAAGCTCCTCGCTCATAACGGGGTGATGAGATGAAAATCTCACGCGGGTTCAAATCCTGCCTGTCCCATAATATTAAATTAAACAAAAATAGGAGGTGAAAGTATGAAGGAAATTTGGAAAGATATTGGGATCTATAATGGAATTGACTATTCTGGTTTATATCAGGTATCTAATCTTGGCAATGTAAGATCTCTTGATAGATATGTGAACAATAACGGGGCTTTGGTTCTTAAAAAGGGACGAGTGCTGACCCCATTTGTTGCGGCTCAATACAAACGAGTACATTTGGCAAAAGATTCAGTGGTCAAAAACGTTAGTATCCATCGACTTGTGGCGATTGCATTTGTAGAAAACGATAATCCGACTGAATATACAGAAGTGAACCATAAGGATGAAGATAAACTTAACAATAGATTTGATAATCTTGAATGGTGTAATAGGGCAAGCAATCAAAAAAGTTACGCCCAAAATCACCCAATCGATGTAATTGAAAATATCAAAAAAGGTAGTTTCGTTCATAGAGTAATGCACCAGTGCCCTGTGTGCAAAAGATTTACATATAATCGCGTTTGCTGTTCTAAGGGTTGTTCAAAATTATTTAAGAGTAAAACAAAACGACCTAATAGAACTGAGTTAAAAAACTTGATTCGTACAACCACGTTTACGGAAATAGGAAAAAATTATGGTGTAACGGATAATGCGGTTCGAAAATGGTGTAAGTCGTATAATCTTCCGTATAAAACATCAGTAATTAAAAGTTATACAGAAGAAGATTGGGAGTTAATTTAACCGAGTAGTCGTGGGTTCAAAGCCCTCACGCCGCACCATTTAATGTACGAATATCAACAAATCAAAAAGGAGTAAATCAAAATGGATGACAAATATCTCAGCATCATCACGAACTTTGGTTGCCATTACAGCTGCCCTGAGTGTATCGTCCGCAATAACAAGCTCAAGATGAAGCCGACAGACGAGTATTCTTCTTATATGCAGTTGGAGCATGTTCTGAAAAACGAATGTAATGACTGCAATTGGGTATCTGTGTCTGGTGGCGGTGACCCACTTTATCACTGGTGGGAACATCAGGCGTGGTGGACAGGATTCTTTTCGGTGTGTAAAGAGCTTGGTCGCAAGATTGAGTTGCATACGAGCTATTATGATTTTGATCATGATGATGGAATTTTAATGTTTCCATTCGAACAGTTTGATAGAGTTGTGTATCATTTGCATTGTGCAGAGGACCTTTACAAGATTTGTCGCCGGGGTAAAGAAATCGTTCGAGTGGTATTCGTTGTGGACGATTCTATGGATGAATACGAAGTTAGCAGGATTTCAGCTATTGTTCAAGAAAGCGACGATATCGACGAGCTTACATTCCGGCAGTATGTAGATGAAAACTACAAAGAAACCTATCATCTGCACGGCCTTCTGCTGGCGGGGCATAAAAAGGCTTGGTGGTATGTAACTCAGTGCGATTACAACACCTACTATCATAACGGTAAACTGTACACCAAGTACATGGATATCTTTAATAAGGAGTGATTTCATGAAGCGATACCTTGTAAGTGTTTGGACACGACAGTCTTATGCCATGTGGGTTCCAGCGGAGTCTGAAGAACAGGCAAAAGAGATTGCGGAAGAGGCTTATAATTCTGAAGAAATTAGCCCAGATGACAATGAGGAAATTGACGCGATTTACGTAGTAGATGACGAAGAAGTCGAGGACGAATAAAATGTGTGAGTTTTGTCATCACGACCCAATTTGTGGCAAAAAGCTGAGACAGGATTCTGAGGTGGTAAGTTATGAAAAAACATAAAGATTTATTGCTGGCAGCCTGCGCATCGGCTGTTTCGTTTTTGAGTCTCGATGACATTTTTGAGAAACTTCTACGGCACATCTCGCTTGCTCAAATGGCAACGGGAAGCATAAGTTCTCTTTACGGACGTGTCAGCGAGTTAGCTCTTTCGGTGTCTGTAGCTCTGTCGCTTGCGATTGGAGCTGTGGTATATATTTTATTCAAAAATTAAAAAGGAGGAACGAATGAAGAAGTTCAAAAAGATTTTCGTGGTTTCGTGTGCAATCGTGATGGCGCTGACCTTTACGGGGTGTACCAAGAAAGAGGTATATACAATCGAACCTCATGAAACTGCATTTCTGATTTCACTCTCTGAGGGCGGGGGAAAACAGGCGTCCTTTGAGAGTGAGGAAATGCTCGCCGAGGCAAAGGTTGCAGCCAAGCAGGTGTACATTACTTACTCGAAGCGACATCTGTCGCCGACTGACATCATTGGTACTTGGGTTCCGGATAACATGTTGGTCGTCGTCAATAGAACTCCTGTTACTCGTGAATGGTCCGAGGGCAAGGATAGTGGTACCAGCACTGTTAACCAGTCCATCTCTGCCGAAAGCAAGGAGTCTATTGGCTTCTCCGTCGGTATGAACTGCTCTGCTCAGATCTACACTGAAAACGATGCAGTCAAGTTCCTGTATTCCTACAACAACAAGCAGCTCTCCGAGATTATGGATACTGAAATCCGTGCTCGTGTTGAAGCTGACTTTGTTGAAATGTGCGCTAAGTACACCATGAATGAGATCCTTGAGAAGAAGGCCGAGATCATGGACTATGTCCGCAAGGATGTGACTGAGTATTTTGCAGAGCGCGGTATCACGATTACTGTCCTTGGTATGAAGGATGGCATTGAGTACGACGATGCGTCTGTTCAGGATGCTATTAACAAGTCCTTTGTGGCCGAGCGCAATGACGAGGCGCAGGAGATTGAGAATCAGACCAAGATTTCCAAGGCGAATGCAGAAGCCGAGGCGAATAAAATCATTTCTGAGTCTCTGAGCGACCGGCTGATTCAGCAGCAGATGTATGAAAAGTGGGATGGTAAGCTTCCTACTTATGTCGGCGGTGATGCCAGCATCCCTGTACTGAACGATATGAAGTAACTCCGTCGGGACGGAGACGTTAAACCCGTGTCCAGAGATCAACACAAGATCTAAAAATGTGAGAATCTTGATAGAAGAAATCGGGTTCGAAGCCCATCTCGGCAGAAATGGTGAGATTCCAAATCAGTCTTGTAGTTTATAACTGGTTAAAACATCTATCAAGATTTATATGGCCCAATGGTGGAATGGCAGACACAGCAAGCTCAAACCTTGCCTTATATTCTCGGTTCAAATCCGAGTTGGGCTACCATGGGTGAGTTGCGTCGCCCAAAAAATCTCCTTTTCCTCACAGATACTTAGTGGCTCATGGGTTCCAGACATGAATCACCGTGACTGAACAAGTCGTAGCAGGTACGCAATCCTGCCTTGATATGCTCACATGGCGAAACTGGCAGCCGCGAGGGTTTTAGGGTCCCTTGTCTTTTATGACGTGGAAGTTCGAGTCTTCTTGTGAGCACCAATCTCGTATGAGTAGGATCTTTAGCGGTCAGATCCGGCCGCGCCTGTGCGAGATACCACCCCGAAAGGGGGAGTTCATTTTTATACTTCTTCGTCAATTATTCTCGGCTCACTTGAAAGAGTGCAGTTGACCTTTGTAAGCCGAGTATTTTATGTGACTGTAGCTCAGATGGTAGAGCAGCAAGCTAACTGCGCGCCGTTGGTTCAAGTCCAATCAGTCACTCCGATGCCCGCTTATAGGGTCTCATTCCTCCTATTCGGGCTTTACCTCTTTTCTTCCTTGTTATTCCCGGCTCCATGGCGCATGTTATGGCAATAAGGCGTAGTAAGCCGGGTTTATATGCAGCGGTCGTATAACGGTTAGTACATCGTCCTTCCAAGTCGATGGCGTGGGTTCGACTCCCATTCGCTGCTCCATTGTGTGCGACGGTTTGAGACTCCTACATAGAAATCCAGCCGGGTAAGTCCGTCCACAACCGGTGTAGGTAGACATCTTTACTCATTAGGTCTCTAACTAAATGAGGAATAGAAAATCAGTTGTTCCAGCTAGATCGGGGATTGGCCGTTCATTGGCAAACGACAGGTATCACACCGGTAAATGATACTGAGCCAAATAGGAAGGGGAATAAGGTGCAAGCCGAGTAGCTGTCGGACGAATACCCTTCAGGTAGCCAGTAAACTGGAACGTAAAACGAATGTTGGCTGTTTCTGATTTTCTTTTATATGCTACCATGATGTAACTGGCAGGCATGAGGGACTTAAAATCCCTTGCTGGAAACAGCGTGCGGGTTCAAATCCCGCTGGTAGCACCACTGTTCAAATATCCACACACAAAAATGAAAGGAGCTAAGCGATATGAAGATTATTATTGAAACTAAGGACGATAAATACGTAGCCGGTGTTTATGCTGACGATGGAGAGAATACCGAAAACGATACGATCATTGATTGTGCTGTAAACGGGTTTCTTGCTATCATTCGTTTTTATATTCTTAAAGACGAAACCCTTACGATGGAAAACAAGAAGAATGTTATGTCCGATCTATGCGATGCAATTAAGAAAAAGCTCTTGGAAGCAATTGAAGAGGAGGGCGCAGCCGTATGAATTCGATTATTAGTCCGTGGGTGTTTTATCTGATTGGCATGGCTGACACCATTCAGATTTTGGCGCTTTTCGCTTCTATTGGTTTTGTTGCCATCTCTGGTTTTTTGTGGTTTGATTGGTTGCATGATTTCGCTCGTTATGGAGAAAAGGATGAAGATGTTTTAAGAGAGCGCAAGATTGTTGTAAAGATGTCAATTGCGGCAATTGTGAGCTTAGCGATTCTTGTCTTTACTCCTTCTTCCAATACCTGTTATAAAATGCTCGCTGCTGATATGTTTACACAAGATAACATCAACAACGCCACTGAATATGTCACTGATGTAATCGACTATGCAGTCGACAAAGTAAAAGAACTCAGCCCTACAACTGGAAATGAAAGGAGCTAAACATTATGATCACCATGTCACATGAGGAGGTTCTCGAGACAATTCCGTTTATGTTTGTTTGCGAAACTCGGGAAGGCGCTCGTTGGAACAGTGGCACTCGCCGTAGGCTCTGGAACGAACAGTTTACCAAACAGGAACAAGCAGCGTGTGCAAGATTGTTTAAGATGGCGCATGAGTGGGCGCTTATTCGCGGTGTTCCTGATGTTGTTCGGATGGATCAGTCTACATATTGGCTGTGGATTAAGCTTGGCGAGTTTTGTGAAATGTTATGATCGCGAGGTGATGACGTGAAGGTTTATGTTCTTCATGACTGTGTCGAAAATTCTTACGAATGGGCGTTCGCTTGTGTTGGACACGTTTATGCGAATCATGCAGACGCGGCAGATAGGATGCAGGATTTGTTCTTAGAGTGTTTGAACGAACACGACGTAAATGATGCAGAAAGTATGCGAGATAGCTACATTGACGATTGGGGAGCGCGTGTTGCGGATGTTCCGGCTGGTTATCGTCACACGTGGACAATTACTGAGGAGATGGTCGTATGAAATATGATTTACGCGTTGGGCAAATGGTTCGAATTGGGAATGAAATTGGTTCGTTGGACTTAAATTACCATAAAAGAGGCTATATTATTGGCTTCGGGAACAGCGGATATCCAATTGTTGATATGATTGACCCATTCAATACTGGTACCACCAAGGTGGATTGGTGTCCACAGAGATTTTGGGAGCCGTGTCCAACAAAACTTACTTGCAAATCACTTCTGTGATTTTATTTTTTTGGTCACACAAACATAACTTAAACATAGTAAGGAGTGAAGAAATGGTTATCAAGTATGTTGACGGCCACTATGAAATCGTATCGGCGGATAGTGGTCAGTTTATTCAGTCGGCCGATACATGGGACGAAGCTCTGGATGATATGAAGGAGCTATTGCAAACCGCATAAGGTACAACGGGTGATTGCCCGTTTACATATCAATCTTTAATTACAAAGGAGAAAAAAATCATGAAAGCAATCGTTAAGTTCAACAACCTGTTCGTCACTTCCGCATACGATGTCGCTACCCTGAAGAAGGTCGAGAAGTTCCGTCCCGAGGCTTTGAAGCTGTATGAGGGCGAGGGCAAGGAGAAGAAGCTTGTGAGCGCCATTGCTGTTGCTTCTAAGGATGATATCAGCAAGTTCGGCGTGGCTTTTGCTCAGGATGCAGTCACTGGCGATAAGGTTGCCGTTTTGAGCCGTCCTGTTCCTGCTGGTATGAAGTCTGAGGCAGAGATCAAGGAGTGGGTTCGCGACATGATTGGTCTGACCATTGTTCGCGGCACCAAGATCGAGGAGCAGATCGCAGCCGCTATGGAGTCCATCAACGCTGATGAGGCTGCCATGAATGCTGCAATCACTATCGATGGTGAGGACGCAGACGCTGAGTAAGAGCGCCGCTGAGGTTCCACGCCGGATGTTCCTGCGCAATACGTCCGGCATTTTAACGAGTAAACGATATTTTTCAAATTAAAAAGGAGAACATACTATGATTAAGATTTGGGTTACTACTAATGACGACAAGATCGAGGACGTTGTTGCTACCAGCATGACCCCGAAGGATGTGTTCGCAAAGCATGGCGTGAACTACGCAAATGGTCAGAGCACTCTGGATGGCTGCATTCTGACGGTGGCACAGCTGAACACTCCGCTGTCTGAGCTGGGCGTCGGCGATGAGGTGTATCTGGCCTCCATCTCCAAGCACGACAATGCGACTGGTATGAACTAATCGCACTAATTCGAAAATAAACCGCTGAATTCGTTATTGGTTACAACGATATTCTAAACACTGCAGCCGCTGGCAGGCCGGTTAAAGTCTGCCTTATATGTGTCCAGTATCTGGGCTTTGAAATTAAATAGGAGGAAATACATATGGCTTTCACAGCTTATTCCAGCAAGATCGGTTCGAGAGATTGCGACGAAGCATATCCGTTGATTTTGAATTGTGACAATAGCAATCTCAACGATAATGTGATGTTGTCTGTACTGCGCGTTCTGATCAATGATGACCGTATCAAGCATTCTATTTCGGGAGGACATCGCATTCAGTCAATTATTGATTGCCAACAGTTCTATATGGGCGACGACGAAAAGTTCACTAAGGACATGTTCGTTCATGAAGATAACGCTTTCAATCAGATGAAATTTGGCATCATGTTTCAGACGATCGACGATAAGAAAGCAGACGCCATTATTTCTGAGTTCAAGAAGTACAATGCGGATTACGAAGCTGCCGGTTGGAAGATCATGGATGTTGCAGCTAAGTACATCGATAAGAATGGCAACGTCTATGTATATCAGAATGAAAAGAAGCAGGGTGTTGTCGTTGTTTGTGCTAAGAAGAATCTGATTCAGGCCATGCACATGGCAGCGAGTTGTTTGCCAAACCTGATGCCGTGGTTTTTCGCTGATCAGCCGCTGACTGATGATGAGAAGGCGATGCTGCGTACTCTTTATGATCAGGACAACAAAGCTTTCGGCAAATACATGGAGAAGGCATACGAGACCGGCGATTTCTATGGTAAGAAGTTGCGTGGTGCTCTGAAGGGATTTTGCAAGAAGGATTACGCCAACGAAATTTCTCGGCAGGAACGATACATTCGTAGTATTCAAGATGATATTGAAAGTAAATATAACGATATCCGTGAGAGAAATAAAAGTCTTGAAGAAGCTCAATTTAAACTCACTATGATCATGGACCGTGCTTGCTGCACTGAGGATGACGAAGCTGCAATTGTTAATTTCCTGAAGCGCTGCAAGACGCTGGTTTATCTTGACTCCAATAGTGATCGAATCTCTATTGGTTATGTTGGCACGCTGAACGATTGTGATGAGGGCGAGTTCCGCACTTGTGTTGAGAAAAAGGCAAATAGTCGAAGCTACATTTTTCAGCGTTCGCCGTATGACACGGAACTTACGAAAGATTTCTTTGTGTCAATTTGGAAGACCCATCGGTTCGCTATTCGCACTTACTGTGAATGGCGACTGTATTCCAGCTGCAAGGTTGAAGCAATTCGTGGTTCTGATATGCAAGGTCGCTCTGATTTGATGAAGGATCGTATTCGTCAGCCTCATATCGATCGGCATGCGTGCTATAGCGGTTATCGAGAGATGCTCAATGCGCTTAGTGTAAAACACGATTACATTGGCGTCCTGACTACGATTATTGGTTCAAGCGCATCCATCAACTGGAAGGATGGCACCGTTGTAAGCGATCTCATGTATGATTTGTTTGACGAATCCTATATCAAAACTCGCAAGTGTATCGAGGATAACGCGGGCAACTTGTACACGGTGGCAGAAGTATTTGACATTCTCAAGAACGAGAAGGACGCAGCAGCACCAGCAGAAGTAGTAAAGAAGGAGGTCGCTGAAGATGAAGCCCATTAACATCACGGAGCAGGTTGTAGCAGATATGGCACGTGAATTTGTTCAGGAGCTGTATAAGACCGGTAGGGTTAAGACGGATTCTTTCTCATACAAGAAGAACTTTGCGTCTGTTAAGAAGGATGCTGTCGAGGTGAATTTCACCTATGAAGCGTATTCTCAGATGTTTGCGTTGATTGATCACTTCGATTGTGAGGTTGCATGGCGCGGCATTGTGAATCGTATCGATAAGACGCATTTTCAGATTACCAAGATTCTGTTGTATCCTCAGACTGTGACTGGCACCACCGTAGACACCGACCAGGAAGAATTCTCAAAGTGGTTTCAGGCGCTGCCTGTTGAAACGATTCGCAACCTGAGATTTCAGGGACACAGCCATGTCGATTTCGGTGTAACGCCGAGCAGCCGCGATATGGAGGATCAGTGGCGATTCATTGACGGACTCAAGCCGACGAGTTATCAGATTTTTATGATCTGGAACAAGAAGCGGCAGTACAATGTTCGCGTCATTGATCTGGCCGACAATGTCATCTATGAGGGAGCCGATGTCAAGGTTACTGTTGGAGATTTTGACTCGACTCGATTTCTCGAAGATGCAGACAAAACGGTTCGAAAGCGCCCTGTATATGTCGCAAGCACAGTCGCAAATTACGGAGCTTATGGAGCAGGCACCTACTATGGTAAAGCAGTTACGCCGCAAAAAACGTACCCGCAAACAGTTGCCACGCAAACGCCAGTGCCGCAAATCAAGACGGTAACTGGTGCAGCGGCTCCGAAAGTCAATGAAGTGTCTGAGACTCGATATCCAATGGTCAATTATTACAAGGAGAATCCAGAAGATCTTGATACGTGCTGGAATTCCAGCTGTTTTCCGTATGACAATTAAAGAAAGGACTACAAAATGAATCTGAGTAAGCTTGAAATGGTATTCAACCCCGATGACGTCAGCGGTCAGATCCACATTATTGGTTGTGGTTCGGTTGGCTCTACCGTGGCGGAACTTCTCGCACGGTATGGTCTGAAGAATTTCACGCTGTGGGATATGGACGAGGTTGAAAGCAAGAATATCGTCAACCAGATGTTCTTCGCCAACAATATTGAAGCTCCAAAAGTCGAGGCGGTTCGCGATATTATCTGCGCCATCAATCCTGATGCCAAAGATGATATCGTTTTGAAGCCGAATGGTTGGCAGGGCGAGATGATTCGCGGTTATGTGTTCCTCGCGGTCGACAACATCGAAATTCGCAAGCAGTTCATGGAAGCGAACAAGTACAACCCGAACATCAAGGGTGTGTTTGATATCCGCACTGGGTTCCATGATGCACAGTGCTGGGCAGCGGATTGGAGCAAGGAAAAAGACCGAGAGAATTTATGGAATTCTATGAACTTCTCTCATGAAGATGCGCAGGCTGGCACTCCGGTTTCTGCATGTGGTATCGTTCAGGGTCTCGCCCCGACTGTTCGTTTCGTGTGTTGTTTGGCGGTTACGAACTTTATCAATTTCGCGACCAATATCGCACTTTTGAAAAAAATGATCGTTGCAAATCCGTACACTTTTAACGTTACGGCTGCATAAAGAATAAATAAAAAAAATCGTGATGAATTACTGTTGAAATATACAGTCCTGCCGGATGACCGACAGGTTCGTAAAGGTAAGATCATATACATCCCACCGGGAAACCGAGGCGTGTGATCGCATGCGGCGTACGTCGACTCCGCAGGTATGCTGATTCGTCGATCAAAATAATCAACGTAGACACGTACCGGCAATGAGCTCAAAACGCAAACTCGCAGGAAGACGTCCCGTCGAAGGCGCCTCCCTGAACATACAAACCACCATTTAGATCACGATTTAGAAGAAGAGGTAAACATATGTACGTTACTTATTGGAATCCGCCGAGAACAAGGCAGATTACGTTTGATGAAATCCTTAGCGGAGTCGTTGACGTAAACCAGTTGAAATATGCTGGCGATGAAACTTCTACTCGAACTGTACAGCGTAATGGGTTGAATGATCGTCTCGTAGCAATTACAAACGTTACCAATATGATTGCACGGCTCGCGGAATTCAATCAGAAATACGCTCGTCTTGAAGCAGTACGTGACCTGTCGACGTATTACTATCACTTTGAAATTCCCAAGAAGACTGGTGGCGTTCGTCCAATTGATGCACCGAACAATGAACTGAGCGATGCGTTGGTTGAGTTGCGGACACTGTTAAAAAGTTTCATGATTGCTGATTATCACACGGCAGCACACGCATATATCAATGGGCGCGGTACTCTGAGTGCAATTAAAAAGCATCAGGCGGGACACAGATATACAGTAAAAGATCGTGAGACTGGGAAAGAAAAGATCGTCACCTATGAAAATAACTGGGCTGTCAAGTTTGACTTTCATGGATTCTTCCCGAGCTCCACTCCTGAGTTTATCTACAGTATGTTCAGCAAGATTTATCCGTTTTCTCTCATTATGAAGGATCGAAATGGATACAATCAGCTGACTAAAGCGATGCGTCTGTGCTTCTTGAACGGCGGTCTTCCGCAGGGAACGCCAATCAGTCCGTGGATCACGAACGTTATGATGATCCCGTTTGATTATATGTTAAACAAGAAGCTTTCTTACAAATATACTATGAAAGACGGCATTTCTCGCACTTTTACATACACCAGATATGCAGACGATATCACCATCAGCTGCTATTTGAGTTTTGACCCGATGGAAATGCAGGATATTATCAAAGAGACGTTGGACGCAATCAATGCTCCGTTTACTTTGAATGAAGAAAAAACGCATTATGGTAATCGGCATTCGAGCGAAAACTGGATGCTCGGTCTGATGTGGAACGCCAATAACGATATCACAGTCGGATGGCGCAATTTTAAGGACTTCAAGAAGATGGTATCTAATTACATCGTCTGCAAGAAAGAAGGAAAAACGTGGGATCTTGAAGACCTGCAGCAGTTTAATGGTAGGCTGAATTACTACCGTATGGTAGAAAAAGAATCGGTCGACACGGTGATTTCTCGGTACAACGAAAAGTATCGTGTTGATATGATGGCAATGCTCAAAGCTGACTTAAAACCAAAAGAAGGAGTTGTTTTCTAATGATTGAAATGATGTGTAGAGATGGCGGCACTCCAGTTGAATTGCTCGATCAAGCGGCAAGTGTCGTAGAGGAATCCATCGGGTGTCCAGTTGACCTGTTGGATATCGACGATCACAGAGCAATGGTCTATTGGGGGCCGTCTGATGTTGCAAGCGCAATCAAGGAACTCGGTATCAAAGAAATCGATGCAGAGGATATGAGCTTATGTGCAGATCTCTTGTGCGATTTTGAAGTGAATATTCATCAGGCAATGCTTGAGGCCGGACACGACGCTCTACAGAGCTGTTTGGAATGTCTTGTTGATGAACTGCGAAAACAGGACAAAGAATCCAAGTAATTATATATTGTAATCTCTTTTGAATATCGGGCGTTTTACGTCGCGAGCTGCCGGATGACCGACAGTTATGAAGAATACCATAGCACGCTCATACGGGCTCCATGGGCTGCCTGGGGTTGGCAGCCACGCCCTCCTGAGCTATTGATCAAATTAGTTCGCAAGGGCGGAGTCTCCGTTCTGCAGCCTAATCCCAGCAGAGCTGGAGATCGCGGCTGCAATCACTGCGACTCATTGGCCATCAGAACATTTACTCGACAATGCTTCCGGGATCAAAGATCCCTCCAAATTATCTCGCAAATGTTCTTCTAGCCAAACTGTTACTCACAATTTAGAAAAGAGATTGATTATGGATTACAAATATAAAATTGGACAAAAAGTACGAATTCGGAAAGACTTGACAGCCGGCGCAAAATATCCAATGCAAAGCGGAGAAAGCTATGGTTGCGATCTGGGAGTTAATGAAGATATGGAAAGACACCGTGGTCAACTTATGACAATTGAACGTCAATTCTGTGGTGCTTATACACTCTACGAGGATTACAAAAAATGGGGTTGGACTGACACGATGTTTGAGTCTCCAAAACCACTTACATGTAAAAGTCTTTTGTAAAGGAGTGAATTTTAATGGCAGAAACCGCAAAGAAAGTGGTACAAAAAACCATTCTTTTTCCAGTTGAAGATCAGATCGCAAAACTCGTCGTTACAGAGGACGATATTGAACGAATTATTCAGCAGGCAGTTAAAAGTGCCACTGCAACGAAAAAAGCACGGAAACCTCGTCGGACGGATAGTCTTTATCTCAAGGATGGGCGCAGAAAGCCAACTCCGGCAGACCCTATCAAGTCAAAGGAAGATTTCAAGAAAATTGTTGATTACCTTGGGTCTAACGGATCTGAAGAAATCGCACTTAGAAACAAAACGATGTTCATTCTCGGTTGCTCAATTGGTGTTCGATGCGGCGATTTGTTGAAGCTTAAAACGGCTGATGTTTATTATGAGAACGCTCATGTAAAAGATCATGTTGAGCTGATCGAGCAGAAAACCGGCAAGCGAAACGTGTGTAAGATTTCTCATATGGCAAAAGAAGCTTTAAGAGAATATTATCAGGCAATTAGTTTTCGAATTGACCGCGACACGCTTCTTTTCCAGAGCAAGAAAGGTGGACAGCTTAACGTTAGATCGGTGAGTAACCTTTTGAAGAAAGCCGGTAAGGCGTGTGGTTTGGACATTGAGCTATCCACTCATAGTATGCGTAAAACTTATGCCATGGCAGCATTACAGAGCGCCGAGGGTACAGTTGATGGAGCGAACATCTTGAATATTCTCCAAACAAAATTTAATCACAGCGACCAGCGTATTACGATGAGATATATCAAAATGGATCAGGAAAAGCTTGATAAGGTCGCTGAAAATGTTTCTGACTGGTTTGAAGGAGAATGAACTATGAACTATAAGTTTAAACCCGGAGATAAAGTAACAGTTAGAAAAGATTTATCAGATCGTAAAATATACAAGATGTTGTCAGGAGAAACTCCATATGATGACATTATTGCTATTCATTCTATGGAAAATCTTCGAGGGAAACAAGTAACAATCGAGAGTTATGATTGTTGTGGGAATGTAATGTGTTACAGGGTAAAAGAAAGCTCCAGATATTGGACAGATGAAATGTTCGAAGAATCTAAAAAACCGTTTACATGTAAAAGTTTATTATGAAAAGAGGTAAGAGAACGTGTCGAAAAGCAAGTACAAATATAAGAATGAAGAAGCAGTTCGCGTCAGGGAAGATCTTCAATCTGGAACAGTTTATTACATGAGATCTGGTCCAGAACCGGATACCAATGGTGTGGAGACATCATGGAGTGGACGTGGGCAAGTAGGTTATCGTGGACAAATTGTACATATTTCTCACAAGGCAAACGGTCGATACAAAATTCTTGAAGACGGAAAAACATATTATTACACAGATGAAATGTTCGATCGTCCAAAGAATTTGATTTGCAAAAGTTTATTGTGAGGGTTTGAAATGGAATACAAGTATAAACCCGGCGACAAAGTTAGAGTCCGCTCAGATCTTCATGAGTCCGGAAGTTACAAAATGGTAAGTGGAACAAGATGGGGATTTAGTCCCGGAGTTAATAGTGCTATGTGTAGTTACGCTGGTAAGATTGCAACGGTTTCACATTGCTACATTACATATGTTTTAGAAGGATTCGGTAATTGGTCGTGGAGTGATGAAATGCTTGAGCCGGCTAAACCGCTTTGTTGCAAATCATTGTTGTGAGGTGATTGTATGAATGAAATCTGGTGCGTGATTGAATGCAGTTCAGATGGCGAAATCTTTCAGCCTGATTTTTTTACTTCAAAGGAAGAAGCGGCTGCATTTATTGAGGAAGAGACCAAAGAATGTCTTTTCAATATGGCAGATTTATCCGGGGCTGATAGAATGACTGATATCGTTGACGGGGAACCGATTGGCGAGGTATGGACAGATAGATGCAGTTGGGTTTGGCATAGTTTTGAAGTTACAAATAAAATTGAAAAATTAAAGGAGAATAATAACAATGTCTGATTTCAAGAAATTTCGTGCACTGCTGCAGGACCACTTCAATGAGATGGTGAAGAGTGAGAATCCACTGTTTGTCACTGACGCTGATGAGGATGAACTGTACAATCTGTATCTTGACAGCTTCCCGGCCGGCACGAATGAGTTGTTCCGTAAGCGGCGTGAGTATGATTGCTCCTGCTGCCGTCGTTTCGTGAAGAATATCGGCAAGCTGGTAGCGTTTGATGATGGAAAAATGATTACTGTGTGGGATTTTGATGCAAAATCTGCCAAGTATCAGCCTGTTGTGGACGCTCTGGATACTTATGTGAAGAGCCGCACTATTGTGAATCCGTACTTTGTCAGTCGCAATATGATCGGTTCTGGCAATATGTTCGGCACCGAGATGAACTACGAGTACGATGAGAACCACAAGGACGTGCATACTTGGGATCATTTCGCAGTTAAGATTCCACAGCGTTTCGTTGTGCGGCCTGATGATGTGGCTACCAAGATGGCTCAGTGGCGTGATTCTGCAAACGTATATAAGCGTTCTCTGGAAGAACTGACCATGGATGCTGTTGATACTGTTCTGGAGCTGATTGCACAGAATAGTCTGTATCGTGGTAAGGAATTTGAAAACGCCGTCAAGGTATTCAAGACTAACAAAATCGAATACGACAATACTCCGACTGAGAACAAGGCCGCTTATGTTTGGCTGGCACCGGCGTGGAGCGATATGGGACAGCTTCGTATCCGTAACACCGCTATCGGTACTTTGCTGGTAAATCTGAGTGAGGGTATGAACGTGGATGCAGCCGTTACTGCCTTCGAGAAAGTTGTTGCTCCTGCAAACTATAAGCGTCCCAAGGCGATTTTCACCAAGAAGATGTTGGAAGATGCACAGAAGACTGTCACCGAACTTGGCTATATGAGCAGTCTGGGTCGTCGGTTTGCTACTCTGGACGATATTACCGCCAACAATATCTTGTTCTGCAACCGTGATGCTGCTTCTCGTATTGCTGGTGCTACAAATCCGTTTGAAGCAATGGCTAAGACTGTTGCGATTGATCCCAAGAAGTTTAACCGTGCAGAGGAAATTGGCATCGACAAATTCATTAAGAATGTGCTGCCGACCGCGACCGGTCTGGAACTGTTCATGGAGAATCGGTTCTCGAAGAATATGATGTCTCTGATTGCGCCTCAGGATAAGAGTGCACCGTCTATGTTCAAGTGGCCGAATGGTTTCAGCTGGGCATATACCGGCAATATGGCAGACAGCCAGATTCGGGAGAACGTCAAGAATGCTGGCGGCAAGGTGGATGGCGTGCTGCGTTTCTCTATTCAGTGGAACGATAAGCCGGGTGAGTACGATGCAAACGATGAGGATGCTCATTGCATTGAACCCGATAAGAATCACATCTACTTCGGCAACTGTTGGAATCCTCGTACTAATGGCCGCTTGGATGTGGATATCACTCATCCTAATCAGTGTAAAGCTGCGGTCGAAAATATTACATGGCCTGATATCAAAAAGATGAAGGAAGGCGAGTACAGCTTCTATGTGAGATGTTTTGCTAGTCGTGGTGGTAAAACTGGTTTCCGTGCCGAGATTGAATTCGATGGAAACATCTACTCGTTTAACTATGATAAGCCACTGCATCAGGGTCAGGATGTCGCCGTGGCAAAAGTCACGCTGAAGGATGGCAAATTCTCTATCAAAGAGCTGCTGCCCAGTTCTACTAGTACCCGCGAGATCTGGGGTGTGAACTCCAATCAGTTTGTGCCTGTTTCTGTGGCTATGTACTCTCCGAACTATTGGGATGAGCAGACTGGTAATGGCAACCGTCACTACTTCTTCATGCTCAAGGATTGTGTCAACCCTGAAAAGCCTAATGGCTTCTACAATGAATTCCTGAAAGCGGAACTGCTACAGCATAAGCGTGTGTTTGAGGCACTTGGTTCTCAGATGGCAGTCCAGTCCGTTGATGATCAGCTGTCTGGCGTTGGCTTCTCTGAGACGAAGCACGATTCCTTCATTGTCAAGGTGCAGGGCGCTACTGAGAGAGTTCTGAAAGTGGTGATTTAATGGCTCGTTACAAAGTTGGGGATAAGGTGCGCTTAATCGATAATTTTGTGCAATACAAAGAGTATTATATGCGAGATCGGAATAACAATCCCGGATATACTATAACAATCAAGTGGTCATTAGAAGAAAGAATGAAACTTGCTGGAAAAATTGTGACGATTGCTGAAGTTGGAGAATACTACCGAATCGAAGAAGACAACCATAGTAAACATTGGACTGATGATATGTTTGTTGGCACGACAAAATGTCTTGTTTGTCGGTCGTTACTGTAATTTTGAAAGGGGAAATTATTATGGAAAAGAATCTGTTTGAAATCGCAACTCGTAATCGTTACCGTTTTACCTACAAGGGCGTCATGACTGTTGAGGATCTGTGGGACCTGAATGTTGAGGCTCTGGATGCAATCTTTAAGACTCTGAATCGTCAGAAGAAGACCGCAGACGAGGACTCTTTGCTGGCTGTTAAGAGCGCCGAAGATACTGAGCTGGCAAACAAGATCGAGCTGGTCAAGTATATCGTATCTGTCAAGTTGGCTGAGTCCGAGGCACGTGTGAATGCTGCCGAGAAGAAGGCGCAGCGCGATAAGATTATGAAGATCGTAGCAAAGAAGAAGGACAAGGAGCTGGAAGACATGGACGTTGACCAGCTGATGAAGAAGCTGGAAGAGCTGAACTGAGAAGGGAAGTATCAAAAATGAAAGTTGTTGAAAGCGCAAGCAATCTGTTCCTGTATGGCGACGATATGAAGGCGTATGACAAGATCCCGGCGGGTACCTATGATATCCACTGTTCTGAGATGACCGGTTTCTATCTGTCCCGCCGCCCTGATATGGTCATCAACGAAAAGGTGTATGGTGTCCAGAGTGGCAAGGTTGCCAAAGTGCTGAATTCGTTCAAAGCGTTCAACCGCAACTTGGGTGTCATCCTCAGCGGCAATAAAGGCATCGGTAAATCTCTGACCGCTAAGATGATTGCAATCGAGGCCATCAAACAGGGCTATCCTGTCATTCTGGCTAACCGCTATATCGGCGGTATCGCCAATTTCATTGAATCCATCAATCAGGAAGTTATGATCCTGTTTGACGAGTTTGATAAGACCTTCAAGTCCCGGGACAATGAAAATCCGCAGGATACGATGCTGAGTCTGTTTGATGGCACCAGCGCGGGCAAAAAGCTCTTCGTTGTCACCTGTAACCAGCTCAATGGCCTGAACGATTATCTGGTCAACCGTCCCGGTCGCTTCCACTATCACTTCCGCTTCGATTACCCGGGCGCCGACGAGGTCGAAACCTATCTCAAAGATAAGCTCGAAGAGAAGTATTACGATCAGATCCCAGCTGTGGTCGATTTTTCTGGCAAGATCGATCTGAACTACGACTGCCTGCGGTCTATCGCCTTTGAACTGAATCTGGGTACTCCATTCGCAGAGGCTATCAAGGATCTGAATATCATCAATATGAACGAGACCAGTTACAAGCTCACTGTTTTATTTAAGGATGGTTACCGTACATCCTGCACCAAGCGTTTTGATATGTTCAATGGTGCACAGCGTATCTATTTTGAGATCAAGCTGAAGGATGGCTTCTGGCCTGATTGCTACATCAACACCGAGGATATCCAGTATAACCCCGCCAACGGCGAGCAGTTCATTGATGGCAAGAAGGTTGATGTGGTCAATCCGTATTCCAAGAACGTAGAGGATGAAAAAGATCGCTATGAAGCCTTTGAAAAGGATAATGGCGTGGCCAAGGTCATCATTTCTCGTGCTCGTGAAAGAGACATTCACTACATGGTCTAAGGAGGCTCAATATGGTCAAAGCAAATTATTATGAAATCAGTTCTTTCCCTGATGGCACTCCGCTGATTAAGAAGGATAAAGCTATCAATTATCTCAATGCGATCAATATCGTCTGGACTTTTGAATCCATGGCAGAGCTCCCCACAGTCATTATGATCGCAAAGGACGCAAAGGATAACGGGGCAGAAGTCGAGCTGTTTATGCCGTATATTCCGAACGCTCGTATGGATCGCGCCTATCACGACGAGGATGTGTTTACTCTCAAGTGGTTTGCCGATGAGATCAATCGGTGCGGATTCAACCGCGTTGTTGTATTTGATCCTCACAGCGATGTGGCTCCGGCTCTGATCGATCGTTGTGAAGTACACACTCCGATTCGTGAGATTTGTCAGGCAATCGAAGAAAGTAAGCCTGATGTAATCTACTTCCCGGATGCCGGCGCAATGAAACGATACGAAGGGACTGTTCACTGGGCACTGGATCGTGTTGGCTGTAAAGCTTATATCATTCACGGAGACAAGAAGCGCGAGTGGAAGAGCGGAAAGATTCTCGGCTTGGATGTCACCGGTTATCCTCCCAAGAGCGGCAAAGTTCTGATGATCGATGATATCTGTTCTTATGGCGGAACGATGTTCTATTCGGCCAAGAAGCTGAAAGAGCTCGGTGCTGGCGATATCGATATGTATGTCAGCCACTGCGAGAACAGTATTCTGGACAAGGAGAGCGGCCATCTGTTTGACGACCCAGAGCTGATTCATATGGTCTATACCACGGACAGTATCTTCACCGGAAACCACGACAAGATCACTGTTTTTGAACACAAGTGGGATGAGGACTAATATGGAAATTTGGACATTGGATATCCATTTTAATACAGACGGGGATTTTGGTTGGCAGCTTGCTCCGGTTGCTATGACCTATAGTGCAAACGATCAATTTTACAGGCTGAGTGTGCTTCGAGAAGTTAAAAATGATGTCGAAAAACGTCAAGTAACTGACGAATTTACTTGGATTTTAAAACAGTTGATTGCAAATCTTCATACCGACAAAAATTATGTTTTTGACTACGTTGATGAAATGCTAAACGACTCTCTTGATGAAAAGTGGAAAGAAGATTTTTGTCATGAACTGTCTGGCAACTATGATGGTTCATACGTCCAGTTCCATATTCATACATCAAAAGATAAAATGTCTTTCAAGGTTAACTGCACAAGAGAAGAGTACGAAAAAATTCAAAAGAAGTATGGAAACTGCCTTGGAATCGATGGAGGGCAGGTTGTAAAAGAATTATTGAAGGGCTAAATATGAAGTATATCTGAGGAACATGAATGAGAAAGTTCAAAGATATTGAAATTGGTGGTCGTTTTTTTGATTCGTCAGATTATTATGCAACACTGTATATTAAAACACCTCTTATCAAAGATAATTTTGGATTTGAATTTAATGCAGTGTATGAGGCGTATGTCGATGAAGCGCATCCGAATGTGAAGCGCCCCGCATTTTTTAGACCAGACGACCCAGTAAAGTAAAGGAGAGAATTTAAAATGATCAATATTAACCCTATGCTGCTGTGCGATTTCTACAAGACGACTCATAGTAAGCAGTTCCCGGCTGGCACTACTAAGCTGGTTAGTTATTTCACTCCGCGCATGAGCCGTCTGGATGGCGTGGATGAAGTTGTTGTGTTTGGTGTTCAGGCGTTCTGCAAGAATTATCTGCAGAATTATTTTAAACGTTGGTTTTTTGATTTCCCAAAGGAGTGGGTTGTCTCAAATTATCAGCGTGTCCTGGACGCAACCATTGGCAAGGACGCTTATGATATCGATAAGATTGCTGCCCTGCATGACCTGGGCTATCTTCCTGTCGAGATCAAGGCGCTGCCAGAAGGCACTCGTTGCCCCATCCATGTGCCGTTCCTTGAGATGAGCAATACGCATCCTGATTTCGCATGGGTTCCGCAGTTTCTTGAATCTTTTATGAGTTCTGAGCTGTGGCATCCGATGATTTCTGCAACGGTCGGAACTCTGTATCGCGATATCGTGGACAAGTATTACGATGAAACCGTGGAGGATGGCGTGCCACATGCTCGTGCTCTGGGCGATTTCAGTTTCCGTGGTCAGGAGTGTATGCAGTCGGCAGTTAAGTCAAGCGCCGGTTGGTGTCTGAGTTTTCTGAATACGGCTACTGTCCCTGCGATTCCGTATCTGGAAGAAATGTATCGCTGCAATTGTGAAGAAGAGCCTGTTGCGTTTGGCGCTGTTAGCACCGAGCATAGCGTGATGTGTTCGAATTTCGCAGTCGATGGCGATGAGATCACTTTCATCCGCCGGGCGCTGACTGAGCTGTATCCCAATATGAGTTTCAGCATGGTGTCTGACTCCTATGATTACTGGAATCTGGTTGATAACATTCTGCCGCAGCTCAAGGATGAGATCATGGCGCACAATGGCACACTGCTGATTCGTGGTGATTCTGGCGACCCGGTCGAAATCGTTACGCAGACCGTCTATCATTTGTGGGATATCTTCGGCGGCACGGTCAACAGCAAGGGTTATAAGGTGCTCGACCCTCATGTAAAGGCTCTGTATGGCGACTCTATCACTGTGCAGCGCTGTGAAAAGATTTATGCCGAACTCAAGGAGCATGGTTTTGCCTGTAACAATGTCAGTCTCGGCGTTGGTTCCTTCTCCATGCAGTGCATCGAGCAGAATGGTCAGTTGAAGCCGTTCACCCGTGATACGTTTGGTATGGCAGTCAAGGCAACTTATGGCGTGGTCAATGGCAAGGAGATTCAGATCTTTAAGGACCCCAAGACCGACACTGATCACTTTAAGAAGAGTCTGAAGGGTATGTGTTATGTCACTAAGGATGATTCTGGAAAGCTGGTTTGTACTGATGGCCTGATGGATCACGCTGCTCATTCGGATGGCAATCTATTGCAGCCTGTATTCCGTAATGGTGCGATGGTCAAGGAGTACAGTTTGAAAGAAGTTCGTGATAGATTGTGGGAAGGGAAGTTCTAATGAGTGTCGTTATCAAAGAAGGGAACGTGTTCGATTCTGACGCTAAGATTATCTGTCATCAGGTGAATTGTCAGGGCGTTATGGGATCAGGCGTTGCTAAGGAAGTTAGGGAACGTTATCCAGATGTATATGCTCAGTATAAGCATCTATGTGATATAAATAAGGATTATCCTGCCGGATTACTGGGAAAGGCACAAATCATTTCGGCTGACAACGCATTTTCTCGATATATCGCTAATTGCTTCGGCCAGAACAAATACGGTTATGATGGCGCCCAGTATACTTCAGTTGGTGCATTGATGGAAGCTTTTATCTATGTAGCGGAGATTGCACGAAAGAATCACTTAAAGGTTGCTATGCCGTATAAAATCGGTTGCGTTCGTGGTGGTGCTGATTGGGAGACCGTCAAGAAGATCATTGATGTTACATTTCAAGACGTAGATGTTGAACTATGGAGATTGGAGGGTAAATAATATGCGTAACTATGAATTTGATGCAGCAAAGACGAAGGATGAAATCATTACGTGGATTCGGAATTATTTCCGCAAGAATGGTCCTGACTGCAATGCTGTGGTTGGTATTTCTGGTGGCAAGGATTCAAGTATCGTCGCTGCTCTGTGCTGCGAGGCGCTTGGCAATGGCCGCGTGATCGGAGTTCTGATGCCGCAGGGTGTACAGGAAGACATCGATGTGGCGCGAGAGCTGGTTAAGCATCTTGGCATCAAGTCGTTTGAGATCAATATTGCCGAGACTGTGAACACGCTGCTGGCCAAGGGACGAATTGCCGGTCTGTGTGATTCAAAGCAGGCTCGTGTAAATCTGCCGGCGCGAATCCGTATGGCGACCTTGTTCATGGTGTCTCAGAGTATGAATGGGCGAGTGGCTAACACGTGCAACTATTCAGAGGACTATATCGGCTGGGCTACGCTATTTGGTGATGGAGCTGGTCAATTCAGTCCTCTCAGTAAGCTGACTGTCACCGAAGTAAAGGCTGTCGGTCGTGAACTGGGTCTCCCTGAAAAGTTTATTGAGAAAGCGCCTGCTGATGGTCTGACCGGTAAGACTGATGAGGACAATTTTGGCTTTACCTATGATTTCCTTGACAAGTATATCCGTACTGGAGATTTCGGAGGCGATACTGCAACCGCAGCCAAGATTGATCGGATGCATGATGCAAATACATTCAAGCAAATGCCGATGCCGGTATATAATCCAAACCTGTTTGACTGGTGTTTCTAATCAAGGAGGATTTAGCAATGGAAAAGGAAAAAGTTGACATTTTGATTGTTGTTGATATGCAAAACGACTTCGTAACCGGTGCTCTTGGCACCCCTGAAGCTCAAGCTATTGTGCCGAAGGTCGTTGAGAAGATCAAGAACTGGAATGGTAAGGTTCTGTATACCAGAGACACGCACCATGAAAACTATCTTGAAACTCAGGAAGGTAAACATCTCCATGTGAAACACTGTTTAGAGGAGACGTGGGGGTGGCAGTTGATCGATGAGGTTGACGCGACAATCACTGATGAGATGTACGAGTCTGATAATCCTGTCTACGACAAAGAAGCGTTCGGCTCTTATTATATGATGCAGGACTTACGAGAGACTCTTCTTTGGTATTCTGACGTGAAAATTAACTCAATCACGCTGGTCGGACTTTGCACGGATATCTGTGTTATCTCTAATGCGATCATGTTGAAGAATGTGCTCCACGAGGTTCCTATCATTGTGGATGCAAGCTGCTGTGCCGGTGTTACTCCTGAATCTCACAAGAATGCGCTGGCTGCCATGAAGATGTGCCAGATCGAAATCGTAAACGAGGAATAAAATGCACTACGTCAATAGCGATATAATTTTGGATGCCGATGAAGCGAGACGATTTCAGTATCTTCTAAGGCATCCAAACGTAGAAGAAATACAAAAGAAGTTGAAGGCTTGTAACGAAGCCCTCGCTGAAATGAACTATCGAGAGAATGAAGACGGAACTTCTTCTTTTGACATTGACATTGACATTGAGGTGTAATCAATGGAAGAAATTATTATTTTCGGCTAATGTCCGAATGCTAGGTGATTGGCGGTACTAGGGTAGACATAACCGCTACCAATACAAAATAATAAAACAAAGGAGCAGATGAATATGAAAAGATTAGTCGTAACTGTAAATTGTATGGCTGTTTACAATAGTTTTATTGATGTTCCTGATGGTATGAATATTGACGAAGCTATTAAATATGCGAAAAAACATCTTTCTAATATCCCTATTATAAATGGACTCGAATATGTTTCTGATAGTGATGAATTGGATGAAGAAAATTGTGAGTTCGAAGATGCTGAGTAATGAAATTATACTTTTGTTGGAGATGATTGTATGATCCCTATTAATGAAATAGATATGAAAATTAAAATCCCCAGTGGATACCTTGTGTGCCGTCCAACTGGTGAAATAGAAGATTATCCAGGTATCGGCATCTTCTTTTCTGAAGATGGTGTGAATGTAGACTGGAATAATTTGGTATCAATCACCGAATACAATTCTACATTTAAAAATATCCAAACGGTTGGCTTTCAGCAAGGGCAGGAAAACTATGTCGCTGCTATTCGTTTTGAAGATGGAAACATTATTGAAGAATGAGGTAGAGCAAAATGAATAATACAAAAATAACAAGAATTGAAACACCGGTTGGAACTCTTCGCGTCGAAGTAGGAGAAACGAATCATTCGTATTATGCATCGGTTTCGCTTGAACAAGATAATGGCGACATTGTAGATCTTACGGATAGTGAAATTGTTAAAGAAGACAATCATGCTGAAATCACTGTATGGGCAGACCCCACTAAAGACGAATGGACGAAGCAGTATTTTATTTTAGAGAATGTTTTGAAAGGGAGTGCTATATAAAGTGAACGCGGAAAACATCAAGAACGAAGCATATCAGCTGATTGATAAATATTTCATGCCAGCTAAAGCAATTATCGTAAAGGATTTTCTTAATACATACGGATTCTGGGACGCCCCGGCTTCTACCAAATATCATGGCAACCATCCCGGCGGCTTGGCTGAGCACAGTTTGGCCGTTGCAAAAAATCTTTTGATGTTAACGGAGAAGCTTGATTTGAAGTGGGATAATCCCGGCTCTCCGTTCATTGTTGGCCTGCTACACGATGTTTGCAAAATGGATCAATACAAGCTGATTAGCACAGAAAATGGTTATCAGTACGTTTATACAAATGATTCGATCTACAGTCATCACGGTGAAAAGTCCATTTGTATGTTGGCGAGTTGTGTTACCTTGACCCAAGAGGAGATCGCTTGTATCCGCTGGCACATGGGCGCATATGAGACCGATACAAACGAGTGGAAGTATTATGGCAACGCCATTGCAAAATATCCAAACGTGCTCTGGACGCACACGGCAGACATGATGGCAAGCCATATTGAAGGAGTATAAAAATGCTTGCATATGGAGAGATTTATTGTCAGCGATGTGGGACTACATGGTATGGCCCTAAGTGTGGAGTGAAATATTGCAAAGAGTGCAAACGCATTGTCGACATAGAAAAAGTTAACCGTTGTAATCAGAAAAAACGAGAACAAAAAGATGCCAAAGACAAAGCGCGTGAAACGTTTCTGGATATTGTAAGAAAAGCCGACGCGGAGGGTTTATCTTATGGGCACTATTGTTTAAAGCATGGAATTTGAGGTGTAGTATGAAATATACGGTATATGTTTCTGCAATTAGATACTATGAGACTGTCATTGAGGCAGACTCAAAAGAAGAAGCGGAAAGAATCGCCAAAATCATGTATAACGAGAATGAAATGAACGATTATGAAGACGAATTGATGTCGATCGAAGTTGAGGGAGAAAATGATGAATGACATTAATGATTTATATGATGTGATTCAGTCTGGACTAGCTCTTGCTGGACTGTCAATTATAGATTTCGATAAAGATGGAATGATTGTCCGCGACAAAATCAAAGACAATGATTATCGAATCAAAATTACAGAGGAGGTTAACTGATGAAGGTAAAAAGTACGACGGCAGATGTTACATACGAAATGACCGAAGATCAAATTGAGGCAGCATATCGATATCAGGAATTCAAATATCGAGTTGAGGACGCAAAGGGTCACATTTACGACATGTTCAATTCATGCGATTGCGACGAAGAGGCGTTCAAAGAAGAGTATGGCGTTACTTATAGTGAAATTCTGGATTGCGCAGAAGATGTTGCGGAGCAGTTTTTAGACGATTATGATTGCAACATTCCAGAAAACGATGAGTTCGATTTTATCATCTGGGACAATATGCGACAGCTTCGTGAGGCAAAAGAGGCTGTTGATGTCAAATAAATGGAGAAACATGCGGCTTTCAGAGATTCAAGATCGACGAGTAAAACTTACGAGCGAAAAGAAAATTGAAATTCTGCACAAATATCAAACTGGTGGATGTTCGCTTAGAAGTTTGGCTAGAGAATACAATGTGAGTCATAAAACAATCGCGTTGATTGTGAATCCAGAAACAAAAGCAAAAAACGATCAATACATAAAGGACCACTGGATGTTTTACGCTCTCGACTCAGAATCTCAAAGATTGGCACATCGGCGTACAGAAGAATATAAAAAACGATTATATCAAAAAGGAGAATTAAAGTAATGGGACAGCGATTAGTTATCACGGTTCATGCTTTTGATGAAGATATCGCTAAGATCTATTATCATTGGTCTGCATATACCATAAGTGCCTTTCAGGAAGCAAAAGACATCATAGATAACGTGGATTGGTTTAATTCTACTAGCAAGGACGAACTTATTCTTCGCATTACAAGACAGCTTGAGAAATGCGGTGGTGGAGTGAGTATTCGCGACCGAGAAGCGTTCAAGAAAAAATATCCGAATGAAACATTTAAGGATGATATCGACAGAGATTGTGGTTTGATTGCAATTACGGACGATGGTATGGAAGAGTTGGAGTACTGGTCGGAAAGGGATTTAATTATCGATTTCGATACGGAAAAAGTCTACAATGATGTAATGTTTACATATGAATCTGATGAAGAATTTAAGCAAGATAGATTGGATGCTGGATTTGAAGATGACGATATTGGTGTGAAAAACATCAAGCAGCTTTTATTTGATCCGACCGAAGTGCATTTCTTTGCGCTCGATTCAGCAATTGAGACGTTGGATGGTTTACAGTTCTGCCGCTACTTTGGTCAGATTTATGAGTTGATTATTTGAGGTGAATTATGACACACGAATGGGTGGAACAGAAAAATAAAGAATATCATGAACAGTTTAAAGATTATCCACATGCATTGGTAGATGAATGGAATCGAATTCCTGAATGGGCTAAGAACGCCATTGATCGTCGTGTTGTTGATGTCGAGATAAAACTGTTTGAGGCGCTTGCAAAGCTTAACGAAGAACCAGACAGTTTCGATGTACATAGATTGGTCACAGAAACGGATAGTGGTTCCTTTTTTGTGAAATGGTATATTAACCATGATATCGAAAAGGGCGCAGATTCCGATGAAGCGCTGAAGAAAATCTCGAAGGAATTTGAAAAACTGCGAGATATGGCAGAAAAATATGAAGAATTCTTAGAATATAAAGATCGTTATCTTGAAGCAGAAGATCGTATTATGGAGTTTGATGGGGATATTATCATTACAGATCCATGTTATCTGTCTCATAATATGTCAAATGACGAGCGGAGAAAATTTGAATGTTGCGATATCGGCAGTCATGGCATTATTGGAATAGAGTCCAATACTTACTACGGTGATTGGCGTTGTACTACATTCGTGCCCGAAACGAATGTTAAACTGGGCGGATTCTGTGCAGATGCCGGTATGGTATGTGTGGCTGATTTGGTCTCCGTCTTAAAGTTTAATCCAAAATACAATGATCATCTTGAAAAGCCTTGGTGTGCGACTTGGATCAAAAATTTCAAAGGTATTGTTCGTATCGCCATTGATGAAAACAAGGAGCGCTGGCCGGCTTATATCGTTCATGTGGTAGGGCATGGTATCAATAAAGAAACAGGAGAGACGATCGAATTTGATACGGTGCAAACAGGGTTATGATGAACTATATTTTGTTATTTCAATTTATTGATTTTTGCCTTGATTGGGCATGGTTAATTGTTCCGATATGGGCATTTTGTTTTATTGCTGTGATGTTAATAATCTAAAGCGTAAAGAGGTGGTAAAATGACACGAGAAGAATTACAACGTATCATTGATAGCGAACCGTATGATTTTCTACGTACTGATCCTCACCTTGGCAAGCATTTGATGTTTCTGACTATTGGCGGCAGCCATGCTTATGGAACGAATGTAGCAGGATCAGATGTTGATATTCGCGGTGTCGCTTTGAACTCCAAAGAGGATCTACTCGGGTTGGGTGAGTTTGAACATCGTGTAGATACGGTGACGGATACAACGATATTTAGCTTCAACAAGATTGCAAAGCTGCTATCGAATGGAAATCCAAATGTATTGGAGATGTTTGGGAATAGTGGCGATCTTGTTATCAGCTACAGCCCGACAACTGAGCTTCTTATGGCGAACAAGATGCTGTTTCTGTCTAAGGATGCTATTAAGCCATTTGGCGGGTTTGTAAACGATCTGCTTCGTAAATCCAGTCGGCTGTATATTGATATGACGATTGGCCGTTATGGAAAAGACGAAATTGAAAAAGCTCAGAAAAAGCTCAATAAGTTGGTCATGAATGCAAATCGATTGTATTTAATGGCATTTGATCTGTTTGAAAGGGGTGAGATTGTTACATATCGCGGTGATGATATTGATATATTGCAGAAATTTAGATTTGGCGAATACGATTATACAGAATGGCGAGCTTATGTTGTTCCAGTGTATGAAGCAAGAATGAAAACTTCTTGTGAAAATTCAATCTTGCCAGATCACGTCAATATGAAGTTAGTCAACGAGTTAGTCATGACTATCAATGAAGAGGCGTTAAAAATATGAATGACCCTATTTTGGACAAATATAGTGTAGACGAGCTCTGTGAGATTTTCAAAGAGGAGTTAGACAAGCTTGAAATTCCATATTCTTACAATAGAAACGTAGAATCAGTGTTTGCTCCATTAAGAAAAGAAGACCCCATTTTGTAAGTTCTGTTTATTGGACTGTCAGAATGATATAATTATAAGGAAGGAGTGCGCCCTCTTAAAGTGAGGGTGTAAAAATTGAATATGTTGAAGCTGTCAGTGTCGAACGCAAACAGCAAGATGGGTAATGTTAAATCCATCTCTATGCCACGAGTGGTTACTTGTGCGCCTGACGTGCCTTGTGCGAAGACGTGCTATGTTAGTCATTTCGATTGGCGACGAACGGTACAAAACGCATATGAAAACAACCTGAATCTTTGGTTGACAGACCCTGACAGCTTCGAACAGCAAGCAATTGCTGCAGCTTACGGGTCTTTTTATTTTAGGTGGCATGTCAGTGGAGACATTATCAGTCAGGATTATCTTGCGATGATGTGCCGCGTCGCTCGTAAGTTGCCGCATACTCACTTCCTGGCGTTCACAAAACAGTATAAAATCGTTAACCAGTATTTGGCAGCGAAAAAGAAAATTCCCAAAAATTTACATATTTTATTTTCAGAATGGCCGGGTTATAATATGGATAACACCTATAATTTACCAGTTGCTTATGTATCGTTCAAAAATGGAGTTTGCGATGCACCGGCAGACGCAAACGAATGTGGCGGTCATTGTGAAGATTGCGCATATGCCGGCAAGAACTGTTGGGTGTTGAAAAAGGGGCAGTCTGTAGTACTGCGGGAGCATTGATCTGCAAGCCCCTATTATAATAAGGTAGGAGGATGCGCATGAACTGTGTTATTACAAACGGTGCGTGCTACATTAAAAGAAACAGCGAGAACTTATTGGTCGCAACGGACAGCCTTGGTGACGCATTGCTGTTTCCGGCTGAAAAAGCACAAGCGACAATCACGTGTCTACCAAAGGCATTACAGGATAAAGGATTCAAAGTAAAAAGTGTCTCAGAGATTCTTGGACGGATAGAAACGACCGTGATGGCCGAGGTTGGAAGAACTGAACAGGAACAGTATGATACCGGCATTCCCATCAAAGAAGGGGAGACATTACATAATCTAAAGCAGGCACTGTTGATTGTAGACGAGACTCTTGGATCGATTCAGTCATTATATGTTGATGCTTGTAAAGAGCTAAACGATGTAAGCCTCGAAATTATTGATCTTCAGCATGCCATTGAATTCGCAAAGGCGAATGCGGTTAGAAAGTGCTATCTTGAAACAGAATTGCAAAAAGCGTTGCTTAAACGACGAGAATGCAAAGATGTAAAAGTGCTTGTCGAGTGTGTTATGGAGTTTGACAGAGGAGATTGGGGCACAGGGAAACTGCAAAAAGTTTTTGATCAATCTGAAAAGCGGTCTTATATGCCGCGTATTCGAAATGATTTGTTTGAATAAAAAACATAAAGGAGTACTATCATGAGTGGAGCTATTTCGTTAATTTTAAGTATGTTCGGTCTTGGTGCGGCTGGTGCAGTCAGCGCGGGACAGAACGCAAAAATCAAGAAGG
>OLRF01000134.1_pt1 | contig 114506 bp, 97 predicted proteins | sample 1672061 | NCBI WGS metagenome assembly OLRF01 (sample SAMEA3136641, study PRJEB25190) | human gut metagenome | reverse complement strand
CTTGCATGTGTTAGGCACGCCGCCAGCGTTCATCCTGAGCCAGGATCAAACTCTCTATAAATCATATCATAACCGTCTCTAAAAATTTAAAAACGGATACAATCTAAATCTTAGATCGCTATCTAGCTCTCAAAAGAATTGTTTTACATCGTTTCCGATGTTAAGAACCCTTTTCTGGTGCTTATTTTGCATAAGCTACAAAACTTTTTCAGTTTTGTGTTCTTACATTGTTTAATTTACAAGGTACACGCCGCTGTGCCTCTCGGCGACAGCTTGTTTATACTACCACACGTGGCTTCACTTGTCAAGAACTTTTTTCAAACTTTTTTCGGAAGTTTGTTTTGTTCTTGGCACTCCCCGTGAGCGCTTTGCTAATATACCACCCAAATCGACGCCTGTCAACAACTTTTTTCACTTTTTCGTAAAAAAGTTTTTACCCTTTTTTCTGGCACAAAATATTGTGGTTTTTTCCGGTTATACTACGCAATATGCAAACCAACTTCTTTCACCGCGGCGCCGATGATGGGCCGCATCCGCGCCCGCAGCCGCAGTATGACGTGCCGGCCACGGCGGGCGAGCTGAAAAAAATATTTTCCGACTGCGATGATTTTGAGGCGCGCGCTGTGCGCATTGGCCTCGAGAGCCGCCTGACGGTGACTGTCTGCTGGCTTGACGGTATGGTCTCGGCGGGCGACGTGTCCACGGACGTGCTGCGGCCGCTGACGGAGGGCGGCCGTCTGGCGGACATCGCCTCTACGCGCGAGGCCGTGCGCCGGATCGAGCAGGGCGCGGTCTACAGCTGCTCGACGCGCACGCGCACGGAGATGGACGACGTCGTCTCGGATCTGACCAATGGCTCGGTCGCGCTCGTGTTCGACGCGCAGCGCAGGGCCGTCACGTTCGAGGTGCGCACGGCGAACGTGCGCGCGGTGTCGGAGCCGACGATCGAGAAATCCGTCAGCGGATCGAAGGACGCCTTCGTCGAGACACTGCGCATCAACACCTCGCTCGTGCGGCGCAAGCTGCACACCCCGGCGCTGAAGCTGCAGCAGACGGTCGTCGGCCGGCAGTCGGAGACGACGGTGGCGGTGCTGTATGTGGACGGCATCGCCGACCCCGCGCGCGTGCAGCGCATCCTTGACAAGCTCGACACCATCGACGAGCAGGCGCTGCTCGGCCGCGGCGACCTGGAGCCGTACCTGACGCAGCGGCCGCGGGCGCTGCTGCCGCAGCTGGGCCAGACGGAGCGCCCGGACAAGTTCGCCGGTGAGCTGCTCGACGGCTGCGTGGGCCTGCTGGTGGACGGGCTGCCGATGGGCTACCTGCTGCCGACGACATTCCGGCTGCTGATGCATGCGCCGGAGGACGAATCGCACCACTATCTGCTGGCCTCGGCGCTGATCGTGCTGCGGTACTTCGCGCTGGCGATCTCGCTGACATTCCCAGCACTGTACGTGGCCGTGGCGATGTACCACCAGGAGATGATCCCGGCGAAGCTGCTGCTGTCGGTCATCCAGGCCAAGCAGCAGGTGCCGTTTTCCGTGCCGACGATCATTTTGTTCATGCTCATCGCCTTCGAGCTGCTGCAGGAGGCCGGGCTGCGGCTGCCGAACTCGATCGGCCAGACGGTGTCGATCATCGGGGCGCTGCTCGTGGGCCAGTCGGCCGTGGACGCGAAGGTGGTCAGCCCGGTGGCGATCATCGTGGTGGCGCTCGCGGGCATCGCAGGCTACACGCTGCCGAACCAGGAGCTGAGCAACGCCGTGCGTCTGCTGCGGCTGGGCCTGGTGCTGGCGGCGGCGCTGGCGGGATTGTTCGGTATTCTGGCGGCGCTGGGGCTCGTGATCTGGTATCTGTGCACGATCGACAGCGACGGCGTGGCGTATATGGCCCCATTCGTGGACAGCGAACGGCCGACGATCTTCCGCACGCTGCTGCGCCGGCCGCAGCCGGACGAAAAATTCCGCCCGCCGGAATACGACAGCCCAAACCGCCGGCGGCAAAGATAGGGCACACCATATAATATAAGGAGGGATGGTCCATGCGGCACAGACGGGCACTGGCGCTGCTGCTGGCAGCGGGCATGCTGTGCAGCGGGTGCAGCACCGGCGCGATCTCGAGCAATTACCGCCCGGTCGAGGATCTGGCGCTGATCCAGACGATCGGCGTAGACCGCGCGCCGGAGGGCGTGTGCCTGAGTGCGGCGACGGGCAAGGCGTGCGAGAACGAGGCGCCGAAGCGCATGACGCAGTCCGGCGTGTCGATGCTCGCGGCGCTCGACCAGCTGCAGGACCGCACGCCGAGCGCGGGGCTGTTTTACGCGCAGACGAGCTATCTGCTCCTCGGCGAGGAGGCGGCCGCCGCGGGCGGGCTCGCGCCGCTGCTGGACTTCATCGCGCGCGACCCGGACATGCGCCTGAGCGCGCCGCTGTTCATCGTGCGCGGCGGCACGGCGCAGCAGGCGGTCATGGAGACGGGCGACGACAAGGCCGACGTGACGGAAGCGCTCGCGGCACTGGAAAAGGACATCGCGCTCGACGGAACGAGCCACGCCTACTCCTGCACAGACATCGCCCGCGCGCTCGCGGGCAGCGGCTGCGCCATCGTGGGCGCCGTGGCGTGCGTGCGCACGCCGGAGGACGAGGGCGGCAAGCTGGCGCTCGCCCCGGCGGGATACGCGATCTTCCGCGACGGGGACTACGTCGGCAGCATCGAGCCGGAGACGGCGCGCGGGGCCAGCATGCTCCTCGGCGTGGCCGGGCACGGCGATCTCGCCGTCACCGACAGCGACGGCAGCACCGTCATGCTCACGCTCGGCACGTGCAAGACGCGCTTTCGCCCGGTATGGGGCAGCGACGGCGCGCTCGCGCGCGTGGACGTGACGCTGAAGCTGCGCGCGGGTATCGCCGAGCTGCGCGTGCCGCGCCGGATCACGGCGCAGGCCTATCAGGACGAGCTCAACGCGGCGCTCGCCGCCCTCGTGACCGGCTGGGCGGAGGACGTGATCGCCGCATCACAGGCGCTGGGTGCGGACTTTCTCGGCGTGGGGCAGGCGCTCGCCATCAGCGGCGGGCGCAGATGGGCCGCCATCCGCGACGACTGGCCGGCCGTCTGGCAGGCCGTGCCGGTGCGCGTGACGGTCAGCGCCGACGTGGGCCGGACATTCGACCTGCGCGACGGCATCGACACATCGGGAGGCGGAACATGACGGGACTTCAACTCACGCGGCGGCAGTACTACGCGCTGTGCACGATGGTGCTGCTCTCGCCGCTGCTACATCTCGTGCCGCGCAAGACGACCGCGGAGGCCGGCTGCGGCGGATGGCTGTGCGCGCTGGCGGCGCTGGTGCCGCTGCTGCTGTTCGCGTGGATCCTCGAGGGCATTCTGCATCGCGGGCGGCCGGGTGAGGGCATCGGCGAGATCACGCTGCGCGCGCTCGGGCCGGTCGCGGGGCGCGTGCTGCTGGGCGTCTACGCGCTGTGGTTTCTGCTCTACAGTGCGTTTGCGCTGCGCATCGGGGCCGAGCGGTTCATCGAGGCGGTGTTCCCGCTGAGCCGGCCGTGGCCGTTCGTGGTGACGATCCTGGCCATGGCGGTCTGCGGCGCGCTCGGGAGCACGAAGGCACTCTTTCGCGCCTCAGAGATCTTTCTGCCGCTGCTGATGCTCGTGCTGGCGCTGGTGCTGGTGTTTGCGGTGCCGGGGCTGAACGTGAACAATCTGCTGCCCGTGACGGCGCAGGATCTCCCCGGCGTGGCGCGCAGCGGGCTGACGGTGTTCGGCATCGGGGCGGCGGTGCTGTTTTTCGGCGCGTTCACCGGCGGGCGCACACCGCCAGCACCCGGCCAGGGGCGCGCGGCCGTGTGGTGGTGCGTGCGCATGTGCGTGCTCGTGACGCTGCTGAGCGCGTTCGCGATCGGCATTCTCGGCGCGGAGCTGACGGCAAAGCTCACCCACCCGTTTTTCACCATGCTGCGCAATGTGAGCCTGTTTCACGCGGTCGAGCGCTTCGGCGCGCTCGTGATCGGGCTGTGGGTGCTGCCGGACTTTGTGCTCGTGTCAATGCTGCTGACGCTGGCGGTCAACTGCCTGCGTGCGGCGTGCTCACGCGACGGGCGGCTGTTCGCGCAGAAGAACCCGCCCGCGCTCGTGCTCCTGTGCGCGGCAGCAGCCGGAGCGGGAGCGCTGTTCCTGGCGCAGAACGCATTCGAGACCGACGCGCTGCAGGCGAGCGTCGTGCCGGTCGTGAACATCGTCCTGCTGGGCGTCGGCACGGTCGGGATGTATCTGATCGGCCGCGCGCGCGGAAAGATCTAAGCGCAAAACCGCCCTGCCGGAGGCCCGGCAGGGCGGTTTCTGTCTATGCGCGATCTCCGCTCACGGAGCGAGCCGGTCGCGCCAGCGGGCGGTGAGCCGCTCGAGCTCCTCGGCAAAGGCACTCAGGCCCTTGTTCGGGCATCCGGCGCAGCGGCGCACGAGGGCCGTGAGCTCGCCGAGCGCGCGCTGCAGTCGCGCGTAGGCCGGGCTCTCACGGCGCTTTCCGGCCGCGGCAGCCTGGCGCGTCTCGTCGCGGCGGATGGGCCGCGGCGGAGCAACATAGGTATACGCGCCGGCAGCGAGGTCAAATTCGCTGCCGCTGTAGGGTGCGTCCGCGTCGTAGCCGTACTCGTCGCGCAGGCAGGCGGCGAACGCCGTGCACGCATCGTCGTCGCCGTGGTTGACGAATACGTGCGCGGGCTTTTGCTCCATGGCGTTGATCCAGCCCAGCAGTCCCTGCTTATCCGCGTGGCCGCTCACGCCGGGCAGGACGGTGATCTCGGCGTGCACGGCGATCTCGTCGCCGAAGATCTTCACGCTCTCGGCACCGTCGTGCAGCTTGCGGCCGAGCGTGCCGACTGCCTGATAGCCCACGAACAGCACCGTGCACTCCGGCCGCCAGAGGTTATACTTCAGATGGTGGCGGATGCGGCCGGCGTCGCACATGCCGCTCGAGGAGAGGATGACCTTCGGCGTCTTGTCGGTGTTGAGCGCCATGGAGTCTTCCTTCGTGACGGCGGTGTGCAGGTCGTCAAAATACAGCGGGTTGATGCCGCTGCGGATGAGCGCGCAGGCCTCGTCGTCGAGAAAGCTCGTGTCCGTCTGCAAAAAGACGCGCGTGGCCTCGTTGGCGAGCGGGCTGTCCACATACACGGGGAAGTGCGGGTGGCCGTGCACCATGCCGGCGTCCTTGATCTGGCGGATGAAATACAGCAGCTCCTGCGTGCGGCCGACGGCGAACGACGGGATGACGACATTGCCGCCGCGGTCGAGCGTGCGCTGGATGCAGTCCGCGAGCGCAGTCAGATAGTCCACGCGCGGGCCGTGGCTGCGGTCACCGTAAGTCGACTCGATGAGCACGTAGTCCGCGCCCGAAACGGTCTGCGGATCGCGGATGATGGGCTGGTCGGTGTTGCCGATGTCGCCGGAAAAGACGATCTTCTTTTCCGTGCCGCCCTCGGTGAGCCACGCCTCGATGCACGCGCTGCCAAGCAGGTGGCCGACATCCGTGAAGCGGATGATGATGTTCTCGCCGACCTGGATGCGCTTGCCGTAGCCGCACGGGCGCAGCAGGCGCAGCACGCCCTCCACATCCTCGAGCGTATACAGCGGCTCGGGCGCCGGCTGGCCGGCGCGGGCGGCCTTGCGCCCCTTCCACTCGGCCTCGGACATCTGAATGTGCGCCGCGTCGCGCAGCATGATGCCGCACAGGTCGCACGTTGCCTCCGTGGCGTAGACCGTGCCGCGAAAGCCCTGCTTATACAGCAGCGGCAGGTGGCCGGTGTGATCCATGTGCGCGTGCGTGACGAGCACGAACTCGATCTGTGCCGCCGGGACGGGGATGGCGATATTCTCGAACAGATCGCGCCCCTGCTCCATGCCGCAGTCGATCAGGCCGTAGTGCCCGCCGATCTCGAGCAGGGTGCAGCTGCCGGTCACCTCGTGGTCGGCGCGGATAAATGTCAGCTTCATGGGCTCGCTCCCTTCCGGTTTTCTTTCCCTGATTTTAACACAAGCGCACGCCGAGCGCAACCGCGGCGCGAAAAGTTCACAAATAACGCTTTTACCCCGGCGGGACATTCGTCCCGCCGGGGTAAAAAGCATGGGTCATTCGCTTCCGAGCTGCAGCAGCGCCTCGCGGTACTGCACCGTGACCCTGTCGCTCCAGCCGCACCAGTAGTCGATCGCCTCGGATGCGTGCCCGCTTGTCAGCCCGTCGAGCACCGTGCGGTAAGTCTTGCACAGCTCCTGCGTATCCAGCGTGTACGCCACGATGTAATACGTCACGTGCGCAAGCTCGCGCGACGAGCGCAGCAGGACGCGGAAGATCATGTTGTCCGACTCGGCAAACATGCACACCAGAAACTGATTGACCAGATCCAGAAATTCCGGATTATCCTTCTCTCCGTCCGGCGCGTAGGCGATGGCCTCCATCCGCTCGAGCAGCCCGTACAGGTGCCGCATCTGCTCCGTTTTGGGGTTGCGGCCCGTCCAGCGGAACCAGCCGAGCGCGACCATTTCGCGCAGCTCCAGAAACGCATCCACCAGCTCCGGCTGCGGTTTGCCGCCGTGCGTCATGATGGCGGCCAGCGTCTCCAGGTTCGCCTGCTCCCAGTAAGGCGCGACATAGGTCGCGTGCCGGGGCACGACCTTCAGAAAGCCCAGGCGCTCCAGCTCCTGCAGGCCAAGATGCACGTTCGTCTTGCGCAGGCCGTACTGCTCGGCCAGCTCGCTCTCCGTCGGCAGCCGGTCGCCCGGATTGCGCTGCCCGCTGAGGATCTCTTTGAGCATGCAGTCGAGAAACCGCTCCCGTTCCGACCGGTTTTCCGTTTCCTTTTCTTTTGCCATATTCTTTTTCCCCCCGAAAAAACCTCCTGTAGATGCTACGCATTGTATTGCATTTTCTTCCCGGTGTAAAGAGAAAATAGCAAATTTTTTAAGATTTTTCCACCGCTGTACATAAAACGGGACTCTCCGGTGGCGGAGAGTCCCGTTTCCCTTTGAAATGCCTAGATTTTTAACAATCACGGGCAGGCCGCAAAGCCGATGGCCAGCAGCGTCTGCGCAAGGATGTACGTGCACATGACAACAAAGTTCTGCTGCGTGGGCTCAGCCTTCTTGACGAAGAGCATGTCGCACAGCACACCGTCGGACGCGAGGAAGAACGTCGCACCGAAAAACGCCACGAGCTTGCCCCACCAGAACGCCGTCAACAGCGGCAGGATCAGGCTCACGCTCAGCACGCAGAGCATGAGCATATACGTCAGCGCCAGCGGACGCAGCGCGCGCGGGATATTCCTGCGGCTGTTGGCGTACACGAACGCGGCACCGGCGGCATAGATCACGCAGACCACGACGATCCAGATCCAGCTGACGCGGATGACATAGTGCGTGTAGATAAAAATCAGGTAGCACACGTGGCCCAGGAAGAACGACGACGTGCCGAGCGCAAAGAACTTCTTCTTGAGCGGCCAGAGCAAAAACAGATCGCCCAGGCAGCCAAACAGCAGGCCGGCGACCACCCAAAGCGACGGCTGGCGGGCAAAGGCGAGGTAGCTCAGCGCAACGACCGGCATCAGCGCGACCTTCGTCGGCTTGCGCAGGTCGTCATCGCCGCGCCAGCAGCTGACGAGGTGCACAATGGCGAGCACCGCCAGGGACACCGGGAACACCCATTTTAATACGATCATCTTATCCCATCCTATCTCCAATCAGAATGTGTTCGGAATCCGCGCAAGTTTACATCTCGTTCATTGACACGGTATTCCGATGCAATTATAATAGATTTGGAAGTTTATCGTCAATGATTATTGGCAATATTTTAATATTTAATATGCTTGAAGGTGCCCGTTCATGCTCTATTACCTGCTGCTCATTCCCGCTGTGCTCAGCACCGCGTGGATTTATTTTTTGTCCCCCGCGCTGAGCTACTGGTGGCTGCTTCCGATCCTGATCGCCTGCTTCGTGGCAGCGAATCTTGTGTACGTGCTGCTGATGTTTGTCTGCACGTGGTTCGCCGGACCGAACAAAATGTACACGCACATCAGCCCGTTTTATCACGCGCTGACGATGGCGCTCGACGGCTGGATCCTTGCGCTCTGCCGCGTGAAGATCCACGTCACGGGGCTCGAAAAAGTGCCGACGGACACAGAATACCTGTTCGTGAGCAACCATCGCTCGAACTTTGACCCCATGGTGCAGTGGTGGGCGCTGCGGCGCTGGCGGCTGGCGTTCGTGTCCAAGCCGTCGAACATGCGCAAGTTCGTCATCGGCCCGTTCGTGCGCCGGTGCTGCTTTCTGCCGATCGACCGCGAGAACGCGCGCAACGCCCTGACCACGATCAACGCCGCGGCCGATCTCATCCGCGCGCATGAGTGCTCGTTCGCCATCTATCCCGAGGGCACGCGCAGCAAAAGTGGCAAGCTGCTGCCCTGGCACGCCGGCTCGCTCAAGATCGCGCAGAAGGCCAATGTCCCCATCGTCGTTGCGACGATCGAGGGCACGGAGCGCATCGCACACAACGTCCCCTGGCGGCGCACGCACGTGTATCTCAGCATCCGCGAGGTCATCCCGGCCGAAACGGTCAAGGCCACGAAAACGAACGCCCTCACCGAAGGCATCCGCAGCAAAATGATCGCCGAGCTGGGCAAATAATTCCGGGATCACAGGCAAGATCCTCGTCCGCACATCTGCGGGCGAGGATCTTTTTGCCCACGTTCGAGAAACGGACGCCGTTTCGGCACGCGCCCGCCTCCCGCGCCGCGACGCACGGCGGACGAACGCATGGCAGGGCACGAAAAGCGCCCGGAGCGATCGCTCCGGGCGCTTTATGACGTTTATGCTCGGTTCAGTGGCTGTCAGCCATGCGGTAGCCGACGCCGACCTCCGTGAAGATATACTGCGGTTCGACCGGGTTCGGCTCGATCTTGCGGCGGATGTTCGCCATGTGCACGCGCAGGAGCTTGTTGTCGCCGCCGACGCCGGGCCCCCAGAGCTCCTTCATCATGGACTTATAGGTGAGCACCTGCCCGGCGTGCCGGCCGAGCAGCGCCACGATCTTGTACTCGTTCGGCGTCAGGTGCGTGTCCTCGCCGGCGAGAAAAACGCGGTGCTTATTGTAGTCGATGCACAGGTCGCCGACGTGGTACTCCCCCGTCATGGCCAGGCCATCGCTCGTGCCGTCGGTGCGCGTGTGGCGCAGCGCCGTGCGGATGCGCGCGAGCAGCTCCACCGTGCCGAAGGGCTTGGTCAGGTAGTCATCCGCGCCCATGTCGAGCGCAGACGCCTTGTCGATCTCCGCGCTGCGGGCCGAGATGATGATGATCGGCATCCGGCTCCAGGCGCGCACGGAGCGGATGATCTCGCTGCCGTCCATATCCGGCAGGCCGAGATCCAGCAGCAGCAGATCCGGGCAGTGCGAGGCGATCATCTCCAGGGCGGTCTTGCCGTCGGGCGCGAGCAGCGTGTCATACTCATGGGAGCGCAGCGCCGCCTGCAGATATTTGCTGATGCCGGGGTCGTCCTCAACGATGATGATTTTATCACGGATCATGTGTTCGATTCCTCCTCCGCCGGCAGCCAGAAGCGGAACTCCGCGCCGCCGTCGATCTTGTTTCTTGCATAAATCTCGCCGCCGTGCGCGCGCACGATCGCGCGGCAGACGCTCAAGCCGATGCCCATGTGGCGGCTGCGGTCGGACGCCTCCACGGCGCCGAGCGGCAGATAGCCGTCAAAGAGCACACCGAGCAGCTGCGGCGGGATACCGTCGCCGTTGTCGGCCACGGTCAGCCAGACGCGGCGGCCCTCGGCACGGATCTCGATGAAGACCTCCGTTGCCGACGGGCTGTGCTTGGCGACATTCTCCAACAGGTTGAGCAGCACCTGCTCGATGAGCGTGGCGTCCATCGGCGCGAGCAGGATCTCTTCCGGCTTTGAGACCGTGATGGGAATGTCGGTATCGCAATTTTTGCGAAAGCGCCGGATCGCGCTGCCGACGATCTCCTCGACGACCTCGTCCGATTTCTCGATCACGACGCCCTCGTCGCAAAAGCGCGTGACGGACAGGATGTTCTCCGACAGGTGCAGCAGCCACTGCGCGTTCTGGTGGATCTCCTCGACCATGCCGCGGCCCTCATCCGTGAGCGTCTCGCTTTCCTCCACGGTCGCGCTCAGGCCCATGATGGCCGTCAGCGGCGTGCGGATATCGTGCGACACGCTGCGCAGGAGATTGGCGCGCATACGGTCTCTTTCCGCCTCGTAACGCAGCTGCTCCTGCCGCTTGATCTGCGTCGTGAGCGTGCTCACGAGAACGCTCACGACCAGCATGACCGCGAACGTCAGCGGATAGCCGTCGATCGTCAGGTTGAATTCGTGAAACGGGTATGTAAACAGGTAGTTCACGCTCACCACGCCGACGGCCGACGCCAGAATGCCGGGCCAATACCCGGTGGTGAAGCGCGAGACGAGCACCACAGCCAGAATGAACACGGATGTGGCAAACGGGTTATTATCGTCATAGCAGACGGACAGCAGCTCGCACACGGCAACGGCGCAGCCCATGATAAAAAGGAACATGACCGTATCACGCAGCCACTGCGGCATGCGCTTCCATACTTTCTGCATAAGCATCCCTCTTTCCGGACAGCCGTCTTGACTCCACTGTCAGCATAGCACATTGTCCGCGCGAACGCGACGGTCTTTGCAGCCTCAGGCGCATTCTTTTCCGCCTTCTTAACGGCTGCGCAGCGTTTGGGCCGCTGTTTTCCGGAAACTTAGCGCATAGATTCCTTATAATGAAGTATCTTCACAGATCCCGTCCGGAGCACGGGCGGGACATTGGGGGAAAGGAGGCAGTCACATGATCTTTGCAGCAGTTGGCGGCGGTATGATCATTGCCTGCGGCGCGTTTGTGTGGTTCATCCTCAAGCGCTGATGCGCGCTACCGCGTCGAGGGAGAAAAAACGGAACATGTGATACATCACAGCAAAGGCCAGTCGGAAGCGGTTTCCGGCTGGCCTTTGCCTGTTCTTCGGATTTAACGCACGATCGCCTTCGTGCACAGCCAGTCGCACCAGTCCAGGTCGTACTTGGCGTAGACATGGGTGCTGTCGCCGCTGGCATCGGCACGCAGGTTGCCGTTTTCGTCGTCGAAGAGCTCGTTGATGTCGATGTAGAAGATCGTCTTGCCGTCGGCGAGCGCGGCGAGCTTTTCGTTGAGCTTGTCAATGCGGGGGTTGTTGAACGTCGCGTCCGTGCTCGAGCGCGAGGGGCCGACGTGCAGGTTCGCCTCGACGAAAATAATGGCGTCCGGCTGCGCGGCGCGCACGGTGTCGATGAGCGAGGAGAACTTGGCCGTGATGTCGTCCAGATCGTTGCCGAGCTCGTTGATGCCGAGCATGATGTAGACCTTGCCGAACGTTTTCTGGCTCAGCAGCTGCGGCAGCGTGACCGTGCCGACGTTTTTCACGGCAATGGCCTTGGTCTGCGCAACGTAGACGTTCAGGCCGACGTCGGCGAAATACGTCGCGTTTTTCAGGCTGCCGTATTCGGCAATACCGACGGTGCGCGAGTCGCCGATGAAAAGCGCATCGTCAAAATACGAGGCGTCCACCGTCGTGAACTGCAGCGGCGTCGGCTCGGGCGTGGGCGTCGGCTCGGCGGTCTCTTCCGGCGCCGCCGTGACGGATGCGGCCGGCTGCTTGCCGACACTGCTGCGGTCGATCAGGCCGCGGATGAGAAACGGTGCCGCCGCGAGCGCGGCCACCAGCAGCAGGATGAGAAAATATTGCGGTTTGATGCGTTTCATACGTCAGCGCTCCTTAAAATCGGAAGTACATAAAGGGATCGTTCATGCCCTTGCTCAGGCAGAACAGGCACAGCCAGAACAGCACGGCCAGAATGACTGCCCCGGCCCACGTGCCCTTGAGCCGGCGGTACAGATAAGCCGGCAGCGACGTCGAGCACACGAGGCCCAGCACGAGGAACACCCCGTAGGTCTTGCCGTACTTGAGAAAATCGAGCGGGTAAGCCGCCGCCGTGTGCGAAAACAGCGGCAGCAGGCGGCCGAAGTACGCGCCGAGCTGCCCGAGATCCGACACGGAAAACACCGCCCACGACAGCGGGATGAGCACGAGCATGTACAGATGCCCGAGCACCGGCCAGCGGTCGAGGTATTTTTTGAGCCAGAGCTTTTCGACCGTGAGGATCACAAACAGGCCCAGGCCCCAGAGCAGGAAGTTCAGGTGCGCGCCGTGCCAGAGCCCGGTCGCCAGCCAGACGACCAGCAGGTTAAAAATCATGCGCCCGCGGCTGCAGCGGCTGCCGCCGAGCGGGAAATACAGATACTCGCGGAACCACGTGCCCAGCGTAATGTGCCACCTGCGCCAGAACTCCGTCATGCTCAGCGCGAGGTACGGGCAGCGGAAGTTTTCCGGCAGGTGGAAGCCAAGCATCCGGCCGATGCCGATGGCCATGAGCGAGTAGCCCCAGAAGTCGAAATAGAGCTGGAACGAATACGCGAACGCGGCCATCCACGCCAGCGGCGTCGAGAGGCTCTCAAAGCCGATCGTGGTCACATCTCTCCAGAGGCCGCCGAGCTGGTTGGCGAGCAGGATCTTGAACGCCATGCCGAACACGAACAGCTTCAATCCGTCGACCGTCTGCCGCAGCGACACATCGCGCGTGCCAAACTCCGGCTGCAGCTGCGCATAGCTCGCGATCGGGCCGGAGACGAGCTTCGGGAACATGGTCAGGTACGTGCCGAATGTGAGCAGCGAGCGCTCCGGCGCGACCGTGCCGCGGTAGACGTCGATGAGATAGCCGCCGGCCGAAAACGTGTAAAAGCTGATGCCGACCGGCAGCGCCCAGCCCAGCAGCGGCACGGCCGCCTTGCCGCCGGACACCCAGCCGAGCACACCATTGACGCCGGTGAGCAGGAAGTTGAGATATTTAAATAGGAACAGCCACAGGAAATTGTAGCACAGTCCGACGATGAGCCACAACTTTGCGCGCGGCTTGTCGCGCGTGATGGCAAGGCCCAGCCCGTAGTTGACCAGCACAGACGCGGCCAGCAGCGCAAAGTACGCCCACTGACCGTCCAGTCCGATGATATAAAACACACAGCTCCCAACCAGCAGCACGGCATTGCGCGCGCCGGCCGGGCGCGACGGTGTCAGATAATACACCAGCAGAAATGCCGGAAAGAAGCAAAACAAAAACGTCAGGCTGCTGAAAACCACGGACCCTATCCTCCTGAACCCTCGACAAACCCGCAAAAGCAAAAAATTTCGTATGAAAAGGTTAACATAAATTTCGGTGTTTGTGTGCGGTTTCCGACAAAAAAACTGCACAAACTTTCCGGCCGCAATTTGGTGGTTTTCGTGGTTGTTGCCGCGCGGGCGGAAATGCGTGGCAGAAAAAGAAAAATCTCCGGCGCTGTGCGTTTCAGCGCCGGAGATTTTTCTTTTCTCAAGATCCGATCGGTCGGGATGTCCGCGCGTCAGCTCAGGAGCACTTCGTCGGACTCGACCTGCGTGCCCGCCACCTCGGCGAACTTTTCGAGCAGGTCCTGCTTCGTGAGCTTCTTTTTCTCCTCACCCTCGATATCGAGGATGATGTGGCCCTCGTTCATCATGATGAGGCGGTTGCCATGCACGATGGCGTCCTTCATGTTGTGGGTGATCATCATGGCGGTGAGCTGGTTTTCGCGCACGATACGGTCCGAGAGCTCGAGCACTTTAGCCGCCGTCGCGGGGTCGAGCGCCGCGGTGTGCTCGTCGAGCAGCAGCAGCTTCGGCTTTTGCAGGGAGGCCATGAGCAGCGTCAGCGCCTGGCGCTGGCCGCCGGAGAGCAGGCCGACCTTCGCCGTCATGCGGTCCTCAAGGCCGAGGCCGAAGCTCTTGAGCTTCTCATGATATTCCTCGCGCTCCGCCTTCGTGACGCCCCAGCGCAGCGTGCGCTTCTTGCCGCGGCGCGCGGCGAGGGCGAGGTTCTCCTCAATCTGCATGTTCGCGGCCGTGCCCATCATGGGGTCCTGGAACACGCGGCCGATGTACTGCGCGCGGCGGTACTCCGGCATGGCGGTCACGTCCACACCGTCGAGGATGATGCGGCCGGAGTCCACCGGCCAGACGCCCGCGACGGCGTTGAGCATGGTGGATTTGCCGGCGCCGTTGCCGCCGATGACGGTCACGAAATCGCCCGGCTTCAGGTGCAGGGACAAGCCGTCGAGCGCCCGCTTTTCGTTGATGGTGCCGGGGTTGAAGGTCTTGGAGATATGGTCTAATGTCAACATATCACTTGTCTCCCTTCTTCAGGCGGTGGAACGAGCTCTTAGCCTGCCCCTTGAGATACGGCACGGCCAGGAACGCGGCCACGATGACCGCGGTGAAGAGCTTGAGATCGTTCGGGTCGAGCTTGAGCCAGAGGATGAGCACCATGACGAGGTAATACACGATGCCGCCGAGGATGACAAAGCTCAGGCGCACAGAGAAGTTGCAGCCCTTGCGGAAGAACGCATCGCACAGCACCTCGCCGATGATGACGGCGGCGAGGCCGATGACGATGGCGCCGCGGCCCATGTTGATATCGGCAAAGCCCTGGTACTGCGCCATCAGGCCGCCGGAGAGCGCGACCATGCCGTTGGAGAGCGACAGGCCAAGCACCTTCATGGCATTGATGTTGATGCCCTGCGCGCGGCTCATCGACGGGTTGGCGCCCGTGGCGCGGATGGCGCTGCCCTGCTCGGTGCCGAAGTACCAGTAGAGGAGCGCGATGAGCACGGCCGCGAGCAGCAGACCCTTCCAGATCGCGCCGGGCACGCTGCGCAGCGTCAGAAACAGGCTGTACTTATCCGGGTTGACCGGGGTGTTGGCCTTCATGCTCATGATGCGCAGGTTGATCGAGTAGAGCGCGAACTGCGTCAGGATGCCGGCGAGGATGGCCGGAATGCCGAGCTTCGTGTGCAGCAGGCCGGTCACGAGACCCGCGAGCAGACCCGCGACCACGGCCGCGAGCAGCGCCGCCCATGCCGGCCAGCCGGCGATGATGAGCATGACCGTCACGGCGCCGCCGGTGGTGAACGACCCGTCGACCGTCAGATCGGCGACGTCGAGCAGGCGGAACGTGATGTACACGCCCAGGGCCATGATGCCCCAGATGATGCCCTGGGCAACGCCGCCGGGCAGACGCGAAACCAGATTCGGCAGGCTCAGGGACGCAAGAACCAGTGAATTCATATCATTACCTCATAGTGTGGAGTATCCCTGCCGCAGAAACTGCGGCAGGGAGCCGGGAATCGTGTTGAAAATCAGCCGATGGCCTCGTAGTCGCTCGGGATGGTGACGTTGTAGAGGCTGGCCATGTCGGGGTTGTACTTCTTGACCGGGTTCGGGTAGTACTCGATGGCCATGGTGGAGATGTCGGCCTCGCCCTTGAGGATCTTCACGGCCATCTCACCGGTGGTGCGGCCGAGCTCGTAGTAGTCGATGGACAGCGTTGCAACGCCGCAGGCCTTGCAGATGCCCTCCTCGCCGGCGATGATGGGCTTCTTGGCGGCGCTCTTGATGGCCTCGGCGCAGGAGGCGGCGGTGTTGTCGGTCGGGATATAGAGCACGTCGTTTGCGTCGCTCGCCGTGCCGGTGACGGAGACAACATCGTTCGTGTCGGAGAAGGTGTATGTATTCACGGTGCAGCCGGCCTTCTCAAGCGCGGCCTTGACGACCTCGACCTGGTAGACGGAGTTCGGCTCGCCGGAGCAGTAGATGATGCCGACGTTCTTGGCATCCGGGAACAGTTCCTGGATCATGGCCGCCTGCTGGTCGAGCGGGGCCAGGTCGGACGTGCCGGAGATGTTGCCGCCGACGGTGCCGCTGAAGTTATCGATGCCGAGCGCAACGCCGTACTCCGTGACAGCCGTGCCGAGGATCGGAATGTCCTTCGTAGCGGCGGCCGCAGCCTGCAGGGCGCCGGTCGCGTTGGCGAGGATCAGATCCACGCCGCTGGACACGAAGCCGTTGCAGATGGTGGCGCAGGTGGCGCTGTCACCGGCGGCGTTCTGCTCGTCGAAGGTGACGTTGTCGGCGCCGAGCGCGTCGGTGATGGCGTCGCGGAAGCCCTTGGTGGCCGCGTCGAGCGCGTCGTGCTGCACAAGCTGGCAGATGCCGACGGTGTAGTGCTTATTCTCGGCCTTGTCGCCGTTGCTGCCGCAGGCGGCCAGGGACAGGACCATGACCACGGCGCAGAGCAGGGCAGTGATTTTTTTGATGTTCATGCGTTTTCTCCTCCTAAATGTAGTCCCGGCAAAGAAAAAAGCCACACAGTCGTCTGTGCAGCCTTGTCAAAACCGGATCGGGAAGTCTCAGATGGTTCTGGTATTTTTGCAGCACAAACGACTATTACTTTCGCTAAAGTAATAGTAGGAATATGCGCTTGCAAATCGCTCCAGACGCATGTTTGCGGCCTCCTGTACTGAAGATGTGCCTACTTTAGCGCTTTTAGCCGATAAAGTCAACCCCGTTTTTCAGAATTTATTTACTTTTGGCATTTGTGCACAATTCTTGCGGCGCGCCTCTGTGTATTTCCGTCATTTTACGCCGCCGCGCCGCAGCATTGACGCTCCCGCCCGGGTGTGCTATGATTGATAAAAATGTAAATGCATTTGCTTTGGGAGGAGGCGCGCCATGAAAACACCGCAGCAGCTGCTGCAGCAGACGCTGGAAGTGGGCGAATGCCTGCTGCCGGACGCATCGCCCGGCGGCCGCACGCCGTACCCGACCGTGTTCGTGCACGGTCTGCTGGGCTGGGGCGCGCGCGACGCGCTCTACCGCGCCGTGCCCTACTGGGGGCTCGCGGCGGGCGATGTGCTGGGTTATCTCAACGCCTGCGGGTATGACTGCCGCGCCGCCTCGGTGGGCATCATCTCGAGTGCGTGGGATCGCGCGTGCGAGCTCTATGCCGAGCTCACCGGCGGTACTGCCGACTACGGCATTGCGCACGCGCAGCGCTTCGGCCACGCGCGCTTCGGCACGGCGTATCCGGCCCCGCTCGTGCCCGATTGGGGCGCGGACAGGCCCGTCGACCTCGTGGGCCACAGCTTCGGCGGCGCGACGGCGCGGCTGCTCATGCAGCTACTCGCAGACGGCTGCCCGGAGGAAGTGCAGGCGGCCGAGGCCGCGGGCGAGGCGCCCTCACCGCTGTTCACCGGCGGCAAGGCAGACTTGGTGCACGCGCTGATCGCCATCGCCGCACCGCACGACGGGTCCACATTTCTCAACGTGCAGCCGGACGCGGCGAACGCGCTCTCGACGCTGTTTCTGGGCGCGGCGCGCGCGCTCGGCATCTCGGCATTCAAGGGCGTGTACGACTTCCGGCTCGACCAGTTCGGCATCCGGCGCGACCCGGACGAGCCGCTCACGACGGCGGCGCTGCGCATGCTGGCGCAAAACCCGCTGCCGGCGGGCGACAACGCCTTTGACGACCTGCGCCCCGCGGGCGCGCGGGCGCTCAATGCGCGCGTCGAAACGCTGCCGGACACGTGGTATTTCTCCATCCCCTGCTGCCGGACGCTGCCGCGCCTGCTCACGCACGACCAGAAGCCCGACACGGCCATGACGCCGCTGCTCTGGCCGTTTTCGACCGCGATGGGGCGCGACGGCGCGGGCATGCCGCGCGACTGGCTACCGAACGATGGGCTGGTCAACACGATCTCTGCCCGCTATCCCGGCGGCGCGCCGCACGCGGACTTTGCGCCCGGCCAGACGCCGGTGCGCGGCGTGTGGCAGGTGCTGCCGGTTGAGCATCTCGACCATCTGGCCGCGATCGGCGGCGTGATGAACAACGGTGTCGTGCGCACGCGCCTGTTCTACCGCCGGGTCATGGCGCTGCTCGATGCGGCCGCCGCGGCCGACGCCAACTCGTGATCCCCGCCCGAGACCGGGCATACGATACCGCAAAGTGCACAAGATAAGATTAAGATAAGGAGTGTATGGATTATGGATTCTATTGAAAGCTATCTGCGCAAGCTGATCGTCGCCTCCGTGGGCGCGGCCGACCTCGGCTGCGAAAAGCTCGGCAAGCTGCTCGACGAGTGCGTCGCGCGCGGCGAAGTGACCGTGGAGAAGGGCCGCGTGCTCAACGAAGAGCTCAAGCGCACCTGCAAGCAGGCCGTGACGAAAGACGAGGCCGAAAAGCCCGCCGTGGACGTGGACGCCATGAGCGCCGACGAGCGCGAGGCGCTGCTGCAAAAGCTGTTGGCCAAGAAGGAAGCAGACTGATGGCCGGCCCCGCCGCGCAGCTCGACGAGGCCAAGCGCTTCGCCGAGATCGTCGCCATACTGCAAAAGCACCACCTCGTTCAGGGGCTGACGCCGGAGAAGGTCCGCGATATTTTCGTGGACCTCGGGCCGACGTTTGTCAAATTCGGACAAATTCTGTCCATGCGTTCGGACATTCTGCCCAAAGAATACTGTGCCGCGCTCGAGACGCTGCGCACGGACGTGACGCCCATGCCGCTGACCGAGGTGGAGGACATCCTCACGCAGGCCTACGCCCGCCCGTGGCAGGAGGTCTTTTCGGACATCGGCATCCGGCCGCTCGGCTCGGCCTCCATCGCGCAGGTGCACGCCGCGACGCTCACGGACGGCCAGCGCGTGGTCGTGAAGGTACAGCGCCCGGACCTGTACGACATCATGAGCCGCGACGTGCGCCTGCTCAAGCGCGCCGCCGCGCTGCTCAAGTACACACCGCTTGCGAGCGCACTGGATTTTCACGCCGTGCTCGACGAGATGTGGCACACCGTACAGGAGGAGCTCGACTTCACGATCGAGGCGAACAACATCGCCGAGTTCAAGCGTCTCAACGACGGCGTGGCCTACGCCGACTGCCCGGCCACGTTCCCGAAGTGGTGCACGAAAAACGTGCTCGTCATGGAGTACATCGCCGGCCACCAGATCGACGATGCCGACGGCCTGCGCGCCGACGGGTATGATCTCAACGAGATCGCCGTCAAGCTCGTGCACAACTATATCCGCCAGATCACGGTCTACCGCTTTTTCCACGCCGACCCCCATCCCGGCAACATCCGCGTGCAGGGCGGGAAGATCATCTGGCTCGACCTCGGCATGATGGGCCGCATCAGCCCGCGCGAGGCGAAGCTGTACATGGGCATCATCCGCACGATCTATGACCAGGACGTGCCCGCCCTGACGCAGACGCTGCTCGCGCTCGGCCAGTACGACCGCGCGCCCGACCAGCAGGCGCTCACGGAGCGCATCGGCATCTTCCTGCACAAGTATGAGTCCATGCCGATGGCCGATATGGACATGGGCGTGCTCGTGGACGAATTCGTGCAGATCCTGAACGAATACGGCGTGTCCGTGCCCGCCTCGCTGACGATGCTCGGGCGCAGCCTGCTCGTCATTCAGGGCATGCTCACGAGCGTGTCGCCGGACGCGAACGTCATCGAGATCGTGGCGGAGTACGTCAAGAACACCGCCCTGAGCCGCGAACACATTGAAAAGAAGGTCAAAACGATCGCGCAGCAGCTCGCCCGCTCGGGCGAAAAGCTCACGGTGCTGCCGACGCAGCTGTCGGCTTTTCTGAGCAAGGCCAATGCCGGGCAGCTGACCGTCAACGTGAAAAAATCGTGGTCGGACGCGGCGCGCGCCGCGCAGTCGAAGCTGCTGAACCGGCTCATCTTTGCGTTGCTGGACTGCTCGCTGCTGTTCTGCGCGGCCATCACGTGTCTCGCCCCGCTGCCGCGGGTGCTGGGGCTGCCGTGGCCAGCGCTGATGTTTTTCGCCGCCGCCGTCGCCGTGACGATCGTGCTGTTTGACCGCCGGCGCTGGTCGGTGTGAAAGTATCCAAAGAAAGAATGACCGCCCCGGCCGGGGCGGTCATTCTTTTTAAATATCGCCGCGGCGGCGCAGCGCGTCCAGAAACGCCGTGCAGCCGAGCACGAGATCGTCATACGTTGTGCCAAAGTCGTCCGTATACCACGGGTCGGCGATGCCGCGCTGCAGGCCCGCAAACGACAGCAGCGCTCGGATCTTCCCGTCCGGGTCGTGCGGGAGGATGCGGCGGAGGTTGCGCGCGTTGTTCTCGTCCATCGTCAGCAGCCAGTCATAGGCGTCGTAGTCGCGCGGCGTGACCTGCACGGCGGCGCGGTGGCCGACCGGGATGCCATGGGCGCGCAGCTCGGCGCGCGCGGGCGGGTAGACGTCGTTGCCGATCTCCTCGCGGCTCGTCGCCGCCGAGGCGATCTGAAACTGCGCCGCGAGCCCCTGCCGCCGCACCATGTCTCGGAGCAGATACTCCGCCATGGGGCTGCGGCAGATGTTGCCGTGGCAGATAAAGAGCACTTTGACCATTGGGATCGCAATTCCTTTCGACCGTGATGGCCCATTATAACACAGCGCGGCGCAAAAGCAAAACCGGGGTGCAGGCAGCTGCCTGCGCCCCGGTTTTTTCTTTCCCTGCGCCTTACTGCGCCCGCTGCGCGCGCTGCCGGAGCGTGACCCCGGCGGCCACGAACGCCAGCACGAGCAGCGCCAGCGCCGCGCACAGGCACAGCGTGCGCAGCGCACCGTGACCGGCGGCCAGCATGGCGATCAGGCAGCCGACGGACAGGATCGCCGCCAGCGCCGTGCACCACGCCACGGCCTCTCCTCTCCTGTGGCCGAGGCACACGCCCGCGAACGCGAGCGCACCGGCCGCGAACAGTGTGATGCAGATGCCCGTCCAGACCGCCGCCTCCGTGCGCGCGGTGTCCATATCCGCCGTGTAGAGATCCTGCGCGAGCGCGCAGATGTCGCCATAGCTCGCGGCGGAACCTGCGCGTGCGCGCAGCGCCTCGTCCTGCATGAGCACGGCGATGCCCTGCTCCAGCCGCTCGGTGTCGTCCTCATACGGGGCGAGCGCCGCGAGATCCTGCGCCAGCTGCTGCCGGTTCGCCGCCAGCGTCTGCCGGCCGGAGGCCAATGCGCCCGCCGCCGTGTCGAGCTTGCTCTGCCCGGCCGCGATCTCGGCCGCCGCAGCGTCGAGCGCCTGCTGCCCGGCGGCGAGCTTCGCCTGTGCGTCGGCAAGCTGCTGCTCCGCCGCGGCGATCTGCGCCGCGCCGGCAGAGAGCTTTGCCTGCCCGGCCTCATACGCCTGCACGAGCGACTCGATGGAGTAGCCGGTGCCGATCAGCTGCGTCTCATAAAGCTGCTTTTGCGCCGTCACGCCCGGCCAGAGCAGCGCGGCCTTGGCCAGGTCGCCGCTTGCGACCGCCGCGTCATACTCCGCCTGCCGGTCGAGATAGCGCTGGTAGGCCGGGTGCACCGCGTCGTACACCGGCTGGATCCTGGCGAGCTTCTCCTGCCCGGCGGCGTATTCCTCCTTCGCCGCAGCAAGCTGCGCCTGCCCGGCGGCATAGTCCGCCTTGCCCTGCTCGAGCTGCGCCTGCCCGGCGGCATACTGCGCCCGGGCCGCGGCGAGCTTTTCGCTGCCGGCGTCATACTCCGCCTGCCCGCTCTGAAGCTGGCTCTGGCCGACGCTATCCGTCACGACGCCCGTGGCAAACGAGAGCTTGAGCGCGTCATACGTCTCCTGCTGCGCGCCGAGCGACGCCGCCAGCTCGCCGAGCGAGTGGGCGTTGTCGCATAGCTGCGTATCGGCATCCACACGGTCGGCCCGCTTCTGCTGCGTGCGCACGACGCTCCACGGCGACACGGCCATGACGAACACCGCCGCCGCGAGCAGCACCCAGCGGGCCGCGCGGCTCGCCGCGGTCAGCGGCAGGCGGCGCTGCGCGGGCAGTGCCGTCCGGCGCACGAAGGTATCGCCCAGCAGCAGAAGCTGCGGCAGCACGAACAGCACGAGAAACACCGTGATGAGCGACCCGACGCCCACGAACCGGCCCATGCCGGCCACTGCGCCGGACGAGACGCGCGCGCCGATGAGCAGGCCGGCGGAGATGAGCATCGTGCCGGATGTGATGATGGTCGGGAAGGCGAGGTTCAGCGCCGTGATCATGGCCTCGCGCGGGCCCTGATCGGCGCGCGCCTCGGTATAGTGCGAGGCGACGACGATCGCATAGTCCACGTTGCAGCCCATCTGAATGGCGCTGGCCACGAGATAGACCATGAAGAGCACATACTCGCCCGTGAGCACCGTGATGCCGAAGTTGATCCAGATGCTGCCCTGAATGACGAGCGTGAGCAAAATGGGCATACCGAGCGAGCGGAACGTGAACAGCAGCACGAGCATGACCATGAGGATGGACATAGCGCTGACCATGACGTTGTCCTGCGTGAACGTCTGCTCGGACCCGTAGGCGGACATGGCGTCGCCGACGAGATAGCTGTCGGTGGGGTAGTACTGGTGCACGACGGCGTGGATGCGGTCGAGCAGAGCAAACGTCTCGTCCCCGTCCGAGGCCGCGGCAAGCGTGAGCACGAGACGATGGTACGACGTGCCCTCGAGCTGCGCGCTGGCGCGCTCGAGCTGGCTGCTGAGCGCCGTAACCTGCGCCGCCTGCGCGGCGCTGAGCGTGACGGTGCCGTCGGCGATCTTGTCATTCAGGAATTTGAACAGCTTCAGCAGCGGCACCTGATAGCCGCTCAGATCCTGCGCGGCCGTCTGCGCGGCGCCGTTTTCGGCCGCGTAGAGCGCGAAGAGCGCCTGCGCGCTCGTGCTGTCCACGTCGCTGAGCTGCGCGAACGTCCGGTAATCGACCGCGTCCGCCAGCCGGTAGCCGCCGGCCGCCTCCAAGCCCGCAATGCCGACGGCGCTCTTGACCTCCGGCACGGCCGAGAGGGCATCGAGCAGCGCGGCCTCCTGGGTATAATCCCCGGACGGGACGACGACGGCCAGCACCGTCTCGTCGCCGAAATCATCCGTGATCGCCTGCGACGCGGTGCGGTTGACGTCCGCGTTGTGCGTTTTGAGCGGCGCTTCACTGTAGACGTAGCTGACGCGGTTGGCGCCGATGCACGCCACGACGAGCACGGCCGCGAACACCAGCGGCACCACGCGGCGCGTCCGCCACGCGAGACGGCCGACGCCCGAGATCTTCGGCACGAAGTTGCGGTGCTTCGTCTTATCCATGGCCGGGCCGAGCTTGAGCAGCAGCCCCGGCATGAGCAGGAACACCGTCAGCATGCTGATCAAGATCGCCTTGATGAGCACGATGCCGAGGTCGCGCCCGAGGCCGAACTTCATGAACGTCATGGCGACGAGGCCCGCAATGGTCGTCAGGCTCGAGGAGCTGATGACGGTAATGGATTTTTCCAGCGACTCGATGGCTGCCTCGCGCACCGGCAGCGTCTCATGCGCCTGCTTGTAGCGGTTGCAGAAAATGATGGCGTAGTCCACCGACATGGCCAGCTGCAGCAGGATGGCCACGGCGTTGGACACGAACGAGATCGTGCCGAAAACGAAGTTCGTGCCCTTGTTGATGAGCGCCGCCGCGAGGAACGTGATGAGCAGGATGGGCACCTCGGCATACGTCGAGGACGTGAACGTGAGCACCGTGACGAGGATGATCGCCACGATGACGAGCAGGCCGCGCACCTCGCCGTTGATCTGATCGGAGATGCTGTAGCCCTCGGCGGAATAAATGTACGCGCCGCTGCCGTCGAGCAGGTCGCGCAGGGCCTGCACGGTCTGCGCGCACGTGTCCGACCCCTCCAGATCCGACAGGCTGACGCTCAGCAGCGCGCTGCCCGTATCGTTCATCGTGTACGTGCAGCTGTCCACCCCGTCGACCGCGCGGATCTGCTCCGCCGTGGCCGCGGCGGCGTCCGCGTCCGTGTCGCGCAGGAGGATCTTTGCAGACCCGTAGGTCTGGAACTCCTGCTCCATGATGTCCAGCCCCTGCCGCGTCTCGGAATCGGCCGGCAGATAGGCCGCAACGTCGTTTTCGACCTTCACCCAGCCGGACGCGACCGCGGAAAAGACCAGCAGCGCGGCAAAGACGACGAAAAACAGCCGGTAATGGTCGACGATCCATTCCGATGCACGGTGCAGCGGGGACGGTTTCTGATTCATAATGGGATCACCACTCCTTACCCCGGCAAAAACGCAGGGGTTGACTTTTTGATAACAGAAAGATAAGCTGAAAAATGATAAATTACAAATGTCAGCTATCGTGAAAGTGTAAGATATTTATCGTTTGTTCCGCTCGTGTCGTTTGTTCGATATGATACGATGGGCGTAAAGGAGTGCGGCATCATGGAAAAAAAGAAAGATCTGCGCGTGCAGAAAACCTATCGTGCGCTCATGGCGGCGTTCGAGGCGCTGATGGCCGAGGAGACGTTTGACGACATCACGGTCAATGAGCTGTGCGCCCGGGCGCTCATCCGCCGCCCGACGTTCTACTCGCATTTTGAAGATAAGTACGACTTCCTGCGCTTTTACCTCAACGAGATCCAGTGGCAGATCGAGAGCGAGGCCGACGCCGCGACCGACTCGCCCGTTGAGCATTTCCAGCGCTCGTGGCGCGCGCTCATCGCCTTTATAGACGAGCGCCCGGCGCTCATCCGCATGGGCCTGCGCAGCAAGTCGCTGCCGATCATCTTCGAGATCATCAGCGAGCACATCTTCGCCAGTTCCAGCCGGCGCGTGCGCGCCTACTGCGGCGCCGTGACGGACAGCCCGGAACTTGCCGACACGCTGGCGACGTTCACCGTCGGCGGGCTCATCCAGAACCTCAAGCGCTACCTGACCGAGCCGAACCTCGACCCGGACGCGCTGACAGCGGAGATGACCACCGTCTTTGAGCACCTGTGGAATTCCTTCACGTCGGAAGCAGTATGAAGACGGTCTGGCCTGGCTGCTGCTGATCGAAGTGCTGCACTTTTGAAAACAAAAGGCTTGCAATGTTTTGCCGCCTGCGGGCGGCAAACGCTGCAAGGCGTTTTGAACACGCGGAAAGGCGGCGTACCATAATCGGTACGCCGCCTTGTTTTTTTCTGTGCATCTGTTGGGTTACGGCCAGGACGCCCGCGCCGCCTTGGGCGGTTTTGGCGCTTTCGGGGCCTTGGGCGCCTTCGGCGGATACAGCCGGCGGCGCAGGTCGCGCGGCAGCACCCAGCGGTCGAGCAGGGCGAGCAAGCCGGGCAGAAACAGCAGGATGAGGATGATGGCCGAGAACGCACCGATGGAAATCGTGCGGCAGATCTGCTCGATGGTCGGGTTGCCGAAAAATTTCCCGACGACCGCCGTGACGAGCACCATGATCGAGCCGGAGGTGAGCACCGTGTGGATGCTGCCGCGGTAGGCGGCGATGAGCGCGTCGCGCACGGACATGCTCTCGCGCATCTCGCGGTAATAGCTCGTGTAGAGGATGCCGTAGTCGATCGTCGCACCCATGAGGATGCACTCGACGATCAGCAGCGCAAGGTAGTAGATCTCCAGCCCCTGCAATCCGACGACCGTGACGGTGATGAACACGCCGCACTGCACGATCAGCACGAGCAGCGCCGGAATGACGAGCGAGCGGAACGTGAACACGACGACAAGGAAGATCGACGCCGCCGTCAGGAGCGTGATGAGCAGCAGCTCGCTGTCGAAGCTGTTTTCCATCTCGTAGACCATGGCGCTGTTGCCGATGAGGTAATAGTCCCCGGTCGTGACGGCGTCGAGATCCTGCATGAGCTGCGCGATGAACGCGCTCGTCTCGTCCGACTCGCCCGGCAGCGTCGTCGTGAGCACGAGGCGGGAGTAGTTGCTGCCGCGCAGCTGCGTGACGGCATCGGTGAGCATCGTCTGCGCGTCGGTGATCTGCGCGCGCATGTCGTCGGTCAGGAAGGACGCAAAGCGCGCGTCCGTGAGCAGATCGTTCTGCAGGTAGTCAAACAGCTCCTGCATGGACATCGTCCACGAGGCATCGCTGCTGTACACGCTGGCATAGTAGAGAAACAGCAGCTCCATCGTGCCGCGGTCCATCTTGCTGGACAGGCCCTGAAACAGGTTTGCCAGTTCCGCCGCCGTATAGCTCCGGCCGGAGGCGACCGCGTCGATGACCGTGCGCGCCGACTGGAGCTGGCTGGTATCCACGCCGCTGAGCTGGTCGGCAAAGCGCGCGTCCGGCAGCACCTCCTGGCACAGGAAATCCACAAATTGCTGCACCGAGAGCGTCCAGCCGCTCGTGTCGCCGTGGCGGCTGGTGTAGAGCAGGTAGAGTTGGCGCACCTGCCCGGCGTCCATGCCGAGGAGGTCGGAAAGCTCCGCCGCCGAGTAGCTCGTGCCGTCGACCGAGCCGTTGATGATCCGGCTGAGCATCGTGATCTGCTGCGCCTGCGCATCATCGAGCAGGGCGCTGTGCTCGGCGAGGAAGTTGACCAGGGTCTGCATCGAAACGTTCCAATCGCCCGTGAGCAGGTCGCCGTTGAGCGTGTGGTATGCCACGAACAGCAGCCGGACGGTATCCTCGTCCATGCCGAGCATCTGCGCGATCTCGTCGCAGCCGCGCGGCGTGGTCATGGCGCTCACGTCCGTGAACGTCTGCAGCGTGGCCGCCTGTTCGCGCGCCGAGGCGTCGACCATGTCGGCCAAGGTGGAGTCGGTGAGCACTTCGTTGACGAGGAAGTCGGAGAAGGCGGGCAGCGTCATGCCGCCGGTGCTCGCATCGCCGTGCTGCGTGTAGTAGTAGAGCAGCAGCTGTTTGGCGTCCGCCGCGTCCATGCCGAGAAAGTCCGCCAGCGACTCCGCCGCCCGCTGCTGCGTGAGCGCGGCGGGGTCAGTGAACTTTTGCAGTGTCTGAAGATTGGCCGTCATGCCCGCGTCGAGATACGGCGCGAAGGCGGCGTTATTTGCCACGTGGTCGGTGACAAAGCGCAGAAACCGCCCGGCCGGGATGGTCACGGCGCGGCCGCCGCTGTGGGCATCGTAATAGATCATGCCCAGCATATCGGCGCTGACCGGGATGCTGGCATCGAGCGCGCCGACGACATCGGCCATCTGCGCGGCGGTGTACTGCCTGCCGAGCGTGGTGGAGTAGGCCATGGCGCTCTTGACGTTCGGGTCGGCCTCGAGCCGGTCCGCCAGCGCGGCCACGGCGTCCTCGTCGGCGTTGTTGTACAGCACGACGATGGGGTTGTCCGGCGGGAACACCTCCGCGACCGGGTCGGCGTCCGTGAGCGTGTAGGCGATCTGGGTCGACAGCTGCAGGATATACGTACCCGCGAACAGCAGCACGAACGCCGCTGCGATCGCGCCGCGCCACCGGTAGCTGAAGCGGCCGAGTGCCGCGAGCACGCTCCGGCGCTCGCGCTTGGGCGCGCGCGGCTTTTTCGTCGTCTTGCGCACGAGCTTATCCGCCCACAAAATCAGGCCGGGCAGCACCGTGAACACGCACAGCAGGCTGCACAGCACGCCCTTGGCCAGCACGATGCCGAGATCCATGCCGATCTTGAAGCGCATGAACACCAGCATCAGCAATCCCACGATCGTCGTGACCGAGCTGCCGGTGATCGAGCCGAACGCCGCCGTGAGCGCGCGCGTCATGGCAGCGTCGCGGTCGGGATCGGCCTGCAGCTCCTGCCGGTAGCGGTTCATGAGGATGATGGAATAGTCCATCGAGAGCGCGAGCTGCAAAATGGCCGAGATGCTCGCCGTGACGTCCGACGTCTCGCCGAGGAAGATATTCGTGCCCTGGTTGATGAGCACGGCGATGCCGATCGTGATGAGAAACAGCACCGGCTCGAAGTACGACGGGCAGGCGATGAGCAGGATCGTCGTCACAAGCACGATCGAGAGGATGAACACGATCGGCGGGATGTCCGGTGTCGAGGTGTCGTCGCTGCGCACGGACACATCGTAGCCGTCAAAGCGGTCGGCCACGTCGCGCTCGATCTGCGCCTCCTCGTCGGACTTGTAGTCATACTGCGTGGTGAGCTTGTAGAGTGTGGCGTCGCCGCGGTTATAGTCGTCGCTGTCCGGCTCGTAGGCCACGCTGTCCACATTCGGGATCTCCGCCAGCTGCTCGCGGATGGCAAGCTTGTCGCGCGCGTCCAGCCCGCGGAACATGACGCGGATGGTGTACGTCTCCGTCACGTTGGGGAAGGCCTCGTTCATGCGGTCCATGCCGATCTTCATCTGCGAGCTGTCCGGCAGGTACTTGGTCATGTCGGTGTTGATGCCGACGAAGGGCATCAGCGCCGCGCAGACCACCGCCAGAGCCAGCATGACGACAAGCAATAGCCTGCGTTTTTTGACGATGAAAGCTGCGATCTTCTGCATGGTTGGGGAAACTCCTTTCGCGCGCTGGCAGGTAGTCAAAAGCAAAAAACCAATGGTTAGAGTCAATTGAATATTATAGCACATCGGCGAAAAATGTGGTATGCTTATTTAAAACATTTTTAAATAGATATATTAAGGAGGCTATCCGATGAAAAACGATTTTCTGACACTCATAAAGACCCGGCGGAGCATCCGCGCCTACAAGCCGGACGCCGTGCCCGCAGACACGCTCGCGCGCGTGCTCGAGGCCGGCACCTACGCCCCGTCGGCCATGGGCGAGCAGTCGGCGACGATCGTCGCCGTGGAGACGAAAGCTTACCGCAACCGTCTGACAAAGCTCAACGCCGCCGTGATCGGCAGGGATGTCGACCCCTACTACGGCGCGCCGGTGATCGTGGTCGTGCTCGGCGACGGAGAGCGCGCAAATTATCTGGCCGACGGCAGCTGTGTGCTCGAAAACCTCATGCTGGCCGCGCACGCCGAGGGGCTCGGCACCGTGTGGGTCAACCGCGAGCGCGAGATCTTTGACAGCCCGGACGGCAAGGCGCTGCTGCGCGACTGGGGCCTGCCGGAGACGCTGCGCGGCGTCGGCGCGATCGCGCTCGGCTATGCCGCCGGCCCTGCACCGGAGGCCGCCCCGCGCAAGGAAAACTACATCGTACACGTCTGAGCATTCGCTCAAGCGGAAAGCCCGCCCGCCGGAAATTCCGGCGGGCGGGCTGCTGTGTTATGTAGAAAAAACGTCTCAGTCGATATGGATGATTGACTCGGTCAGCTCCGCGGCGGTCACGTTGGGGTTGTGATAGTGCTCGCGGCGGTCGGTGATCCTGCCGATCGAGATGGCCTGCTGCGGGCAGTACTGCAGGCAGCTCAGGCACTGGATGCAGTTGCCGCCGATGACGGCGCGGCCGCCCTCGATGCGGATGTTTCCGCGCGGGCAGAGCCGGGCGCACTGACCGCAGGCGACGCACGCATCGCTGACGGCAAACTTCTGCGCCTTGCCGGCCACGATCTTCGGCCAGACGCTGCTCTCGAGCTGGTTGACGGGCTTTTTCGGCGGGGCCTTGGGCGAGACCGTCCGGGCGAGGACGTCCTGCGCGATCTGTTTTGCTTTTTTGTCCGCGCGGCGCTGCGCCATGGCGGGCGTCACCGGCGGCAGCATCACGCTGTGCGGCAGCAGCCAGATGCACGTGCACTGGTGCGACACGGCCGTCCAGTAGCGCAGGGGGATGATGCTGTTGAGCTTGTACAGGCCGGAGCCCATGTAGCCCGCGTACTGGCAGACGCCGAACGTATACGCCGTGAGGCCGACCTGAATCTTGCGCAGCGACTCCTCCACGCCGCCGGGCAGACCGCCGCCGTAGCACGGGAAGACGAAGCCGACGCGCTTGGCGTCACGCACGTCCGTGACCGCGGGCTCTTTGCGCATAAGGATGATGTCCGTGTCGCCCAGCTCCCGGGCGATGGTTTTCGCCATGTCGAGACAGTTGCCGGTGCCAGAGTAGCAGAAGATCACATTTTCGCTCATGTGAAACACTCCCTTAAATTTTGATCGTCCCTATTGTACATCAAACTTTTTTGCGATACAATAGTACCGTAAAATATAGAACGCTGGAGGCCAAAATGTACCATATCAAGAACGACAAACGCGCGCGGGCGTCTACGGAGCTTATTTGCGCGGGCCTTTTGGCCTGCATGAAAGAAAAACCGTTCGCGCGCATCACGATCACGGACGTGCAGCGCGCCTCAACGGTGAGCCGCTCGACGTTTTACCGCAACTTCGACTGCCTCGAGGACGTGCTGGCGCTGCTGTGCGACCGCGGGTTTCAGGCCGTGTTCAGCGAGTACAACGCCCTGCCGCCCGAGCAGCGCGGCAGTCTGGCCAAGGCGGTATTTCAGTACTGGTTTCGCAACAGTGCGGTGCTCGAGGCGCTCGTGCAGATCCACCGGACGGACATTTTGTTCGACAGTCTGCGCCGCAGCTCCGGCCTGATCCAGGCACTGCAGCCGATGGCAGGCGATCCCGCGCGGTTTGATTATTTCGTCGCCATCATCACATCGTCCATGATCGGCGTGCTGACCGTCTGGGTCGAGCACGGCAAGACGGAGACGGAGGATCAGATGGTGCAAAAGCTCACGAGCGCCTTCATCGAGATGGCGATTCTGGAGCTGCCCGGCTGAGAAAACCCGGCCTTTCCCGCACTGGGAAAGGCCGGGTTTCTGTTTGCTTTTACGGCACGATGCGTGTGCCGCTCTCGCCGCGCATGGCGGCCGGGGCCTGCTCGAGCGAGGCGATGACGGCGCGCCGCCGCCAGCCGCTGCGCACGAACTGCACGGCCGCGGCCACCTTCGGCTGCATGGAGCCGGCGCCGAACTGCCCGGCGCGCAGGTAGGTCTCCGCCTCATCCACGTGCAGCTCGTCGAGCGCCCGCTGCTCCGGCGTGCCGAAGTTCAGGCAGACATGGTCGACCGCCGTGAGGATGAACAGATAGTCCGCGCCGACGGCTTCGGCCAGGCACGCGGAGGCAAAGTCCTTGTCGATGACAGCGTCCACGCCGTAGTAGTCCCCGTGCGCGTCGCGCACGACGGGCACACCGCCGCCGCCGCAGGCGATGACGATATACTCACTGTCGAGCAGGTTCAGAATCGAGCGCCGCTCGGCAATATCCACCGGCTTCGGCGAGGCGACGACGCGCCGCCAGCCGCGGCCGGAGTCCTCCCGCATGCGCAGGGACGGATCGTCACGCATCATCTGCTGCGCGGCGGCCTCATCGTAAAACGCGCCGATGGGCTTTGTCGGCTCGCCGAACGCAGGGTCGTCCGGGTCGACGACGACCTGCGTGACGACCGTCGCCACCTGCCAGGGCATACCATTGGCGCGCAGCGTGCGGCGCATGCCCTGCTGCAGGTGGTAGCCGATATAGCCCTGGCTCATGGCCGTGCACTCCGGCAGCGGCATGGGCGCGACCTTGGGGTTCGTTTTCGCGGCGGTGTCGAACGCCGCCTGGATCATGCCGACCTGCGGGCCGTTGCCGTGGCTGATGATGATCTCGTGGCCCTGATGGATGAGCCCGACGAGCGCCGGGCACGCGGCGGCCACGCGATCGCGCTGCTCCGCCGGCGTGCTGCCGAGCGCGTTGCCGCCGAGAGCAATGACGATTCTGGCCATGGCGTCACCTGTGCTGCGGCGCGGGCTGCTGCTGCGTGATGCAGTGGATGTTCCCGCCGCCGAACGCGACCTCGCGCGTCTGCACGCCGACCACGCGGCGGTCGGGGAACATGGCCTGCACCTGCTGCACGGCGAGCGCGTCGTTCGCGTCGCCGTACTGCGGCAGGATGACGCCGCCGTTGACGATGAGGAAGTTCATATACGACGCGATGGCGACCTCGCCGTCCTCGCGCGGGATCGTGCCCTCCACGGCGTCGATCGTCGCCGCGCCCTGCAGCAGGCAGGGCTGCTGCGTCAGGCAGAGCTTGTGCACCTTCAGTTTGCGGCCCTTGGCGTCCGTCGCCTGCGAGAGCGTGTCGTAGGCGTCGCGCGCCGGCTGATAGAACGGGTTTTGCGGGTCGTCCGTCCAAATGCAGGCGACCTCGCCCGGGCGGATGAAGCAGGCCACGTCGTCGATGTGGCCGTTGGTCTCCTCGGGGTCGATGCCGTCGCGCAGCCAGAGCACCTTCTCGCAGCCGAGATAGTCGCAGAGCATGCGCTCGATCGCGCCGCGGTCCATGTCGGGGTTTCGCCCCTCGGACAGCAGGCACATCTCGGTCGTGAGCACGGTGCCCTCGCCGTCGACGTGGATGGAGCCGCCCTCGAGCACGAAGCCATCGGTGCGGTAGGAATCGACGCGCTCGATCTCGCAGACCTTCTGCGCGACCTGATCGTCGAGATCCCACGGGAAATAGAGCCCGTCGACCAGCCCGCCCCAGGCGTTGAACGTCCAGTCCACGGCGCGCACGCCGCCGTTGCCGTTGACGAGAAACGTCGGCCCGCAGTCGCGGATCCAGGCGTCGTTGCTCGCCATCTCGACGACGCGCACGGCGCGCGGCAGGCGCTCGCGCGCATTCTGGTACTGCGCCGGGGAGACGCAGACCGTCACGGGTTCAAACTGCAAAATGGCCGTGGCCACGTCCAGAAAGGCTTCCTGCGCGGGCTTGGCGCCGTCGCGCCAGTTGTCGTTGCGCTCCGGCCAGAGCATCCAGACGCCGACCTGCGGCTCAAACTCCGCAGGCATCCGGTAGCCGTCGAGCTTCGGCGTAGAGCCGGTGATTCGTTTTGCCATAACGTTTTCCTCCTAGGAATGATGCCGGCGCGCACGCGCCGCGATGAGAATTTCGCCGATGACGATGCTGAGGATCGACCCGATCGTGATCGGCAGATAGTACGAGAGCGTGTCCGTATCGAACGACAGCGGCACCGCCGTGAAGAAGATCGAGATGAGGATGAGCGCCATGGGCACATAGGCCAGCACGCGCAGCATCCCGTGCCCGCCCGGCACGCGAAACGGCCGCTCGGAATCGGGGTCGATCTCCCGCAGGCGCAAAAACGCCGGGAACACGGGCGCATAGCTCAGCAGGAGCATGACGAGGTTGAGCGCAAAAAAGCTCCAGAACAGGGACGAATCCGGCGAGAGCAGCTCGATGATAATGCCGAGGATGCACACGACGCTCGCCACGATGCCGCTCGTGAGCGCGGAACCGATGGGCATGTCGTTTTTCGCCCAGCGCTTTGCAAAGATCGCGGGCATGTCGCCGTTTTCAGCGGCGTAGGCCGCCGTGGAGTTCACGCCCATGGACCACGAGATCATGTTGCCGAACAGCGTGACGAGAAACAGCAGCGCCACCGCGCCGACGAACCAGCCGCTCGTGCGGCCGGTCATGAGCGAGACGGCGTCGATGAGGCCCGAGTCCTCGCTGATCTCGTGCGTGGGGATGGCCGCGCCGATGCCGAAGGCCGAAAACAGGTAGATGAGCGCGATGACGATGCCGCCGGTGACGACGGCCTGCGGGATCTGGCGCTTGGGGTCGCGCATATTGTCGGCATACGTGCACACGACCTCGAAGCCCAGGAAGTTGAAGATGATGACCGAGATATACGACAGGCTGTGCAGGTCAAACCCCGGTAGGAATGTGCGGAAGGCCATGTCGTTGACAAAGCCGTTTTTCACGACGTAGACGATGCCGAGCACGCCGACCGTCAGCGCGAGGATCATTTTGATGGCGGCGCTGATGTTGAGGATGAGGATGCTGTCGCACACGGGGTAAAATGCGATCCACGTGACGATCCAGATGAAGGCGAGCTCGATGAGCAGCTTTGCCAGCCACCCGAACTGCAGCCCTGTGAGCACGCCGAGCAGCTCCGGGCACACGACGGCGAGCGAGGCCATCCACAGCGGAAAGTTGATCCAGTAGTACCACGAGGCGCGCGCGCCCCACTTCGAGCGCGGGAACGCCTTGTTGATCCAGTCATAGAGCCCGCCGTCGCCGGTATACGTCGTGCCGAGCTCGGACGAGATCATGCCGTACGGCAGCAGGAAGGCGATCATCATGAACACCCACCAGAAATACTGGCTGTTGCCGATGGAGGCGACGGGCGCCGCCGCCTCCGCCACGAACACGACGCAGATGACCGAGAGGACGACGTCCGCAAGGCGGAATTTTTTTCGTTCTTCCATGGTGTCTGCTCCTTTGGCAGCCGGTCAGCAGCCGCCGAGCCGCGCGTCGAGGAAGGTGTCGAGCTCCTCCTGCGCCGCGGCAAGCTCCAGCTCCGTCGGGACGCGGCGGCAGCGCGTGAAATACACCAGCAGGCCGCGCATGGCCGTCAGGCGGTTGCCGGCCTGCTCCCAGCAGAGGGAGGCGGCGGAGTCGGCGACCTCGTCGGTCACGTCCTCGCCGCGCGTAGCAGGCAGACAGTGCAGGAACTTGCAGCCGAGCGCGCCGAGCTGCATGAGCTCGCGGTTGACCTGGTAGTCGGCAAAGACGCGCACGCGCTCTTCCTTCGGCATCTCGTTTTCATACAGGCCGTACCAGACGTCAGTATAGATAAAGTCCGCGCCGCGCACGGCGTCGCGCTCGTCCGTGACGGCCCAGCTGCCGCCGGAGAGCTTGCAGTTGGCCTCCAGAATGCGCTTGTGGTCGGCGTTCAGCTGGTGGCCCTCCGGGCCGTAGTGCACAAAGTGCATGCCGAGCTTCGTGGTGATGAAGCCGAGGGACGCGCACACCTGCGTTCCGTCGCCGACGAAGACGACCTTGCAGTCCTCCAGCCGCTTGCCCTCGGGCAGGTTTTCCTTGATGGTGCACAGGTCGCCGATCTCCTGCGTGGGGTGGTTATAGTCGCTCATGCCGTTGATGACCGGGATCGTGCACGCATCGGCGAGCTCAACGATCGTCTTGTGCTCGATGACGCGGGCCATGACCACGTCGACCAGGCGCGAGAGCACCTTGCCGGTGTCGCCGATGGTCTCGTGACCGCCGAGCTGGATCATGCCAGGGCCGAGATACTGCGCGTGGCCGCCGAGCTGGCTCATGGCCGTCTCGAACGACACGCGCGTGCGGGTGCTCGACTGCTGAAAGATCATGCCGAGGTTCATATCTTTCATCAGCGGGGGATAATAACCCCGGCGGATGGCGCGCTTGATGGCGAGCGACAGGTCGATGATGTCCAGCAGTTCCTGTTTTGTGAAATCGTTGGTGTCAATAAAATCTTTTTTGTACATATCCATTCCTCCAAAGCCGCAGTTTACGGGATTTGCTTCCCGGTTATTGTCGGCGGATTTGCGTACGGATATGCGCGCCGGACGAATTTTCCGTTTTCGCGGCACGATCGGCGCCGTTTTTTCGCCGAACAAAAAACACGCCCGCAGAAGCCTCGGCTTCTGCGGGCGTGCCGCGTTGTTTTTTCATTGAAAAACGCCGGTTTTCCCGGCAATTTTTTTGCATATATAGATTTATGTTATCACTTTGTCTTGCTTTTGACAAGCGCTTTCCTGCAGTTTTTCCGCTTTTCAGGCAGAAAAAAGCGAAATGTCCGTTAATAATCACTTGTTACACATATTGACATGATTCAGGCAAAGTTCTATAATAAATGCGTGTTAACGTTCTGCGCTTGTGCAAAATGTCGAATTTTCATCGTTGGCACGGAATTTGTGCATCGAAGGAGGGAATGCGCGAATGAGAGACCTGAAGCATCTGATCTATTTTGAGAACCTGCTGCAGCAGGCAAACAACGACCTGGTTCAGGACGCCTGCAAGGATGGGCGGCTGGCGCTGGCATGGAACTGTTCGTACATACCGGAGGTTTTGCTGGACACGGACAACTGCTTTGGCGTGCGCCTGCGCGCGCCGAACTGCACGAACCCCGACATGGCCACCTACTACATGACCAACCGCTCGTGCCCGTACTCCAAGAGCATCCTCGAGCGTGCGTTTGAGGGCGGCTACAACTTTATCTCCGCGCTCATCGGGCAGGAGTGCTGCACGACGATGAACCGCATGGAGCAGTATTTTGAATACTGCGAGCTGATCCCGAACGACAAGTTCTTCTGCACGTATCTCGACATGCCGCTGCGCAAAACCGAGTGGCACGCGGGCTACTACCGCCGCCAGATCGAGCAGAAGATCATCCAGCCGCTCGAAAAGGTCTACGGCGTGGACTTCTCGGAGGAAAAGCTGCGCAAGGCCGTCGAGCAGTTCAACGAAGTGTGCCGCATCATCACGGAGATGAACGCCATGCGCATGGCGGACAACCCGGTCATCACGGGGTATGAGTTCCACGTCATCCAGCTGTGCACGCTCACGTGCCCGAAGGACCTCATCCTGCCGTACCTGCGCGAGACGCTGCAGGAGCTGCGCGAACGCCAGCCCGACCCGAAGCCGTGGTACCGCGCGCGCATCCTCATCGCCGGCAGCGAGATCGACGACCCCGAGTTCACGAAAATGCTCGAGATGGCCGGCGGCATGGTCGTGGCCGACCGCTACTGCTTCGGCTCGATGCCTGGCCGCGAGGAGATCCCGCTCGAGGAGGGCAAGGACGTTTTGCAGTCCATCGCCGACTACTATATGTGGCGCAACCAGTGCCCGCGCGCCATGGGCCCCGAGAACATCATCGCGCGCAAGAAATACATCTTCGATCTCGCGGAGAAATACCGCGCCGACGGCATCATCGTCGAGAACATGAAGTTCTGCGAATACTGGGGCTACGAGCGCGCGCAGGACGGCATGTGGTTCTACGAGGGCTATGAGCTGCCGCGCAGCATCCCCGTGTGCCAGATCGAGAAGGATTACACGAGCGCCGCCTCCGGCCAGCTGCGCACCCGGTTCCAGGCGTTCATCGAGTCGCTGGAGATCAAAAAGATCCAGGCGCAGCAATAAGGGAGGGGTTCAGCTATGTGGAAACGCAAACGCACGCTCAAAGAAGAATACGGCACGCTCGGCCACTTCCTGCGGGGTGACAACGAGTGCCATTATCTCGGCGACCTGTACATCGAGGGCACGAACTTCTACTTCCACCGCGAGTGGCGCGGCGTGAAGGACACGGCCTATGCCTTCGCCCGCTGGCTGCAGACCTGGGGCAAGATGGCCGGGCTCATCGGCCGCGACCCGGTGCGCATGATCCGCGCCTTCTGGAAGTATCGCTGGCTGAGCGCGTATCTGGCCACGCCGATGATGGTCGACAAATGGATCGAGGGCGACCGCGGCATGGTCCTGCGCGCCGACCTGACGGCCATCGACTGCATGGTGTCCGACTCCATCACGACGCTCTGGCGCGAGATCCGCGCCGACCGCCGCTTCGGCGAGAACAAGTGGACCGAGCGCACGATCGCCTTTGACTACACGCTGCCGAAGCACATCATCTACGGCTTCCCCGGCTACTACGGCATCAACATCCAGCAGCACGCGGCGTTCATGGTGCCGATCCTGAACAAGAACCTCGGCTCGTACTACGTTGACCAGGCCGTCAGCTGCGGCATCCCGGGCGACATGTGCACGCTGCCGCTCGTGGAGACCGGCGTCGCCGTCGAGGGCGAGTACCCCGACATCGGCAACTGCTGGCTCACGACGAACAACCCCTGCGATGCGAACATGATGGATAACGTCGCCATGTACCGCGCGCTCTCAAGCGACGGCAAGAAGGCCGTGCACCCGTTCACGACGCCGCTCATGTATGACGACCCGACCTGCAAGGAGCTCGGCGTGCACGAGGTGTACGACGCCATCCACTTCCTCGAAGAGCAGTTCCACCAGCCGTTCAACTGGGACACGTTCATCCAGCACATCGAAAACACCAACCAGTTCAACCGCGAGGAGACCGAGCGCTGGGACGTCTATGCCAAGACGAACAACGGCGCGCTCAACCCCGTGTGCCAGGGGCTGTTTCGCATCTACTTCTACCAGCAGGGCGGCAACGAGTACTTCCTCAAGGCCTCGCACAAGCTCATGCGCATCTTTGATAAATGCGTGCGCAAGAACATCAACACCTTCCCGCTCACGCGCCACCGCGCCATCGCCTGGAGCTGCGGCTCGACGTATTACGCACACGGCGTGCAGTGGCTGTATAACTGCTGGGGCATCCTGTGCCTGATCAACATGGACTCGCTGACCGGCCACAACATCGTCGACACCGAGGACCGCGACATCATGATGAGCGACGTGGCCGACTGGCACGCCCGCACCCCGATGCGCACGCACACCGTCGGCGGCAACCGCCACCTGATGCAGATGTGGGAAACGGCGGAGAAATTCAACTGCGACATGATCATCATGTACGACGACATCGGCTGCAAGGGCATGGCCGGTGCGCAGGGCCTGATCGAGGAGGAGATCCGCAAGCACGACGAGCGCTTCCACACGGTGTGGATGCCGCACTCGCTGATGGATCACCGCATCGTCTCGCCGGCCGAGGCGCGCCGCACCGTCAACGAATACATGATCAACGTCATGCACGAGGAGCCGGTCGATCCGTCGCTGCTCGACTTTGACGACAGCATGGGCTGGTAAAGGAGGTCCACCGATATGAAATGCAAATTTGCGCAGTTCCTGTTCCGAGCTTTTGGCATCACCGGCGGCGCGCTGGCCGTGCTGTTCGTGATCTATTACTATAACCTCGACATGAAGCTCATGCGCTCCGTCGTCGTGCCGTTTTTGAACAAACACTATGACAGCGTCAAGCGCGAGCACCAGATCTGACAGGGGAGGAGCAAACCATGGCAGTCAATCATAATGTCAACCCCCGGCCGCTGACCGCCGAGGAAAAGGAAAACCGCGCCCGCGGCGTGTATGACAGCTTTGCGACCTATGTGGTCTTCTGCGGGCACTGCCGCTACGTGCGCAAGACGAATATGTACATCATGCGCGCCGAGGCTTTCATCGACGAGCTCAAAGCCCGCGGCGAGGTCTGCCCCCAGTGCGGCAGGCAGGAGTGGACGCTCGGCTACCCGATGGGCACGACCACCGGCTTCGTCAAGTTCTGACACGCGCACCGCAGCAGGCCCCCGCACCCGCGAGGGCCTGCTTTTTTGCGCAGATTCCGGCACATTTGCGCGACGCTTGTTGCATATCGCCGAAAATGGGAAATTTCGTTTCCCTGCGCGCATGCATATGTTATAGTAGTGACAATCTCAGCGCAACAACATGAAGGAGGAGAGACCATGGCACAACTCAGACCGAAGATCGTGAAGCTGGCGAAGATCATTGGGGGCGTCACCGGCATCACGACCAGGATCGACGAAAACGCGCCCGAATACTACTGCATGGCAGGCATCCTGACCGACGAGGAAGCGGATGTCGCCATCGCGGCCGGCCTGCGCAAGGAGCGCACCGCGGCCTACCTGGCCAGGAAGGTCGGCAAGACCGTGCAGGAGGTGCAGCCTCTGCTCGACAACCTCGTGTACTACGGCATCTTCCGCCGCTCGCACAACGAGACGCTCGGCGAGGACACGTATTACATGCAGATCTTCGCGCCCGGCATCCTCGAGATGATGGTCAACCAGAAGGAGCTGCTCGACACGCATCCGGAGGTCGGCCGCGCGTTCGAGGAATACACCCGCAACCTCGCAGCGAACATGGGCGCCATGATCCCCGACGGCTACGGCCTCATGCGCGTCATCCCGGTCGAGAGCGCGCTCGAGGGCATTCCCGGCGTGAACGAATTTGAGCGCATCTCGCACTATCTGGACAAGTACGACCGCTTCTCCGTGTCCCCGTGCTCCTGCCGCGCATCGCGCACGAGCATCGGCGACGGCTGCGGCCACCTCGACGAGGATATGTGCATCCAGATGGGCAAGGGCGCCGAGCACTACATCCGCTCCGGCCGCGCCAAGGAGATCACACGCGAGCAGGCGCTCGAAATTATCAAGCGCGCCGAGGAAAACGGCCTCATGCACGACATGGTCAACATCGAAGAGCCGGGCGAGAGCGCGGCCATCTGCAACTGCTGCGCCTGCGCCTGCTTCGGCCTGCGCGTGGGCCTGATGTACGGCGCGCGCGACGCGATCCGCTCCAACTACGTCGCCGAGGTGGACGAGGCCAAGTGCGTCGCCTGCGGCCAGTGCGTGGAGACCTGCCCCGGCAACGCGCTCAAGCTCGGCCAGAAGCTCTGCTCGACCGAGGACCTGACGCAAAAGCCGGACTACGTCAAGCTCTCCGAGACCCTGCATCCGAAGCGCACGTGGGACCCGAACTACCGCGAGGACCACGAGGACGTCGTGCCCACCGGCACCGCCCCATGCAAGACCGCCTGCCCGGCGCACATCCCCGTGCAGGGCTACCTGAAGCTCGCCGCGCAGGGCCGCTACACCGACGCGCTCGAACTCATCAAGAAAGAAAACCCGTTCCCGGCCGTCTGCGGCCGCATCTGCAACAAGCGCTGCGAGGCCGAGTGCACCCGCGGCAGCGTGGACGAGGCCGTCGCCATCGACGAGGTCAAGCGCTTCATCGCCGACCATGACCTGCACGAGGCCACGCGCTACGTGCCGAAGCTGCTCAACCAGATCGGCCGCCCGTACACGGAGAAGATCGCCGTCATCGGCGCCGGCCCTGCCGGCATGAGCTGCGCCTACTACCTCGCCAACAAGGGCTACCCCGTGACCGTGTTCGACCGCAACCCGGTGCCCGGCGGCATGCTCACGCTCGGCATCCCGAGCTTCCGGCTGGAAAAAGATGTGCTCAACGCCGAGATCGACATCCTGCGCGAGATGGGCGTCGAGTTCCAATGCGGCGTCGAAGTCGGCAAGGACATCACCATCGAGCAGCTGCGCGCGCAGGGCTACAAGGGCTTCTACGTTGCCATCGGCGCGCAGAAGTCGGCCAAGCTCCGCGTCCCGGGCGAGGAGCTCGAGGGCGTCTACGGCGGCGTAGACTTCCTGCGCGCCGTGAACCTCGGCCACGAGACGCATATCGGCAAGCGCTGTGCCGTCATCGGCGGCGGCAACGTGGCCATGGACGTCTGCCGCAGCGCGGTGCGCCTCGGCGCAGACGAGACGTACGTGCTCTACCGCCGCAGCGAAGCCGAGCTGCCCGCCGACCCCGAGGAGGTCAAAGAGGCGATGGAAGAGGGCGTGCAGTTCCGCTTCCTGACCGCCCCGGTCGAGATCCTCGGCGAGAACGGCAAGGTCACGGGCATCCGTGTGGAGCACATGGCGCTCGGCGAGCCGGATGAGAAGGGCCGCCGCAAGCCCGTCGGCACGGGCGAATTCGAGACGCTCGCGGTCGATTCCGTCATCGGCGCCATCGGCCAGACGGTCGACTGGGGCACGCTCGACGTCGGCGCGCTCACGACGACGAAGAAGGGCACGGCCGAGGCCGATGCGCTGACCTATCAGACCGCGCAGCCGGACATTTTCGTCGGCGGCGACTGCTACACCGGCCCGAAGTTTGCCATCGACGCCATTGCCGCCGGCAAGGAGGCCGCCATCAGCCTGCACCGCTATGTGCACCCCGGCCAGACGCTCACCGCCGGCCGCGACCGCAGAGTCTACAAGGCGCTCGACAAGGAGCACGTGCTCATCGAGACGGCCGATTTCGATAAAGATCACCGCCAGATGCCGGGCTACAACGCCGCCAAGGCCAAGACCTTCTCCGACGCGCGCGTCACGTTCACGGAAGAGCAGGTGCGCAGGGAGTGCGCCCGCTGCCTCGGCTGCGGCGCGACGAAGGTGGACAGCTACCTGTGCATCGGCTGCGGCCTGTGCACCACGAAGTGCAAATTCGATGCCATCCACCTCAAGAAGGTGCGCGACTGGCACGCGGGCTCGTATGAGACCATGCCGATCAAGGTCGCCGAGGGCGTCGTCAAGCGCGCGGGCAGCATCGTGAAAAAGGCGGTCAGCAAGTAATGCACGAGCTGGCACTGTGCGACGCGATGCTCAAAATGGTGCGCGATATCTCCCGCGAGCAGGCGCTCGAGGGCGTGCGCAGCATCACGGTGCGCGTCGGGACGCTCTCGGGCGTTGTCCCGCGCTTTCTCACCGACTGCTGGGTCGCCGTGACCGACGGAACGGAGTATGACGGCGTGCCCCTGCGCGTCGAGACGGAGGCGGGCCGCGCCCGCTGTCTCGACTGCGGGGCGGAGTTCGTCGCCGACGTTGAGGACCTCTCCTGCCCGGACTGCGACGGGAAAAAGCTCATGCCCCTCTCCGGCTGCGACATGACCATTCAGGAGATCGAGGCGTACTGACCCCATATGCAGCAGGCCCCCGCACCCGCGGGGGCCTGTTTTGGCCGCAAAATGCCCCCGGAAGCAGATCGCTTCCGGGGGCATCCTTCATGCACAAATCGAAATCAGAAGTCCGCGTTGCCGACCGTGCGCGGGTGCAGCTCCACATCGCGGATGTTGCTCACGCCGGTCAGGTACATGACCATGCGCTCAAAGCCGAGACCGAAGCCGGCGTGGCGGCAGCTGCCGTAGCGGCGCAGATCAAGATACCACCAGTAGTCTTCCTCGCGCAGGCCAAGCTCCTGCATGCGCTTGGTGAGCAGGTCGAGCCGCTCCTCGCGCTGGCTGCCGCCGATGATCTCGCCGATGCCCGGCACAAGGCAGTCCGCCGCGGCGACGGTCTTGCCGTCGTCATTCATGCGCATGTAAAACGCCTTGATCTCCTTCGGATAATCCGTGACGAACACGGGCTTGTTGAACACCTGCTCGGTCAGGTAACGCTCGTGCTCCGTCTGCAGGTCGATGCCCCACTCAACGGGGTAGTCGAACTTGTGGCCGGAGTCTTTGAGCAGCTTCACAGCGTCGGTATACGTGATGCGGCCGAAATCGTTGTCCACCACGTTGTGCAGGCGCTCGAGCAGGCCCTTGTCCACGAAGGAATTGAAAAATTCCATCTCCTGCGGGCACTTTTCGAGCACGGTGTTGATGATGAACTTCACCATCGCCTCCATGCACTCGAGATCGTCGTCGAGGTCGGCAAACGCCATCTCCGGCTCGATCATCCAGAACTCGGCGGCGTGGCGCTGGGTGTTGGAGTTCTCGGCGCGGAACGTCGGGCCGAAGGTGTACACGTCGCCAAAGGCAAGCGCGAAGTTCTCGGCGTTGAGCTGGCCGGACACGGTCAGGTTCGTGCTCTTGCCGAAGAAGTCCTTGGAGAAATCGACCTTACCGTCCGCCGTGCGCGGAAGATTGTCGAGGTCGAGCGTCGTGACGCGGAACATCTCGCCCGCGCCCTCACAGTCAGAGCCCGTGATGATCGGGGTCTGGACGTAGACGAAGCCGCGGTCCTGGAAGAACGTGTGCACCGCCTGCGCGGCCACGCTGCGGACGCGGAACGTCGCGCTGAAGAGGTTCGTGCGCGGACGCAGATGCTGGATCGTGCGCAGGAACTCCACGCTGTGGCGCTTTTTCTGCAGCGGATAGTCCGGCGCGGACACGCCCTCGACCGTAACGCTGTCGGCCTTGAGCTCAAACGGCTGCTTGGCGTCCGGCGTGAGCACGAGCTCGCCGTGCACGATGAACGCCGCGCCGACGTTCTGGCGGGCGACCTCGTCGTAATTTTCGAGCTTGCCGCGCTCAAGCACGACCTGCAGGCTCTTGAAGCAGCTGCCGTCGTTGAGCTCGATAAAGCCGAAATTCTTCATGTCGCGGATCGTGCGCGCCCAGCCGCAGACGGTCAGAGTCTGGCCGCCGAAGGTCTCCGGGGATGCATAGATGCCGGCGATGCGCTGTCTTTTCATATCATCAGCCTCGTTTCCGATGGATTTTGAGAGATAACTTCCTTATTATACGCACAATGCGCGTGTTTTTCAACCGCTTCTTGCGCGCACAAACACAAAACCGGCGGATTTCCCGCCGGTTTTGCTCAGAGATTCGCTGTTATGCGATGATGTGGATCGCAGCGTGGTTGTTGCGCAGCGTCACGTCCGTCGTCACGCCGCCGGCCTCACCGTCGCGCGTCCACGCCACGGGCTCTTCAAATGTGAAGCGCAGATTCTTCGACTGCACGAGGATGACGTTCTCGTTGTCGTAATACTGGTTGAGCACGCCCGTGATGATGCGGCTCAGGTCGCCGAACTGCTTCGGACGGCGGATGAGCAGCGTCTCGAACAGGCCGTCGCCCAGACTCACAAGGTCCTTGCGCAGGCGCACCATGCCGGCCACGGAGGTCGAGTTCGACACGCCGCCGAAGATGAAGTCGCCGTCGACCGTGCCGCCGTCGTACTCCACGTGCGCGCAGTAATGGTCGATGGTGTTGAGCCGGCCCATCGCCTCGAGCACGTAGGCCAGGTGGCCGAGCGCCTGCTTTTCGTTCTGCGGCGTCTCATAACTCACGGCCGTGAACGCGCCGAACGCCGCGACGTAGGTGAAAAAGCTCTGCTCGCCGAAGCTGCCGACATCAAACGCCGTCGGCGTGCCGGTCACGATGCGCAGGGCCGCGTCCGTCGCGTTTTTCGGCAGGCCGAGCGTCGAGGCCACATCGTTCGTCGTGCCCATCGGGATATAGCCCAGCGGGGGCGGGTTCGGCACCTGCATCAGGCCCGAGACGACCTCGCTGAGCGTGCCGTCGCCGCCGATGCAGGCCACGGTGTCATACTCCGCCGCGTGCTGCGCGGCAAACACGGTCGCGTCGCCGCGGCCCTGCGTGAAGTACACCGTCGTCAGGTATCCGCCGCTGTCGAGAATGTTCATCACCTCGCCGAAGCCGGTCTTGTAGCCGCTGCGTCCGGCCATAGGGTTGATGATCAGCATCATACGTTTTTTCATAATCAGCCTCCTGTCGGGGTAGCAAAAAGGGCATGGCAAACTGCCATGCCCCCGAGATTCTGTGGATCAGCCAAGCTCGTTCATTTTCTGAGCCATCGCAGACTTCTTGTGCGCTGCGTTGTTCTTGTGGATCAGACCCTTGCCGGCCGCGCGGTCAACAGCCTGGACAGCAACTTTATAGGTACTGACGGCTGCGTCACGGTTGCCTTCGGCAACAGCCGCATCAAACTTCTTCAGGTTGGTCTTCAGGGCGGATTTCTCAGCCTTGTTTTTCAGATTCTGCAGCTTGGACTTTTCGTCTCTCTTCATTGCGGACTTGATGTTCGGCATTTCTCAATCGCCACCTCCTCCTATAAAATTCAGTCATGGGTATGACCGTGCAATGTTCTGCAAGTGTTGATGATATCATCAAACCCTTCAAATTGCAAGCACTTTTTTCGATTTTCATTATAAATGTATCCATTTGTGGCAACGCTTCCAGTGAGCCACAAGATGTGGCGTCAGAAAGGAGTCTGTTATGCCGAATTTTCCCCGCACCGACCTCGCCGTCGAGGCCGAAGCCATCCACCGCAGCGCAGCCGCCGTCACGGAACTGCCCGGCGTGCGCGCCGAGGAGACGAACCGCCACGGCTTTTCCGTGACCGAGGTGCACGTGCTCGACACCGCCGGCGAAAATGCGTTATGTAAACCAATCGGTGACTACTACACCCTCGCGCTCGACCCGCTGCTGCGGCGCGAGGACGATGCGTTTGAAAACGCGGCGCAGACGCTCGCCGAGCTGCTGCGCGGCGTGCTGCCGCTGATGCCGGACGCCTCCGTGCTCGTTGTCGGTCTCGGCAACCGGGCGATCACGCCCGACGCCGTCGGCCCGGACGCGATCGACAGCGTCATGGTCACGCGCCACCTGCGCGAGCAGCTGCCGGAGCATTTCGGACAGTTCCGCCCCGTGGCCGCGCTCGCGGCCGGCGTACTCGGCACGACGGGCGTGGAATCCGCCGATATGATCCGCGCGCTCGCGGCCCACCTGCACCCGGACGCCATCATCGCCGTAGACGCACTCGCCTGCGCGGAGCTCGACCGCCTCGGCCGCACCGTCCAGCTCACGGACACCGGCATCACGCCCGGCAGCGGCGTCGGCAATGACCGCGCCGGTCTCAGCCGCGACACGCTCGGCATTCCGGTCGCGGCCATCGGCCTGCCGACCGTCATTGACGCCGGCGGCTTTTCGGACGACCCCCGCGCAGAGCAGATGTTCGTCACACCGCGCGATATCGACACCGTAGTGCGTGATGCGGCCAAACTCATCGGCTACGGCATCAATCTCGCGCTGCACGACGGGCTGACCATCGGCGACGTGGATATGTTCCTGTCCTGAGGCAATGTTTCACGTGAAACACGCCCGCCGGATTTCGCATTGTTTCACGTGAAACATCACAAAAATTTGCCGCAGCGCCTCCAAGCGGTTGAAAACGCGGCCGCACGCTGTTATAATAGCTGCAAACACGATTCAGGAGGCAAACCATGGGCAAAATCATTGCCGTCGCCAACCAGAAAGGCGGAGTCGGCAAGACGACCACGTGCGTGAATCTGACCTGCGCGCTCAAAAAGCGCGGGCGGCGCGTGCTCCTCGTCGACTGCGACCCACAGGGCAACAGCACCTCCGGCATGGGCGTGGACAAAACCGCGACGCCCAACTGCTACGACATGCTGATGAACGGCGCAGCCGCAGCCGACTGCATCCGCAGCACGAAATACGGCGACGTGCTGCCGGCAAATATGAATCTCTCCGGCTGCTCTGTGGAGCTCGTGAGCTCCGAGCAGCGGGAATACATCATGAAAACTGCGCTCGCCGCGGTGCAGGACGATTACGACTTCATCCTCATCGACTGTCCGCCGTCGCTCGAGCTGCTGACGATCAACGCGCTCGTCGCGGCCGACAGCGTACTTATCCCGGTGCAGTGCGAATATTACGCGCTCGAGGGCATTGCCGACCTCATGCGCAGCATCAAAATGTGCAACAAGCGCCTGAATCCGGAACTGACGGTGCAGGGCATCGTCATGACCATGTACGACGGCCGCACGAAGCTGTCCGATCAGGTCGTGAACGAGGTGCGCAAATTCTTCGGCAAAAAGGTCTACAAGACCATGATCCCGCGCAACGTGCGCCTGTCCGAGGCGCCGAGCCACCGCAAACCCGCCATCGCCTACGACAAAGAGTCGAAGGGTGCGCGGGCGTACCTGCATCTGGCGGGTGAGCTCATCAAGCGCGAGGAAAAGGCGGCAAAAGCGGCGGAGGCCGCGGCCGCGGCGGAGGTGGAATATGGGTAAAGACGGAAAGAAAGGGCTCGGCATGGGCCTCGGCGCGCTCTTCGGAGAGGAATATCCGGCCCCGCAGCCGGAGCGCGAGGAGACCGCGCCCGACCTGCTGCCGATCGAGAAGATCGAGCCGCGCGCCGACCAGCCGCGCAAGCACTTTGACCCAGAGGCACTGGAAATGCTCGCAGAATCCATCCGGACGTATGGGCTCATCCAGCCGATCACGGTCCGGCCGCTCGATGGCGGATTTTATCAGATCATCGCGGGCGAGCGCCGCTGGCGCGCCAGCCGCATGGCCGGGCTCAAGGAAGTGCCGGTGCGCATCCTGACAGCGGACGAGCAGCGCGCCATGGAGATGGCGCTGGTCGAAAACCTCCAGCGTGAGGATCTGAATCCCATTGAAGAGGCGAAGGGCTACCGCGCCCTGCAGGATGTCTACGGCATGACGCAGGACGATGTGGCGCAGAGCGTGGGCAAATCGCGCCCCGCCGTCGCAAACGCGACGCGGCTGCTGGCGCTGTCCGAGCCGGTGCTGAAGCTCGTCGAGGACGGCACGCTCTCCGCCGGGCACGCGCGCGCGCTCCTGCCGCTCAGCGACCCGGAAATGCAGCTTGCCGCGGCGAAAACCGTCATTGAAAAGGGCCTGTCCGTGCGCCGGGCGGAAGCGCTGGCCGCGCAATTACTGAAGGATACGCAGGAAAAACCGGCAAAAAAAGCCGCCGGTGTGGATTATCTCGGCGAATGCGCGCGGCATCTCGAGCAGGTACTCGGCCGCAAGGTGCGCATGACGCAGGGCCGAAAGACCGGGCGCATCGAACTGGAATACTACGACGCGGACGACCGCGAGGCGCTGCTGCAGGCGCTCGAGGCCATCGGCCGCAGAAACTGATACACATAGAATGAGGAGACAGAGACACCATGATTGACATTCGACTGATCCGCGAAAACCCCGATCTCGTTCGGGAAAACATCCGCAAAAAATTTCAGGACGCCAAGCTCCCGCTCGTCGACGAAGTGATCGAGCTCGACAAGGCCAACCGCGCCGCCATCAACGAGGCGTCGAATCTGCGCGCTGAGCGCAACAGCCTGTCGAAAAAGATCGGCATGCTCATGGGGCAAGCGAAAAAGGACCCGTCCAAGCTCGAAGAGGCCGAGGCCGTCAAGGCACAGGTCACGGCGCAGGCGGCGCGTCTGGCCGAGCTTGAAAAGCAGGAGGAGGAACTCGAGGCCAAGATCCACAAGATCATGCTCACCATCCCGCAGATCATCGACCCCAGCGTGCCGCTCGGCCCGGACGACAGCTGCAACGTGGAGGTGCAGCGCTTCGGCGAGGCCGTCGTGCCGGATTTCCCGATCCCGTACCACACGGAGATCATGGAGCGCTTCGACGGCATTGATCTCGACGCCGCGCGCCGCGTTTCCGGCAACGGATTTTACTATCTCATGGGCGACATCGCCCGCCTGCACGAGGCCGTGCTGGCCTACGCGCGCGATTTCATGATCGGCAAGGGCTTTACCTACTGCATCCCGCCGTTCATGATCCACGGCAACGTGGTCGAGGGCGTCATGAGCCAGACAGACATGGACGCCATGATGTACAAGATCGAGGGCGAGAACCTCTATCTGATCGGCACGAGCGAGCACTCCATGATCGGCCGCTACATCGATCAGATCCTCACCGAGGATCAGCTGCCGCAGACGATGACGTCCTATTCGCCCTGCTTCCGCAAGGAAAAGGGCGCGCACGGCATCGAGGAGCGCGGCGTGTACCGCATCCACCAGTTTGAAAAGCAGGAGATGATCGTCGTCTGCCGCCCGGAGGAGAGCATGGACTGGTACGAGAAGCTCTGGCGCTACTCCGTCGAGCTCTTCCGCAGCCTGGATATCCCGGTGCGCCAGCTCGAGTGCTGCTCCGGCGACCTTGCCGACCTGAAGGTCAAGTCCTGTGACATCGAGGCCTGGAGCCCGCGCCAGCAGAAGTACTTTGAGGTCTGCTCCTGCTCGAACCTCGGCGATGCGCAGGCCCGCCGCCTGCACATCCGCATCAAGGGCAAGGACGGCAAGAATTATCTCGCCCACACGCTCAACAACACCTGCGTCGCCCCGCCGCGTATGCTCATCGCGTTCCTCGAGAACAACCTGCAGCCCGACGGCAGCGTCGTCATTCCCGAGGTGCTGCGCTCGTACATGGGCGGCACGGAAGTCCTCGTACCCAAGCACTGAAACGACAAAGAAAACAGGGGAGGCAGCATCATGAAAAAGCCCGGTTGGCTCGATGAATTCAAGGTATTCATCTCACGCGGCAACGTCATTGACCTGGCCGTCGGCGTCGTTGTCGGCGGCGCGTTCACGGCCATCGTCACCGCGCTCGTCAACGATATCATCAATCCGCTCATCTCGCTCATCATCGGCGGGCTGGACTTCTCCGGCCTGAACATCGGCGTGTTCCCGATCGGCGACCTGATCATGTCCATCATCAACTTCCTGTGCATTTCACTCGTCGTGTTCTGGATGGTGAAGATCATCAACCGCTTCAACCGCAAGAAAGAAAAGGAGCCCGAACCAGAAGCCCCGGCCAAGCCGACCACGGACGAGCTGCTGGCGGACATTCTCGCCGAGCTCAAGCTGCAAAATGGCCGCGCCGAGGCCGCCAAGACACTGGACGCCGCAGAAGAGGAAGAATCTTCCTCTTCGGAGCGATAAAATAACACTTGACAACCCAAGGCTCATATGTTATAGTATATGAGCCTTGAGGGTCAAGTTCATATCGCGGAGTGGAGCAGTTCGGTAGCTCGTCGGGCTCATAACCCGGAGGTCGCAGGTTCAAATCCTGTCTCCGCAACCAAATCAGTTACCGTTGTTGATACCATATCAGCAACGGTAATTTTTTATTTATTCCCGTTCTGGGGATGTATTTGGCATGAAACCGGGGATATTCCGAAGATTTTCAGCTGTGAGCAAATTGTATGCCCGGATTTAATGCGGCCGTGGTCTGAAAAGACAGGGCTTGGTAAAATGACAATCGTTATAAGAATATAAACGATAAATTATTATTTTCCATATAGAAACCCGCCGAAGGCTGTGATACCGCTCTGAACCTTTAGCGGATTTTCTTTAACAACCGTGGGACAGAAAGGACTAAAAGGACAGTCAAAATGCGGGTAGGCCACCAACTTATAATTTGTTGCCTCCGAAATTAGCAACAGTGTCCCTTTGAAGGAGTGCAACGAAATGGATGAATACATCCGGTGGATTCGCTTTATGCCCAATAGCATAAAGCCTTCCTTGATGAGACCTGCATGCGGCTATGCCTGGATCTCTCGCGATGATATTATGGAGAATATCATAACACGGACAGTCCCCGGACGAAGGAAGACTTCAAAAAACTCTGGGGCAAACTTGACTCACTGCCAATCAAGAACAGCAATGCGTGAATTGGAGAAGTCAGGGACCTGTGTGCTGGGTACGGGTGGATCGCCTTTACTACCTGACCGAGGCTGGGAGCACAGCTGATGATGAAATTGACAGAGAACGCCACCCGGGAATGAGAAATAAAAGTGGCCGCCCATGGCGGAGATATGGGCCTCGACCAAGGGCGGTTTTACGATTATGTTATTGCGTAATTCAAATGAAATAGATCATTTATGGCTCGCCGAATATTTTTCTCATCTACGCCATAATAATTCAACTGAATAGCATAAAGTGCGTATTCCATGTACATCAAGTCCAGAAGCGAAAGACCGATAAATTCCTGATCGAGATCACCGTGGGCATAGTGATTTCTTTGGGAAGAAAGACGCTTTCCCATTTCGGAATATTTCAGTTCCTCCCCGTTTAAGTGATACAGGTGCTTGCCAAAAACACCTATGATGTTATCAATCACTTTACCAGTATGGATTATTTCGGATTCAAGGCTATCTGATTTTACCAGTCGCTTGAGAAACTTATAGATTTCTCGTTTTTTACCAGTACTACTTTTGATTTTCTCGTCAATTTCATCGGTTACAGCAGCTTCTGCCTTTAATCTGGCTTCCTTCTTGGGCACTCCATCCGGGAAATTGCGTTTATATTCCCATTCAAATGCTGCGGTAATCATAATAAATCGGGCGGCATCAATGGTTCTGCCACTTTGATAGGTCTGAGGGATGTGCCGAAGGTAGAGCATACCGCTTGCGATATCTGACAGGATTTTGCCTTCAGTTCCGGCAAGATATTTTTGCTGAATATAGCGGCCAGACTTTAATGTAGACGATTCCTCATCGCCAGCTTCATTAAGCACATACATAGTCGCAAATTCCTCGTATTTACCGCCATCTGCAGGCGCAGACAATGCAACTTCAGGAAGAATAATATTTCTTCTATAGCAAAGATACTGCAGGAATTGTTTTGCGACAGACCACAACCTAAAAATAAAACGGTAATCATTGGTGGGTGCAAATTCAAAAAGCATGGACGAGCTGAGAGTAATGGGTGGTTCGCTCAACTTTGTGCTTAGCTTTCTGGAAATACTAAATTCCACAGAAACCTGTATGTTGTCAACCATAAAGGTTTGGGGTTCCGTTGTAGTTTCATCAAAACTCTGGGTTGTAACAGTAAATACTCCCGTCTCATTAAAACTATCCACATCTATTGTATAGCCAAAACCTTGATTGACCGGATGGATACAATTAACCACAGGGCTGGTAAATGACATTCTGGCGATACTGTCACGTCCGTACCTGCATCTGATGTAGGCTACAATGGGGACAAATAAAACAGAATTTTGGCTTCCAACATGTCCCCCTTGCTTGGTTATAAATATGAAAGTGGTTCCAGTTTCATTGCATTTTCCGGTTAGATACGGCTCATCCATGGTTAATGGGTCCCCTCTTGTGTAGACACCTTTCGCCAAAGGAGTCAGTACCCAGTTCGTCTGAATGATTTCTCTTTTATCTGCCGGAGGAACCAATCGCAGCTCTTCACCACTAAACATGAAAGTGAAGTCAATATTCTTATATTTGCATATTCCGGAATATGTATTGGATTCAAAAGCCATGGAATTCACCGCCTCTCTTGGTGCAGGAATATTATATTGGATTTTCTTCTTTTTTACAAGTAGATCATCAAACTATACTGAAGCGAGATATCCCCAAAACAGACCCAGGCCAGCAGAAATCCACCTGCCAGCCTGGGCCTGCTTCTGTAATGTTTCATAGCCTTGTTACGATTTCATTCCCGTCCTTAAACCGGAACACCACCCGCTCATCGGCGTGGACAGTGACATGGTCGATGGTGCCGTGCCAGAGTTTTTCGTCAAAGTCAACGGGCAGTGTGTCCAGTTCGCCCAGTTCAAACATCATACCGCCGATGGCAATGGCATCCGCTTTCATCTTGTCCCGCTGCCGTTGCTGTGCTGCCAGTTTGGCTTCGGTTTCCTCAAAGCGACTGCACAGTTCGGCGTGGGTGGTACGGTAGGTTTCTTCGGTTACGGTATTGGCTGCATTTTCTGTGATACACAGGCGCAGCTTCCCGGTGATGGTGGTTAGGTTCTCCTCCAAAGTCCGAATGTCCTCGTCGATAAAATCCGTATCCGTAAGCACCCGCTGGGTATCGCGCAGCCGGGTAATGACGGTCTCCCGGTCGGAAAGATATGCCCCAAGGGCCGACAGGAACAGTTCTTTCAACCGTTCCTCGGTCAGATGGGGAGTTTCGCATTTGTGTTCCCCTTTAAATTTGTCGTTACACTGCCAAATGACCCGGCGGTAACGGTCGGTGGAGTGCCAGGTCTTGGTACCGAAAATCCCGCCGCAGTCGGCACAGAGGATCTTCCCGGAGAAGGGGCTGGTCTGACGATGCCGACTGCGGCTGCTTTTACGCTGCTCCAACTCTGCTTGGACGTGTTCCCATTCCCAAGGCTCGATGATGGCAGGGTGGCTGTCCTCCACATAATACTGCGGAACCTCGCCTTCGTTGACCTTGGTTTTCTTGGTGAGGAAATCCACCGTAAAAGACTTCTGAAGCAGAGCGGAGCCTTTGTACTTTTCATTCCGCAGGATGCTCTCCACGGTGGCTCTCTGCCAGACGGCCTTTTTTCCGGGGGTAGGGATGCCCTCCTTTGTCAGCGTGGTGGCGATGGCATTTGTGGATTTCCCCTGAAGGAACTCGCGGTAGATGCGTTTGACGATCTCCGCTTCTTCCGGGACGATCTCCGGCAGTCCGTCGGCACCTTTGCGGTAGCCCAGGAACTGGCCGTAAGGGATGCTGACCTTACCGTCGGAGAACCGTTTCCGCTGTCCCCAGGTGACATTCTCGGAAATGGAACGGCTCTCCTCCTGAGCCAGACTGGACATGATGGTGATGAGCAGTTCGCCCTTGGAGTCGAAGGTCATGATGTTTTCTTTCTGGAAAAAGCACTCACAGCCGGCTTCCTTCAGCTTGCGGATGGTGGTCAGGCTATCCACGGTATTTCGCGCGAATCGGCTCACACTCTTGGTCACAATCAGGTCGATTTTTCCGGCCAGGGCATCCCGGATCATGCGGTTGAAGCCGTCCCGGCGCTTGGTGTTGACGGCGCTGATGCCCTCATCAGTGTAGACCTCCACGAAGTCCCAGTCTGGGTTCTCCTGGATGAACCTGGTGTAGTAATCCACCTGGGCTTCATAGGAAGTGAGCTGTTCTTCGCTGTCCGTGGAGACACGGGCGTAAGCGGCTACCCGGCGGCGAACCCGCTCCTTGGTGGGTGTTTTGGTATGGATATTCAGTGTGGCGGGGATGACGGTGACATTTTTAGCTTTCGGCATGGCGCTGATTCCTTTCCTGTGTTTTCTCTCCGGCGGCCCGTCGCATTTCCGCTGTCCAACTCTCGGCACGGGAGCGGTCCTGCCACCGCTTCACTGCGTTGGTTCCGTCCTTGAGGGTGAACTCCAGAAGATTATCGTTGTGGGCTGTAATCGCCGTTATTTCGCCCGTATACCCAACCAGGGCGACGGTCTGCATCAGCTTTTCCTCCGGGATGGCTTTGGAGGGGCAGTAGGATTTGCCGTAGGAATTGTAGGTGGAGCAGATCCAGACCGGTCCCGTGGCGGTGGTTTTGCGGCGGTAGTGCTTGTTGCATATGGCGCAAGTGATAAGTCCTGTAAAGGGGGATGGTTGCTGCGGCTTGGTCGGCGCATACTTCCGCTTTCTGCGCAGGATCTCCGCTTGGACCGCATCGAATGTTTCCTGTGAAATGATGGCTTCGTGGGTGTCCGCCGCATGATACCGGGGCAGCTCACCCTGATTCTTCCGGGTGACCTTTGTCAGATGGTTTTCCCGGAACTTGGTCTGCAGCAGAAGATTTCCAGTGTAGGCATAATTGCGGAGGATCCGCTCCACGGCACTCTTGTGAAACACGCAGCCGCTCTGGGTGGCATATCCGCTTTCGTTCAGCCGTTTGGCGATGGCGGTGACACCCTTTCCAGCTAGGTAGTCATCGAAGATGCTTCTGACAATCTCCGCTTCTTCCGGAACAATGGCCAGCTTCCCGTTCTCCCGGCGGTAGCCCAGCATGAAGAACCGCCAGGGGATGCCTTCTTCAAAGTTCCGTTTCACCCGCCACTTCTGGTTTTCGCTGGCGGAGAGACTTTCCTCCTGCGCATAGCTTGCCAGGATGGAAAGCATCAGTTCGCCGTCAGCGGTGGCAGTGTCGATGGACTGTTCCTCAAAATAAACGCTGATACCCAGGCCCTTCAGTTCCCGCACCGTATCCAGAAGGGTCACGGTGTTTCTGGAAAAGCGGGATATGGACTTGGTGATGATGTGATCGATCTTCCCCATACGACAGTCAGCAAGCATCCTCTGGAAATTTTCCCGACTGTCCTTGGTGCCGGTCTTGGCTTCGTCTGCATAAACGCCCACATACTCCCAACCCGGGTGGTGACGGATGTAGGTGCTGTAATGATCCACCTGTGCCGCCAAAGAGTGAAGCATGGCATCCTTGCCACAGGATACTCTGGCATACGCCGCCACCCGAAGGGCTTTCGGCATGTGGGGAGTAAATTGGATTTGTTCTACGGTTCTCGGCATGGTCTTCTCCTTTGTATCAAGTATCGTCAGCTACATATATTGCTCGTTTCGGAGGATATAGCAAGTCCATATCCCGACAAACTTCAGAGAAATATACTGGTTTGTTTCAGGCCGGTTTTCATGGCGAGAACGGCATTTGCCCGTTCACGGGTTTGGGCGTCCAGTTCCCCCGCTCGGCCGAGGTGATCCAACATTGCGCAGAGGATCCGATACCGAATGAGTTCTTCTTGCGTCGGCGTAACAGAGGCGGGAGCAGTATTTGCGGTTCCGGTTTCCATAGCTGACAAACTCCTTTCCGCAGTATTCACAGGTCAGACGGTAATAGGCTTTCCGCTGCACCTGTTCCGGATGGGCGTTCCACCATGCATTTCGGCATCGGTCGGAACAAAAGTATTTGGCCTTTCTGCCCTTCACTTGGAGTATCGGTTTCCCGCACCGGCGGCATCCGATCCGAACCGCATCTTCCGGCGGGTGGCGGCGGATGTAAGAGCGAACGGTATTGACGGAGACTTGAAGGGCAAGCGCAATATCCGTGGCTGTTTTGCCCCGGCTGCGCATGATGTTCAGAATCTCAATTTCATGTTTGGTCACTTTGTAATCTCCTTGTTTGATTCCGGGGTAATTCCCCTTTTGATTTCGCCGTTTTTGTGCGTAAGACCCCGGGCCGTTGCCCGGAGAGAAAAGGCGTAGAGATTGCGACCGCCCCTTCCCCCTCGGGCGCAACGGACGAAACGGACGGGTCACGTATTCAGTACGGCAGGATTTGTGAGATAGATCTCCGAGGGACGGCGGCCAACTCCCAGGGTCGGTTCCTGGGGCTTGACGGCAATGTAGCCATACTCGCATAGCCGATTCAGCACGGGCTGCAGAGAATCTGCGGTCTTGAAACTGCGGCAAAGCCGCATGGCATCCCGGCGGGAGAACTCCGTAAGCCGTTCCCGCTTGATAAAGGACAGCAAGTACTGGGCGCCTTTGTTTACGGTGTCGGCCCCCATAAGAGAATAAGCGGCTTTGGCGTGCGCCAGAAAGTACCTGCCGATGATTTCGGCATGCTCCATGGTCTCCCGGTCAACGGCATCGAACATGGAATCCTTGGGGTATTTCATGACGTGCAGAATGCCGCTGATGCGCAGGACGGCGCCTACAAACTTACCTGCCCAGTCGGAGATCTCCGCCAAGTCTCCTTTCAACCGACCTTCTATCTCGTTGAACAAGTCTTCCAACACTTCCCGGGCACCGTCGTCCAGACTGATCGGCTCCTGCTCATTGTCACCGGACAGGATGGTTTCAATCAGAGCCTGATACCTGGCTCTGACTCCTTCTGGGATCGGCTTCGTGGAGAAAGAACGACTGCCAACGGTAGACTTCGGCATGGAGTACAGGAATCGGGCGGTAAGGCCGCGACCACGGAAGGTGTTGTTGCTCATCAGCCCGTTCAGCACCTCGGGCTGTACGGCCAGTACCATGGTCAATGCCGGGTGGATAATGCTCTCGCTGGCCCTGCCGATCCGGTCGACCCGGATGGTATCCCCGCTGTGTCCTTTGAGGAATACATCGATATTCACATTGCGGCTGTACAGGCCGCTGATAATATCGAAAATACCGCCCTCAGCGGAAACCACCGCCGCACGGCCCTTGTTCTCGGCCAGAACGGAGGTCAACTTTTCGGAGGTCACATCGTCCACGAATAACCGCAGAGGCTTGATCGGCTCATATTTGGCAATTTCCACAGCCTTGGCGCGGACTTCTTCCTCGGTAGCTTTGCCCTTGGATGCCCGCTCCACCAAACTGCGTTTTTCCTTTTCCAGTCGGCTCAGAACCATCTGACTTTCGATGATTCCGGCATTGCGCCGTTCGTTTTCCAATTTTTCAAATACTTCCACCGGGCGGATCATCATGGACAGCACCGAGGATTTTCGCTCTGCCGGGGGAAGGATGACGACTGTGTAGGTGTTGAGGGGTTCTGCCCAGTCCGCATTGCCCCGGATGAAGTATTTTCCCTGGCTGCACAGGGACACAACGCCCAAAGCCTCCACCGCAGCCATATCCACGGTGGTCTGGGTGGACTCTGCCACCGCCAGCACATAGCGGCGAATGACCTCCGGTAATGCGTCCACGGGAAATGTGGGAAGGTCATATTCGTCAAAGGGAATGGGCGTGTCCCAGACTACGGGGCCGGCACTGTTGTAAGCATCCGGTGGGACATACCCGGGCTGCTTGCAGATTTTGGCATATAGCCGTTGCTTTCCTACCCAGATGCTTTCCAACTCCCGCTCCTCCAGGGGTGGGGAGCATTGCCCAGCAGTCTGGAGGAACAGCTCTTTTGCCTCCGGGGTATCGCCGTATCGCTTGATGATCCTGGCTCCGATCCGGGACATGGTGCTGTTACGGCTCCCCTCAGGAATGGTGTGCCCCATGTTGGCAAAAGCCTGTTCGTTCTCCAGGTCATCCAGAAAGGCATTCAGGGTAATCGTGCCGGGATGATAGATGACCTGGGGATCTTCCGTGCCGAACAGGAACCGGGCGGCGTCCATGGCGTTGGCATCGAAAAAAGGGAATGCCGCCAACAGGCGTTGCTTCAGCGCCGTATAGCGGTCTGCATCCTGCTCCGGGTCAATGAGGAAAACAATATGAAACCGGGGACGGGCGCTTTTCTCGCCTTTGGGCTTCATATGGTGGCAACTGTAATGCAGCACATAGGGAATATCGGCAAAGAGGTCTGCAATGTCCTCCGGGGTGACCCAGTCCGCTGCTATCTCGGAGTGGTCGTTGTCGCAGTCCCCGGGCAGGGCGTTGGCAACCTCAAAGTTTGCGGTGTTCCGATAGTTGTTTTTGTACCGGGCGCAGACCATGTCTGTGGCAAAGGCCAGCTTCGCGGAGAAGTCATCCGTGATTTTGACTTCATTGGGATACAGGCAGTTGGCTGCGTTGCCGATGCAATCTGCCGTGTATATGGTGATTGGTGTATTTTCGGCCATGGTGATCACCCCTTCCTTAGTTTTTCTTGTTTAGCCAATCATCCAGTGCAGAGCGTGCAATGAGCCACCGCTGCCCCACACGGCGATAAGAAATGGCTCCGCTCCCCAGCAGCCGCACCAAGGTGGGTACGCTGATTCCCAGGTAAGCTGCCGCTTCCTTGAGATTGAATACGGACTTGTGAGAACTCGTTTTCATATATTTCACTCCCTTCTCTTGTGTTTGGCTGTATTATCGCATATAATAGGAGCATAAATCTTTGCCCTATCGGTAAGAACAATGATGAAATACGCGACTCTAACGGTAAGATTTTCGGTGATAAAGGAGAGTGACTCTATGGATCTGAAACGAGAACTGACGGATTATGAGATCGGCGGCATTGGAGACATAAAAAAACACACCCTCCGGTTCCATTCATACAGAATTGGAACCGAGGATGGTAAGCTAACGATATTTGCGGAATACACCCCCGGGCAATTTCCTAAGGTCTATAAGGGTTACCCTTCCGGGCAGGAGTTGCTGATTGAGCTGTGCAATCTGAACCTGGAACTTCGGAACAAGCCTCCAGAGGAGTGTGCACGGATTCTGATCCGGTGGAGTATGGAGAATATTCATCCTTACTATTTTTACGGAGATGATGTGGCGCACCTGGAAATAAACAACGATGATCCGAACGGCTTTTGGGACTGCATGGTGAATACCTTGGAATGCTATTGCGTCTGCGTGGAGGATATGGTGCAGGATCTGGAGCAGCTCTATACCGACACCATGACAGCATTCGCCATCCGTAGTCTGATGGAGGACAAAGCTGCCGATGCCCAGAGGATCTACGACGGTGTCTGTGTGCCGGAACAGGAGAATCTGCTCCGGGAGTGGTATCGGACGGACAGCGCACAACGCCCTCTGGTGCTGCAGCGGTTTGTCGAGAAAATATCGAAGCTGAATATGGGACTGGAGTATGATCTCGCCACCGGGCAGATCCAGCTGCAACCCTCCGTCAAATCCGTGGTGGACGCAGCCTATTTCGGTCTTGCCAGATTTATGGCGGTGAATGCCAACGCCCTGGATGACTACGGCGGTAAAACCAATATTGCGTTCTGCCAGGCTTGCGGTAAGGCGTTCATCAAACGAGGGAACCGGCAGAAGTACTGCGGGACGCTGGAATGCCAGAGCGTGAGAAACAGGAGCAAGGCGAAGGACTATTATTACCGCCGTAAATAAATATCTCGGCAAACTGCAATATCGAAGCGGATGCCGACTATCGCTACATATTCAGATAAAGCAAAACAGCGCCGTGCTGCTTGGCAAAAGCCAACCAGTACGGCACTGTTGAAATTTGGCTACGCATTCGAATGAGGCGCATCAGGCCTTTGCTTCCGAAAACATGGAAAGCGGCGGCATGATTTTCCCGTTGATAATCTTGTACTTCTCAGCATCCGCTATGCTTCTGTCAAATGGGCAAAAAGCAAACCCTCTGGCGTACATCTCCCGCACGACCAGTAATCCGTCCTCTTGAATCATCAAAAGTTTCGCTTTTTCAGGAACCCTCGAAGCCGGGTATTGCTGCGCTGTATAAGCGTCAAAAGATTTGATCCCCTCAAAGAGCATCGCAGAGGGAATCCGATCCGGCATCGCATTGAGCCATGCCGTATAGAACTCCAGCGGATAATACAGCTTAAAGAAAGCCATCCGCCATGCCGCCATGGTGTAGGCAGCGCAGTGCGCCTTGGATGCTGAATAACGAACCTGCTCGCAGGAGTGAAGATACCATGGCGCAACGCCATGCGTCTGAAGCTCCTGGTTCCACTGCGCCCATCGCTTACAGGTTCCTCCCGCAATGCACCCATTCTGAACATTTCTCATAACGCCAAATGCTGTTTCTGCCGGAACCCCTCTGTGCCGCAGCTCGTTCCAGATGTCATCCATGCAGCATACGGTGGCAGGAAACGAACAAACACGGTTTTTCACCAGCTCCTGAACGGAATCCCACGCTCCGCATCCATGTGCCAGAGCATCTACACGAATCAGATCAGAAAACCGATTCGGTTGGATCTGGGAGAGAAGTTTGATCATATAAGGGTGGTCAAATTCCGGAACTCCAAGCACACCGGCCGAATAACCAAGAATATCCTCTGCCGTTAACCCAAGCGCCTTGGGAGAAGAAAACAATGACAGGATTTTTTCGTCATCAAAGGGGATTTCGGCAGGATCGACTCCGGTCAAAGCCTGCAGATCATGAAGCCGGGTCGGAGTTGAGCAACCAAGCTCAGACAATTCAAGGAAGCTGTTCCGGAGTGCCCGGCTATCAAAATGCGTTTCCGCAAAAGCCGATTCACCCCGTCTGGGATGGCGCTGCAGCGGTGTAAAGTCAGAAACATCCACATGTTCCGGCAAAAGGAAAAAGCTGCCGGGTCGGTAACTGTGGGCGCGGAATGTACCGGCACAAAGCTCGGTGAGCTGTGCAACCCTTTGTTTGCTTGTATGTATTTTCTGATCGTCTAAATAGTCGCGAACGATTGCATCGGCACGGACGCTTCCTATGGTTCGGATTGCTCCTGCACGGAGCATCCGATCTTTGCCAAGCAGGTCCATCGTGTATCTGTGAAGCTCCAACACATACTCTCCCGAGAAGTTTATCGAGATTTCGGGGTTATCTTCCCCATGCAATCCCATAAAGGTTTCAAACGGAATGCTCAGGCCATCCTTTTGCAGCGGCGCTCCGCAGCAAGGGCAGCATTTGTCCGGCAAATCAAAGCCCGTGCCGCCATAGGCTTGCAGGACAGTCTCGGACTCAAAATCCGTGTGAAAGCACTTTGCACAGCGATAATGGGACGGTAGGGGATTTCCGTCAACGATACCCAACAAATACGCTGTAAAGGAAGCTCCCAATGTGCCCCGTGGCACAACACAGTAACCCTTTGAGATCGATTTTTGTACGATTTTCTGCACCAAAAGGAGGCTCTCGCCGTAACCCCTGCGAACGATGGTTTCCAATTCCCGGTTCAGCCGGGATGCTACAACCTCCGGGAGCGGGTCACCGTATAATGCATGGGCATTTTCGGTGCAGATCTTTCTCAGCATGGAATCGCTGCCCGGTGCAGACAGGAGATGCCGCCCTGACGGAATCGGTCGGATCGCTTGGATTTTATCCGCGATCCGATTTGTATTTGTAATGACGACTTCCACAGCCTTTTCTTTGCCGAGATACCGAAATTCCTGCAGCATTTCTTCCGTAGTCCTGAAATGCGGAGGGATTGCATTTTCTGCCGTTTCCACGCCCTTCAACCGGCGGAGAATTTTCCATCCCAGTGCATCCTTGGCATCTAACAGATATGCATTGCCGGAGGCGATCACCGGAATATGCAGCAGGTCACCCAGCTCAACGATTTTTTGATTCACGGTCTGTACCCGAGCCGCAATTTCCGAATCGTCACAGAAAACAGGCTGGATTTCCAGATAATCGTAAAACGCTGCAATCTTTTGGAGTTCCTCACCGTTTTTTCCATCCAGTATTGCCTGAAATACTTCCCCATCCTCACCGGCACTGCCCACGAGAAGCCCTTTCCGATAGTTTGCCAGTTCTTTCTCTGATACTCTCGGGTGAGATGCGGCGGCGGGCTTCCCGCTGCAATCGGTGATCAAATGATAGAGATTCCGTTTTCCGATTTCGTTTTGCACCAGAAGAACGATCGAATATCCGCCCTTATCCCGGGATTCCGGCATGGGGCGCAGGAGTCGGGTCTCCATCCCATAGATGACCTTGAAAAAGTCCTGTTCAGCGCCGGGATCCATTCCGTTTGCCCGGCAGTCCTTGACTCTTGCGGCCCAAAGCGATTTACAGGCCTCCGCTGCCTCCGGAAAAGCATAGGCAACACCAACGTCGGTGATGGCCACGGCGGACATAGTTCCTTCTATGGCCGCTTTTATAATTTCTGCCGCACTGTTGACGGCTCCGACACTGCCCAGCTTCGTATGACAGTGCAGTTCTACCCGTCTACCGGTATCCGTATTGCTGTGATTCATCCTGTATGCACACCCCTTCTCTTGATTTCATATCGATTTTACTCCATGGCATCTCCCGTTTTTGTCCCATGCCATGGGGTATTCTTTTTGCAGAAGGGAGTGAACAACATATCCTGAAAGATAAACATCAGCCGGCATATATTTTATCCCGCTCTGCTGCCGAAAAGCTGCTGCAGGACGGATTTCCGCGCAACACGTTCGTCATCAGCTTCTATGATCCCCCATCCAAGCGAACCGGGCAGGTATCCCAGCCGCTGGATTACAGGGGAATGCCTCTGGATGTATTTTATGTTCCGCTGCATGACATTGACCTTGAAATTCTGGGAGAATACGGTCTCTCCTTCGACACTTATTTTCCGGAAGCGCCCGCTCTTGCCGCATTCATTTATGACGCCATGGAGAACGGAGGGAACATTGTCTGTCAGTGCGAGTATGGGCAAAGCCGCAGCGCCGCCTGTGCCGCCGCCATTCGGGAGCATTTTTACGGGGAGGGCATCGAGATTTTTGCGGATTACCGTTACTACCCCAACCAACTGGTTTACAACAAGCTGAAAGCGGCGCTGGATGAGGAAAAGCTTCGCAGGGAACGGTGATGGATATGGGCTATGGCAGACGGCAAGAGACACAGCGGAGGCTGAAAAAAGTGTACCAAGTAGGCAAATACGGGGTCGACTATGACCAGCGCCGGGGTTATTACTGTTTCAGTCCCCGACCTATCGGCACAATGCGGATGCTCCGGAAGCTCTCCCGGAAGAAAGTCCGGCAGTTTAAGGGGGACATTCCGCCGGGCGCTGCCTACCGCCGCCTGTATGATTACTGGTGGAACATCAATTGAGCAGTGAAAAAAGCGGATGGACATTTATCGTTTTATAGATTCAAGCGCCATGCGGGCGTACTTAAAAGAGCAAAACTACCCGTTTTCCACTCAGGAGGCGGCTTTTCTGGTGTATTCCTGCAAAACCGCCACACTGGCGGAGAAAGCGCAGGCATGGGAAGAGATCATTCGCACCATGCCCAATTGCTCCATGGAGAAACGGCTGAATATGGAGGCAATCCCGGATTTTCACGCTTTCCTGCGGCATTGTATCACCCTGCTACCCCGGCAGGCCCTGCAGTTTCAGGAGGCAGACGGCTGCGTCTATCTCTATGAGGATGCCAGCTTTTCCGAAAAAGCGTACCGCGCGGAAAGCAGGCCGTTTGGCAGCTATGACCGCTGCCGGGAGGCCTGCATGGAACAAATGCGGGAAGAAGGCTGGGATCGCACCCGCATCCGGAAATATAAATTGGATAAAACGGAATATGACATTGGGGATGCGTGCTACCTGAATGTGAACGGAGATGTCTTGTGCTGCGATATCTATGGCGAGAAAGGGAAAGCCTATGAACCCCTTTCTGTCTTTGAGGAGATGTGGATGGAATTTCCCACACCATTCCATGCCGGTGATTTGGTCTATGCCCCTACAGGCGGTGTGTGGAAGCCCTTTGTGCTGACAGATATTTCTACATGGGATTTGGAGCGTATCCGGCAGGAACTTCCGCCCACGGTGTATTCGGAAGGCTTCTTGTTTTTTCGGAATAAGCAGTTGGCTCGTTGCCGGGAGTTTGGCTGCGGTGACACCATGGCAAGAGGATATACCATGGGGATGTCATCGCAAGACACGATCCCCTATTTGTATTGCGACGATTTTTCCTTATGCAATTATTGGGAGCTGGAGTATTACCCCAAGCCCCTCGGCGGCGCCCAGCGCCTTTTGCGGCCGGTCAGCAACTACCTGAGAGGCAACCACGATATCGAGCTTCTGGTCAATACCTACTCGGTGCTTCTTCAGCAGGTCATCTGGGAAACGCAGCTAAGCGCCTTGCAATATGTGTACACAAATGAAGCCCTGTCCGACGCCGGCTTGCCGGAGGCGGACGCAGGGAAATAGCGAAAGGACAGGCAGCCCTGCCGGTCCTTTCGCTATCCCTCGTTTCACAGCTTCAAATCGCAAAGCACCTCGTCGACTTTATCGCCGTAGCCGGGGTCTGCATGGATTTTTTCCGAAAGCCGCTTCATAAAGCTGCAATTTTTCGGCAGCTCACCGGTGAACACCTCCGCCCGGTACAGTGGAGAAATCTGGCGATAGAAGCTAAACTGATATTCCATGGCATAGTAGTGGCCATGCAGCAAGGCACCCTGGCCAATACTGCCATTCAGATTGGGAAACAAACACCACAGACCGCAGCAGCCACTGCGCACCTGAATCAGCAGGCAGTAAAACGGCATCGGGGTGTAGGGACGGCAGTCGATGCGCAGAATATCCCCCGGCTTGTATGGTGTGGGAAGGATGAGATCGCTGCCGCCAAAAGCCCGTGCACAGCGAGGATCGATACCCGGCATTTTCGGCCGCTGTATAAAATACTGCGGCTCTCCCTCCGGCGAAAGAATGTAGGTGCGTACCGCAATGGGAAACCCATTCGAGAGTGGTTTTGCATTCCAGTCATACAGCTCCATAGTCCAGAACTGCGCTGTCCAGTTATCATCGAATTCGGCACGATAGGCGCGGATGGACTGCCGTGCCTCCGCCAGACTCCGCACGGCGAACGGCCCGTCCAGCGTGTCCACGCTGCGATCTTCCTCGTTATATCCCATGAGCTCCACGATAAACTGGATGCCGGGAAGTTCAGCGCTTTCCAGCGGTTTTCGTGCCGTATCCAATGCAGACAGCAGTTCTGCCACATTATTCTCCTCTTCGGATGCTTCTGCTTTCAGCCGGAGCAGCAGCTCCCGCTTCCGGTACAGGCTCACCGGTGCACCGCAGATGATCTCGGCATATGTCGCACAGTTGAGCTTCTCCGGCGGTGCCATCAGATACCCCCGCAGCTCCGGGGACTCCAACAGGGATAGGATTTCTTTTTTCAGTTCATCGTTCATTTGTCTCGTCTCCTGACAGAGAGTCTATCAAAGCAGGTGAGATAAAAAGAGGACACCGGGAAGAAAATTCCCGGTGTCCTCAGAACGCAATCCAATCACTCTTTCCAAAACAGCTTGTACTTCTTCTTGAGATCGGCTTTCTTTCTCTTTTCGGCTGCTCGAATCCATGCGTTGTTTTCCCATTGAATCAGATTGGGAGATGCGATTCTTCTGATTTCCTTTTGCAACTCCATGTATTCTTTTTTATAGTCGGTCATTGCACTCCACGCCCTGCCCTTATAATAAAATGTTTCTCCGGAGCCGGTCACTTCGGGCACATTATTTTCTTTCAGTTTTTGAAGAATATAGCTGTCAATCGGTACATGAAGATCTGTTTCTGGAACTTCTATTGGCAAAAGGCCAAGCATCCAAATGTACTTCATGCTCATATTGACCCATTTTTGAGCATTTCCGTATGTAAAAAAAGGGCCATCTTTCTCAAGATATACCTCGCTGTAATTATCACGGAGCCCTTTACAGGTGTTATAGTGCCATTCATCATAATCGCCTGCGAATGAGCTTAGCTTTTGAATTTGCGAAAGAAGGAACTTTGCAGAAGCTTTTCTCGCCGCTACAGAAGCAGCTTTTAGTTCATCTAACTTTTCTGCTCCTATAGTTTTCTTGAACAGAGTATTGTATGCACCTTCATTTGTGGCATCTTCATATGCTTTCATGATTGCTTTTTTGATACAATAGTCCGAATAATCGGTCTGTCCTCTGTCACCGTAAATCTCTTTCGGAACAATTTTGAAGTAACTGTAGGTCAAAAAATCCAGCAAAGCTTGCTGATTGCTCATATTGCGATTCCTCCCATTATTGATATTTTTCCAGTGCTTGTTGCAACTGGTTTTTTACATTTTCCCGCAGCTTTTTTGGTTCCAGTACCGTCACATCCGGGGCGAAGCTCTGGGCGAAGTGGGCGGCGGACATCTCGTTGGTGTAGACCGAAACGGTCACCGATTCCTCTGTTTCGTCAGAAAACACCACATCCTTGCCGAACAGATCGATCACATCTCCGATCATCGCCCGACAGACCCGGAACACCGCATGGCAGTTGCCGCTGGAATACATATAAACATGCTTTTTCATGTAGTCCGCCAAATCCAGCCGGCTGCCGTCCGCTCCTTGCAGGCTTTCAAAGGGCTTGGCGCGCTCGTCCAGAATGCGGATGTTGCGGATGCGGTCCATGCGGTAGTTGGAAATGTCATCGTACTTGTCAAAATTGCAGATCAGATAGTATTTCCCCTCTTTGGCCACCATCTGATAGGGGCTGACCACATAGTCAGTGCTGCCGTCAGAACGAACCCGGGGGTGCAGCTGTTTGTCCGTGCCGTAGGAGAGATATTCAAACGCTACCTTGCGGCTCTTGCAGATGGCCTCATCCAGCAGCTCGATATTCAGGAATAGCTGCTTATTGTCCGATGCGTCACCGGGCAGCCGATTGATATAGCGTACCCGGGAACGGAAATAGTTGTTGGACAGACCCTCCAGCTTTTTCACCAGCTCCCGGCACTGGCTGTACGGAATGTGCTGAGAAAACAGCAAGCTGTCGATCAGCAGCCGCAGCTCCCCATCGGTGAATTCCCGGCTGAGGTAAAAATCCGAAAGGATGTAGCTCTCCTCCAATTCTCCGGTCTTGCTGTTGGTCACCATGCGGACGGACTCGCTGTATTCAATGTTGTAGCCGGAATCGATCAGATTCATGAGATTCCGCCGGACGGCCTTCCGGTCGGCGGGCATATTATACTCCGTTCGGAGAATGTCCTCGATCTCCCGCTGGCTGAGCCGATGGTCGGCATCGGTGTACTTGCGGAGAATGTCGAGGATATAGAGGATCATCATCTTCTTGGGCTGCTGTGTCAGCATATTATCCCTCCATTAAGTGCAGAAAATCTTCAAAGGGAAACGGCTCTTTCAGAAGTCCCAGACGGTGCAGGGACACGAACCTTGCGGCAGCCGCCGCCTGACAGTTGAGGCTTTCCTGCGGAACAAATACCGGTCGTTTTGCCATACGATCACTCTTTTTAATTCTATCAGACTCTCCTTGATTTTACAAGCAGGCGTGGGGCAAAAACGGGGCATACCGCTTGCTATCATGAGAGCGTGCATACAGCGGGTTGAAAATCGGTATTCTTTTGATGTAAAGGATAAGCAACATGAAAAAGGGAATTTTTTGGTGCATGGATTTCGATACGAACCATCCCAAACTCATAATCGCAGCGGTTGCATGCGACAGAAACGGTTTGACGAATGAGGCGGCAGCGTTCAGCGCCAAATCAGGGGAGAACTTTAACCACAAAGCAGAGTGGAGCAAGCTGGATAAGAGGATCACCAGGGGAAAGCCTTTCAACTATTATCCGAGAGGGCGTGTTGAAATCAAAAACGGCAAAGCGACCATTTTCCTGAATCCCGATCTTCATTCTGAACCTGTTATCCGGCAAATCTTCGATGCTTTTGAGATTGCAGCAAATAACGGCTTAAAAAGCATCCGGGTTCAGCGTGACGGCTCTTGGCACTACCGATATATCTGCCATGACCCGCTGCAATTGCCCTGATTGCAGCGCCGGGCAGCGGGATAAAAATACAGCACCGGATGGGAAAGACTACCCCATCCGGTGCTTTTGTTCTGCGCGAGTCACAGCGAAGCGGCATTCGAATTGCCCTGCTCCCGCAAGGTAATCAGCCGTCGGAGCTCTTCGACTTCCGTTTCACAGCTCGCCAGTTTTTCTGCATAGGACGGATCCGGTGTATGCACCATCTTCTGCAAATCTATCTTCCTTGCAATTATGCTATCCAGATGTTCTTTGTCTTTATCGCTGAACTTCTGAAAGCTCTTTAATGCATTGATCACACGCCGGGCATTTCCGGCAGGTGCATCCCCCCCATCTGCACCAGATATTTCTGCTCATGGAACACCAACAGAACATACGGCTTTTTCTCGTCCTGCTGATCTGGAAGCGCCAAACGGATGCCTAACACCGTCGGCAGCTGTGCGGTCTTCTGAGAAAAGAGAAGTTCACCGGTCAGCAGCGGCTTGATGCTCTGGTAGAAGAAAAGGCAAAGAAATTGATATTGTGGTGGACTACCCCAACACGAAAAATATCCTTATAGAAGTCAAATACAGAGAAGGCGCGCCAATTGCGGATGATGATGCGATCGTAGAATTGTGTGAAGAATCGTCGGCAGCAATTGTTGTTACAAAGAATGCCGATGATTTTGGCGTTCACAACACAAAGTGTGGCAGAGATTTGCTGCGAATTCCTGCGTTTGCTTTCCTGTATTTGCTGGGGAACGCCGAAAAACACGGATACCGCGGAATGGAACAGTAACATGCTCCGCATTTTGTCCCGCTTGTCCCCATTGTCCCGGTGTGTCAGGACAAACGCCGCAAAAATGCACCACGCCTCAAAAGCATGGTGCATGGTATCCACGAGCGGTAGGTTTGCCAAATTCATTACCGTTGTTGATACCATATCAACAACGGTAATTTTTTATTTTCTGTGCGTTCTGTTAAGGGCTTGACATTCCCTGCTTTTCGCGGTACACTGCTCCTGTCAGTTTAACTGACAGGAACGGAGGAGGCGAACGCACTTGCCGCACGAGGAGCAGAGAGAAAAGAATATCCGTCTGGTCACGGAGGTCGCGCTGGACTGTTTTCTGGCCAACGGGATCGAAAAGACCAAGGTCGCAGATATCGCGCTGCGCTCCGGGCTCACCGAGCGATCGGCCTTTCGCTACTTTGAGACCAAGGCCGATCTGGTCCTGGCCGCGTCCCTGCTCTACTGGAAGCGCATCCTCGAGCGCATCGACCGGATGTCCCACACCGTGGCCGATGGCAGCACGACCGGCCTGCAGGACGCGGAAAACGTCCTCATCTGCTATTCCCAGCTCTATCGCCTCGACCCGAACGGCATGCGCTTCACGCTCGACGCGGAGTTGACGCTGCATGCCGCGGGCAGACTCCACGAGATCAAAAACCAGCCGCCCGAGCCGTTTGAGACCTCCGGCGGCCCGATGGCCAAGGCGATCCGCAAGGGACTTGCCGACGGCTCGATCAGCCCGGAGGTCGACGTGCGGGAGATCTACTACAACTCCTACGACGCGATCCTCGGCATCATGCAGCGCCTGTCTATCGGCGGCTCGCCGAGCGCGAGCGCGCTTGATTACGACAGCCGGATGCGCCACCTGAGCCAGATGTTCGTGCGCGCACTCAGTGGCAAATAACCACATACACAGCAGATCCCGAGCGATCGGGATTTGTGTATACCCGATTATGTCAGCGAGGCTGACACAAGCGGAGAAGGAAGATAGAAATCCAAAGAAAGAAGGGCCGCAATGAAGGAACTGAAGCATTTGATGTACTTTGAGCGCCTGCTGGACGACGCGCACAACGAACTTGTCCGCCAGGCCGAGGCAGAAGGAGATCTGGCGATCGGCTATACCTGCTTTCACGCGCCGGAGGTACTGCTGAATCTGGGCAGTTGCTTCTCGGTGCGTCTGCGCGCGCCGCACACCACGTCCATGGAGCTGGCCACCTACTACATGGCCAACAACAGCTGCGAGTTTTCCCGCGCGATCCTCGAGCGCGCGCTCGAGGGCAACTACAGCTTCCTGCACGCCATGGCGGGCGTCGACGTGTGCGAGGCCAACAACCGCGCCATCGAGAACATGGAGATCATGCACGCGCAGGGTGCGGACAAGGACAAATTCTTCTACTGCAACCTCGACATCCCGTATTCCGACGATGAGGACTGCGTCGAGCACATCTGTGAGCAGGTCTCGCGCAAGATCCTCAAGCCCATGCGCGAAAACTACGGCGTCGACACCTCGGACGCCGCCATCCGCGCCGCGGTCAGCGAGCACAACGAGGTCTGCCGCATCCTCACCGAGATCGGCGAGACGCGCAAGCTGGATAACCCGCCCATCACGGGCTATGAATACGCCGTGCTCGTGCTCGTGAGCTACGTCTGCCCGAAGCGGCTGATCCTGCCTCTGCTGCGCGAGACGCTCGCCGAGGTAAAGGCGCGCGAGGTCGATGCGCAGAAAAACTACCGTGTGCGCGTCGCCGTCGTCGGCTCCGAGATCGACGACCCGGACCTGATCCGGCTCATCGAGAGCTGCGGCGCGCTGGTGGTCGCCGACCGCTACTGCTACGGCAGCTTCCCCGGCCGTCAGGAGATCGTGCTCACCGACGGCGAGGATGCGCTCACGCAGGTGTGCCGCTGGTATCTGCAGCACACCGAGTGCCCGCGCCAGAGCGCGCTGCACCGCGTCCAGTACCGCAACGACCACGTCGCCCAGCTTGTGCATGATTTCAAGGCCGACGGCGCGATCTACGAGCAGATGAAGTTCTGCACCTACTGGTCGTATGAGCGCGTGATCGCAAACCAGGTCATGCCGCGTGATTACGGCATCCACATCCTCTCCATCGACCGCCCCTACATCGCGGGGCAGAGCGGCCAGCTGCGCACGCGTGTGCAGGCCTTTGTGGAGAGTCTGGAAATGAAGCAGCTGCGCTCAGCGCAAAAGGAGGACAACTGACATGGCCTACAACCCCAAAACCGGCAAGGGCCTCGGCCGCTTCTATTCCGCCGAGCACCGCGCCTTCCGCGCCCGCGAATGGCGCGGCTTCCGAGACACCTTTTATGATTTCTTCCGCTGGCTGTATCTCTACGGCTTCATGGCCGCAAAGCTTGGCTGTCACCCGATCCTGATGGTCAAGGCCATGCTGCGCTACCGCTGGATGGTGTCCTATCTCACCGCAGCGCACATGGTCGACCGCCACACCATGGGGCTGCGCGGCAAGGAGCTGCGCTATGCACACAACCAGTTTTTCTCCGTGCTGCATAACTCCGTCCTCGGCGTGCGTGACATCATCCTACGCGACAAGAACCTGCGCCCCAACAGCAAGCACGCGGCGAAGCTGCGCGAGAACACCGTCATGTTCGATGAGATGACCCCGCACCTGATCATGATGGGGTTCCCCACCGTGAAGTGGATCGACATCGCCATGTTCGCCATCGGTCTGCCGTCGGAGGTCGACCAGAACGCCAGCATGTTCTACATCGACGCCATGGAGCACCTCGGTCTGCCGGCAGACGTTTGCCCCGAACCCGCCGCCGAGAGCGGCTGCGCCGTGGTGGACGACTATCCGCGCGTCGGCAAGTGCTACTTCACCGGCACGATGCCGTGCGACGGCGCGATCTCGCAGACAAACATCCTCACGCGGCACTTCAAGGAGCTTCCCTCGTTCCAGATCACGCCGCCGCAGCGTGTCAACGAACCGGAAGTGCAGACCTATGCGGTCAAGAATCTGAAAAAGGGCATCGAATTTCTCGAGCAGCAGTTCGGCGTCAAATGGGACTGGGACGCCTTCTGGAAAAACGCCGAAATGTACAACGAGAGCTCGCGCTGTATGATCGAGAAGTGGGACGTCAACTGCACCGAGCACCCACAGGTCTGCGGTGCGGCGCTGGCACTGCAGCGCGAATATGAGTTCATGGCGGCAGCCTGCATGGACAAGTTCATGCTCAAGACGGACCGCCGCGTCACGAAGATGATGCTCAAGGGCTACGAGCAGGACAAGGCGGCCAACGCGCCCCAGCCGAAATACCGCTGCCTCGTCTGGGCATGCCCCGCGCACTATTACACCAACTTTACCTACTGGACGCAGCACTGCTGGGGTGTCACCTGCGTCAACGACATGGAGGCCATGCTCAGCTACCAGCCCATCACCATCGGCGACAAGGAGCAGGCGCTGGCCGATCTCGTGCGCTGCTATGAGAAGATGATGATGCGCTCGCACACCAACGGCGGCTATGTCAACCTGCTCGACGAGTGCTGGAAGATGTGCGAGAAGTTCCACACGAACATCGTCATCATGTACGACCACGTATCGTGCAAGAACGTCGGCGGTCTGCACGGCCTGTTTGAGGATCAGGCGCGCGAGCGCGGCATCCACCTCATCTGGATCCCGCACGACGTCATGGATCCGCGCACGGTCTCGCGCCGCGAGATGCGCGAGGCATTCAGCCAGTATATGGTCACGGTGCTCAACGAGAAGCCGCTTGACCCCACTCTGTTGGATTACGAAGACACACTCAGCTGGTAAGGAGGAACGAATATGGCTTGGTATTGGATCGTGCTCATCGTGCTCGCCGCACTCTTTTGTCTGCTGTTTTTGGCATACATGACCAACGCGGACATGAAGCTCATCGAAAAGATCTACAACGCGCTCATCGCATACCACGACGACAAGGACGTCGAGGAGCAGATCTGACGCGCGCATCGGGGGGATACCCCCAAAGCAACAACAAGTCGGGGCGGTCAATGACCGCCCCGACTTTTGCGTCTGCGCATTCTCCCGCAAAATCCGGATACAGAGCAGCATTCCGGTCAGCTTCCCTGTTGACATTGCGTTCATATCTTGTTAAACTGCCTTTTGCGCCCTTTCGCGCAAAACAAACAGCAAAAAGGAAGAAAAAAGAATGAAACTTGTCAAAGCGTACAACAGCGTCAGCCTTGTGCTGCGCATCGTGATCGGCATGGTCATCGGCGCGGCGCTCGCCCTGCTGATTCCCAACGCCGCCGTGACCGTGCCCGGCATCGGCATCCTCGGCACCCTGTTTGTCGGTGCCCTGAAGGCCATCGCCCCGCTGCTGGTCTTTGTCCTCATCATCAGCGCCCTTGCTCAGTCCAAGGAGAAGCTGGGCAAGCAGTTCGGCACCGTCATCGTGCTCTACCTTGTCTCCACGTTCCTCGCGGCCGTCATCGCCGTCATCGCAAGCTACCTGTTCCCCGTGACCATTACGCTGACTGAGGCCGCCTCCGACAGCGCGCCCGAGAGCTTCGCCGCTATCTTCACCGGCCTGCTCAACAACATCGTCTCCAACCCCATCGGCTCAATCGTCTCGGCCAACTATCTCGGCGTTCTGTTCTGGGCTATCGTACTCGGCTTCGCGTTCAAGGGCGCGTCCGACACGACCAAGAAGTTCCTCGCCGACGCCTCCGAGGCCGTCACCAAGGCGGTGCGCTTCGTCATCAATCTCGCCCCGTTCGGCATTCTGGGTCTCGTGTTCTCCGCCGTGTCCACCAGCGGCCTTGCCATCTTTACCGAGTACGGCAAGCTCCTGCTCATCCTCGTCGGCTGCATGCTCTTTGCCGCCCTCGTCGTCAACCCCATCATGACGTTCATCGTCATCCGTAAAAACCCCTATCCGCTGGTGTTCAAGTGCCTGAAGGAGAGCGGCGTCACTGCATTCTTCACCCGCTCCTCCGCCGCGAACATCCCCGTGAACATGTCCCTGTGCGAGAGCCTCGGCCTGGACAAGGAGTTCTACTCCGTGTCCATCCCCCTCGGCGCGACCATCAACATGGCGGGCGCGGCCGTCACCATCACCGTCATGACGCTCGCCGCAGTGCACACGCTCGGCATCACCGTGCAGCTGCCCGTTGCGATCATCCTGTCCGTCATGGCAGCGCTCGGCGCGTGCGGCGCGTCCGGCGTTGCGGGCGGCTCGCTGCTGCTCATCCCCATGGCCTGCTCCCTGTTCGGCATCTCCAATGACATCGCCATGCAGGTCGTCGGCGTCGGCTTCATCATCGGCGTCATTCAGGACTCCGTCGAGACCGCCATCAACTCCTCGTCCGATGCGCTGTTCACCGCCGTCGCAGAGTTCAAGCAGTGGCGCAAGGCCGGCAAGGAGATCCAGTTCTGAGCCGATCACTGAAATCGTTGCAGCGCCTCACGGCCTTTCCCGTGAGACGCTGCTTTTTTCTGCCGCGTTCGTCAAATCCACAAGAAACCCTGCCGGATTTTTGAAGGAATCCGGCAATTTTCTTGACTTTCCTGCTGCAATACTTTAAAATGAAGCCGCTGTGCACGGGCAAAGCACGGCAAAAACAAGAATCAGACCCGACATCTGCGCGGTGCGCGCCGCACAGATGTTTTTCACGTCTGGATGGGAGCGCGTATGAAAACGAAAAACACGAAAAGCTTTGCCAGCCGCTGGGGCTTTATCCTCGCGTCCGTCGGCTCGGCCGTCGGCATGGCCAACGTCTGGGGCTTTCCGAACAAGATGGGCAGCAACGGCGGCGGGGCCTTCCTGCTGATCTACCTGCTGTTTGTGGTCATCTTCAGCACCGTCGGCCTGCCGACGGAGTTCGCCATGGGCCGCCGCGCCGGCACCGGCACGCTCGGCGCCTATGAAAACGCATGGGCCACGCGCGGCAAGACCGCCGGAAAGGTCGGCGGCCTGCTCGGCTGGCTGCCGCTGGCCGGGTCGCTGTGTATCGCCATCGGCTACGCCGTCATCGTGACGTACATTCTCAAGGCGCTGGCCGACTCCCTGCTCGGCACGCTCATGACGGGCGACGCCGCCGTGTGGTTCGCGTCGTTTTCCACGCAGCCGTACTCCGTCATCCCCTACCACGTCATCGTCGTGGCCGGCACACTGCTGACGCTCTTTCTCGGCGCACACAGCATCGAAAAGACCAACAAGGTCATGATGCCGCTGTTTTTCCTCATCTTTGTCGTGCTGGCCGTGCGCGTGGCGCTGCTGCCCGGCTCGGCCGAGGGCTACAAGTTCATGTTCACCCCGCGCTGGGAGGCCCTCAAAGACCCGATGATCTGGATCTGGGCCATGGGGCAGGCGTTTTTCTCCCTGTCCGTCACCGGCAGCGGCATGATCGTCTACGGCGCGTATCTGTCCAAGGACGAGGACGTCGTGGGCGTGGCGCAGCACACGGCCATTTTTGACACCATCGCCGCCGTCGTCGCCGCGCTCGTCATCATCCCCGCCTGCTTTTCCTACGGGCTGGACGTCGGCGCGGGCCCGAGCCTGCTGTTCGTGACGCTGCCGACCATCCTGCAGGACATCCCGCTCGGCCGGCTCTTCGCCGTCATTTTGTACGTCGCCATGATCTTTGCCGGCGTCAGCTCGCTGCAGAACATGTTCGAGGCCGTCGCCGAATCGCTCCTGCACAAGTTCCCGAAGCTCAGCCGCGCGGCCGTGCTCGGCATCCTGTGCGTGCTGTGCCTCGGGTTTGGCCTGCTCATGGAGCCCATCTCCAAGTGGGGCCCGTGGATGGACCTCGTGTCGATCTACATCATCCCCATCGGCGCGACGCTCGGCGCCGTGTCGTGGTTCTACATCATGAAGAAGGACGACCTGCTCGCCGCCGTCAACACCGGCAGCCGCCGCCACCACGGCGCGTTCTGGTACGGCGTCGGCCGCTATGTCTACGTGCCGCTGGCCGTGATCCTGTGCTGCGTGGCGCTGTTCATGAACGTGGCGTTCTGAGTGGAACAAGAAATGAGTTCCCAATATGAATTACAATCCATTCGTTCGCGGCATTACAAGCATGGTTGAAAATGCGTCTTACGACGAGGTCAGTCACACCGCAAGCCCAGGGGAAGTGCGCATGACCCGTGTCAGTCGCATCGTCTGTGCAATATGCACGCCATTTATCACCGCGCTCACGGTCGTGTTTTTCTTGAAAGAGCCCGTTTCGTGGCTGCATCTGGCATGTGCCGCACTTGCTCTCGTGTGTCTTCTGGGAACATTGGACTGCTTCGTTTTTCGTATCCGCTATAACAGCACGCAGTTCACAGTGCGCAATTTCCTCGGTATCACACGCACATACACCTGCGCGGAGGTGACGGAAATCCATACTGCCATATTCTCCGTCTGTATTCATGTCGGCAAAAAGGTCGTGCGCATCCCGCGGGATGCGGCCGGCCTTTCCCGATTCTGTGCCCGGCTCCGGCGGCAATACCAGCGCACACACAAAACGCGGCTTCCCTGTAAAGAGACGTTGTTCCGCTGAACCGAATAGAAATTCAGGCCCCGGATGAGAACGTAATACGTTCTCATCCGGGGCCTTTTGCTGTCCGCCCAGTGAATCCGGAAGGAATTCACCGGGTCGGCCGAAAGCGCGCGCCGCAGGATTGGTATACCTGCCCGCGGCTCACCGCACCTCGCGCACCATGTCGCGCGTGATGTCGCCGAGACTGCGCGCGCCGCACATATACATCGCATCCGTCAGCTCCGCGCGCAGCTTCTCCACGTAGGTGACGATGCCCTCCATGCCGCCACCGTAGTGGCTGATGAGAAACGGCCGGCAGATCATCACCGCGTCCGCGCCGAGCGCGAGCGCGCGGAAAATGTCCGTGCCCGAGCGGATGCCGCCGTCGACGAGGATCTTCACGCGATCCCCCACCGCGTCCGCGATCTCGGGCAGGACATCCGCAGTCGCGGCACTGCCGGGCAGCACGCGCCCACCGTGGTTCGAGACGACGATGGCCGCCGCGCCGGCCTCCACAGCCTTCTCCGCGCCGCGCACCGTCATGATACCCTTGAGGATCATGGGCATCTGCGCATAGCCGCACAGTTCGCGCAGCTCCGCGACCGTCTTGCTGCCGGCGTCGGGGCTGGCCGCCTTCAGGTGCGGCAGGCCGGCCGAGTCGATAACCACGCTCACGGCAAAGGGCCGCGCCGCGTTGGCAAGGTCGAGGTTTGCCCGGATGGTGTCCATCGACAGCGGATTGATGACCGGCAGGCCGATGCCGCCGTACTGCTGCGAGAGCGCGCACCCGTGCGGGAACACGCGCGCGTCCAGCCCGTCGCCAAAGCTCGCGGCGATGCCGGTCTGCGCCGCCGCGGCGATGCAGCAGGCGTTGTAGTCGCGGATGTCGTCCTCAGGGCCGAACTGCGCGCGCAGCGAGCCGATGGGCGCCGCGATCACGGGCAGGGAAAATGTCCGGCCGAGCAGCTCCAGCGACGTGTCCACCGGCGTGTTCGGAGCGATGGTGTCCATGTTCAGGCACCAGCGCCGCCACGCGCGCCAGTTGTCGTTCGCGCCGTTGCCGGGCGCTTTTGAGCCGGGGCCGGGCATCGTGTTGCCGCAGCCGAGGCCGTTGCACTCCGGGCAGACCTTGCAGCGCGGGGCCATGCGCGCCCGCGCCCGCTGTAAAACTTCGTTGTAGTCCATGTGGGTTCCTCCGTTCCCGTTTTTGCTTCTCTCCCGCCCATCTTAACAGGAAACGCGCCTGCGCGCCAGAAAAAGTTTCCCTCGGGGCTTGACAAGGCGGAAAAATCCTGTATGATAGAAATCAAGAATCATTCTTATTTTCTATCAGGAGGTCATCCCATGAACGCAACGGTTGCCCAGCTCATCAACGAGCAGATCAATAAGGAGTTTTACTCGGCCTATCTCTATCTGGACTTTGCCAACTACTATGCGGCCGCCGGTCTCGACGGCTTTGAAAACTGGTATCGGGTGCAGGCGCAGGAGGAGCGCGACCACGCGCTGCTGTTTTTCCAGTACCTGCTCAACAACGGCGTTGCCGTCAGCTTCGGCGCCGTCGACGCGCCGGACTGGACGCGCGGCGACCACATGACCCCGCTGAAAAAGGCGCTCGAGCACGAGCAGTACGTCACCTCGCTCATCAACGGCATCTACGCCGCCGCGTATGACGACCGCGACTTCCGCACCATGCAGCTGCTCGACTGGTTTGTCAAAGAGCAGGGCGAGGAGGAGAAGAACGCCGCCGATCTCATCACGAAAATGGAGCTTTTCGGCACGGACGCCAAGGGCCTGTACATGCTCAACAGCGAGCTCAAGGCTCGCGTCTACGCGGCCCCGTCGCTCGTGCTGTAAGCGCATTGCGCAGCAAAAAGCCGCCTCGGTCCAAATTGGACCGAGGCGGCTTTCGTTTCTCTTTCAGAGCGCGGCGAAGATGCGCGCGCCCCGCTGTTTCACCCAGCGGAGCAGCAGCGCGCTGCCCGCCGCCGTCACGACGGCGAAGATGGCCAGATACACCGCTGCACTCAGCGCATTGCCGCACAGGAAGTACAGCCCGCCAAGCGCGAGGGCATAAAACCAGTTGGCAAAGAGCGAGAGCATCACGCAGCCGCTCTGCTTGATGGGCGTGGTCTCGTTGGTCCACGTCAGGTTCGGCATCTTGAGCCCGAGCGCGAGCGCGGCCAGCGCGCTCAGCAGCGTATACAGCAGCGCCACGACCACCAGCAGCACCTTTTCCAGTGCGCTGCCCGGCAGCGTGATGACCATGCACAGGGCGCAAAACAGCACCGGCACGCCGGTCAGCACGAGCTGCACGTCCAGCTTCGCGCGCAGCGCCTGCCACGGTGCGACCGGCAGCGACTGCACGAGCCACAGATTCCTGCCCTCGAGCGACACGGCGGGCGCGGCCATGTCGTTCATCGACGCGAGCAGGCACACCGCCGCACACATCAGCACCGGCACAACGCCCACGTTGCCGCTGAACACGTCGGCCAGCATCCCGCCGAGCGCGCCGCCCTTGATGAGCAGCACGACGCCCGCCACCGGCAGCATCAGAATGCCGAGCCCGCAGTTGAGCATATAGTTCGGGCTGGCGGTGAAGCGGCGCAGCTCCTTGCCGAACAGCGCCCGCTGCACGCTCTGCGCGCGCACGGCCCTGTGCTCGAAGCGCACCTTCTTCACGCTGCCGGTCGCCGTGGCGATCTTCAGGAAGCTGCGCGCGATGCCCCACAGCGTCAGCGCGAGGAGCGCCGCCTGCGTGACCGTCACGATCCCCATCGCCAGCCAGTCGCCCGCGCCGACGCAGCCGAACAGGTACAGCAGATACGCCGAGCCCCGGATCTTCATGCCGTACACGGCGGCGTTTTCCACCAGCAGTGTGATGAGCGCCTGCGCCTTGTAGTACACGAAGTAATACGCCGCCAGAAACAGCAGCGACAAAAGGACGGTGATGAAGCTCTTGTTTTTCAGCTTCAGGCTGATGCGCGCGACCACCCAGCCGAGCAGGCACGAGAGCACCATCACGATCACGGACACGATCAGCACCATCAGCACACCGCCGACGATCGTCCCCGCCGTGACCGGCGCCGTGAGCCAGTACACGATCACGCCCGGCACGATGACGACCGCGGCGTACATCAGCCCCAGCAGGTACACGCCCAGCAGGCGCGAGGCCATCACGCAGCGCACCGGGATCGGCAGCGACAGCAGCAGGTCGTTGTCCTTGGACAGGTACAGACTCGAATACGTGCTGAACACGCTGCCGAACGTGCCGAGAAACACCGCGATCAGCCCCATGAGCAGGTAATACAGCCAGCCCATGCCGCCCTCGACCAAGGGGCCGCACAGGCCCACGGCCATCAGCGCAAACATCCCGCCGAGGAGGCCCACCATCAGCAGCGCGTAGAGCGCGATGTAGGCGATCGTCGCGCCCCTGGAGCGCATTTTGTTCTTTTTCGGGTCGTAGAAATAGTTGCGGAAGATCTCCGCCATCTGTTTTTTCAGAAGCGTTTTCAGCATGATGCATCCTCCAGCTCCAGGAACACATCCTCGAGACTGTCGTCGCCCTTGACCTCCTCCATCGTGCCGGAGCGGATGAGCCGCCCGCCCTTGATGATGGCCACCTTGTCGCAGAGCTTTTCGGCGACCTCGAGCACGTGCGTCGAGAAGAAGATCGCGCCGCCGACGTCGCACAGCTCGCGCATCATGCCCTTGAGCAGGTGCGCCGCCTTCGGGTCGAGGCCGACGAACGGTTCGTCCATGATGATGAGCTTCGGGTCGTGGATCCACGCCGCGATGATGGCGAGCTTCTGCTTCATGCCGTGCGAGTACGCGCTGATCGGCTGACCGAGATCACCCGTGAGCTCGAATGCGTCGGCATACGGCTCGATGCGCGCCCAGCGCTCCGCGGCCGGAATGCCGAAAACGTCGGCAATGAAGTTCAGGTACTGGATGCCGCTCATGAAATCGTACAGATCCGGATTGTCCGGGATGTAGGCGAGCAGCTGCTTGCAGGCCAGCGGCTCGGTTTGGATGGAGTGCCCGCCGATCGTGATCTCGCCCGCGTCAAACTGTAGGATGCCGACGGCCGCCTTGAGCGTCGTCGTCTTGCCGGCGCCGTTGTGGCCGATGAAGCCGTAGATCTCGCCCGGCGCGATGTGCAGGCTCAGGTCGTCGACGGCCCTTTTCTCGCCGTAGGTCTTGGTAAAATGCTGAATGTTGAGCATGATGTCTCCTCCTGATGATCGCGCCGGTGCGCACCGGAGCTGCTTTCCCATTTTCGGGTGCATTATACCCCCCGGCGGCGTGCGGCGGCAACCGATTTCTCACTTTTTAAGAAACGTGTAAGATTTGCTTTGCGCCCCGTGCGCTGCCCGCGCGCGAATGTTTTTCTCCCACGGACGATCTCGCAAAAAAGTTTTTTTGGCGCGGACATTTTGCATTGCGGCGCTTGTATTTCCGGCCTTCCCGCGGTATAGTAGGGACAGAAAGACCCAAACAGATATTTTTACGGGGGTGTTTGCTGTGGAGATCCCACTGCAGGAATTTGAACGCGCGGCACAGCGGCTCAAGGGCGTGCTGCACCACACGGAGCTGGACCTGTCGGCCACGTTCTCAGCCATGACGGGCGGCAACATTTATCTTAAGTACGAAAACAGCCAGAAGACCGGCTCGTTCAAGATCCGCGGCGCGAGCAACAAGATCGCGGCGCTCGTCGAGCGCGGCGAGACCGGTGCCGTCGTGGCCTCGTCGGCCGGCAACCATGCGCAGGGCGTGGCCTACGCCGCGCACCGCTTCGGCATCCCGGCCACGATCGTCATGCCCAAGACCGCGCCCATCGCCAAGGCGAAGGCCACGGAGGGCTACGGTGCCACCGTTGTGCTCGCGGGCGACTGCTATGACGACGCCTACGCCAAAGCCTGCGAGATCTGCGAGCAGGAGCACGCCACGTTCCTGCACCCCTACAATGACCCCGAGGTCATTGCCGGTCAGGGCACGCTCGGCCTCGAGATCCTCGGCGATCTGCCCACGGCGGACATCGTCATCGTGCCGGCCGGCGGCGGCGGACTGCTCGCCGGTGTGGCCGCGTGCATCAAGCAGATCAACCCCCGCGTGCAGGTCATCGGCGTGCAGGCCGAGGGCGCGAACGCGATCGCGCAGTCGTTCCATTCGCACAGCTACGTCCAGACCGACTCCGTCGCCACCATCGCCGACGGCATCGCCGTCAAGGCGCCGGGCGACATCACCGTCCCGCTCATCCAGAAATATGCCGACGACGTCGTCACCGTCAACGATCTCGAGATCTCCGAGGCGGTGCTCCTGCTCATGGAGCGCTGCAAGCAGATCGTCGAGCCCTCCGGCGCCGCGCCCGTGGCCGCCGTGCTCAAGGGCAAGGTCGATGTGAAGGGCAAAAACGTCGTGTGCCTGCTCTCCGGCGGCAACATCGACGTGAGCTTCATCCAGTGCATCATCGAGCAGGGCCTCGTGTCCCGCCACCGCCGGCTGCGCTTCACGGTCACGCTGCTCGACCGGCCGGGCAGTCTCGGCAAGCTGCTCAACGACATCGCTGCCCTCGGCGCGAACATCCTCTCCGTGGAGCATGACCGGCTCACCGCCGGGCTCAATCCCAACGAGATCGACGTGCACGTCTCGTGCGAAGTCGGCGGCAAGGAGCACGGCGACCGCGTGCTCGACCAGCTCATTCAAAACGGTTATCACGTAAAAATCGACTGATAGGAGGTCATCATCATGAAAACAGTTGCTACCAATCACGCCCCCGCTGCGCTCGGCCCCTACGCTCAGGCGCAGATCTCCGGCGGCTTTGTGTTCACGTCCGGCCAGATCGGCATCGACCCCGCTACCGGCGTCATCGCCGACGGCATCGACGCGCAGGCCCACCAGGTCTTCCGCAATCTGAGCGCCGTGCTGCAGGCGGCCGGCAGCGACATGTCCAAGGCCGTCAAGACGACGGTGTTCATCAAGAACATGGACGATTTCGCCACCGTCAACGCCATTTATGCCGAGTATTTCTCCGAGCCGTTCCCGGCCAGAAGCTGCGTTGAGGTCGCGCGCCTGCCCAAGGACGTGCTCGTCGAGTGCGAGGTCATCGCCGAGGCGTAAGCGCCCGCATAGTCCATTCACCGGTTCTGGGTAGATTTTCCGCTACCTGTTGTCCGGTTTGTGCACATTGACCACAAAATGTGGGAAATTGCACATTTCTCTGTATTCCTCTTTGACAATCCCACGGCTTTGTGCTAGAATGAGAGCACTGTTGATAAGAGCAATCTTGTTTTCCGGCCGCAGTCGAGCGGCCGGGAGCACCAGTATTTTAAGGGAGGAATAGGTATGTGCATTCAGGCAATTAAGAGCGTTGGCGTCAAGGAGTACGCTTCCGAGCTCTGGACCTCGATCAAGGAGATCGACGGTGGCAAGATCCTGTCGAGCGTCAGCGGGCTGCTTGAGGTGAACACCAAGGCCATCAAGAAAAAGCTCGAGTCGCTCTGTGACGAGAACACCGCTTTCGCCATCCGCGATAAGCTTGACCTGGTCAAGGACTTCTGCCAGTGGCCGGTGAACTACATTCAGGGCCTGATCGGCTAATATCAGCCTTTCTGCTTTGCATGCAAGCAGGAGACCGCCCCGATCCGTTTCGGATCGCGGGCGGTCTCCTGCTTTTTGTTTTTGCCGCGCTCATTCCGGCGCGCGCTCGTCGCCGAAGAAGAACACCGCCACCGTGCCGGGGCCGGCGGGCCGTTTTTTGCTCTTTTCGGCGCTTACCAGCGCACCGTGCGCGGTGCGGCGGCGAAGGAGCTGAACGTCGCGGTCGCGTCCGTCAGCGCGAGCACCTGCGTGTTGCCGTCGTCGGCGGCGTACATGCTCTGCAGCTCGGGATAATGGTCGAGCATATCCTGCCGCGCCGCCACGCGGTCGTCCTCCACGGCCGTCGCGCTCACGCGCAGCCAGGTCTCGCCGTCAAACGCGCACAGCTCCACCTTGGGATTGGCCGCCATCTCCTTCGAGACGGCCTTGACCTTACCGGTCTGGATATAGAGCTTGCCCTCGAACAGATTCACCGTGCCGAACGGGCGCACGCGCGGCTGGTCGCCATCGACGGTGGCGAGATAATACGTGCCGCACTTTTTCAGAAATTCATAGACTTCCTGCATGATCGTTTCTCCTTTCTCCGGCTGTACCGGAATGCGTACCAGATATTTTTCGAGCAGACGCACGGGGTGATACGATTCCTTCGAGCGCCGCATCCCCTCGTCGCCCACGTCTTCCTCGCGGTTGATGTAGCGCACGTCGGGCGTGACGAAGCACTTGGCATATTCGTTGACCAGCACCTGATAGATGCCCTCGTAGGCAATGTCCGCCTTTTCAATGTGGATGATGAGCGTGTCGCCCACGATCTCCCCGGCGGAAAAACCGGCCACGCGCCCATTCACGCGCAGCAGCCCCGCGAGCGGGGCGTAGGCGGCAAAATCGCGCAGGAACTCCCGCACGCAGCCCTCTTCCGCCTGCGCACTGTCGCTGTCCTTATGGTAGCGGCGGGTGAAGTCGTCAAAAAACGCGCACACCTCCGGCAGGTTCTCCTCCGTGACGCGCTCGAACGACCAGTCCGGGTACAGGCGCTGAAAGTGGTGGATGTGGTTGCGCTGGCCGTTGAAGCGCCGGCCGCGGAACGTCACCATATCCTGCGCGTCGTAGAGATAGTCGAACCAGTCGCGCACCGGCGTGACCTCCACGTCGCCGAAGCGCGCGCGCAGATTTTCCACATCGGCCGCCGTGGCGGGGAAAAACTGCACCGGCTGCCCCACCGCGCGGCAATATTTCACGAGAAAATCGTAAGCGTTTCCCACATTCTCGCCGATCGGTGTGGAAAACACCGTGCCGAGACCTGGAAACTGCTCGCGCAGCAGCAGCGTGCCGTCCACCTCGAGCGCCGCATCCTGAAAGTACGGCTGCCAGAGCACGGCCGCGCCGGCCGAGGCGTTGCACAGGCGCGTATCCTGTCGGGCAAAATAATGTGTGAGCAGCGGGATGTCCCGCACGCTCAGCGGATGAAAGGGATCTGTCATGCTTCGGGTTCACCCTCCTGTGCGGCGGCCTCCGCGGCCTGCTCGGCGAGCTTTGCCTTGAGCTCCTCGAAGCAGTGCTTGATGATGGCGTATTCCTGCTCGTTTTCGAGCGCGAGCAGGGCAAGCTGGCCATCGTCGCGCGTGTCGTAACGGTTGGCGAACAGCCGCTGCTGCGCGCCTTCGCCGGTCGTGAACACAACGTACGAGCGGCCGTTGTCCTCACAGTCATAGGTGAACAGCACGTCGCACTGCACCTGTTTTCCGTCCGGGCCGAGGACCGCGAACGTTCCGTTTTCAAACATGGTCTTGTACTCCTTTTCGGGATTTGCCCCCATCATAGCATATCGCGCGCCATTTTGCCACTGCGTTTTCCGGCGCCCATCTGGTCGCCGATCCGCAGACCAGATGGGCAGCAAAAAGGTGATGATGCACCACACTGTCTGCTTTTTCCGAAGATTTTCACGAAAATTTCGAAAAAAATCACAATTTTTATGCAACGAAATGTTGATTATTGTTCGTTTTGGTGGTATCATGTATGTCAAGATAACAAAAAAACAGGTAGGAGGAATCGGCGAATGGAAGAAAAAGTTGTAGACCGCAGAGTGCGAAAGACGAAACGGCAGCTTCGGCTTGCGCTGATGAAGCTCATGTCGGAAAAGAGCGTCAAGGACATTTCCGTGCGCGAACTGGCAGCGATTGCAGACATCAACCGCGGCACCTTCTATATTCACTATAAGGATGTGTACGACCTGCTGTCCAGCCTCGAGGACGAGCTGGCGGACGGGCTGACGGTCGTCTGCCGCCGGCACAATGCGAAAGACTCCGAGGGCAAGACCTACCCGTACCTGATGGAGCTGTACCAGTTCATCCAGCAAAATTCGGATCTGTGTCACGTGCTGCTCGGCAAAAACGGCGACATCGCCTTTACCGACCGCATCTGCCACATCCTGCGCGACGAATTCCTGTATGACTTCCTCGCGTATTACTATCCGAACGACCCCGAGATGCTCGACTACTTCTGCTCGTTCATCGTGTCGGGCAATATGTCCCTCGCGCTCACGTGGATCGACAACGGCATGAAACAGACGCCCGAAGAGATGGCCGTGCTTGCCGGCGAGATCATCATGCACGGCGTAAAAGTGCTCGAAACGAAAGCATAAAGCCTGCAGGGCATAAAAAATTCCGGAAACATCATGTTTCCGGAATTTTTTATCGTTTCGGGCATATCACCTCAGGCGGCGTGTGCCGCCCCGCAGCCCGCAGAAAAAGCGATCAGAGCCTGGCGCGCATGGCGGCAAAGGCCGCGTCCACGGCGCGGTAAATGTCCTGCGCCGGCTCGCCGACGAAAAACGCGCCGTTTTCATACAGCACGCGCCCAGCGACCATCGTCAGGCGCACATTCTCCTTCGAGCCGCTGTAGACGAGGTTGCGCGCCGCGTTGTGCACCGGCTGCATGTTCGGCCGCTGCAGGTCGATGACGATCAGGTCCGCCTGCTTGCCGGGGGCGAGCACGTCGCAGTCGGTCAGGCCCATGGCCTGCGCGCCGCCGACCGTCGCCATATACAGCACGTCGTCCGCCGGGAGGGCGGCCGCGTCGCCGCAGCGCAGTTTTTGCAGCACGGCGGCCAGATACATCTCGCGGAAGAAATCGAGCGCGTTGTTGCTCGACGGGCCGTCGGTGCCGATGGCCATATGGATGCCCAGAGCCCGCATCTGCTTGAGCGGGGCGATGCCGCTGGCGAGCTTGGCGTTCGAGCCGGGGTTCGTGACGGCCCAGAGCCCGCGATTACGGAAGATCTCCAGATCGTGCTCCGTCATGTGCACGCAGTGGAAGCCGCCGCCGCCGTAATCAAAGTGGCCAAGGGAATCAAACAGCTCCGTCGGCGTCTTGCCCCAGCGGCCGCGGCACTCGGCCACCTCGCGCGCGGTCTCGGCATTGTGCGCGAACACCGGCGCGTGCAGCGCGCGGGCCAGCTCGCCGGCCTCGGTCATCTCGGTGAGGTTCGAGGTATACTCCGAGTGCAGGCCGAGCTGATAGGAGATCAGCGGGTGCAGGGCGTTGAATTTGCGGTACTCGCTCTCGAGCTGCTGCGCGCTGCCGCCGCCCCCGCACAGCACCGTGCGGAAGCCGCAGTCGATGCTCGCCTGGGCGATGGCCTCGCGGAAATAGTACATGTCAAAGCCGGCCGTGATGCCGCTCGTGAGATACTCGAGGATCGACAGCTTGGTAAACGCATACACCGCCTCGGGCGTGAGCTTGGCCTCGAGCGGGAAGATCTGCTCGAACAGCCACGGCTGCAGCGGCACATCGTCGGCATATGAGCGCACAAAGCTCATGCCGGCGTGCGCGTGCGCGTTCTTAAAGCCCGGCATGACAAGGTCGCCGCCGAGGTCGATCTGCCGCTCGAACGCGGGCAGCGTCTCCGGCGTGGGGCCGATGTAGGCGATCTTGTCCCCGTCGGTCCAGACCTCGTCCGTCGTGACGGACACGCCGTCCGCCATTGTGAGCGTGCGGCCATTGAAAAAGCGGATCATAGGCTCAGCCTCCGTTTCCTGAAATGCTCCTGCATTATACGCCGGATCTGCCCGCTTGGCAATGAATTCCGAAAAATTTCACAAACCGGTTGAAGCCCGGCCGGTTTTTCGCTATAATAGGAAGAAATCATCTCCCATCAGGAGGCAGGATCATGACCAAAGAAAACATCTATTACATGGACGACAACGCATTCGACCGCTTCTATAAGCGCGCCCGCTATCAGGCCAACAGCTTCGTGGCCGGAAAACTCGGCAGCAAGGCGGCCGATTATCTCACGACGCTGCCGGACTTTGCCTACCTGATCTGCAAGCTCATGCTCGACCCCGACGTGCCCTCGAGCCGCAAGCTCGACCTCGGCTTCGCGCTGCTGTATGTGCTCTCGCCGCTGGATCTCGTGCCGGACTCCTTCCCGCTGCTCGGCAAGATCGACGATGCCTACGCTATCCTCGTGTCGGTGGCCAAACTCCTGCGCAGCACCGACCGCAATATCATCCTGCGCCACTGGCTCGGCGATCCCGAGACGATCGACACCGTGCGCGCCTGGCTCAACTACTTTGATGAAAAGCTCGGCTCCGGCCTCATGAAAAAGATCGCCGGCATGATCAAGCGCGCCTGAACGAAAAGAAGAAAGATCCCGTCATCCGGGTCGGATGACGGGATCTTTTTATGCTGCTTTTACTTCTCGAACCAGTCGAACACGTCCAGCCGCTTCCAGAAGCTCTCCTTCGGCGTGAACACGGCCGCGTAGTCGATGCTGCTGAACTTCGGCTCCCAGCTGATGTCCGCCTCGTCGACCCAGCCCGTCAGCAGGCTGCTGAGCTGCTCCTGCGCCACGAGCATCCGCAGCGTCTGCTGGCTGCCGTCGCTGCTCATGACCAGGTCGTCACCCTGCGTCGGCATGCGCAGGATGACATGATAGCCGTGCTTGCTCTCCACCACGCCGGACACTTCGTAGGTATCGAGCGCCTTGCAGGCGTCCTCGAACTCCGTGACCATCGTGCCGGAGGTGAAGCAGTAGCCGTGCGGGTAGCTGCTCTCGCCGGTGTCCTCGTTGTACTGCTCCATGAGCTGGTCAAACAGCTCCACGCGCTTTTCGGGATCGGTCACAGCCTTGACCTGCGCCGCGACCTGCTCGGCCTGCTGCTTCTTGGCGGCCTTTTCGTCGTCCGAGAGGGCAGTGCCGCTGTCGTCCGTCGTCTTGAAGAGGATGTGCTTTGCCGTCATGTAGTCGTTGGCATCAACGTATTCCTGCACGTCCTCGTCGGAGATGTTCGCGCCGTTCTCGCCGAAGAACTTGCTGGCCAGGCCGTTATAGAGATACTGCGTCTTGGTGAAATACTTGAACAGGTCCAGATCCATGTAGTACGACTGGAGCTTTTCGTTCAGCTCGGCCTCGGTGCCGTCGTCGCCCACGACGTTTTGAATGGTCTGGTTGATCGTGTCCTGCACGTACTGCTCGCCCGCCGCGTCAAACGCCACGTCGTTTTCCGCTGCCTTGACCTCGATGAGGTGGTTCCAGGCGATGTTGTTGACGACGCTCTTGGTCATGATGTCGCTGTACGTCTCGCCCGTGCTCTCGTCGTAGACATCGCTCCAGTCCGTGATCTGCATGCCGTAGCGCTCCATGTTCGCCATGATGGCGCACAGGAAATAGGCATACTCGTTCCAGTACACGGGGCTGCCGTTGATGGTCATGACCTTTTTGTTGCTCTTGTAAGCATCGAGCGCGGCGGCATACTTGTCGGTCGATGCATCGCTGCTCTCTTCCGAGTAGCTGCGCACGCGGGTCGAGGTGCAGCCGGTCAGGCAGCAGACGGCCATCACGAGCGCCAGCAGCAGGGCGGTGATTCTGGTTTTCATCAGCAAACGCTTCCTTTCGTTTCGTTGCACATGGGTGTCATGCGCGGTCTCCCTGGGCGTCTGCCCATGCGGAAACAAACGCTCTTGCCTGTTCGATGACGTGGGTGCGGGTCTTGAGGCGCAGAATGACGCCCGGCTTTGCCCCCGCATCCACCTTCAAGCGGCCCTTGAACTCCGGCCGGGCGTACAGTGCCGATACCTTCTGCATATCGAACTGCGCCAGCAGAAACTTCAAACAGCCGTTTTTCTGCGAAATGTCCGTCACGCCGACCTTGCCCGCGTCGGCACGCAGCAGCGCCACCTGCACGAGCGTGTACACGCTCGGCGGCGGGTCGCCGAAGCGGTCGATGACCTCGTCCATGAGGTCGTCGGCCTCCGCCTCCGTGCGCACGAGCGCGATGCGGCGGTAGAGATCCATGCGCTGCTCCTGGCTGGGCACATAGCTCTCCGGGATGTTGGCCGACACGGCGAGGTCGGCCGCGCACTCGGCGCGCTGCTCGGGCTTTTCGCCGCGCTCTTCGAGCACGGCCTCCTCGAGCAGCTTGAGGTACATATCATAACCGACGTCGATCATATGGCCCGACTGCTCGGCCCCGAGCAGACTGCCCGCGCCGCGGATCTCCAGATCGCGCATGGCGATGCGGAAGCCGGAGTTGAACTCCGCAAACTCGCGGATGGCGCTCAGGCGCTTTTCGGCGATCTCGCTCAGCTCGCGCCCGCGCCGGAATGTCAGGTACGCGCTCGCGCGCCGGTTCGAGCGGCCCACGCGCCCGCGCAGCTGGTGCAGCTGGGCAAGGCCCATGCGGTCGGCGTCCTCGATGATGAGGGTGTTCACGTTCGGAATGTCGATGCCGGTCTCGATGATGGTCGTGCAAACCAGGATCTGCGTCTCGCCCGTGACCATGCGCTCCATGACCGTCGAGAGCTGCTCCTCGTTCATCTGGCCGTGCGCCACGTCGACGACCGCGCCGTCGAGCATCTTCGAGATGCGCAGGGCGGTGCGCTCGATGTTTTCAATGCGGTTGTGCAGGTAGTACACCTGCCCGCCGCGCTGCAGCTCGCGGCGCATGGCGTCGCACAGCACATTCCAGTCGTGCTCCATGACGAAGGTCTGCACGGGGATGCGGTCCTGCGGCGGCTCTTCGATGGTGGACATGTCGCGGATGCCGGACAGGGCCATATTCAGCGTGCGCGGGATGGGTGTGGCCGAGAGCGTGAGCACGTCGACCGCGCGGCTCATCTCCTTGATGTGCTCCTTGTGCGCCACGCCGAAGCGCTGCTCCTCGTCGACGATGAGCAGGCCGAGGTTCTTGAATTCGATGTTTTTCTGCAGCAGCTTATGCGTGCCGATCACGAGATCGCACTTGCCGCTGCGCATGTCCGCGAGCGTCTGGCGGATCTGCCCCTGCGAGCAAAAGCGCGAGAGCATCCGGATCTCGACCGGGAAGCCGTAAAACCGCTGCACGGCCGTCTGATAGTGCTGCTGGGCGAGCACGGTCGTCGGCACGAGAATGGCCGCCTGCCGCCCGTCGAGCACGCACTTCATCACCGCGCGCAGGGCAACCTCGGTCTTGCCGTAGCCCACGTCGCCGCACAGGAGACGATCCATGGGCACGGGCTTTTCCATGTCGGCCTTGATCTCGTCGATGCACCGGAGCTGGTCGTCCGTCTCCGGATAGCCGAAGTGCTCCTCAAATTCCGTCTGCCACGGGCTGTCGGGTGCGAAGGCGTGACCCTTCGTGCGGCTGCGCGCGGCGTAGAGCGCCGTGAGCTCTTTGGCCATGCTTTTTGCGGCCGCTTTGGCGCGCGTTTTCGTGCGCGCCCACTCCGTTCCGCCCATTTTGGACAGCTTCACGGGCCGGTCCTCGCCCGCGCCGATGTATTTGCTCACGAGGTCGAGCTGCGTCGCCGGGACATAGAGCGTGTCCGCCCCGGCATAGCTGATCTTGATATAGTCTTTCACCGCACCGTCGACCGGCATCTGCACGATGCCCGCAAAGCGGCCGATGCCGTGATATTCGTGCACGACGAGGTCGCCAACGGAAAGGTCCGTGTAGGAGTTGATCTTCTCGCGGTTCGTTTGCTTTTTGTGTCTGGCGCGCCGCAGGCCGGACGCCGCGATCTGCGTGTCCGTGAGGATGGCGAGCCTTGCATACGGAAACTCGATGCCCGCCGAGAGACTGCCCGGCGTGACGAGGCACTGCCCCAGTTCCGGCAGCGCATCCGGGTGCTCGTCCGCCGCGGCATGGATGCCGTGACCGTCGAGAAACTCGCACAAAATGCGCGCCCGGCGCATATCGCCCGCCAGCACGACCACGCGGTATCCGAGATTCCGATAGTGCGCAATGTCGTCCGCCGCGGTCTGGCTGCTGCCGCCGTAAGAGGGCAGCTGCTTTGCCGTCAGGCTCACGAGCGTGCGCGCCTCGATGGGGCTGCGGCCGAGCTGCAGCCCGTCGGCCAGCACGATGGGCCAGGCCTGGACTCTGCGCATCATGTCGGCAAACGGCTCGTAGAAATTTTCCGCGCGCGCGGCCATCGTGCCGCTGCGCACGAGCAGGGCGATGTCCTCGCGCAGCTGCGCGGTATATTCCTTCGCGCGTTCGGCGCAGCGCGCCGGCTGGTCGATCAGCACGGCCGCCTCCGGCGCGAGATAGTCCAGCGCCGTAGCAAACGTGTCGTACACGAAGCCCATATACCGGTCGGCCGCCGGGAGCACGCAGTCATTGCAGAGCTTTTCCCCGTCGGCGCGCAGGGCCTCGGCGAGCTTCTGCGCCGTGTCGCTGTCCTTTTTCGCGGCGGCGCGTCCGGCGAGCTTCTGCAGCTTTTCGCCCAGTGCGGCGCTGCCGCCCGGATACAGCGGCGGCAGGGTCTCCGCCGCCGGCAGGATGCGGCAGCTTTCCAGCGGCTGAGTGCGCCGCTGACTCTCGGGGTCGAAAAAGCCCATGGAGTCCACATCGTCGCCCCAGAACTCCACGCGCACCGGCTGCGGATACGCGGGGGAGAAAAAGTCCAGAATGCCGCCGCGGCGCGAAAACTGGCCCGGCCCTTCCACCTGCGCCGTACGCAGATAGCCGCAGCGCAGCAGCGCATCCTCGGCGTCCTCGGGCGGCAGGGAACTGCCGTCGCGGATCTCAAAGGCCGCCTGCAGCAGTTTTTCCTTCGGCATGGCGCGCTGCAGCAGACCCGAAACCGTGCACACCACGGCCGGCGCCGTCCCGGCAGCGAGCGCATAAAGCGCGCTCAGGCGCTTTTGCTCCGTCTGGCGCGAGACGCTCTCGACCGTATAAAACGTATAGTCGCGCGCCGTCAGCAGCGGCACGTCCTGCCCCAGCAGGGCAGAGAGATCTTTCTGAAACAGCTCGGCCGCCGCCTCGTCCGGGCACACGGCCAGCACCGGCGCGTCGAGCTGCGCGTGCATCGACGCCGCCAGCAGCGCGCGCGCACTCGCCGGCAGACCCGAAATGCGCGCAGGAAGCCGCCCGCTCTCCAACAAGGCCGGGAGGGCGGCTGCTTCCGTATCGCCGAACAGTTGTTCGGCCTGCGCGACCAGGAACAAAACAACACCTGCTTTATGTAAAAAATCGTGTTTTTATCATACCACAACCTGCACAGGAAAAGCAAATCCTCTGCACGGCAGATTCTACACCTATTTATATAATAAATCCGAACATTATTATTGAAATAATCATGAATTTTTGCTATACTGGTAGGGCTGATACCAGCGCATCCGCGCAGGGAAAAATCATCGAAGGAGCCGAACCTATGGCCACCATGAATTCGCTCACCGATATCTGGTCCGTCGTCATGGACAGCCTCTCGCAGGAGCTGACCCAGACGGCGATCAATACCTGGTTTTCCGATTGCACCCCCATTGAGATCAATAATAATACGCTCATCGTGCACACCACGTCGGATTTTAAGCGCAGCATCATTCAGTCGCGCTTTGAAAAGACGATCTGCGCCGTGCTATACGATCTGTTTTCCTGCCCGTTCGAGCTGGTCGTGCTCGCCGGGGATGATGAGCTGCTCGAATACCGCGAGAAGCGCCCGTCGTCCGAGGAAATGCCGGAGATGGACGGCTACACGTTCGACCGCTTCATCGTCGGCCCGAGCAACAAGTTTGCCCACGCAGCGGCCATCGCCGTGTCGCAGAATCCCGGCAAGGCGTATAACCCCCTGCTGATCTATGGCAACTCCGGCCTCGGCAAGACGCACCTTCTGCTCGCCATCGGCCAGACCATCCGCCACAACAATCCGTCGGCGAAGATCGCCTACGTCAAGGGTGAGGAGTTCGTCAATCAGATGGTCAAATCCATCGGCACCGGCACGGCCGAAAACTTCCGCCAGAAATACCGCAACGCGGATCTGCTGCTCATGGACGATATCCAGTTCATCGCGGGCAAGGACAGCACGCAGGAGGAATTTTTCCACACCTTCAACTGCCTGTATGAGGCCGGCAAGCAGATCGTCGTGACCTCCGACCGGCCGCCGAAGGAGATGAAGCGCCTCGACGACCGGCTGTGCACCCGGCTCGAGGGCGGTCTGCTCGCGGACGTTCAACCGCCGGATCTTGAGACGCGCACGGCCATCATCCGCACGAAGGCCGCGCAGTTCGGCATGATCCTCTCCGAGGACGTCGTCCAGTACATTGCGGAAAACATCACCTCGAACGTCCGTCAGCTCGAGGGTGTCGTCAAGCGCCTGACCGCTTACCGCGACATTCTCGACGATACGATCACGGTCGATTCCGTCAAGCGCGCCATCCGGGACGTCATCCGCACCGGCACCTATATTCCCACGCCGGATGTCATTATTGAAGAGTCCGCGCGCTCGTTCCAGCTCACCGGCGCCGACCTGCGCGGGCAGAGCCGCAGCAAAAAGACCGCCATGGCCCGCCAGATCGCCATGTACCTCATGCGCAACCTCACGAACCTCCCGCTCAAGGAAATCGGCGAGGAATTCGGCGGCCGCAACCACGCCACCGTGCTCAGCTCCATCCGCAAGGTCGAGGAGCTGCTCAAGTCCGACCCCGAGATTGCCGCCACCGTGCGCGACATTACGAGCAACATCAACTCAAAAAACTGATTTCCACATTCGGCTGTTATTCTAACGTGGAAAGCGTGTGGAAAGCGGTGGATTCTGAAAATGTTAATTTTCGTCAGTTTTTAAGTTACCAACCTTTCCACAATCTTTTCAACACGGTTTTTCCCGCTGACACAAGGCATTCGGCGGGTTTTCCACCAAACGAACACCCCTACTACTACTACTAAATTTATGCTTTCTATCTTTCGGATAGACGCAGCGATTCTGATCAAGGAGGCCGACCATGAAATTTTCCTGTGACAAATACGTTCTGCAGCAGGCTGCCGCATCCGCAGCCCGCGCCGCAGCCGCCAAAAGCCCGATCCCCACGCTCGAAGGCCTGCTCATTGAGGCCGGCGCCAGCGTGCGCATCACCGGCTACGACCTGAAGAAAGCCATTTATACCACCATCGACGCCGACATTCCCGAGCCCGGCAGCGTGCTCATCGGTGCGCGCCTGTTCTGCGAGATGCTGCGCCGCATGCCGGACGGCATCGTCACCGTCGAGGCGGAAAACGGCACCGTGTTCGTCAAATGCGGCAAGGCGGCGTTCAACCTCGTCGGCCTGAGCGCGGACGATTATCCGGATCTGCCGACTGTCGAGGCGGAAAACGGCGTGTCGCTGCCGCAGGATCTGCTCAAAAAGATGATCAACGAGTGCTCCTTTGCCGTGAGCACGAACGAGAGCCGCCCGGTCTACATGGGCACGCTCTTCGAGATCGAAAATAACGTCCTGACCATGGTCTCCGTCGACGGCTACCGGCTGGCGCTGCGGCGCGAAGCGGTCGAGGGCTACGGCGATGACTGCAGCTTCATCGTGCCCGGCACGGCGCTGAGCGATCTGGAGCGCCTGTGCGGCGACAGCGACGAGCGCGTCGTCCTGTCCGTCGGCAGCAAGCACATTTCCTTCACCGTCGGCAATACGGTCATTTTGTCCCGCCGGCTGGAAGGCGACTTCCTCAATTATAAGAAAGCGATCCCGGAGTCGTTCCGCGTCACGGTCAAGACCGCGCGCACGGATCTGCTCGAGGTCGTCGAGCGTGTGTCGCTCATCATTGACAGCAAAAATAACGCGCCCCTGCGCCTGACCTTCCGCAAGGACGCGATCGACTTCGTCTGCACGACGCCGCTCGGCAAGGCGGCCGACTCCTGCCCGTGCGAGGGCGACGGCGGCGATCTGGAGATTGGTTTCAACGATCACTACCTGTCCGACGCGCTCAAGGCCGCGCCCGCGGAAGAGATCAACGTCTGCCTGAACACCGGTTCGAGCCCGTGCATTCTCGTCCCGGCTGACGGCAGTGATAACTTTGTGTATATGGTCCTGCCGGTGCGTCTGCGCGCCGGACAGTGATCCGGGTCTGAAAAACGGGAAAAATGGAAAACATTACGATTGAAACGGAATTTATCAAGCTCGACGCGTTGCTGAAGTTTGCCGCCCTTACGGCGACCGGCGGCGAGGCCAAGCAGGTCATTGCCGAAGGCATGGTCGCCGTCAACGGCGAGACGTGCACCATGCGCGGCAGGAAGATCCGCCCGGGAGATGAAGTCACCTTCGCCGGGCACACGCTGCACGTGCAGAGCGCACAATGATCGTAAGAAAAATTGCGCTCAACGGCTGGCGCAACTACGAATTTGCCGCGGCGGAGTTTTCGCCCGGAACGAACGTCATCACCGGCGAAAATGCCCAGGGCAAGACGAATCTGCTCGAGGCGGTCTACCTGCTCACGGGCGGGAAGAGCTTTCGCACGCGGTTCGATAAGGAACTCATCGGCTTCGGCTATACGAGCGCGGAGGTGCTCGCGGATGTGTTCGCCTTCGGGCGGGAGCAGACCGTGCGCATCGTGCTTCGGCAGGGGCAGCGCAAGCAGATCTGGCAAAACGGCGTGAAGAGAACCGCCGCCGAGCTCGCCGGGACGTTTGCCGCCGTGCTCTTTTGTCCGGATGATCTGAACATCATCCGCGACGGGCCGTCCGCCCGCCGCCGCATGATGGACATGGCCATCAGCCAGCTGCGGCCGAAGTATGGCGCGCTGCTCGCTGAATACAGCCGGTTATATGACCAGAAGTCTGCCATCCTGCGCGACTGGCATGAAAAACCGTCCCTGCTCGACACGCTCGACGATTTTTCCGACCAGATGTGCCGCGTCTCGGCCAAGCTCATCCGCTACCGCGCGGCTTACGCCTCGCGGCTGAACATCGCCGCCGCACCCATCCACGCCGATTTTTCCGGCGGGCGCGACAAATTGACCCTTGCCTACCGCACGGTCAGCACTGTTGTCGATGCGCTCGGCACGGAAAAAGAAATTTACTACGCCCTGTGCGACCATCAGGAGCAGCACCGCCGCGCAGAGCTCGACAGCGGCCAGTGCCTGACCGGCGCGCACAAGGATGACCTCATCATCAGCATCAACGGCCAGTCGGCGCGCGCGTTCGCTTCGCAGGGGCAGACGCGCACGGCGGCGCTGTCGCTCAAGCTCGCCGAGCGGGAGATCTTCCACGACGAGTTTGACGAATACCCCGTGCTCATGCTCGACGACGTGCTCTCGGAGCTGGACGCGCAGCGGCAGGCCTTCGTGCTCAACCGCATCGGCGGCGGGCAGACGCTCATCACCTGCTGCGAGGACGCGCGCATCGCCGAACGTACCGGCGGTCGCGTGCTCACGGTCGAAAACGGGGTGATTCGCTGATGTATCTGCACCTCGGCAATCAGATCATTGCGCTGCAAAAGAGCGTCATCGGCGTCTTTGACATGGACACCGCCACGTGGTCGCACCGCACGCGCGAGACACTCGAAAAACTCGAACAGGCCGGTCAGGTGGAAAACGCCGCCGGGACCGAACTGCCGAAGTCGTTCGTGCTCTGCTCGCTCGGCAGCGGCCAGACATGTTATCTCTCCCAGCTCAACACCGCAACATTATATAAACGCAGCAAGGCCAGCGGACTGGAAAATCTCTGATCGCGGCGCTGCACGGAAGGAAGCAAACCATGCCAGATATTACAGATAAGATCACACAGGAGTACGACGCCAGCCAAATCCAGGTCCTCGAGGGTCTGGAGGCCGTGCGCAAACGCCCGGGCATGTACATCGGCTCGACGTCGTCGTCCGGCCTGCACCACCTGGTGTATGAGATCGTCGACAACTCCATCGACGAGGCCCTCGCTGGCTACTGCAGCCACATTGAGCTCACCATCGAGCCCGGCGACATCATCTGCGTCAGCGATAACGGCCGCGGCATCCCCGTGGACATCCAGCCGCAGACCGGCAAGTCCGCGCTCGAAGTGGTGTTCACCGTGCTGCACGCGGGCGGCAAGTTCGGCGGCGGGGGCTATAAGGTCTCCGGCGGCCTGCACGGCGTCGGCGCCTCGGTCGTCAATGCGCTGTCCGAGTGGCTGGAAGTGAACGTGCACAAAAACGGGAAGATCTATCAGATGAAGTTCTCCCGCGGCGATATCACGCAGCCCATGACCGTTGTCGGCGAGACGGATCACACCGGCACGACCGTGCGCTTCAAGCCCGATCCCATCATGTTCGAGGACACGGTCTACGACTATGAGACGCTGCACGTGCGCATGCGCGAGCAGGCGTTTCTGAACGCCGGACTGCGCATCACCATCACCGACCGGCGCGGCGAAGAGCCCGTGAGCGAGTCGATGTGCTACGAGGGCGGCATCCGCGAGTTCGTGGACTTCATCAACAAAAACAAGACGGCCCTGCACCCCGAGGCCATCTATATGTCCGGCGAGCGCAGCGACTCCATGTGCGAGATCGCGCTGCAGTATAACGACGGCTATAACGAGGTCATCGTGTCGTTCGCCAACAACATCCACACGCCGGAGGGCGGCATGCACGAGACCGGCTTCAAGGCTGCGCTCACCCGCGCGCTCAATGCCTACGGCAAAAAGTCCGGCATCCTCAAGGAGGGCGACAGCATCTCCGGCGAGGACAGCCGCGAGGGCCTCACGGCTGTCATCTCCGTCAAGCTCACGAACCCCCAGTTCGAGGGGCAGACGAAGGCCAAGCTCGGCAACTCCGAGATGCGCACGCTCGTCGATTCCGTTGTGTTCGACCGCCTGTCGCAGTTTCTGGAGGAGAACCCCGCCGTCGGCCGCATGATTATCGAAAAAGCGCTCACGGCCTCGCGCGCCCGCGAAGCCGCGCGCCGCGCGCGCGAAAACATCCGCCGCAAAAACGGGCTCGAGGGCTTCAACATGCCCGACAAGCTGCGCGACTGCAACGACCGCGACCCGTCGCTCACCGAACTCTACATCGTCGAGGGCGACAGCGCAGGCGGCTCGGCCACGCAGGGGCGCGACTCGCGCTTCCAGGCCATTCTGCCGCTCTGGGGCAAGATGCTCAACGTCGAAAAGGCCCGCGCCGACAAGGTCTACGGCAACGACAAGCTCACGCCCGTCATCACGGCGCTCGGCGCCGGACTGGGCGATGAGTTTGACATCAATAAGCTCCGCTATCACAAGGTCATCATCATGGCCGATGCCGATGTCGACGGCAGCCACATCCGCACGCTGCTGCTGACGTTCTTCTTCCGCTTCATGCGTCCGCTCATCGACGGCGGCTATGTCTACTCCGCCATCCCGCCGCTGTATAAGCTCAACCGCGGCAAGACCGCGCGCGTGGCCTTCTCCGACGAGGAGCGCGATAAAATTTCCGCCGAGATGCGCGGCGACAACCCAAACGCGAAGATCGACATCAACCGCTTCAAGGGCCTCGGCGAGATGGACCCGCACGAGCTCTGGGAGACGACCATGAACCCCGAGACCCGCACGCTCAAGCAGATCACGCTCGAGGACGCCGTGCACGCCGACGAGGTGTTCACCGTGCTCATGGGCGAAAAGGTCGAGCCGCGCAAGGCGTTCATCGAGCAAAACGCCAAGTACGCGGTCAATATTGACATTTAAGGAGGTGTGCAGTCATGGCCAAGGATTATAAACGGGAGGACATTCTCTATCCCGACCAGAAGATCATTCAGAGCGAGCTCGTCCATGAGATGCAGACCTCTTACATCGAGTACGCCATGTCCGTCATCGTCGGGCGTGCGCTGCCGGATGTGCGCGACGGTCTCAAGCCCGTGCACCGCCGCATCCTCTACGCCATGTATGAGGACAATCTGACCTCGGATAAGCCGTTCAAAAAATCCGCCACCTGCGTCGGCGACGTGCTCGGCCGGTATCATCCCCACGGTGATGCGTCCGTGTACGACGCGATGGTGCGTCTGGCGCAGGACTTTTCCATGCGCTACATGCTCGTCGACGGCCACGGCAACTTCGGCTCCGTGGACGGCGATCCCCCGGCCGCCTACCGATACACCGAGGCGCGCCTGTCGAAGATCGCCAACGAAATGCTGCGCGACATCGACAAGGACACCGTCGACTGGGACCCGAACTTTGACGAGACGCGCCGCGAGCCGCGCGTGCTCCCGTGCCGGTTCCCGAACCTGCTCGTTAACGGCAGCTCCGGCATCGCCGTCGGCATGGCGACGAATATCCCGCCGCACAACCTGACCGAGGTCATCAACGCCTGCGTCTGCGTGCTTGAAAACCCGGACGCCACGCTCTCGGACCTCATGCAGCACGTCACGGGCCCGGACTTTCCGACCCGGGGCATCATCGTCGGCCGCAGCGGCATCCGCGCGGCCTACGCCACCGGCCGCGGCCGCATCGTCGTGCGCGCCCGCACCGAGACCGAGACCTGGGGTCACGACCGCATCCGCATCATCGTGACGGAGCTGCCCTATCAGGTCAACAAGCGCCAGCTCATCCAGAACATTTCCGAGCAGGTGCGCGATAAAAAGCTCGACGGCATTTCCGGCCTGCGCGACGAGTCCGACCGCAACGGCATGCGCATCGTCATCGAGCTTAAAAAGGACGCCAACACCCAGGTCGTGCTCAACCGGCTCTTCGCCCAGACGCAGATGCAGACCACGTTCGCCGTGAACATGCTCGCTCTGGTCGATAACCAGTCGCAGCCGAAGATCCTGTCCCTGCGGCACATTCTCGACGAGTACCTCACCTTCCAGGAAGAGATCATCGTGCGCCGCACGAAGTTTGACCTCAAGAAAGCGCTCGAGCGCGCGCATCTGCTCGAGGGTCTGCTCATCGCCGAGGAGAACATCGACGAGGTCATCCGCATCATCCGCGAGAGCTATGATGACGCGAAGGAAAACCTTATGCAGCGCTTCAGCCTGTCCGATGTGCAGGCGCAGGCCATTCTCGATATGCGCCTCAAGGCCCTGCAGGGGCTCGAGCGTGAGAAGCTGCAAAACGAGTATGACGAGCTGGAAAAGCGTATCGCCTACTTCCGCGAGCTGCTGGCCGACCCCGAAAAGGTCAAGGCCGTGCTGCGCGACGAGCTCATTGCCATCCGCGACAAGTACGGCGACGAGCGCAAAACGGAGATCCAGGACATCGAGGACGACATTGATATCGAAGACCTCATCGAGGAGGAGCAGTGCGTGTTTACGCTCTCACACGGCGGCAACATCAAGCGCGTGCCCGTCGACGAGTACACCGCGCAAAAGCGCGGCGGCAAGGGCGTGCGCGCGGCGACGCTGCGCGACGAGGACTATGTGGACACCGTGTTCACCGCCTCGACGCATGACTACATCCTCTTCTTTACCAACCGCGGCCGCTGCTACCGCAAGAAGGGCTACCTCATCCCCGAGGCCGGGCGCACCGCGCGCGGCGTGAACATCGTCAACTTCATCCAGGTGGAGAAGGACGAGCATGTCAACGCCATGCTGCACGTGCGCGAGATGGACGACGATTCGTTCCTCGTCTTTGCCACGCGCAGCGGTACGGTCAAGCGCATGCCGCTCTCGGCCCTGCGCAACATCCGCACGAGCGGCATCCGCGCACTCACGCTCGACGAGGGCGACGAGCTCATCAACGTCATGCGCACCGACGGCAGCCGGAACATCCTCCTGGCGACCCACAACGGTCAGGCCATCTGCTTTGCCGAGACGGACGTGCGCCCCATGGGCCGCGAGGCCGTCGGCGTGCGCGGCATCCGCCTCAAGGACGGCGACTGGGTCGTCGGCGCCGAGATCGCGCAGCCGGACGCGGACGTGCTGTCCATCACCGAAAACGGTTACGGCAAGCGCACCCCGGCCGCCGACTATATCCGCGGTGGCGAGGAACCGCAGCACCGCGGCGGCTCCGGCATGAAAAACTACAACATCACCGACAAGACCGGCCCGGTCGCGGCCGTCAAGGTCGTGCAGGAGAGCGACGACGTGCTCGTCGTCTCGGACGACGGCGTCATCATCCGCATGGAGGCTGCCGGCATCTCCGAGCTCGGCCGCGCGACGCAGGGCGTGCGCATCATGCGCCTGTCCGAGGGTGCGCGCGTCATCTCTGTCGCGCTCACCGACCGCGCCGAGAGCGGCGACGCTGCCCCCGCCGAGGAGCCCGAGGCATGAAGCAGGTCACGATCTATACCGACGGGGCCTGCTCCGGCAACCCCGGCCCCGGCGGCTGGGGCGCCATCCTGAAATACGGCGCGCATGAAAAGGAGCTCTCCGGCGGCGAGCCGTCCACGACGAACAACCGCATGGAGCTGCTCGGCGCGATCACGGCGCTGCAGAGCCTGCACGAGCCGTGTCAGGTGTCGCTGTATACGGACAGCCAGTATCTCGCCAACGCCATTAACCTCGGCTGGCTGCGCGGCTGGAAGCAGAAGGGCTGGCGCCGCAAGGACGGCGAGCTGAAAAACGTCGACCTCTGGCAGACGCTCGACGGGCTGCTCCAGACGCACAAGGTGCAGTTTTTCTGGGTCAAGGGTCACGCCGACAATGTGTACAACAACCGCTGCGACGCGCTGGCCGTCGCGGAAAGGGAGAAGTTTGCATGACAGAGCCGAACGAACCGAAGATCGTCCATTTTTCACCGCGGGCACAGGCTCCGGTGCAGGAAACGACCGGCAACTGGGAGCCGAACGAGCAGCTGTTTGGTCTCGAGGAGCTGCTGCAGCAGCTGCCGCCGATCCGCAAGCTGCATCTGGAAAAGGGCAGGCTCACGGACCTCATGCGCCTGTATCCGGACATGAAGCGCACGTTTGACGCGCCCGAGCTGCTGCCGGAAGCCGTCATCGCCAGCGCCATGGTGCGCCGGCGCATGGAGCTGCTGCTCTTCCGCGCGGACGACAGGCGCGAGGCGGGCTATGCGCTCGTGACGGTCTGCTCGCCGTATGGCTACGTGCTCGTGCACGCGCTCACGATCTATCCGTATCTGCGCGGGCAGTTGCTCGGCCGCGTGGCCATGGAACTCATCGCGCGCTGCTACGCCGGTAAGAAGGGCATTCTCTATTGCCAGAGCCGCACGTGCGTGGCGCTGCCGGAGCGCGAGCGGCTGCTCACGAAAAACGGCTACCGCGACACGGGCTTCCGCTTCCGCTGGGGCGGGCAGCCGGCGGCGCTGTATCTGCGCCCGTGCCAGAGCACGGAGGACATCACGCCCGTGGCGCAGCTGCTGCTGCGGGATCTGTACGGCGATCTGCTGCCGCCGGTCAACGCGCGGCGCATGATCCAGCCGGAGGCGTAAACAGGAGGACAATATGGGACAAAGTGTAGATCTCCGCGTGCTCACGGCGGAGGAATTCGAGCCGTTCCGGCAGCGCAATATCGCGCGCTACGCGCAGGAGCTGCTCTTCGCCCGCGCCACGGACACAGAGGAGCACGCGCTCACCGAGGCGCAGGGCGCGCTCGACGAGATGCTGCCGCAGGGCGCGGAAACGCCGCGCAACTACCTGCTCGCGGCCGAGTCCGGCGGTGAGACCGTCGGCGAGCTCTGGTGCGACACGACCGAGCCGGAGACGGTGTTCATCAACGACTTTTTCGTCTATCCGGCCTGCCGCGGCCACGGCTGGGGCAATGCGATGCTCCGCGCCGTGGAGGAACTGGCGGCCGCGCAGTCGTTCGAGCAGATCGTCACGCACGTGTATCACACCAACCGCATCGCGCTGGCCATGTTCGAGTCGGCTGGCTTCACGCAGATCGGCCCGCCGAAGGGCGGCAACATCTTTCTGCGCAAGCGGTATATGCGCTCGCCGTTTCTGGCGTAATGTTATAAAAAAACCTCCGCACTGTTTGCGCAGTGTGGAGGTTTTTTATAAGGTCAGGCAGTAAAAAATAGACCACCGAGGCGCGACAGACGCGCTGAATCTTATGGTTACAGAGCCGCAGGGGAGCCCGAGGGGGCAAGGCCCGCCTCGGATGGGATCGGGCAGTATTTTTATGCAGAGCATAAAAATACTGCCTCTGGCTGAGATGGGACCAGAGGCAGACCCGCTGCTGCGGGAAGGGGGGAAACGCGGCGCACAGGGTGGAGAAGGATGGAAGGAAGTTGCCTGGATGGTGGCAATGGGATTTTGCGCCGCAGGGAAGAAAGCAGTTGGATCAGGATGCGTAGATCTTGCCGACGATCCGGGTCGCAAGCCCGGTCGGCAGGATGCGCATGAGAAACACGAACAGGGCGTACTTGTGTCCCATCGTGCAGATGAGCTTCGCGCGCTTTTGCGTGGCGCGCCGGGCCACGAACTGCCCGGCGTATTCGGCGCTCATACCGGTCTGCTCGTCGTGCTCCATCACGGCGACGGAGCGCGCGATGCGGCCGTGATAGACATCGTCGCCGTCGCAGCTCTTGCGCCGCGCGGCGGTGAAGCCGGTGGCAATGTCACCCGGCATGATGACGCAGACCTCGATGCCGAAGGGACGCACCTCGCTTGCGAGCGCGAGCGAATACGTGCGCACGGCGGCCTTGGAGGCCGAGTAGTACGCCTGAAACGGAATGGCGATCGGCGCGGCAACGGAGCTCATGTTCACGATGCGGCCGCCGCCCTGCTGCCGCATGATGGGCAGGACTGCACGGTTCATGTTCACCATGCCGAAAAAGTTCACATCAAACTGCCGCCGGGCCTCCTGCGCCGGCGTGAACTCGATCGCGCCGGAGATGCCGAAGCCCGCATTGTTGATGAGAATGTCGATGCGCCCCTCGCGGCGCAGAATCTCCGCCACGGCGGCGTTCACCTGCGCTTCGTCCGTCACGTCTGCCTGCAGGTGCGTTACGCCCGGCTCCGCGTTTTCGGCGCGGCGGCTGAGCTCATACACGTTGAGACCGCGGCCGCGCAGGGCACGCGCGGCGTGCAGGCCGATGCCCGAACTGCCGCCGGTGATGACGGCCACGCGCGCTTCGGTGGTGGATGACATGGAGATCGCCTTCGTTTTCTTCGATTTTTTTAAGTATTTTCTAAAATACTAGCAGATCGTATGGAAAAATGCAAGGGACAAGTTGTGAACTTTTCTTGACACCGGTCACGGCCCGCCCCCGTGCCCATTGACGCATGGCCGGATTTTGGGTATACTGTGTGCAGAAAAATATAGACAGATCTGGCGGCGCGGGCTTACCCGGCGCCATGGGAGAAAGTATGCATCTGAGTAAACAAATCGAATCCATGTATGACGACGCGGTGCGTATCCGCCAGGACCTGCACCGCATTCCCGAGATCGGCTTTCAGCTGCGCGATACGCAGGCCTATGTCCTGCGCGAGCTGAAGCAGTGCGGCCCGGACCGCATCGAGACGCCGGCCGTCTGCGGTGTGAAGGCTGTGTTTTTCGCTAAGGACGCCGAGACGACCATCGCCTTCCGCGCCGATATGGACGGCATCCACAATGACGAGGCCAATGACGTGCCCTACTGCTCGCAGCGCCCCGGCAACATGCACGGCTGCGGCCACGACGGGCATATGACGATCCTTTTGCTCTTTGCGCGCTGGATCGCCAAAAATCGCGCGCACATTCATTGTAATATTGTCCTGCTGTTCCAGCCCGGCGAAGAGGGCTGGGCCGGCGCGCGGCGCATGATCGACGACGGCGCGCTCGAAAACCCGAAGGTCGACCGCATCTACGGCCTGCACCTGTGGCCGACCGTGCCGAAGGGCAAGATCGGCGTGCGCTGGGACTATCTCATGGCGCAGACGAGCGATTTCGAGATCACCGTCCACGGCAAGAGCGCCCACGCCTCCACGCCGCAGATGGGCATCGACGCCATCGTCGTTGCGGCGGAGCTCATCACGATGGTGCAGACCGTCATCACGCGCGACGTCGATCCGCACCAGGACGCGCTGCTCACGCTCGGCAAGATCCAGGGCGGCACATCGCACAACGTTATCGCCGAGGAGGTCACGATCAGCGGCACGCTGCGCGTGTTCAGCAACGACCTCTACCGCACCCTCAGCCACAAGATCGCCGCGCTCATGCAGGGGCTCGAGACGGCCACCGGCGCGCAGATCGACATGGACCGCAAGGTCCGTTACCCCAGCGTGCGCAACCCGCGCGAGCTGGTGGAGCAGTTTTACACCGTGCTCGACTCCATGGACGACGCGGTCCTGGTCGAGCCCGTCATGGCGGCGGAGGATTTCGCCGAATACCAGCAGGAGATCCCGGGCCTGTTTTTCTTCCTCGGCGTGCAGGAGCCGACCGGTACCGCCCCGCTGCACAGCAGTCATTTCAATTTCGACGAGCGCGTTTTGCTGACCGGCGTCGAGACGTTCAAACGGATACTGGAGTGTGAGTCAAAATGTACGAAGAAAAAATAATCCCACCGAAAAAGTCCATGCCGCAGGCCGTGGACGGCACGCTGCGCAAGTTTGCCCTGCGCGTGCCGGAGGTCATCTATCAGTGCAGCGGCATCATGATTTTTGGCAAGCGTATCAAGTCGCTCGTGTTCTCGACCGACCTGTCCATCATCAAAAACGTGAACGCGGACGCCATCATCGCGGTCTACCCGTTCACGCCGCAGCCGATCATCACGCAGGCGCTGCTGCTCGCGGCCGATATCCCGGTGTTTGCCGGCGTCGGTGGCGGCCTCACGCAGGGCCAGCGCGTGGTCAACCTCGCCATGTTCGCCGAGATGCAGGGTGCGACCGGCGTCGTGCTCAACGCGCCGACGGCCAGCACCGTCGTCTCGCACGTGGCCGAGACGATCGACATCCCCGTCGTGCTCACGGTCGCGCGCGCGGACACCGACTTTGACGAGCGCATCCGCGCCGGCGCGGACATCTTCAACGTTTCCGCCGCAGCGGAGACGCCTGCCGTCGTGCGCCGCATCCGCGAGCAGCACCCCGACGTGCCCATCATTGCGACCGGCGGCCCGACGGATGAGAGCATCCTCGAGACCATCAAAGCAGGCGCCAACGCTATCACGTGGACGCCGCCGTCCAACGGCGAGATCTTCCGCGACATCATGGCCGCCTACCGCGAGAACAAACCGCACCCCTGACCCGGTGCATAGTAAAACCGACCCGAACAAGCGTTCGGGTCGGTTTTTTTGCGCTCATCGCAGCGTCTGTGCGTCCTCGGGGAAAAACTGCAGCGCGTGCTGTACGGTGTAAAACGCACCGGTATTCCCGAAGGCGGACGTCATCCGCTTTTCCATCGCCGTCACGGCGGGATATTGCAGCAGGCTCTGCTGGTGGGTGTAGTTGCACCAGCTGTTGAGCAGATAGCCGCTTTGCACCGCCGCGGCGGTGTAGGCGACATAGCCGCGCGCGTGCTCTGCGTGCCGCGGCATGGAAAAGGGCGCGAACAGGTCGCTGTTCGTCCGCTGCCCAAAGAACACGGAGTCGGCGGTGTAGGTCTGGCGTCCGAGCGTGTGGTAGGACGCGGTGAACGTCTGCCCGTCCCGGTCATACAGCACGCGGCCGGTCACGTCTCCGGCGAAGCGCCATCCATCCTGCATGTTTTCATCGGCAGGCCAGATCTGGAGCACCTCCGTGCCGCAGAAGCCGGGGTCGGTCGTCCACAGGAAGTGGTGGTACACCCGCCACGTCTCCTGCGCGCCGGGCAGCTGCACGCCCACACTGGTCAGGCGCAGCTCCCTGACGTCGTAGACCGTGTCCTGCACGTAATAGCGCTCATGTTTCTCGTTGTATGTTTCCCACAGCACGTTTCTGCCGTCGTTGACGGGATAGTCTTCCGTTTCGACCACGACGCGCAGCGCGCCGTCGCAGGCGGCGATGTCCTCCGGCGTGAGGTCGTTGAGCACAGCCTCCGGAAAGCCGAGATCCAGCAGCTGCTGCCGGATCGCTTCCGTCTGTGTCTGCTTGGACGTGTCCGCGGGCTGCCAGTCCATCCGGTAGCTGCTGCCGAAGAGATACCCGAGCGTGCAGCCGATGCCCAGCACCGCAGCAATCACGAGCACGAGGCACCGGTCCGTCACCCGCACCGGCCCCGGCGCGATGGCGTATCCGGCCTCGTCCAGTGCGCCGGACAGCCGGTAAAGGCTGCGGAGGATGCACCCGTAGCCCACGAGCATGGCGATCGGCACGATCCAGCCCGTGTAGTGGACGGCGGCGAGGACGCACACGAGCGCGTACCACACGATCAGCGCGAGCGCGCCGCCGGCCTGCGCGGGCAGGCCCGCCTTTTTCTGCACCGCCAGCAGCCCCCGCCAGAAGCAGAAGTACAGGGCGAGGAGCAGCACTGCGTTTATGACGGTGAGCGTGGTCGTGACGGCGGGCGTGAACACGGCACTTTGCAAAATCGTCGTATTCAGGATCAGCGTGGCGAAAAAACAGGCCGCGCGGATCACAGTGACGGCAAAGCAGCCGCCGAGCCAGCGGTTTTCCCGCCGCAGCGTGCGAAAGCCGAGCAGCAGCAGCACCGTCCCGATGGCGGGCAGGAAGTAGTTCAGGCACAGGAAGTTCAGGGTGATCGCGCACAGCGCCATGCCGAAGAGGATGCGGTTCATGGCGCGCCGCCACGGGGTCACGTCGGCCACGATCTCCTCCGGCGGCAGCTCGGCCACGCTCTGCGCAAGCAGCGCCTCAAAGGCGTCGTCGCGCGCAGATTCCCGCTCGTGCTCACGCATCGCCGTCACCTCCCAACATCGTGCGCAGCCGTTTTTTCAGACGGTACAGCCGACCCTCGACCGCGCGCTCGGTCATGCCGAGCTCGGCGGCGATCTGTGCGGTGGACTGCAGGTAGTAATACTTCCGATAAAACAGCGCCCGGTCGTTCTGACCGAGCCGTGCGAGCGCATCGTGCAGCGCGGCGCGGCGCTCGGCTTGTATCAGCGCCTCCTCCGGGGATGCCTCCGGCGACGGCGCGCCCTCCGGCAGAGTCTGCGTGCCGCCGTGCCGGGCGGCGCTGCGCTGATAGTTCAGCGCCGTGCTGCGCGTGACCGCCGTCAGCCACGCATTCCAGCTCCCGCGCGCCGGGTCGAACTGCGCGATGCGGCTCCAGACGCGCATGGACACCTCCGACAGGCACTCCTCCCGATCCTGCGGGTCCGGCAGGATCGGCGCAATAATGTAGCGCATCAGCGGCCCGTAGTGCAGCAGCAGGGCCTCCATGCCGCGCTCATCCTGCTGCAGCAGCTGTGCGATCATCTCCTGCTCCTGCACGTCCTCGCCTCCTCCCGGCTGTGTTTCTACTCCATTATACACGCCGCGACCGAAAAACCCACGCATATTTTTCCACCTTCGCGCGGGAAGAAAAAAACAGTGCCCGGCTGTGATGCCGGGCACCGTCTGTTTTTTATCTGTATCTGTGTTCTCACACGGGCTTGTTCGAGGTCTTGAGCACGACGTCGTGCGCGCCGCCCTCGACGATGCTCACCGAGGACACGAGCGTCAGCCGCGCCTTTTCCTGCAGCTCGCGGATGGTCAGTGCGCCGCAGTTGCACATGGTCGAGCGGACCTTTGCCAGCGTCTGCTGGACGTTATCGGAGAGCTTGCCGGCGTAGGGCACGTAGGAGTCCACGCCCTCCTCGAAGGACAGCTTCTTGCTGCCGCCGAGGTCGTAGCGCTGCCAGTTGCGCGCGCGGTTGGAGCCCTCGCCCCAGTACTCCTTCATGAGCGTGCCGTTGACGTTGACCTTGTCCGACGGGCTCTCGTCGAAGCGGGCGAAGTAGCGGCCGAGCATCACGAAGTCCGCGCCCATGGCCAGCGCGAGCGTGATGTGGTGATCGTGCACGATGCCGCCGTCGGAGCAGACGGGCACGTAGATGCCGGTCTCGCGGAAGTACTCATCGCGTGCGCGGCAGACCTCGATGACGGCGGTCGCCTGGCCGCGGCCGATGCCCTTGGTCTCGCGCGTGATGCAGATCGAGCCGCCGCCAATGCCGACCTTCACGAAGTCCGCGCCGCAGTCGGCCAGGAAGCGGAAGCCGTCCGCGTCCACGACGTTGCCGGCGCCGACCTTGACGCTGTCGCCGTAGCGCTCGCGGATCCACTCGAGCGTGCGCTTCTGCCACTCGGAGTAGCCCTCGGACGAGTCGATCACGAGCACGTCCACACCGGCGTCGACCAGCGCGGGCACGCGCTCGGCATAGTCGCGGGTGTTGATGCCCGCGCCGACGAGGTAGCGCTTCTGACTGTCGAGCAGTTCGTTCGGTTTCTGCTTGTGGAGGTCATAGTCCTTGCGGAACACGAACGCACACAGGCGGCCCTCGTCGTTGACGATGGGCAGAGAGTTGAGCTTGTGCTCCCAGATGATGTTGTTGGCTTCCTTCAGGGACGTGCCGTCGGGCGCGGTGATCATCTTCTCGCGCGGCGTCATAAATGCGCGCACCGGCGTCTCGGGCGCCATGCGGCTCACACGGTAATCGCGGCTCGTGACGATGCCGACCAGGCGGCCGTCGGCCGTGCCGTCCTCGGTGACGGCGACGGTGGAGTGGCCGGTCTGCTCGCGCAGGGCCAGAATGTCCGAAAGCGTCGCGTCGGGGCTGATGTTCGAGTCGCTGCGCACAAAGCCCGCCTTGTAGCTCTTGACGCGGGCGACCATCGCGGCCTCGTCCTCGATCGACTGCGAGCCGTACAGGAACGACACGCCGCCCTCCTGCGCCAGCGCGACGGCCAGCCGGTCGCCGGACACGGACTGCATCACGGCCGAGACCATCGGCACGTTCAGCGACAGGGCCGGTTCCTCGCCCGCGCGAAAGCGCGTCAGCGGCGTGCGCAGAGAAACGTTGTCCGGGATGCACTCGCTCGACGAGTAGCCGGGCACCAACAGATACTCATTGAACGTGTGCGACTGGCCGGAAAAGAAGTAAGCCATGGGAAAGACCTCCTTATAACAATATACAGTGTGGAAAGCGGAGCGGGTCGCGCCCCGGTGATGATTTTTGCTATTGTACCGCGAACGGGCGCGCTTGTCCAGCCCGCAGCACGGAAAAAAATCAGGGGTGTGACCGCCTTTTTTTGGACATATGATAAAAACTGCGCACCGCCGCCGGCGGTGCGCAGGGAATCACAGTTTGCGGATCTTGTCCTTCTCCTCGATGAGGGGCAGGTAGTCCATGTACGGCGTGTCGTTGGCGCAGGTGAACTTCGCCTCGGAGCTAAACGCCTCGACCTCTTTGTGCGACTGCTCGATCGGGCGCAGCGTGCCCGCACCGGCGATGCAGCCGCCCGGGCAGGCCATGCCCTCGAGCAGGTAGCCGTCGTACTTCCCGACCTTGGCCATCATCAGCAGCTTGCGGCAGTCGGCCAGACCGGTCGCCGCGGCGACCTTGACCTCCCGGTCGGGTTCCATGTCGTGGATGGCGTTGACGACCGCCTGTGCCACGCCGCCGGAGTAGGCAAAGCGGCGCGCGTCGCGGCTGGAGTAGGCGGGCATCTCCTCCTCGTCCTCGGGCGGGAACGCCTTGTCCATGCCTTTGGCCGCGAAGATGCCGAGCGCCTCTTCAAACGTGAGCACGAAGTCCACGTCGCTACGCACGCTTTCACGCCGGGCCTCGAGCTTTTTCGAGTCGCACGGGCCGACGAACACGACCTTGCAGTCCGGGTGGTCGCGCTTGATCATGCGCGCGGTGAGCACCATGGGCGTAAAGGCCACGGAGATGTTCTTTTCAAATTGGGGGAAGAGCTTTTTGACCATGTCGCTCCACGACGGGCAGCAGGACGTGACCATGAATTTGTGCTTTTCGGGCACTTCCTCGAGGAAGTCCGCCGCCTCTTCGATCACGCACAGGTCCGCGCCGATGGCGACCTCATACACGTCCGCAAAGCCGAGGCGCTGGAACGCCTTGCGCATCCGCTCGGGCACGCCCTCGGGGCCGAACTGCCCCACGAACGCCGGCGCGAGCGCCACGTAAACAGGCGTATCGCTCTTGACGGCCTGAATAGTCTGAAAGATCTGGCTCTTGTCCGAGATGGCGCCGAACGGGCAGCTGACCATGCACTGGCCGCAGGACGTGCACTTGGAATAATCAATGTCGGCGCGGCCGAGCCCGTCGGAATGGATGCAGTCCATGCCGCAGGCCTTGCGGCACGGCCGCTCGAGGCGCACGATGGCGTTGAACTTGCACTCTTTCAGGCAGCGTCCGCAGCGGATGCACTTATCCGGGTCGATGTGGGCCTGGCCGTTCTGCCGCGAGATGGCCTGCCGCGGGCAGACCGACATGCACGGATGCTCCAGACAGCCCTGGCACACATTCGTGATCTTCACAACGTTGTCCGGGCAGCGGTTGCACGCGAACTTGATGACGTTGATGAGCGGTTTTTCGTAGTAGATCTCCGGGTCGAGCGCCTTTTCCACGCTGTCCGAGAGCAGGGAAAACTCCGAAAACTTGCGCAGCGGCAGCCCCATGGCCAGCCGCAGCCGCTCGCCGACGACGGCGCGCTCGAGAAATAGACTGTCCCGGTAGGAACCGATCTCACCGGGGATGATCTTGAACGGCAGCTCTTCGAGCCGCTTTGCGTAATCGCCGCCCTCATAGGCCATTCGGGCGATCTCCGTGAATACTTCGTGACGGATACGTACTTTTCCGGTTTCAATGCCGCGCATAGGGTTCTCCTTTGAGAATAAAAAGTGAATTCTTGCTCGTGAAATTTGCAACAAGCACTTGACGCGAGGTCATGCAAAACATTATACTAATACGTGATAAATTTCGCAATTCTTTTTTTGCAATCTGGACAAAAAATAACGATTATCTCCAATTTTGTCGAAAAATCAAAGAAAACGGCGCATGTGTCTGGGAATGACATCCTGTGTTGGGGCAGGTTTGTGACCTGGACACAGAAAGATCTGCCGGATCTGTGGTAGGATGGATGCAATCGAAGCCGCAGCTTCCGCAAATCTTTTCAGCCGTCAGGAGGGAATGCACTATGGAAGAAAACAAAACGAAAGCCAAGATCATCGCAGTCGCCGGCAAGGGCGGCGTCGGCAAGACCTCTCTGTGCTCGGCGATCGTGCGCGAGCTGGTGGAGGCCTTCCCCGGCAAGCGCATCCTCGCCATCGACGCAGACCCGGCCGTCGGCCTGTCCACGGCACTGGGCGTGCACGTCGAGCACACGATCGACGACATCCGCAACGAAGTGATCGAGACCTCGGAGCGCGGCGAGTACCGCCAGGCCATCGAGGTGCTCAACGAGGCGCGCTTCCGCATCTTTGACACCATGGTCGAGTGCGACGGCTTCGCCTTCCTGGCCATCGGCCGTCCGGAGGCCGCCGGGTGCTACTGCTCGGTCAACTCCTACCTCAAGGAAGTCATCAGCATGCTCGCCAATGATTTCGATTATGTGGTCATTGACGGCGAGGCCGGCATCGAGCAGATCAGCCGCCGCGTCATGGAGCAGGTCTCGCACCTGGTCCTCGTCACGGACCAGAGCGCCAAGGGCGTGAACGTCTGCCGCGAGATCAAGGAGGCGGCCGATGACCTCATCACCTACGAGCGCATCGGCATGATCGTCAACCGCGTGGTCGACCCGAGCATGAACGATCTCGTCAAGCTCGACGGGGTGGACGTGCTCGCCTACATCCCCACCGATCCGATCCACGCTGCCAACGACATCCACGGCAAGAGCGTGTTCGAGCTGCCGGAGGACTCCAACATCATGGTCGGCGTCCACCAGGCGCTGCACAACCTGGGCATTTTTTGAGGAGGGAACAACATGAAGGATATGGAACTGTACGACAGCTTTATTCGCGAAACGACTGACCTGCTCGGCGCGCCGACGCAGAAGTGGGCCTATAAAGAGCGCGATGCGTGGAAAGATAACGGCGAGAGCGAGCTCGTGCTCCTGCGCGACGCTGCGTATGAGCTCGGCGGCGGCGCGAACGACGCCGTGAACTTCACCTGCGTCACGTCCGACAGCAGTCTCGTCCCGGCGGACGAGGTGCTGCTCTACGGCCCGGATATGAAGGAGATCAAGGGCGACGTGCCATTTGCCCGCCTCGTGATACTCGGCGTCAAGGACATCGACGTCGAGAATAAGGACGCGACTTACACCGCCATCCGCAACATCGAGTTCGTGAAGTACCATGTCTTCCCGGACGGATACATGATGCGCGTCTCGCCCGAGAGCAGCCGCGAGCAGATCCGCGTGAGCAAGAAGGCCATCAAGAAGGGCATCTCGTTTTACAAGGTCGGCTGCGACTTTATCCGGCAGTATAAGAAAAACCCGAACATCACGAATGTGCGCGTGATCTTCATCACGAAGAACGTCGACTTCAAGACCCTGCACGACACGGCCAAGAAGATCGACGACGTGACCAAGACCATGAACACCATCCTCGAGGGTATGCCCGAGGATCTCGACTGCGCGAGCTGCAGCTTCAAGCCCGTGTGCGACGAGGTCGAGGGTCTCAAGGAGCTCCACTTCGGCAAGGCCGGCAAGAAAGCGCCGAAGGCGTAATTTCCGCAGAACATACACGCACGGCCCCGCAAGCAACCTGCGGGGCCGTGTTTTCATCTTTCATCCAAAGGAGGTGCACCATGCCGAATTTCTGCATGACGCTCAGCTACGACGGCACGCGCTATAACGGCTGGCAGCGGCAGGGCAACACGCCGGACACCATTCAGGGGCGGCTTGAGACCGCGCTCAGCGCCCTGCTCGAGCAGCCGGTCGAGGTCGCGGGCTCCGGCCGCACGGATGCGGGTGTGCACGCCCGGATGCAGACGGCGTCGTTCCGCGCGAAGACCGACCTGCCCGCGCCGGAGCTGCTGCGGCAGCTGCGTGCGCGCCTGCCGGGGGACATCGGCGTGCTCACGCTCGAGGAAGCCGCGCCGCGCTTTCACGCGCGATTGTCCTGCCGCGGCAAGACGTATGTCTACCGCGTCTGGAACAGCGAGACGCCGAACGTGTTCGAGCGCCGCTATGTCTGCGCCCTGCCGCAGCCGCTCGACACGGCGGCCATGCAGCGCGCGGCAGCGCCGCTGTGCGGCACGCATGACTACACGTCGTTTTGTGCCAACCGGCGCATGAAAAAATCTGCCGTGCGCACGGTCGATGCCATCACCGTCGAGCGGCGGGGTGAGGAAGTGCGCCTGACGTTCTCGGGCGACGGCTTTTTGTACCACATGGTGCGCATCCTCACCGGCACGCTGCTGGAGGTCGGGCTCGGGCAGCGGGACGCGGACACGATGCCGGCCATCCTCGCCGCGCGCGACCGCAGCGCCGCCGGGCCGGCAGCGCCTGCCCGCGGGCTGATCCTGTGGGAGACGCGCTATGCGCACACACACCCCGAAACCGGAGAGGAGAAACGCGAATGAAAGAGGAATGCCTGATCTGCGGCGCGCCGCTGGAATATCTGGAGACGGATGTGCAGATGCAGTGCGAGATCTGCCGCAAAAAGGAGCTCGCCAAGACGCGCTGCGTAAACGGGCACTACGTGTGCAGCGACTGCCATATGCAGGGGCTTGACAGCATCGTGGAGCTGTGCCTGCGGGAGACCGCGTGCGATCCGATCGCCATTGTCGAGCGGATGATGGCGCTGCCGAGCTGCCATATGCACGGGCCGGAGCACCATGTGATGGTCGGAGCGGCGCTGCTGACGGCGTATCACAACGCCGGCGGAGACATTGACCTTTCCGACGCGCTCATGGAGATGCTGCGCCGCGGCAAAAGCGTGCCCGGCGGCGCGTGCGGCTTCTGGGGCGCGTGCGGCGCGGGGATCAGCACGGGGATGTTCGTCTCGATCATCTCCGGGTCAACACCGCTGACCGACGAGCCGTTTGCGCTGTCGCACAAAATGACGGCGGCCGCGCTCGGGCAGATCGGTGAGATCGGCGGCCCGCGCTGCTGCAAGCGAGACTCTTTTCTGTCCATTCTCACGGCGATCGATTTTGTGAAGGAGCATTTCGGCATCGCACTGCAAAAGCCGGAGGTCGTGTGCCGTTACGCCGCGCAGAACAATCAGTGCATCGGAAAGCGCTGTCCCTTCAGCGCGGCAAACCGGACTGCGAAATGATATGGCGGCGGGAATAGGGGCTCCGGTTTGCTGCTCCGACGGGAGCGCGCAAAATCGGAAGTTGTAGTAAAGGAGGTTTACAATGGGGTTTTGGATTTTTATGTTGATTATGGATTTGCTTCTTCCATTTACGATGATTGGTTTTGGAAGATATTTTATGAAAAAGGCTCCAAAGGAAATAA
>OLRF01000133.1_pt1 | contig 115349 bp, 104 predicted proteins | sample 1672061 | NCBI WGS metagenome assembly OLRF01 (sample SAMEA3136641, study PRJEB25190) | human gut metagenome | reverse complement strand
ATTCGTGTTGTAATATTTTGATAAATTGAAAAAATCTACAACATTAGACGTTTTTTTCGCCGTAAAGGCTGCTTAAAACCGCAAAAATGTTGTATAATTTTATAAAACCAGAAAATTCTACAACATTGCGGCTAACGCGGGAGAGGATGCGGCCATTGAAACGCTGCTTGCCTGACCGGCGGGCGTTAGATGCGGCCATTGAAAAGCCGTTTACGTGACCGGCGGGCGTTAGAATGTATTGCTGCAAAACTGTTATTTCTTTCAAAGAACAGGCGAAGCGACGGCTTGCTGCTTTGCTTTCAGGGAATAAAAATAAGTCGCCACTGCTCCTTAAGAACAGAGTTGGCTGCGTGCTTAGACAGATTTTGATTCCAAGCTGAAAACATGCGCACCTCACCTGTTTTGCAGACTGTTCTTTTCAATGAAATAAAGATTTTGCAACAATTTACACAGCAAATATCGATTGAATCACTTTGCTAAACTGGCTTTAGGGTAAAATGCACCAACATCATATTGCTTGGCATCGCCGCAAGACAGGATTCATTGAATAACTCCGCAAAGCTGGCTGGCGTTACAATCCTTTTGTTGATAAAAAAAGCAATGAGCGGGCGAAAGATTGAATTGAGGTTGTATGTAAGATTGAATAGAGGTTGTATAAAATATGGAATAGAGGTTGCACATTCGTATGAAAAAAAGAAGTGAAATTAAAAAAAGCGGTAAACATTCGCTGAAAAAACATTATTTAATATTTATTGCAGCTTGCCTTATAGCATCGTTTTTGGGCTCTGAGTTCTCCGGAACGCTGAATATTTCATCATCAAAAGACCCGGTTCAAGCTGTGCAGACCCAAAGCTCTGAGGCGGAGAATTCGGCAGCGGATGAAGCATCGAATACGGCGGCAAATGAGGCAGAGAATGCAGATGAAAGTGAAGTAAATTCGCAAGGCAGCGAAAAAGTACATACCAAGACATACACGCTGACGTGGGCGGACGTACTTGCAGTCATAGCGGAGAATGGCACGGAAGCAGGAAGAGAAGTCGCAGAGCAAAATAAGGAGGAAGAAATCAAAAGCTCACAAGAGGGAAATCCAATATTTGAGCGTAGCGGAGGCGTTCTTGCCAGCGTTGCCAATCAAATAACCTCAGGCTCCATAATAGTGACTCTTGTTGCGGCGATAGCTTCGATAACGGGGTCGGAGAACATAGGAATTTTAGTTTTGATAATATTGGGAGCTGTTATTTCCTTTGGCTTCTGGTTTTTTGTCACCAACGTATTTCAGGTCGCAACGCGCAGAGTATTCCTCGAGGGCATGGAGTATGAGAGAGTAACTCTACAGCGGTTTTTCTTCCTTATCAGGGTGAAAAAATGGTTCAAGGCTTCGCTGACCATGCTGCTGAAATACGTTTTATACACGCTGTGGTGTTTGACGATAGTGGGTATTTTCGTCAAGAGATATTCATACTTCCTCGTACCGTATATCGTCGCTGAAAACCCGGATATAAAAGCAAGAGAAGCGATAACCCTATCGAGGAAGATGATGAAAGGACACAAGTGGGAATGCTTTAAATTCGACCTTTCATTTCTGGGTTGGTGGTTTTTAGGAGCAATAACATTAGGACTTTTAAACGCATTTTTTACAAATCCGTACAAAGTCGCGGCTTTCACCGGGTATTACGCAGAGCTTAGAGCTGAAGCCATAAAAAATGCAATTCCCGGCAGTGAGCTGCTGAATGATAAATATCTCTATGAAAAAGCTGGCAGAGCGGCCATCGAATCGAAATATAAAGAAGTCATCGAGTTCATGGAATCGCCTGAAGAGAAAGCGGAAAAGCTGGGCGGCTGGAGAGGATTTCTTGCCGATAATTTAGGCGTTATCATCATGCGGAGAAAGCAGGACAGAATTTATGAAGAACGCCAGGCTGAATATATCCGCATCCAGGAACTTATAGACGACGTGCAGGGTCTTGCTTATCCTACGCGTCTTTTCCCTGTACCGGAAGAAAACCGGAGAATGCTGGTGCAGTCCATAAATTATATGCGCCACTATACGATATGGTCGCTCATAGCGATTTTTATCGTAATGTCTTTCGTCGGCTGGATGTGGGAAGTATCGCTGCACCTGATAAGAGAGGGACAGTTTGTCAACAGAGGAGCGCTTCACGGACCGTGGCTGCCTATATACGGAACCGGTTCCGTTCTCATGCTGACGGTCCTGAGCCGTTTAAGAAAGAAGCCTTTGATAGAGTTTACGGCGACGGTTGTCTTATGCGGAGTTCTTGAATATATGACTTCTTATGTCATGGAAATGGCCACAGGCGGAATAAGATGGTGGGACTACAGCGGATATTTCATAAACCTGAACGGAAGAATATGCGCTGAGGGGCTGCTGGTATTCGGCGTCGGAGGCCTTGCAATCGTATATCTTATCGCTCCGGTCATAGACAGTCTTTTGCGGAAGATCAGCGAAAAAAAGGTCATGATAATTTTGTCAGCGCTGGCTCTGACATTTGCGGCCGACGTCGTATACTCTCATTTTTATCCTAATATGGGAGATGGCATAACCAGCGTATACAGTGAGGCGGAGGACGATTCCGTACTTGATGACACAGATGCGACGCATGAATGACGATTCTGCATCTAAGCATCGTGAGGCAGTTGAGATTTATATGAATATACTTTCAGCATGCACTGAGGGTAGGAAAGGCGGAAAAATGAAAATATATATCAGCGCGGATATCGAGGGAGTGACAGGCGTTACTTCCTGGAATGAAACAGAGCTGGGAGATAAAGAGCACGAAGCTGCTGCTCTGCAGATGACTAAGGAAGTCCTGGCTGCGTGCCGGGCAGCGGTGCAGTGCGGCGCAAACGAGATCGTGGTAAAGGACGCCCACGATTCGGCAAGAAATATGAAAGCCGGAATGTTCCCGGAAGAAGTGACTCTCATAAGAGGCTGGACCAACACTCCTGAATCCATGATGGCCGGGGTCGACAGTACTTTTGACGCCGCGGTTTTCATCGGCTATCACAGCGGAGCGGGCTGCAACGGCAATCCCCTTTCCCACACGATGAACCGTGAAAATAATTATGTCAGAATAAACGGAAAAAACGCAGCGGAATTTGACATGAACGCTTATGTGGCTGCTTATTACGGCGTGCCGGTGGTCTTTGTCAGCGGAGACCAGGCTTTGTGCGATCATGCCAAGGAGCTGGTTCCCGGAATAACCTCTGTAGGCGTGAAGAGAGGAGCAGGAAACGCAACTTTTAATATGTCCTGCGAAAAAGCATGCAGGCTGATAGAAGACGGCGTAAAAGCGGGACTCGGCCGCATAAAAGAATGTATTATATCCTCGCCTGACAAATTTGAAATGGAAATCAACTTCAAAGAATGTACCAAGGCTCTGCGTGCGTCATTCTATCCCGGCGTAAGACAGATAGACGACCGGACCGTTTCATATACCGCAAAGGACATACAGGATATGATGGCGGCAAGGATGTTCATACTATAGGAGAGATTCGGCGCAAGCCGAAAGCAGTTTTGACGAAGTGAGACCTGTGGACCCTTGATGAGATGGCTGCAGGTCTTTTTTATTTTCACATGGCCTGACATTTCAGGGAGATGGCGTTGTACTGTAATTTCTGCAAAATTTTTTATTGCCATTGACGTAAAAGACCATATAGAGTAGAATAAAAGAGAACATTTGTTTGTAGAAAAAACGGATATAATAACATTTAGAAACTACAGGAGAATTCCGTATGAATAAAGAAAACCTTTTCAAAGTGGTATCCGATTACCAGCCCACAGGCGATCAGCCTCAGGCCATAGAAAAGCTGGCCGCAGGTATACTGCAGGGCAAGAAAAGCCAGACGCTGATGGGAGTGACAGGATCAGGCAAAACTTTCACGATGGCCAAGATCATCGAGAAAGTTCAGAAACCTACCCTCGTCATCAGCCACAACAAGACGCTGGCCGCCCAGCTCCACGGAGAATTCAAGGAATTTTTCCCGGACAACGCAGTGGAATATTTTGTATCCTACTATGATTATTATCAGCCGGAAGCATACGTGCCCTCCACTGATACGTATATAGAAAAAGATTCGCAGATAAACGATGAAATAGACAAGCTGCGCCATTCCGCCACGGCTTCGCTGGCTGAGCGGCGCGACGTGATAATCGTAGCCAGCGTTTCCTGCATATACGGACTTGGAAGCCCGTTCGACTATGAGAATCAAATGCTTTCCCTCAGACCGGGAATGGAAAAAAGCCGCGGAGATATCCTGCGCAGGCTTGTGGACATTCAGTATAACAGAAATGACCTGGCTTTTGAGCGCGGAAGCTTTCGTGTGAGAGGCGACATCATAGACATCTATCCGGCCGGCGGAGAGTCGGCGGTCAGAGTGGAGCTGTTCGGCGACGAAGTGGAGTCCATCAGGGAAATCAACCCTGTGACAGGTGAGATAATAGGTTCCCGTGATCACATAGCCATTTTCCCGGCTTCCCACTACGTGACATCTCCTGAAAATATGGAGAAAGCCCTCAAGACCATCGACGAGGAACTGGAGGAACGAATCCGCTGGTTCAAGGACAGGGGAAAGCTGCTGGAAGCCCAGAGGATAGAGCAGAGAACAAGATACGACCTTGAGATGCTCAGAGAAGTGGGAACATGCAAGGGCATAGAAAACTACTCGAGGCATCTGAACGGACTCAAGGCAGGATCCAGACCGTATACGCTGATAGACTATTTTCCGAAAGACTTTCTCATAATGATAGACGAGTCCCATGTCATGCTGCCGCAGCTTCGGGCCATGTACGAGGGAGATAGGTCGAGGAAATCATCGCTGGTGGAATACGGCTTCAGACTTCCGTCAGCCCTTGACAACAGGCCTCTGAAATTCGATGAATTCAACGGCCTTGTCAATCAGATAATGTTTGTCAGCGCCACGCCGGCACCATACGAGAGGGAACAGTCCGGCGGCATAGACGCCGAGCAGGTAATAAGACCTACAGGGCTCCTGGATCCGCCTATCGAAGTTCATCCTACCGACGGCCAGATAGACCATCTCATAGGAGAAATCAAGAAGACTACAGCTAAAGGCCAGAGAGTATTCATAACCACGCTTACCAAGAAGATGGCCGAAAGTCTGACCGACTATCTCAAAGGCGTGAACATCAAGGTAAGATATCTCCATTCCGAGATAGATACGCTGGAAAGGCTTGAAATAATCAGAGACCTGAGGATGGGCGTATTCGACGTTCTCGTAGGAATAAACCTGCTGAGAGAGGGTCTGGATATCCCGGAGGTTTCTCTGGTCGCCATACTGGACGCTGACAAAGAAGGTTTCCTGCGTACAGAAACATCGCTGATACAGACCATCGGCCGCGCCGCGAGAAATGTGGACGGCAGAGTCATAATGTATGCCGACGGGATAAGCAAGGCCATGAAAGCGGCCATAGACGAGACCGAGAGGCGAAGAAGCATTCAGAAAGCGTACAACGAGGAGCACGGCATAACGCCTGCTTCAGTGAGCAAATCAATACGCTCCGTCATCGAAGCGACTCATGTGGCGGAAGACGAAGACGTTTACAAAGGCAAGAGTCCGCTGGAACTGACAAAGAAAGAGTTAAAAGATTATATCAAGACGCTGGAGGCCGATATGAAGCAGGCTGCCGCAGATCTGCAGTTTGAACGGGCTGCCCAGCTCAGAGATAAAATATTTGAATATAAAGTCAGGCTGTAGCTTTGCACGGCCCTGCACAGCGCCAGTCTGACGACAGGAGAGAAAGAATATGGCAAAAGATATCATCATAAAAGGAGCTAATGAAAACAACCTGAAAGATCTCTCGGTGACCATACCGAGAGATAAGTTTGTAGTATTTACGGGGCTTTCCGGTTCAGGTAAATCATCCTTGGCCTTTGATACCATATACGCCGAGGGACAGAGAAGATACATGGAGAGCCTTTCATCTTACGCCCGGCAATTTTTGGGGCAGATGGAAAAGCCGGACGTCGAGTACATCGAGGGACTGTCGCCCGCAATTTCCATCGACCAGAAAACAACCAGCAGGAACCCCCGCTCCACGGTGGGAACAGTAACGGAGATCCACGACTATCTGAGACTTTTGTACGCCAGAATAGGCAAGCCCCACTGCCCGGTATGCGGCAAGCTGATAACCAGCCAGTCGGTGGATCAGATGGTTGATACCATAATGGAATTTCCAGAGGGAACCAAGCTTCTTGTGCTGGCTCCCGTTATAAGAGGCCGCAAAGGAGAACATGAGAAGATACTCGAGAGGATCGCAAAAGAGGGCTTCACCCGCGTGAGAGTGGACGGAGAGATAAAGGTCCTCAATGAAGACGAGATAAAGCTGGAAAAGACTTTCAAGCATAATATAGAAATCGTCGTTGACAGAATCGTCGTCAAGCCGGGACAAGAGGGCAGAATTTCCGAGGCCTGCGAGCTTGCCATGTCTCACGGCGACGGTCTGGTAAACGTGATAGGCGATTTTTACGATCATCACTATGAAAAGACATTCAGCAGCAAGCTGGCATGCCCTGAGCACGGGGTCAGCATAGAAGAGCTGGAGCCGAGAATGTTCTCTTTCAACGCGCCCTTCGGAGCATGTCCGGCCTGCAACGGCATAGGATTTACGCAGAAACTCAACCCTGACAAAGTAATAAACTACGATTTGAGCATACCTGACGGAGCTCTCAATCTGATATTCGGTTCAATGGAATTCAGCGGCTTCTACCGCCAGATGGTCAACGCGCTGGCCGAGGATAACGGAGTGGATATAGAAAAACCGCTCAAGGAAATGCCGAAAAAATTCATCGACGAGCTGCTGTACGGCACGGGGGACAGGCATTTAAAATACTATTACGTCAGCAACAATACAGGAGCCAAGTCGCTTCAGGACAGACCGTTTGAGGGCGTGATAAACAATGTGGAACGCCGCTACAGAGAGACCTCTTCCGAGTATTTCAAAAATAAGATGGAAGAATATATGAAGATCGACCTTTGCCCTGAATGTCACGGAAAAAGGCTTAAGCCAGAGATTCTAGCAGTAACAGTAGGCGGAAAAAATATAGCCGAGCTTTCCGATATGTCCATAAGGGAAGCCCTTGATTTCATCGAGGGGCTGGACCTTTCGGAAAAGGACAGAAAGATCGCCTATCAGGTTCTGAAAGAAATAAAGGCAAGACTCAGCTTCCTCATCGACGTGGGTCTCGACTATCTGACGCTGAGCAGAGCGGCCGGAACGCTTTCCGGAGGGGAGTCCCAGCGCATAAGGCTGGCGACGCAGATAGGCTCCAGCCTGGTGGGCGTGCTCTATATACTGGACGAACCAAGCATAGGCCTCCATCAGAAAGACAACGAAAAGCTGCTGGCAACTCTGCGCCATCTGACGGACATAGGCAATACGCTGATAGTCGTGGAGCACGACGAAGATACCATGTACGTAGCCGACCATATCGTGGACATAGGACCGGGAGCCGGAATAAACGGCGGACAGCTTGTGGTTCAGGGAACAGTGGATGAAATCAAGGCATGTAAAGAATCTCTCACAGGACAGTATCTTTCGGGAGCAAAAAAAATCACAGTTCCTAAAGAGAGACGGCCGGGCAACGGAAAGACGCTTACCATAAAAGGCGCGCGCCAGAACAACCTGAAAAATATCGACGTCGAATTTCCTCTCGGGAAGCTTATCTGCGTTACAGGGGTCTCAGGTTCCGGCAAGAGCAGCCTGATAAACGAAATCCTTTACAAAGGCGTTTCCAGGATAACCAACAGGACACTGGAAGAAGCCGGCGAGCACGATGCGATACTCGGCATCGAGAACATCGACAAGGTCATAGATATCGACCAGTCTCCTATAGGGAGAACGCCTCGATCGAATCCGGCCACATACACTGGAATGTTCACCGGCATAAGAGATCTGTTCGCCGGACTTCCCGAAGCTAAGATGAGAGGCTATGGAAAAGGAAGATTTAGCTTTAATGTTAAAGGCGGACGTTGCGAAGCATGCGGCGGTGATGGTATAATAAAGATTGAAATGCATTTTCTGCCTGACGTTTATGTCCCTTGTGAAGTGTGCAAAGGTCACAGATACAACCGCGAGACCCTTGAAGTGAAATATAAGGGCAAAAACATCTTCGATGTTTTGGACATGAGCGTGACGGAAGCATTGGAATTTTTCAAGAATATACCGAGCATAAGCAGACAGCTCAATACCCTGGAAGAAGTAGGCCTTGGCTATATCAAGCTGGGACAGCCTTCCACCCAGCTTTCGGGAGGAGAAGCACAGAGAGTAAAGCTGGCTACCGAGTTGTCGAAGCGGAGCACGGGAAAGACGCTTTACATTTTAGACGAGCCGACTACAGGTCTGCACTTTGCGGACGTGGACAAGCTGATATCGGTGTTGGACAAGCTGGTAGACGCAGGTAACACTGTCGTGGTTATTGAACATAACTTGGATGTCATCAAGAGAGCCGACCACATCATAGATCTGGGACCTGACGGCGGAAACAGGGGCGGAACCATAGTGACCGTCGGAACGCCTGAAGAAGTAGCTCAATGTGAGGAATCATACACCGGACAGTTCTTGAAAAAACTTTTGTAATGAAGACGGAGGACATCCAGATGGAAAAAAACATCAATCTGACCATGCTGACTGATTTCTACGAACTCACCATGGCCAACGGCTATTTTGAAACGGGCATGGCAGACGACATCGCCTATTTCGACATGTTTTTCAGGAAAGTTCCCGACGGCGGCGGATATGCCATAATGGCCGGCGTGGAACAGCTGATAGACTATCTCAAAAACCTCAAATTTACTGAAGAGGATATAGATTTTCTCAGGAGCAAGGACATATTCTGCGAAGATTTTCTCCAGTACTTGAAAGACTTTAAATTTGAATGTGACGTTTGGGCGGTGCCGGAGGGAACGCCGATCTTTCCTCACGAGCCTATCATCACTGTCAGAGGACCTGTGATGCAGGCCCAGTTCATAGAAACTATGGTTTTGCTGACAGTTAATCACCAGAGCCTAATTGCCACCAAGGCCAACCGTATCGTCAGAGCGGCACAGGGCAGGGCGGTCATGGAATTCGGAACTAGAAGAGCCCACGGCGCTGATGCGGCTGTATACGGCGCAAGAGCCGCATATATCGGAGGCTGCACCGGAACGGCCTGCGCCATAGCAGACAGGGATCACGGCATCAAAGCGCTGGGAACCATGGCGCATAGCTGGGTACAGATGTATGAGGACGAATATTCGGCATTTAAAAAATACGCTGAAATCTATCCTGACAATTGTACTCTCCTGGTGGACACCTACAATGTGCTGAAATCCGGAGTTCCGGCTGCCATCAAGGTTTTTAAAGAGATGAAACCTAAAAACATGGGCATCAGGATAGACTCAGGAGACGTCGCATATCTGACGAAACGAGCGCGAGCAATGCTGGACGCCGCAGGCCTAGAGGAATGTAAGATAGTTGTCTCCAACTCGCTCGACGAATATATAATCAGAGACGTCATCATGGAGGGAGCCTGCATCGATTCGTTCGGCGTGGGCGAAAGACTGATAACCGCCAAGTCGGAGCCTGTGTTCGGCGGAGTTTACAAGCTGGTGGCCCTCGAATCAGGAGGAAATCTCATTCCTAAGATTAAAATTTCGGAAAATATTGAGAAGATCACCAACCCTGGATTCAAGCATTTGTACAGACTTTATGATAAAGAGACGGGCAAGACAAGAGGAGATGTGATAACTGTATTCGACGAAACTGTGCCGGAAGTTGATGAGTATGAAATTTTCGATCCTAACGCAGTATGGAAACGGACAAAGATAAGAGACTATTTTGTTCGAGATCTGAGAGTCCAGATATTTGAAAAGGGAAAATGCGTCTACGAAAGCCCTTCGATAGACGAAATACGCGATTACTGCAAAGCTCAGGTGGAGACCCTCTGGGCAGAAACGCTGAGATTTGAGAATCCTCAGACATATTACGTCGATCTGTCGCAGAAACTCTGGGATATGAAGAACGATTTGCTTAAAGAACTGGCGGGCAAATAGGGCTTAACAGGAGAATAATAAATTGTTAAGAATTCCTTAAAGACTTTTTCTTCATCTTGTTGTATAATTATTTTATCAAGACAACTAAAAGCTTTTGACAAAAGGGGAACGGTATGAAAAAGGTCTACATATTGCTGACAAAGAGCAATACGGTTTGCTCGAAAATCATATATCAGTTTACAAAAGGCAAGTATACCCACGCTTCGATATCTTTGGACGCCAATTTTGAGCAGATGTACAGCTTTGCCAGAAAATACAGATATGCGATGCTTCCGGCAGGCTTTGTCAGAGAAAACCTGTATGAGGGGATAATGGGTGATTCTGACAATATGAACTGCGCCGTATACGAGCTGGAAGTGACCAATCTGACCTATTTCAAGTTGAAGACTCTTCTGCACAACATGGAAAAGAAAAAGGACGAGTATGGATATAATATCCGTGGACTGCTCGGCTGCATATTCGACAAGAAGATAGGGAGAGAAAAACATTTCTATTGTTCAGAATTTGTATATTATGCTCTTGTTGAATCAGGCGCCGTTAAGGAAAAGGGGGGGCTAAAGCAAATAATTAAGCCTATGGACCTGAGAGAACTGCCTGATACGAGAGAAGTCTTCAGCGGAAACATAAGCATGCTGAGAGACACCAGCATAGCGATGTAGGGAATAAAACGAAAACGGCTGCAGAAACAGCCGTTTTTTATGTCCAAAAATTTTAGCATATGAGCATATGTCTGAGCATTACATCGAGCCAGAGGCGTTGAGCACATTTTTGATCTTGTGCTGAACCATGGCTCTGATGGCGTCTCTTCCAGGTCCGAGATACTTGCGCGGATCGAATTCGGCAGGATTCTCTGCCAGGAATTTTCTTATTTCCGCGGTCAGTGCAAGCCTCAGGTCTGTGTCTATGTTCACCTTGCATATGCCGTACCTGGTCGCTTCGCGGATCATTTCTTCAGGGACTCCCTGAGCTCCCGGGATATTTCCTCCGTACTCATTGCATTTGTCCACGAATTCTTTCAAAACTGTCGAAGCTCCGTGAAGAACGAGAGGCGTGTCAGGAATGAGCTTGTGGATTTCCTTCAGCCTTTCAAAATCCAGGTAAGGCTCCCCTTTGAATTTATATGCGCCGTGGCTTGTTCCTATCGCGATGGCGAGGGAGTCTACGCCTGTTCTTTCCACAAATTCTGCGGCTTCTTCAGGGTCGGTGAAAGTAGCTGAGCGGGCGTCGACCTTGATGTTGTCCTCAACTCCGGCCAGCTTGCCCAGTTCAGCTTCGACGCAGACGCCGTGAGCATGGGCATATTCTACGACTTCCTTGGTCAGTCTGATGTTTTCCTCGAAAGGATGCTTGGAACCGTCGATCATTACGGAAGTGAAGCCGTCGTCCACGCACTTCTTGCATATATCAAAATCTTCTCCGTGATCCAGGTGCAGGGCTATGTCAAGACCTGTGTCCTCGATGGCTGCTTCTACCAGCTTTACAAGATATGCCGGCTTGGCATATTTGCGGGCTCCGGCGGACACCTGGAGGATGAGGGCTGACTTTTCGATTTGAGCCGCCTCGACTATTCCCTGAATTATTTCCATATTGTTTACGTTAAAAGCTCCGATAGCGTAATCAGATTTCAGAGCTTTAGCGAACATGTCTTTTGTTGTTACCAGTGCCATTGCAAACCTCCTTTTGGTTTAATACAAGTATTATACACCAAGGGAGGAGATATTAAAAGATGTCATTTTTGTTTTCACTTCCTGAACCGCCGAAATCTCCTGAACCGCCGAAATCTCCCGAGCCGCCGAAGTTATTAGAATTGCCGAACCCTCCGGAGTCGCCGAACCCTCCGAAGCCGCCGGAGTTTCCGAATCCCCCGAGCCCGCCGGAATCTCCGCCGAGGACAGAGAGCAAAGGAGCGACGGTTTCTATGATATTGCCAAGATCAGGTATCGCTTTGCTTATTATTTCAGAAGGCGGAGGCAGTTTGGGGCGTTCAGACGGATTGAGCGCCATCTGGCCGAGATTATCCATATGGTTCATTATGAAAGTCAGGCGGTGCAAATCGTTCAATATTCCGCCAATTTCTATGGGAGGCAGTATGCCGCCAAGGATACCGTTTCTGCTTGAACTATCGGCGCCTCTGCTAGCGTGGCCTGCCCCGCGTCCGCCAGAGCCGAAGCCTCCGGAATGATCCATACCCGGTTTTCCGCTGTCGTTTCCGGCAGCCAATATGAGAAGTATTGCGGCGATGCCTATTACGTTGGAATTTTTAGCCATATGTATACCTCCTGTTTATATGCCATAATATGAAATTTACAGCCCCTAAGTGCATAAAATGCTATGAAAGATATTGAAGGAGGTCAATTATGGAATTAAATGATAAAATGGTAGGGGATATAGCCCGTCAGCTGGGCATTAAACCTGGAAGAAACAACGGGCAGGAGATTCTGAGACAGCTTGAAAACAAAAGCGATGCTGAGCTTGAGCGCGAAATTCTGAAGATTAAAGAACAGCTCAGGGCAAACAACATAACTTATGAAAAACAGCTGACCATGCTCAGAAATCTCGCGCCCATGATGAACGGCAGGCAGAAAGCCCGCCTGCAGAAAGTCATAGAGCTTTTGCAGAGATAAAAAATGCCGGCTGGCTTCCCTAAAAGGATTGCCAGTCGGATTTTTTAATAGCATATTATCGGACAGAGAAAGTCACATGCAAACAGGTTTTAGCTCCAGTTTATGGCGCGTGCTATGTCGTTCTTGGTGGAACCCTTCTCGAAGGAGAACACGCCGGCGCTGACCTTTTGATGGTCTATTCCCAGACTGTCGCAGGCTGACTGATATTCAGCATAATCCTTGAACAGGCCTACATCTATGAGACATTGAAGCGCAGAAGAAGCAGTATCTCCGTAAACGCTTACTTCCACTGTTTTGCTCAATTTTCCGTTTGACCAGAGTTCCGTAGGTTTATCTGCGGAGGAATCTTTGTCATCGTCTTTATCTGTACCGGATTGTTCGCTGCTGTCGTCGTTGTCTGCAGGTTCTGACTGCCCGTCGCCTGTGTTTGCATCGGAGTTTGAGTCTCCGGAAGAATCGCCGGATTCAGCGTCTGAATTATCGGGACTTTCCGCCACAGCGCCGTCATTTATATAAGTCTTCGGGTACTCTATTATCGCGCTCATGCGCCACACGATGAGCAGGGCGGCAACTACGAGTATGGCGAAAGCAACCAGTATATCGTTATTATCGTATAAAAAGTCCTTTAATTTTTTCATAATCTCCTCCCAATCTTCGACACATATATTTTAGCAGATAAAGACTTTTTTCTCAAGATGTTTTGGTGTATAATATGTGATATGATAAAATTTACAGTAGGGGAAAACCAAGGAAACCAGCGACTTGACAGATTCTTGAAAAAGTACTTTGCCAAGTCGTCTCTGAGTCATGTATATAAATTGATAAGAAAAGACGTAAAGGTCAACGGCAGAAGGAAGTCTCCGGAAACGCTGCTTGAGCCGGGCGATGAAATAACTATATATATTTCCGCCGAAGAAGCTGAAGCGATGCAGCGAAAAGCAAAGGAAGTGCGGGCAAAAAAACAGTTCTCCGTCGTGTACGAAGACGAAAATATATTGGCCGTAGAAAAGCCTTTCGGCCTTTTGACCCACGGTGACGGAAAGGAAAAGAAAAACCACCTGGCCAATCAGGTTTTAGATTATCTGATAGCCAAGGGAGATTACGTTCCTGCTGAAGAAAAGACCTTTGTCCCCTCGCCGGCCAACAGGCTTGACAGAAACACGACGGGACTCGTGCTTTTCGGCAAAACATCTGCTGCGCTGAGAGAACTGAATGGCATGCTCAGAGAGCGCGGGGCCATCGACAAACTGTACGTCACAATTACGTCAGGCCGCATAGAAGAAGCGATGCGTCTCAAAGACGAGATGACCAAAGACAAAAAGAAAAACATAGTTTCTATAAGCGAAGACGGCGGAAAACTGATGGATACAGAAATCTTTCCGCTGGCCTGCAGCCTGGACGGCAGATACACTCTGGTTCAAGTAAAGATCAATACGGGCCGGACCCATCAGATAAGAGTACAGCTTGCCGGAGCAGGCCATCCGATAATAGGAGACACAAAATACGGAAGCGAAAAAATCAATCAAATCGTAAAAAAGCGATATGGCCTCACGACACATCTGCTTCATGCTGGACGAATCGCGTTCAGAAACTGCAGGGAAGACGGCCCGCTCTATTATTTGCAGGGGAAAGAAATTACTTGCCCGCTTCCCGGGAATTTTGCAAGAATAAAAGAAGATATTTTTGGAAAAAATTGATTGTGGAGATTATAAATGAGAGAAGCTTATGAATGGATAAGAGACATTATAATTGCTCTTGTTATTGCAGGTACCGTACTTTTATTTTTCAAACCTATAGTTGTAAAACAGGAATCGATGCAGCCTACGTTTTATTCCGACGATTATATCGTAGTCAGCAGGCAGGCATATAATCTTTTCGGCGATGTGGAAAGAGGAGATGTAATAGTTTTCAAGTCGAAGCTGCTTAATGAAAAAGGAGAGCAGAAACACCTCATCAAGAGAGTCATCGCTGTAGGCGGCGATACCATTGAGATAAAAGACGGATATGTATACGTCAACGGAGAAGCGATAGACGAACCTTACGTAGCCGAAGAGGGGATTTCAGGAGAAATGAGCAGTGTAACGGTGGAAGAAGGCAAACTGTTCGTCATGGGAGACAACAGGAGAGTGAGTCAGGACAGCCGTTCGCCGGAACTGGGCCAGGTGGAAGAATCTTCCATAGTCGGAAAGGTCGTGCTCAGAATACTTCCGCTTGACAGTATCCAAACCTTCTAAAACATTCTCAAGCTTATGGGGATTTTGGATGAAGAAAATTTTGCTGGGCGCATTGAGTATAGCTTTCGGCATAGCGGCGGCCATAGCTGTGCATTGCAGTTTTATGATCGTTGAAATAGAGGGAAGCGATATGCTGCCGACTTTTGAGCCGGAGCAGAAAGTCATAGTCTTTCTACTGGCCGGCAGGGAAGACGTCAAAGAGGGCGATCTCATCGCATACAAACCGCATTTTTATCAGATAGACGGAAGCCGCGGTCCCATCGTGAGGCGAGTAAAAAATATTTCCGGCTCTGAGCTTGAACTGGCGTGCGATGCTGAACTCACATCGGAGGATGAAATTTTTATATCCGACGAAGATATTTTAGGAAAAGTGATTACATTTAATTAGACAGTTGATTTTATGGGAGAAATATATGGCCAAGAGAGAGCGAAAGCTTGTAGCTAACAACAAAAAAGCCCGCCACGATTACTTCATAGAGGAAGTTTACGAGGCCGGGATCGTGCTCACCGGGACTGAGATAAAGTCCGTCCGCCAGGGCAAGGTGAGCATCAAGGAAAGCTACGCTAAAATAGAAAGAGGCGAGCTTATCGTCCACGGCATGAATATAAGTCCCTATGAGCAGGGCAACAGGTACAACGTGGAGCCGCTGCGCCCGCGCAAGCTGCTGTTACATAAACAGGAAATCCGCAAGCTCATAGGTTATACTACGATGAAAGGAATGACCCTTGTCCCTCTGAACATGTATATAAATGAAGACGGCAGGGCGAAAGTGGAGATTGCCGTAGCCAGGGGAAAGAAAAATTACGACAAGCGCGAAACCATTGCCAGGCGCGATGCAGCAAGGGATATAGACAGAAAGATGAAAGAAAGGTTTTGAACATGAAAAAGTTTAGAATCGAAAAAGAATTTTTAGACATATTCCCGGAAGCCCGCCTGGGTATTTTAGTATGTCATGGCATTGACAACCGTATAAAAGAACAGGATAAATATGCGGTATATCTGAAAGACTCCGTCTCTCTCGCGGCGCGTCACATAGAAAATCCGGAATTTACGGAAAATCCCGTGATAAGAAGATGGCGCGACGCCTTTTATAAATTCAAAACAAAAAAAGGCGCTAGGTGTTCCATCGAAGCTCTGCTGAAGAGGGTGTCAAAAGGCGGTGAAATCGGCCCGATTAACCCGCTGGTGGATATTTACAACGGGCTCTCTCTCAAATACGGTATTCCGGTGGGCGGAGAGGATATAGACAAGTTTGAGGGAAACGTCAGACTGACGCTGGCCTCAGGCGACGAAGAATTTATGACGCTGGGCAGCGAAAAGAGCGAACCGCCCAGACCAGGAGAGATAGTATACAAAGACGATGCAGGCGCCATCTGCAGATGTTTTAACTGGCGTGAAGCCGTCAGGACCATGCTGACTGAAGAAACAACGAACGCCTTTATGTGCATAGAAACACTGAGCAAAGAAGAACTTCCCGTCCTTGAAGAAGCTCTGGAGGAACTCAAGAATCTCATAGAAAAAGAACTTTCCGGAACATGCGAAAAATATATCGTAAGCGCGGAATCGCCGGAAATAGTCATTTCTAATTGATCACAAATGCCCGGCGGAGTGGAAAACCTGCGGTTTGCAGGCCTGCCGCTCTGCCGGGTAATTTTTCGCTTATTTTCCGCCTGCTCTGTACACTTCTTTTCCGTTGAGGACAGTCATGATGACGCTGACGTCCTTTATTTCATCTTCAGGTATCTTGAAAATGTCCCTGTCCAGGACTGCGAAGTCCGCATATTTGCCATTTCTTATACTGCCCTTTCTGCCCTCGTCGTAGGAAGCGTAGGCTCCTCCCATGGTGTAAGCATAAACCGCGTCGTATACGGAGATTTTCTGCTGCGGAAGCCAGCCCGAATCAGGCTTGCCGCTGAGGTCTTTTCTCGTCACTGCGCTGTAGATACCCTCCATGACATTGAAGCTTATTACAGGAGCGTCGGAGCCGAAAGTCACATGAAGTCCCAGATCCATCATGGTTTTCCATGCATAAGACGTTTTTTCCAGTTCCTCGCCTATGCAGTCGCGGACGATATACATGTCGGAGTCGATGAAAGCCGGCTGAACGTGCATGACTATATTCAGGTCACGGCAGCGCTTCAGAAGCTGGTTATCTGTGATCTGACAGTGTATCAGAGCGTGGCGCATGTCGGCGCGGGGACATTTAAGCTGGGCGTTTTCTATGGCATTGAGATTCATCTCCATCGCGCCGTCTCCAATTGTATGGAGCGATGCCATCAGCCCGTGCTGCTGGGCGAGAAGAATCAAATCGTTCAGCTCTTCCTGGGTCAAAGTCGCTATGCCGCGGGTCGATGGATCGTTCCTGTATGGTTGCCTGAGAAAAGCCGTTTTTCCGCCTAGGGAACCGTCCACCAGCAGCTTAAGCGACCCTATTCTGAACATCGGAGTGCCTTCATTGGTGTGATGTCCTTCGCTTAAGAATTTTCTGAGCAGAGGAACTGAAGCCAGCAGACATTGTTCGTAGACTCTGACGGGAAGCTCGCCTGTTTCGTCGAGCTGGTGATAAGCGTCCAGGACTTTCTGGTACTGACCGGCGGGGATTGCTTCAAAATCATCGGTATGTATGGACGTGATGCCGCAGGACAGAGCCTTTTCCGCGCCGTTTGTGAGCATGCGCTTTATGTCTTCCGTCGTCAGCTCGGGAAGCGCGTTATATACCAAGTCCCTGGCGGCCTCGGCGAAGATTCCCAAGGGCTCTCCGTCGGAATCGAATTCTATGTGGCCTCCTGCCATCTGCGGCGTGTTCCTCGTCACACCCATCACTTCCAGAGCTTTGCTGTTGACTGAAATTATATGAGCGCAGGCGCGGGTATAAAATAAGGGAATATCTGTGGTGATTTTGTCCAGGTCATAGCGGTTTGGATATCTTGTATCTTCCCAGCCATCCGTATTCCAGCCGCGCCCCTGCAGCCACGTCAGCGACGGATGCTTTGCGAGAAAGTCACGCCCCAAGGCTATGAGGTCGTCCATGCTGCCCGCACTGTACAGGTTGACCTTTTCCAGACTGTAACCGTAGCTCAAAAGATGCATGTGGCTGTCGCAGAACCCGGGCAGCATGGTTTTGCCCTTAAGATCACAAAGCTCGGTATCCTCTGTCTTTAATTCAAGGATTTCTTCGTTGGTGCCGACACGCAGGATAATGCCGTCTTTTACCGCCACGGCCTCGGCCTTCGGTATGGCATCGTCCATGGTGTAAATATTACCGTTGTAGAAAATAGTATCCAAAAAATCATCTCCCTTGATAATCGTCTTATAGAATATATTAAAACTAAATACAGCAAGCGTCAACTTGATTGGTGCGGATTATGGGCCGGCAGATATGCGCTGATGTCGGCAGACTGACGCCGGCAGATATGCCTTGGGCGGGTTTGACACCGTCATCGGAAAGTGATATATTTTTGTCAAAATAATAAGTTGTGAGAAGTTATTAAGTTGGGAGAAGTTCTGATGAAATAGACGCTGCTGACGTTGAGGAGCAAAGCTTAACAGAAAAAATCAGCGACAATCTAGCCGCGCCAGGCAGGCTCCTGGGGTCGCTGAGTACATGCTATGGCATTGAAGGACTGAAATCCGAAGGAATCGTACAGATCGTAAGATTTAATGATGGCAGATATTATTCAGTTACTCCTGTCGAAGACGGCAAATATTTGTTTTTACTGTACAGCGATGGGGAAACCTTGTGTGACAGCGAAAGCTATTATGTCGTCGACGGCTATCTGACGTCAGGCTTTGCGGACAGAGATGAGTTTGAAGATGTTGGACCAGGGCTGAGCAGGGAAGAAATTCTCCTGAAAGATCCGAATGCTTACGTATATGAAAATTTCAGCTATCATCGTTTTTCAGACAAATCTGTTCTTGAGATCGAATATGATACGGATAAAAAAATTGTTTTGGATAGTCTCTTCTATTATCCCGAGGATCATAAGGAAGAACCCTATATGGAATCAGTGGTGGACTATTTGTTGCCGCAGGATCTGGCGCTGCTTTTGTAGGAAGCGCAGCCTGATTTCGTAGGAAGCACCGCCAATATTGCAGTAACGAAACAGATAATATATAATTGCATTATAGTAGTTTTGCTTAAAACTTAAAAAGGCGGTAACAGATGAAGAAGATTTTTTTATGCCATGCTACTGAAGACAAGAAATTCGTAGAAAGGCTGGCCAAAGACCTGATGCGGTTCGGCATCGAAGTATGGTTCGATAAGTTTGAGATGAAGGTAGGGGAATCGCTGCTGGAGAAGATAGATGACGGAATAATGAGCAGCGGATATTTTGCTGTGATTCTTTCCCCGCGGTCGGTAGGAAAACCATGGGTAAAACACGAGATAAGATCGGCCTTTGCCAAGAAATTCAGAGACGACAGCTTCAAAATCCTGCCTGTAATGTATGAGGAATGTGAGACGCCCCTCTATCTGGCAGACTTGTTTTACGCCGATTTCACAGGAAACTACGACAAGGGGCTAGGCGACATCCTCAACGTATTTGGCATGAAAGACACCGACGTGTGCACCGAAAGCAACTGGCGGCGCGTACATAAAGTTAATCCGCGCAATAAAGACTGGAAACAGTACAAAGACAGAGAATACAGAAATCTGATAACCACTATTTTTAATTTCTGCTATGCCAACAGATGGGGCATCTATGTGGGCGGTCACAGCAATCCTTACGCCGTGAATTTCCTGGCAGAATATGAAGATGAAAAATACAGACATCACATGGAGTGCATCAGCGTCAGGACTCTGCGCCGATGATGTTTACAGGCTTTCCGCGAAAAGAGAATATAATCCCAACAATCTCAAAGCCAGCGACTATACAGAAGAGCTGGCTCACAGCGTCCAGCAGGCGAGAGAAAAACTGATGGAGATGATGCTTGATCTCAATGAAAAATACGGAACTCCGAAGCAGAAAGCGAGAATGTACGTGATGAAGAGATTCATGACGCAGGAAGAAAAGGACGACTTCATCAACTCGATAATGAATTACAATATAATATATGACGGAGACTTTCACCAGGCGATAAGGGAGCTGCATAAGCAGGACAACGACGGCATACGCGCAGATATGCTTTATATGTGATTTAGCGCCGACGGTTTGAGAACCAAGGGGCCGGCGGCATCATGTACACCAGAGCGAAGCTGACGGATGAAGAGGGAAAAGAAAAGGAGATTCTCACTTTCGGACCTCTGGCCATAGCTAAAGACCATCAGAGTAAGGCCTTTGAAATAGACGAAAAAGAGGCGGAAGCATACGACGAACGTTTTGAAAAGATGGAAAAGCAGCGCCAAGCCAGTCAGGAAGAATTCTATATAATCAGCAATTCTGTATTGCGCTGACTTGCTTTTCCGCGCAGTTGTCAGCAGTTTGGACGGAGCTGCAGCCAAGCAGCACAAAAATCATAAGGAGAAAAAATGAAGCAAGCGTATTTCAACTGGAGCAGCGGCAAGGATTCGGCGCTGGCTCTGCATAAGGCCATGCTTTCTGGAGAATATAACATACACAGTATGCTAACGGTGATAGACGGCAGTGAAGACCGCGTTTCCATGCATAATGTAAGCTCGGGACTGGTCGGACGGCAGGCCCGCTCCATAGGCATACCTTTATTTTTAATGAAGATGGACGCCGGAGAAACAGAAAATCAATATCAGGCGAAGATGGAAGCCTATATCGGTGAATTGAAAGCACGCGGCATAGATACAGCCTTGTTCGGAGACATTTATCTGGAAGAAATACGCCGCATGAGGGAGAAAAAATTTGCGGGTACAGATATCAGGGCCGAATTTCCGCTGTGGAATATGAGTCCGGAACAGATAATGGAAGAGTTCATCGGCGAGGGCTTCAAAGCGGTCGTCACGAGTATAGATCGTTCCGTCCTTGATGAAAGCTTTTTGGGACGCGTCATCGACAAGGATTTTGTAAAGAGCATGCCGGCCGGAGCTGATTTGTGCGGAGAAAACGGAGAATACCACTCTTTCGTCTATGACGGCCCCATCTTTACACAGCCCGTGCAGTTTTCCGCAAAAGGCAGACATCATATAGATTATACAGACGATAAAACCGGCAGAAAAAGCAGTTACAGCTATCTCGAAATTCACTGAAGGAGAATATATGCAGACCATAGCCATAATAGACGACGACATTCATATAGGCGATATGCTGGAGGAAGCTCTGAGAAAGGAATGCTATAATGTAATACGCGCCTATTCCGGAACAGAAGCCCTTTATCTTCTCGAAAGCAAAAGACCCGATCTCATCTTGCTTGACCTGATGATGCCGGGACTTACCGGTGAAGAAGTGCTCCCAAGGATAAAGAATATCCCTGTGATAGTCATGAGCGCCAAAGTAGGCATAGACGACAAAGTGAATTTGCTCACGGGCGGCGCTGTGGATTACGTCACGAAGCCGTTCAACGTGAGAGAACTCATTGCCAGAATAGAGGTGCATATCAGGCTGGACAAAGCGGGGAAATCCGCCGGAGGAAGCGACGCCAATGGCGGCCTTAACGGTATTGAAATCACCGGAAAAAATAGCTTATTGCGTTTAGGCGATTTGACTCTCGACCCGCAGGCAAGGCAAGCTTTTGTCGGAACAAAAGCCGTAAAACTTACAAAGACCGAGTATGCGATACTGAAACTACTGATGAAAAATCCCACGCAAGCTATCGCCAAATCCGTGATATTGGACAGAATAAGCGAAGATACGCCGGACTGCACGGAGAGCTCGCTGAAAATTCATGTGAGCAATCTGCGCAGAAAGCTTAGAGACGTATCGGGAAAAGATTACATCGAAGCGGTCTGGGGCATCGGCTTCAAGATGGCAGGATTTTAAATCTTTACCCTTTCTTTACTTTTTTCTTTACCGCTTTCTTTACACTTGTCTGCTAGAATCAGGCCATGAATAAGGCGGGGATATCGCCGCCGTAAGACAAAAAGGAGGTATTTTTATGGAATATGTACTTACCGCTCATGGCCTTTGCAAGAACTACAGACATTTCAAGGCTCTGAACGGACTTTCCCTGAGCGTTCCGAAAGGATCCATCTACGGCCTTGTCGGCAGGAACGGAGCTGGTAAAACAACGCTGATAAGGCTAATATCCGGACTTCAGGAACCTACGTCGGGAGAATATATACTTTACGGCGTATATAACGATGAGAGAGGGATCAACAAAGCCCGCAGGAGAATGGGCGCAGTGGTAGAGACTCCCTCGATATACGGAGATTTGACCGCGGAAGAAAACATCAGAGAGCAGTATATGATACTGGGCATGCCGTCATTTGACGGTGTCAAGGAGGTACTGCGGCTGGTGGGTCTTGAAAACACGGGAAAAAAGAAAGCCAAGAATTTTTCGCTGGGCATGAAACAGCGGCTTGGCATAGCGATAGCTCTCTGCGGCGATCCGGATCTCCTGATTCTGGACGAACCTGTGAACGGGCTGGACCCTCAGGGAATCATAGAAATGCGGGAACTGATACTCAAGCTCAACCGGGAAAGAATGATAACCGTCATAATTTCAAGCCATATCCTTGACGAGCTTTCAAAGCTTGCCACCCACTATGGATTCATCGACGGCGGACGCATGGTAAAGGAGATAAGCGCCGAAGAGCTGGAAGCGGCGTGCCGCAAATGTCTTAGGGCTGAAGTGGATAACATCAACTCTCTTTCCGTGGCCTTAGATGAAATGCAGGTCGAATATAATGTCGTTTCCCAGACGAAAGCTGACATCTTCTGCAATATGAGCATGACTAAACTGGTAACGGAACTGGCAGAAAGGGGCTGCCAGGTGATTTCTGCCTCAGAAAAAGATGAGAGCCTTGAAAGCTATTTCATCAGCTTGGTAGGAGGTGAGGAGCATGAGTAGGCTGCTTGCCGCCAACTTTACCAGGCTTAGAAAAAATAAGCTTTTTTATCTATGTCTGGGCTTTATGATTTTCCTCGCCGTGACATTGCCTATCTCCCAGGCTCATCAGATAGCTGAACTCAACCAGCAGAGAGGTACTGAATATGAAACTGTGCTCGACCAGCAGTATTTCATTTTTGTCATGTTCATCGGCCTGGTAGCTTCAGTATTCTGCGGTATGTTTCTCGGAACTGAGTACAGCGACGGCACGGTGCGCAACAAAATCGTAGTGGGCCATAAGAGGACTTCCGTCTATCTGGCTAACCTGATAACATGCGCCAGCGCCAGCCTGATGATGTGCATAGTGTTCATAGCTGTTTATCTGGCAGTAGGCTATCCGCTGCTGGGAGGCTTTCATAGTGAGATCAAACAGATACTGCTGCTGAGCATAGCCGGCCTGATGACAGCCGTTTCATTCGCGTCGATATTCACGCTTATTTCCGCGATAAGCCAGAACAAAGCCGCCATAGCAGTTTCATGCATACTGTTTGCTTTTGTGTCGATGTTTGCCGGACAGATCATAGAGAACAAACTCGAGGCTCCTGAATTTTATTCTGGATATACGTATACGGATGATAAAGGACAGGTAGTGGAACAACCATCGGAAAAAAATCCTAATTATCTCGAAGGAACAAAGAGGGAAATCTACGAGTTTCTTCATGATTTTCTGCCAGGAGACCAACAGCAGCAGATAGGAACGATGAAAGCTGAGAAACCATGGCTGCTGACCGCATATTCGGCGACTCTCATCGTAATGACTACGGGAGCGGGATTATATATTTTCAGAAGGAAGAATTTGAAATAGAGGAGTCTTTATGGGAAACTGGTTATGGGTCTTGACAGGCATATTGCTTTGCATAATATTCATCCTTTTATTTAAGCTGTTTATGCTAAAAAAAACGGCAGAGGAAATACAGAGTCAGTTTGCCGAAAAACTCAAGACCGAAACCAATACTCTCATAAGCATATCCCATAGTGATAAAACGATGCGCAAGCTGGCAGAAGACATAAACGTACAGCTGCGGAAACTGAGGGAAGAAAGGCAGAGATTCCAGAGGGGAGATACGGAGCTTAAAACCGCCGTGACCAACATATCCCACGATCTGAGAACTCCGCTGACTGCTATATGCGGGTACATGGAACTGATGGAAAATGAAGAAAAATCAGAATCCGTCAGCAGATACCTTGAAAGGATCGGCGAAAGGATAGAAATGCTCAAATCTCTGACAGAAGAGCTGTTCAAGTATTCCATAGCAGCGCAGATGGAAGAAATGCAGAAAGAGCATGTGGATCTGGGCAGACTACTGGAGGAAAGCCTCGTATCCTTTTACGGAGCTATAAAGCAGAATAATATAGAGATGGAAGTTTCACTTGCCGGTGAAAAAGTGGAAAGAACTCTGGACTCGAAAGCAGTAGGCAGGATATTCGGCAACATAATAAACAATGCCATAAAATACAGCGACGGCGATCTGCAGGTATGGATGGGAAACGACGGAACAGTCACCTTTGCCAACACAGCTAAAGGGCTCGACGCTGTAGTCGCCGCCAGGCTTTTTGACAGGTTTTACACGGTGGAAACAGGAAGAAATTCCACCGGCCTAGGCCTCTCGATAGCCAAGATACTGACTGAAAGAATGGGCGGCAGCATAAAAGCGCAGTACGCTGACGACATGCTGATGATAACGGTCTGTTTCCCTGAAAACCCCAAAGATGACCTCTCCGGATGAATTTTGTATAGCCGCGCCGGATGAAATCGTCCTTGAGCCTCTCCGGATACTGTGGTAAAATTTCTCTATGTGACAACAGGCTGCGGTGAAAAAACGCATAAAAATTAACCGTAGGCGAAATTAACCACAGACACACAAACGTTAGGAGACAAAATGCTTAAATATGCAATAATCGGAGCAGGCGGCACCGGCGGCGTCATAGGCGCTTACATGGCAAAAGCAGGCAAAGACGTGACGCTCATCGCCAGAGGCAAACACCTTGACGCTGTTAGAAACTCGGGAATCAAGATAGAAAGGCCGTATTCAGGAAAGCATGAGACGATAGCCGTAAAAGCCTCTGCCATGGAAGAATACAATGAAAAAGCAGACGTAATATTCGTGTGCGTAAAAAGCTATTCCCTGGGTGATACCATACCGTTCATAAAACGCATCGCTCACGAAAAGACCATCGTGATACCTATACTGAATGTCTACGGCACCGGCGGCCGTATGCAGAAAGATTTGCCGGACCTTTTGGTTACGGACGGCTGCATATATGTTTCCGCCTATATAAAGGAGCCGGGGGTCATTCTGCAGGAGGGAGATATATGCCGAATATTTTTCGGGGAAAGAAAAATATCTTCTGGCCGCGTGGAAGCCATATCCTGCCCGGAATCTTCTGCAGACTCTTTCCATAAGCTTGAAAAAACGATCGAGAAAGACCTTAAAGACAGCGGAATAGACGGCGTGCTGTCAGAAAATATAGAGAGGGACGCCCTGCAGAAATTCTCTTATGTATCGCCGATAGGCGTCGCCGGACTATATTTTGACGTGGCGGCGGGAGATTTCCAGAAAGAAGGCCCGCAGCGGGAAATGTTCAAGTCGCTCATAAGAGAAATCGTAGCTCTGGCCAAAGCCATGGGCATAACTTTTGAAATAGATTTGGTGGAGACAAATCTCAGAATCATGGAAAGCCTCGCACCAGGAGCCACCACTTCGATGCAGAGAGATATAAAAGATGGCAAAAATTCCGAAGCCGACGGCCTCGTCTTTGAGGTCATACGCCTCGCGGAAGAATACGGCGTGGCTGTTCCTTACTACAGGAAAGCCGCAGAAAAAATCAAGCAGCTCATATGAGCTGCTTGATTTTTTCTGACATTTATAGGTACGACATGTAAGCTCAGGAAAGTAAGTGATTTATGCATTCGCATAGAGACTGGGAGTTTGGAAGCTTTGACAAATGGAGCGGAGGTTCAGAGGATTGGTCCTCAGTGAATTGGCGTTCAGAGGATTGGTGAGCCGTGAATTGGCGTTCAGAACACTTGGCATTTAGAAAAGTGAAGATCAATAATTTAGTATTCGGTGGATTGATGTTTTTTTAACAAAAATGGTGACAAGTAGATTATGGCGAGGTATAATGAACCCAGTATCGTATTATTCGGCGCTGCCGAGAGATAGGGTTCATTGAATCACTTTGCCAAATTTGATTTGTGGTATAATGTCCGCAAAGGATTATATAACGGCTGCGCCGCGATGGCGCGGCCATTGAAACGCCGCTTGACCGACTGGAGGGCGTTAGAATGAACCTAAGATTGCATTCTTCAGCGTTGCCTTTTAAATAACAAGCTCAGCGAACAGGCTGGGCGGAATGCTCGATATCGCAGTTGCCTTTGATCTTCCCGGAAATACTGGCATTGCTGCATTTTACATCGCCGACGATCGTAAAATTATCTCCTGCTATCAAGTCGTCGGTCAGAGTAACATTGCCTTTGACCCGCGCACCGCTGAAAAACGCGTTTTGCGCGCTTACATCGCCTATTATCAAATCTGTAGCATGGACGGTCGCACTAGTTTTCACATTACCGAAAAGCTGGCCGTCGACAAAAATATCGTCGTCAGCTTTGATATCTCCCGTGACAGTCATGGTTTTGGTTATACGGGTACTGTCGGCCGGGGCTTCTGAAAAATCTTTGATTGTCGTAACTGTTTCCGGAACAATGGTCTTCTGAGAAGACATCTCTTCTGCTGTAAAAAGTTCGGAATTGTTTTTCTCGGCAGATTCCTGAGGACCCGATTGACCGTCAAAGCCTGTAAGCTCTCTCAGGGCTTGGGTAAAATTACTTTTCATCTTAGTTGAGTTTTTTCCATTATCTGGACTTAATTATACCATAAATCTTACATTTTTTAACAAAAAACAAGTCGCCCATAACTTGAAAGCATCGTTTGACGCGGCGGAGATTGTAGCTTTTGATGCAGCATAGATTATGGCTTTTGACACGGCGGAGATCATAGCTTTTGACACGGCGGAGATCATAGCTTTTTTTCTGGAAAAATTATGAGCAAAGTGGTATAATAAACGCAATAATCATATCGTTCAGCTTCGCTGCAAGGAAGCGTTTATTGAATCACTTTGCTAAACTTGCTTTGTGGTATAATGCCCGCAAGGGATTATTGCGGTTCTGCTGGGAGGAATTGTATAGATTGCGCCGCGAGGACGCGGAAATTGAAACGCCGTTTGGCCGACTGGAGGGCGTTAAAATAAACCTCAATAGTTGTATTGTTCGGCGTTGCCGCAAGGTAGGGTTCATTGAATCACTTTGTCAGACTTGCTTTGTGGTATAATAAACGCAATGATTAGGATGTTCAGCTTCGCTGCAAGGAAGCGTTCATTGAATCACTTTGTCAGACTTGCTTTGTGGTATAATATCCGCGAGGAATTTTATCGGCCTTGCGGCAATAAAACCCTCTGCTAAAGCATGATGTTGCAGAATTTCTGAAAAGTATAAAGATTCTACAACATTCCAGCCGATATCACCTGCAAATCAGACCTCAAAATGAAGCAATGTTGTAAATTTTAGAAATATCTTAAAAAAATACAACATTTATTAGTGTTCATGTTGTAGAATTTTAGAAACTCAAGAAAAATTACAATATTTTAAAAATAAAGATAGTTGCTGGGCATATTCAGCCAGGCTATGATTAACCATATCATAATTTAGCTGTAGCTGGTTCCGATCTTTGGTAGGCGTTTGGTTCATAATGCTGAATGTTGGACACTGAACGCCGGACGTTAAGCACCGAGCGCCGGGCGATGAACGCCGAAGGTCGGGCGCAGGAGAAATGATGAAATATTTTGATGTTGGCAAAAATCGCAAATAAAGAAAAAATGACAACATTTTAAAAAATAACCGCGTCATTTTAGAGGTATTAGCATGTCGAATCATGTCGATGTTGTACATTTTCAAGATCCCCGGCGATTTTGCCAACATATTTTTCAAAAAATGTTGTCAAATTTTCAGATATCACGAAATCTGGCAACATCCGCTTGGTTTCACAGCTAATTCGACAAATTTTGACAGGGTTAAAACACAAAAATGTTGGCAAAATCCAGCTAGAACTAAAAATTGTACAACATTTTCCATAATATTACAAAGTCGCAAGATTGTTCCGGGAGCATAGTGCGGCTCAGACATGCGGCGGGCTGTCTAAGTTGTGTCAAATGTGGCTCAGTTCTCCGAGCTACTCAATATCGAGCAGCCCAGCTATCCGGTTGAACCAGTTCCGTCTGCTCGGACATTGAAGCTCTGCCCGCGTGGACTTTGAAGCTTCGCCTGCTCGTCAAGTGCAGCTAGCCTCCTGCAGTGCAGGGACACCGGGCGGCCCAGCCCCACGGGCGGCTCAACACTGGGCAGCTCAGCTCTCCTGCTGAAATGGTCCGTCTGCTCGGACATTGAAGCTCTGCCCGCTTGGACTTTGAAGCTTCGTCTGCTCGTCAAGTGCAGCTAGCTCATGAGAGACTCAATACCGAGCGGTTCTGCCTCCTGCAGTGCAGGGACACCGGGCGATACGTGTATGCCCGGGGCGGCTCGGATCCATTTATCGGCTCAGGTCTCCTGTTGCCAAAACCTTTGCACAGCCTAGATAAATTTTACTGCACAGCCGGAGAATCCAACTCTCTGCTGTTGCTGCTTTATATAAATAAAACTGAAAAAGGAAGGTGAAAGCATGCCAATCAAGATAGACAACCAGCTTCCGGCACGAAAAACACTTGAAAGCGAAAACATATTCGTCATGGACGAAAACAGGGCGACGACTCAGGACATCCGTCCGCTGCGGATCTTGATACTGAATCTGATGCCGACTAAGATAACCACCGAAACCCAGCTTGCCAGACTGCTGGGGAACACTCCGCTGCAGATAGAAGTTGAACTTCTTACAGTTGGCAGAGCCCCGAAACACACGGCGAAAGAACACATGCTGGCATTTTACAAGACCTTTGACAGCGTAAAGGATCAATATTTTGACGGCATGGTCATAACCGGAGCACCGGTTGAAACGATGCCATTTGAAGAAGTGGAATACTGGCAGGAACTCTGCGAGATAATGGACTGGAGCACTTCCCATGTCTACAGCACATTTCATATCTGCTGGGGAGCGCAGGCCGCCCTGTATCATCATTACGGCATACCAAAGGAGCCGCTGCCGGAGAAACTGTTCGGAGTATTTCACCATCGCGTGACCCACAAAGGCTCCATTCTCTTCAGAGGATTTGACGACGTATTCATGGTGCCTCATTCTAGGCATACGACAGTAAGCCGCGAGAATATACTTAAGGTGAAAGAGCTGAAGATACTGGCGGAAAGCGAAGAAGCCGGAGTATACGCCATTTCCACCGACGAGGGACGCCGCATATTCATAACGGGCCATTCTGAATACGATACGGAAACTTTGGCGCAGGAATACTGGAGAGATAAAGAAGCGGGACTTCCTATCAAGGTGCCGCAGAATTATTTCCCCGATGACGACGATTCAAAACAGCCGGCGAGCACATGGCGTTCCGGCGCCAATCTGCTTTATTCAAACTGGCTCAATTACTTTGTATATCAGTCTACTCCGTATGACATCAATACGGTGCCTAAGATTGAGAAATAGATGAACGAGGAGGAAAGAGTAATGTTTATAACATGTTTGGACTTGGAGGGTGTGTTGGTTCCTGAGATCTGGGTCGCTTTTGCGGAAGAAAGCGGCATCGAGGAACTGAAAAAGACTACAAGAGACGAACCGGATTACAACAAGCTTATGGCATGGAGACTTGACGTGCTGAGAAAAAACGGCCTGGGTATAAAGGAAATCCAGGAAACCATATCGAAGATAGACCCGCTTCTAGGAGCGAAAGAATTTCTCGATACTCTCAGGTCTGAGAGCCAAGTGGTTATAATCAGCGATACCTTTACGCAGTTTGCCCAGCCGCTGATGAAAAAGCTGGGCTGGCCTACGATCTTCTGCAACGAGCTTGTCATAGATGAAGACGGCAAAATTTCAGATTTCAAGATGAGAGTAGAGAACTCGAAATACAGCACGGTAAAGGCCCTCCAATCCATGGGCTTCGACACCGTAGCCAGCGGAGACAGCTATAACGACCTGGGAATGATAAAGGCCAGCAAGGCCGGTTTCCTCTTCAGGAGCACTGATTCCATAAAGGCAGAAAACCCTGATGTTCCCGCTTACGAAACTTACGACGAGCTGCTGGAAGCCATAAGAAAGGCAGAAAAGTAAGAACATAAATCACAGGGCAGCCGGGGGGATTATGCGTCATCGTGCGTCTATGATTTTTGTCATAAACGTAATCCCTACTGATTATGTGTATATAGAGATAACGACAGAACGGGATTCGGGCCTAGACGGCCGAATCCCGTTCTTATTTGGAAAAATGGATGTAGTGATATGCAAATTTGCCGGCAGGGTAAGCTCAGCGGGCCTATTTGCCGTAAGACTTGTAATATGCTGCGATTACGTCCGCGACTCTCTCCATATCGCTGGCATCGTATCTCTGGTCGCACTGAAGCATCAGATTATGAGCAGAGAGATATTTAGCGTCTTGCCCCGGCTCGTAATAATCTGTCGGCAGTATCCACTGTATCTCAGGGATGATATTGCTGTCGACCAGATGGCTGTAGAGGCTGTCGCGGTCTTCAGCCAAGAGAGCAAGGCCGAAAGGCACATAATTATCCGCGTCGTCTATGTCTTTGCTCAAGAGCTTTATTTCCGGAATTTCCTTAAGCCTGCCATAGAGGCAGCGGAAATTTTCTATTCGCCGGCGAATCAAAAAGTCTGTATCCGTATCGAAGAAAATGTGCTTAGAAGCGTCGGTCATGTTCCTCGGAGTCAGGTTGACGTAACGGCTGGTGTTGGCTTCTTTTTCGTATGTCAGGTACGCCTGTTTTTCCAGCTGGGGGTCATCGTCATATACGGGCCGGAGAGCCGATATCAGCAGCTCTTTATATACGCTTTCGTCGTATGCGTTTTCCAGAGGCGGAAGCTGAGAAAGACTCGGACCGTCTTTATACGTATCGTTTCTGATGGCGCAGAGACCTCCGTCCGTCATAGGAAACCATTTGCGCGTGCTGGCGACGATATAGTCTCCGAAACCCATGGACGAAAAGCCAGTCTCAGGTGGTTCTGCGGCGGATTCGACACTGCCGGCTTCGAAGTCGCTGGATCTCTGCGGAGACCTGGAAAAGAGCGCCTGCGTTATGTCCTCCATGATCAGGAGACTGTATTCCCTGGCCAGCCGGCAGAGCTCTTTCACAATGCGCGGCGGCTGAGGAACGCTGAAATAATGGATCATATAAATCATACCCGCGTTTTTGCCGTGTTCTTTAATCTTGGCTTCGAGGCTGTCCGTATCTATTTCCAGATTTGCGCTGACGCTGTAAAAATCGTACGAAAGCCCTTCCCAGCGGATGGCGCTGATTACGGACAGACACAGGTAATCGGGCAGAAGAACCACCTTGTTTTTCATGCGCTCGGCGCAGTGCTGCAGAGCGTATACTGAGGCGGTGCGGCCGTTGTTTGTATAAATTTTATGGTCGTATTGTCTGCCGCCGCCTGCAGGGGCTGCAGGTGTCGCAGGCACCGCAGGCGCCGCATGGGTCGCATACTCCGCAGAATCAAGCCGCAGCATGAAGTCACTGTTTTCCGGTTTTCTGCACAAAAGAGCGCCGTCTACGCTGTAAAATCCACCGATGAGCATGGCTTAGCCCTCGCAAACAGGGTAAACAGGAATATCATCTCGCTTTAAGAAAGCGGTCAGACAGTGAACGGAGCCGCCGCCTTTCTTGATCTCATCCAGATCCAGCTCGATGACTTCTATGCCTTTCTTATTCAGCAGTTCCACAGTGCGCGGAGAACCTTTAGGCATTATGATCTTTCCGGGCTCGAGGGCTACGGAATTGGCCGCGAAGTTGATTTTTTCCTCGAAGGCAGGAATCTCTACGAATTCAAAGCCGCGCTTTTCCAATTCCTCATAGATGATATCAGGCGTGATGTAAGGGTATGTAACGGCGACATGAGTGTCCACGATGGAAAGAAAACCGTCGAGATGATTTTGGTTTCTCGCTATGCTCAAGGTGATGATGTTTTTTACGCCCATCTGACGGAAAGTCTCGCTCACCTGTTCAAGACCTGCCTGATTGCAGCGGGAGCCTGTTCCGACGATAACCGTTTCGCGGTCTACCCACGTGGCGCAGGCGCCGTCGAAAATGCCGTTTCCGTGGACGGTTCTGACTATGGGAACGCCGTGTCTGGCGGCTTCCTGAGCGACGTATTTTACTTCATTGTGGCGGATTTTGATTCCGGGTCTGGTGATGATGACCCCCTCAGGAGTACCGAGTATCAGGTCGTGGCAGTACATGGCGTTAGGGCAGCCGGGGTCTGTCTCATCTACGTTGTAGACTGTCACGCCGTGATCTTTATATACCTTTACCAGCTGGTCGTGTTCCCAGCGGGCTTTGTCCACGTCTATGAAATCGCGGAAATAGATGGCACTGGGGTCGGTGATATTTTCTATTTCTTTTCCCGGACGGTGCACCATGACTGTGCGGAGCTTTCCTATCTCAGAAGTAACGCTGTAATTGTCGCCCCAAACAGCGGGCATGTCTTCGTAAAAAGTGTTGAACTTTTCCATGGCTTCTCTCTCCTTTTTTATATTTCAGGCCGGAAAACGCGCTGCCGGCGGCAGCTGTATGACCGGCGGCCGATCTGGCATTGCAGCCCGGCGCGAGATATAGGTGAAGTAGTTGTCTCTAAGAAAGCATCAGTTCTCGCGCCGGACCGAATCATGCGCTTCAAGAATGAGCGTTTTCCTGATATTGCAATTAGTTGTACTTGTTTGCAGTTTATTCTTGTTTGCGGTTTATTCTTCAACTTTCTTTCCATATAGTTTGGAAAGGGTTAAAACGGTGATGATCAACAGAGCTATGCCGACAGGCAGTGCGAGTATGCTGCCGGTAAGACCTGCAATCGCGTAAGTGACTATAGTGACGCATCCTACCATGAGGGCGTAAGGAAGCTGGGTCTTTACGTGTGCCAAAAGGTCGCAGCGGGCTCCGTTGGCTGATAATATAGTCGTATCTGAAATAGGCGAGCAGTGGTCGCCGAAGAGGCCGCCCGACAGTACGGAAGCTACGGCAACATGCATCGGCGCGTTTAAAGCAATGGCTGCAGGCACAGCGATGGTCATCATGATGGCGAATGTTCCCCAGGAAGAACCGGTGGAGAAAGATATAACCGCGCTTGCCGCGAAGATGATGACAGGCAGTATCCATGCCGGAACGTTGTCCTGAAGCAGATTTACTACGAATTCCGGACCGCCCATGGCTTTGGTCACGCTGCTCAGCACCCAGGCAAGAAGTAAAACGATGAATACGCTGGCGATGCTTTCAAGGCCTGATACGTAGTCTTGACATATACTTTTGAAAGATTTTATCTTAAGTATGACGACGAGAATGATGTTGGCGACTGAGCCGAATACAAAACCTGTGATCAGAGCTCCGCGGAGCGCGTCGTCATCTACGGATTTGAACGGAAAGCCCTGAGGGCAGAGCATGAAACAGAGAGTTCCAACCATTATCAGCAGGGGTATGATCATGACCATAGGCCTGCTGTTTTCCATCTTGGCATCCGTGTCTATCTTTACAGCTTCACCCACGTGTCCTCCAGGAGAAACCTGACCGGCAAGAGCTCTTTTTTCAGCCTTGTACATAGGACCGAATTCTTTCTTTGTGAAAGCAACCAGCGGTACCATAAAGAGAGAAAGCAGGGCGTAGAATTGGAACGGCCATGCTTTGAGCAGCATATCCCACTCTGACGCGTCGTAACCCGTAGCCTGAAATTCAGTTCCCATCAGACCCATTATGTAAGCTCCCCAGCCGAGGAACGGAACGAGAATGGAAAGGGGAGAAGCTGTGGTATCCAGGATCCAGGCCAGCTTTTCTCTGGAAACTTTCATCTTGTCAGTCAGAGGCTGTACGATCGGGCCTGCGATGATCGGGCTTCCTATGTCGGAGAAGAAGATCATGATGCCGGCTACCCAGCCTGCCATCTGCGCCTTGGCGCGGCTGTTGACGAAGCGTCCGACGCTGGCTGCAAACGCATGCGCGCCTCCCGACACTTCAAGCAGCTTTACGAAACCGCCGATAAAGATAAGCAGTATGAGGACTTCGGCGCAGTATGAATCGGTCATGTTAGGAACCAGGTGGTCGATGACATAAGACATCATAGCGTCGAAAGGATTTCCGCCTGACATAAGTAAAAGACCTGCAAAAGCGCCGACAAAAAGTGCAATTGAAATATTTTTCAGCCACATTGCAATTACGATGGTAAGAGCTATGGGCAATAATGATAAAATACCATAATCCATGATAGCAAATAATCTCCTTTCTGTTTTATTGCACTACGCAAGGTATGTACAGCAAAAAATATGCCATGTCATTTTTGCTTGAAATTGCAAGGCCGGAGCAATAAAAAAGTGATAAATATTATCCCAATAGATAATATTTATCACTTTCGATAAAGAAAGGCACGGATAGCTGCCGACGGCAGCCTGCCGATAAGGAGAAGCATAGAAAACAACCGCCGCCTCTCACTCGCCGCGCTAGAGAAGCTTTTTCTTCCTGAAGTAGATTATCTCGCCGATGACGATGGCGGCGGCAGCACAGGCTGCGCAGAGATAACCGTACTTCCAGTGGATTTCAGGCATGCTGGAAAAGTTCATGCCATACCAGCCTGTGAGGAGCGTCAGAGGAAGAAAGATGGTCGTGACTACCGTAAGTATGCCCATGACCTTGTTCTGCTTGGCAGCCTGCTCCGACTGATAAAGCTCAGTGAGCTGGAGAGCATATTCGTGGAGGAGCCCCACATAGCTCTGCAGCCTGCCCAGCCTCGATGAAAGTTCCTGCCAGGAAGCTCTTTCAGCAATCAGGCCGGAGCATATTTCCGACAGGAGAGCGCCCATTATTTCTTCCGTCTGCACATAAAACGCGTTGAGCTCGGAAAGCTTTCTTCGGAATTTCGTAAGTTCGTGGAGAAAACCCTCGTCGTCTCCTGAAAGCAGCCTTTCTTCCATCTCGTCCATGGACATGTCGATATGAGAAAGATACAGAACGTCGTCCTCGATGATTTTTTCAAAGAGCAGGAGCAGCAGCTTTTCCGGGGGAGCGTTCTCGCCTATGTAGTTTTTATGCTTTTCAATATACGTTCTAAGCCCGCTGCTGTCGCTTATGAGTGTCAGGCCGCTGCTGGACATGTAAAAGCCGAAAGACAGCAGAGGCTCGCGGCTGCTGTCCTTTCTTGGCACGCGCATTATTCCCTCTATGGAATCAGCGTAAGTTTCAGCTTTGCAGTATCTGATGGATTTCAAGCTCCTCAGCATTTCCCTGTGATTTCCGTAATCAGCGATATTTTCTCTGAAATGTTCCGTGGTTATGATCTGCAGCATAGGAACGTCTCCTTTCTTTTCACATAAAAATATTATAACACTGAATTTATACCAAACACAGATAAAATGTGATATACTGCAAATATAATCTGAAATTGGAGGTATTAGATGAAAGTAACCTTGAACAAGGATGCTGAGATAGTCAAGGCTATAAAAGAAGGCCTTGAGCATACAGGGGGATACTGTCCGTGCAGGAGGGAACGCATTGAGGAAAACAAATGCATGTGCGAGGAATTCAAAGCGCAGATAAAGGATCCTGACTTTGAGGGATTCTGCCACTGCATGCTGTACTATAAATCCAAGTAATTTTACTAAAGGGGAGAAAACCAGATGGGAAAAGAGAATAAAAGAATTTTGGGATTCATAGCCTTCGGCGTCGTCGCCTATGCGGTCCTGATGAATCTGGGCTCTGTCATAGGCTCTTTGAGGGACCTGATATCTCTGACGCTGCCTGTGATAGTGGGCCTGGTGCTGGCTTTCGTGATAAACGTTCCGATGAAAGCCTTTGAAAAACTCTATGGCAGGATTTTCGGGAAACTGCTGAAAAAACAAAGCAAGGGCGGAAAAACAAAAGGAAAAATCAGGGGGCTGCACGGCATAAGCCTGCTGTCGACGTTTATATGCATAATACTCGTCTTTTTTCTGATGTTCACGCTGCTGATACCTGAACTGGTAAGCTCGGTATCCAGCGTCTATGCCGCGGCAGAAGTCAAGATTCCTCAGTGGATAGATTTTCTCCGCAGTCAGGAATGGAACCTTGACGCATTCACCGACTGGCTGGCGGACTTCGACTTTAAAGCCCTGCTGGAAGGCGCCATAGGCGGCGTGGGCACGGTGATGGATTCGATAGTAGGAATAACGACAGCGACCGTTTCAAATATGATAACGGCAGGCTTCGGCCTGATAATAGCCATATATGTGCTTCTCAGCAAAGACGATTTGCTGCGCCAGAGCAAAAAAGTCCTCTACGGATACTGCAGGAGAGACATAGCGGATAAGATATGCGCTGTGGGAAAGATGGTGAACGACACTTACACCAAATTCTTCTCGGGCCAGTGTGTGGAGGCGGTGATACTCGGCTTTCTGATATTTATTTCTCTGAGCATATTCAAGATGCCGTATGCCGGCCTCATAGGAGTGATGACGGGAGTCCTGTCCTTTATTCCATATATAGGGGCGCTGTTGTCATGCGTGATAGGAGCCGTTTTAGTCTTGCTTTTATCTCCTGCTAAGGTTATACTGTTCATAATAGTGTTCCAGGTTGCGCAGTTCATAGAGAACCAGTTCATATATCCTCATGTGGTGGGAAATTCGGTGGGACTTTCCGCTCTGTGGACACTGGTGGCAGTGCTGGTGGGAGGCAACTTCTTCGGGCTTCTGGGAATGATATTCTTTATACCTCTTACGGCAGTGATATATAATCTGGTAAGCGGAAACGTGAACAGGAGGCTCAGGGAAAGAAACGTGACCATCAGGGAGTAGACTGACAGACTGCTGCAAATTTCAACAGACTGCTGCCGTTTTAAAAACAAGCAAAAATAATGTGATTTAAACTTGCCGCCGGGTAAGAGCGATTTTAAGCGCTGTGTTCAGCATCGATAGGCCTTTAGCAGATGCTGTACGTCAGCGTTTTTCTTTTACAAGGAGAGAAGTATGAGAAAAAATGATGACATTAAACGAGATGAAAAAGTTATGGAACAGAACGCAAGGCTGCGCAAATTTGCCAGATACACTTCGATGAACGTGATGGGCACACTGGCGACTTCGTGCTACATACTGGCCGACACATTCTTTGTCGCCAAAGGCATGGGAACAAACGGCCTGGCCGCGTTAAATCTGGCCATACCCGTTTTCGGTTTCATTACGGGAAGCGGTCTGATGATGGGAATGGGCGGAGCTACCAAGTATTCCATCGCCGCCGGCAAAGGGGAGGATGAGGAAGCCAGGGCGGTGTTTACCAACACTTTGCTCATGGCTGCTGCCGCCGCCTTTGTATTCTTAGCGGCGGGTATTCTTTTCAGCGGTAAAATCGCCTCCTTGCTGGGAGCTGATGAAGAAACTTTCGAGATGACACATACGTACATGCGAACCATACTTCTGTTTGCGCCTGCTTTCATTCTGAATTATGTAATGCAGTGTTTTGTCAGGAACGACGGAAGCCCGCAGATTTCCATGATGGCGATGGTTTCGGGCAGCCTTTCAAATATCGTGCTGGACTATGTATTCATCTTCCCGCTGAACATGGGCATCTTCGGGGCAGCTATAGCCACATGCTTCGCTCCTATCATAAGTCTGTGCATACTTTCGTCGCACTTGCTGAGCAAAAGAAACAGGCTTAAACCCTGCGTTATAAAAATAAGATTTGCCAGGATAAAAAGCACATTGTCCCTGGGTTTTCCGTCGCTGGTCACGGAAGCCTCATCCAGCGTCGTCATAATCGTGTACAACATGATAATCATGGGCATTTCAGGCAACGTGGGAGTCGCGGCTTATGGAGTCATAGCCAATCTTTCTCTGATGGTGGTGTCCATCTACAGCGGCATAGCCCAGGGCTCACAGCCGCTTTTGAGCACTGCCTACGGGCAGGGAGACCGGGAAGGGGTAAAAAAGTTTTTCAAGTATGCAGTCACGCTGATGGCGGTATTTTCTGTGATCATATACGCGGTGATTTTAGTGTTTGCGGAACCGGCAGCTGCGATTTTCAACAGCGAAAAGGATCCGGAACTTCAGGCTATCGCCGTGCCGGGTCTCAGGATATATTTTACGGCCGTCATGTTCGTAGGCTTTAATATAATAATATCGGTATATTTTACATCGATGGAAAGAGGGCTTCCAGCGCAGGTGATTTCCATAACGAGAGGGCTGATACTGATAATCCCGATGGCTTTTTTGCTTTCGGAAATGTTCGGTATGACAGGAGTCTGGCTTTCTTTCCCTGCGACCGAGGGTCTGGTGAGTCTGGGGGCTTTGATATTTAAAAAAGCCGGCGGTCATTGACAGCAAACAGCCTGACCGCGCGCCGGGCATGGCGAAAAATAACTTGACTGCAGCCGGACATGGTTAAAAATAACTTGACCTCACCCCGGGCAGCGGGTGTATAGTAAAATAAAGATAAAACGTGAGAGGAAAAGAGAATGGACGATATCAAACGCAGCTGCATAGACTGCACGTCAGGACTCTGCGATGAGGGAAAAGGCAATTTCCCTGCTTTTTGCAGAACGGTCAACATGGATGAAAAAATCAAAGCCGAAGCTCTCAAAGAGTACGAAGACGAAGAAAACAAGAAAATAGCCGTCGCTTCTGCCGGCGTCGAAGCGGAAGGCTACGGCATATGGCCGAGAGCGCAGGAGATAGTAGAATTCGCCAAGAAAATGGGCTATAAGAAGGTAGGTATCGCCACCTGCGTGGGGATGCTGAAAGAAGCGGGTGCTTTTGCCAAAATCCTCAGGCACAACGGCTTTGAGGTTACCGGCGTAGCCTGCAAAGCCGGAACCACGCCAAAGAGCGAAATAGGAATAGATGATAAGTCCTGCGGCGTAGGAAATTACATCTGCAATCCTATTCTCCAGGCCAAGATACTGAACGAAGAAAAGACGGACCTCAAGGTGGTCATAGGCTTGTGCGTAGGTCATGATAGCTTGTTTTACAAATATGCCGAGGGTCCTGTGACGACGCTCGTAACCAAAGACCGCGTCACAGGTCATAATCCTGCCGTCGTGCTTTATCAGCTGGATTCTTACTACAGCAAGCTGCTCAAATAGACGGCGCTTTGGCGGAGGAAGCGCTTTGACGCAGGAAATAATGCTTTGACAGAGGAAACAAAGAACATGGACCTTTTGATCGCGTTCGGCATATTTATAATTTTTATGGTGTTGTCGCTGATAGCAGGAATATCCACCATTCCGGCTCTTTTTCTGGGGCTTGTCGTCTTCCTTGCGGTTGGCAGGAGAAAGGGCTTTTCTCTGAAATCCATGCTTGATATGAGCGTCGGAGGAATAAAGAATTCACTCGTGGTGATAGAAGTCATGCTGATAATAGGACTAATCACAGCGGTTTGGAGAGTTTCAGGCACTATAACTGTATTTGTATACTACGGCATGAAGATTATCGTGCCGCCGTTGTTTTTGCTGATAACTTTTTTATTGTCATGTGTTCTGAGCTACGCCCTCGGCACTTCATTCGGCACTGCCGGCACGGTAGGCGTGATCTTTATGACTTTAGCCAGAAGCGGAGGGGTGGATCCGGTGATGACTGCCGGAGTTATAATGTCAGGCATATATTTCGGAGACAGATGCTCTCCTGTTTCTTCCAGCGCCAATCTGGTAGCCGGAGTAACGGGAACAAAAATTTTTGACAACGTAAAGCTGATGATGAAGACGGCGATGGTGCCGCTGATCCTTGCCACGGTCATTTACGGGGCGCTGTCGTTTTTTAATCCCATCAGCCACGTAGACAGCTCGGTGATCAGCTCCTTTGAAGAAGAATTCACTCTCTCCCTGTGGTCTTTTCTGCCTGCGGCCATAGTGATAGTGCTTCCTTTACTGAAAGTCGACGTGATCAAAGCCATGGGAGCCAGTATAGCCGCCGGAGTGCTGGTGGCATACTTCGTGCAAAAAGTTCACTTGCTCGAAGTTTTAAAGATATGTATAATAGGTTATGAAGCGCCTGCACCGGGCCTGGGCTCCATCTTGGACGGAGGAGGCCTTGTCTCCATGGCTGAGGTGGCTGTAATACTGGTAATATCCAGTTCGTATTCCGGTATTTTCAGCGGAACAGACATGCTGGCGCAGCTGCAGGACAAGATTTTTGCGGCATGCAGCAGGCTGGGACGCTTCACGATAATGATATTCATGAGCATTGCTGCCGCGGCGGTATTCTGCAATCAGACTATAGCAACGCTGATGTGCGCCGATTTGATGAAAAAGCCTTACATATCGGGCGGAGGCTCTAAGACGGAACTTGCCATAGACATGGAAAACTCCGTAATATTGATAGCCTGCATAATACCGTGGACTATAGGCTGCACCATTCCGCTGTCCTTTATGGACGTGGGCATAGGAGCGATGCCTTATGCCTTTTACATGTACGCAGTGCCTTTATATTACTGGATCAGAAAGAGACATTTTACTTTTTAAAGAGACATTGAATTTAGGAGGACTTTAATGCAGAAAAGAAGAATTTCATGGCTACCGGATTTCGCCAAAGGCAAAGCCGCTATAGCGATCGCCATATTCGGAGTTTGCTGGACCATCATGGCCATACATTTTAAAGAACACTGGTTTATGGTGCTGATAGGAATTTTCATCGCGGTGAAAGGAACTCTCAGAGCCATAGAAAACGCCAAGGCGCCGAAGCAGAAAAAGGTGGGAGCGTTCAAGGCCATGAAAGAGCAGCGCGAGGCATATAAACAATATTGCAGGGGAGCTGAGAATAAAGATAACGGCGATGAGTAGCCGGACGAAACAAAGCTTTCACATTGACTTGACATACTTTAAACGTCATGACGCCAATGTGAAAGCTTTTTTATTTGCTGCCCGCTTATTCTCGTTTATTCTTGCTGATTCCTCTTGAAGTTTCCTCCCGCCGCTTTATTGTCCGCCCTGCGGAGCGGGACTCTTTTTTGCAAGTAAAAATATAGTGGTGATGATGCAGAGGAAGCCCAGCAGATCCATGTAGTGGAAAGGCACACCCAGCCAGATTATCATAAATGCGGCGGCAGATACCGGCTCCGTGCTGGCCAGCATGCTGGCCGTTACAGGACCGATCATAGAAAGACCTTTGAGATACATGCTGAATGTCAGGACGGTTCCGAAGACCACGATACCGATGAAAGCCATGATAAACCTCAGGTCAGAACTGAGGCTGACTTTCCACGCGCCTGAAATCAAAAACAGGATCAGACCGCCAATCAACATTCCATAGCCTGTTATCGCCACACTGCCGTATTTCTGCGTTATCTTTCCCGGAAGCAGCGTGTACAGCGCCAGGGCAACGGCGGCCAAAAGTCCCCATATCAGTCCTTTGGTGTTGATTATCATGTTTGAGACGTCACCGTGGGTGGCGATAAAAAACGTTCCCAGAATAACGAGGACTATGGCTGCTACTTCTTTTAAGTTGGGCAGCCTTTTGGCCATGGCACAGCTTATGACCATCACCAGGACGGGGCCGGTGTACTGAAGTATGGTGGCCGTTCCTGAGTTGGTATAAGAGATGGCCTGCATGTATGTGAGCTGTGAAAACATTATTCCCAGCACAGCGTAAAGCATCAGCCTTATGACCGTCTGCTTCGACTGCCATATACCTATCATGCTCTGCCTGTCTGTGGCCAGCCCGATAAAGGATAGAATGACTCCTGCGCTGAGCATCCTCAGCGAAGTCAGGTGAGCAGGCTCGATGGGGAATCTCTCGAATATATATTGACCGCACGCGCCGGAAAATCCCCATAATATTCCTGCCGTTACCGTGAGAAAAGTTCCCAGATTTTTCTTCATTTATCTTCCTTTGTGTCGTCTTATGCAGATTCTCTGTTTTGTATTCTTTTATTTTGATTCTGCGATTATCGCCTTGTATTTATCGTCTATCTCTTTCAGCTTAGATATTATGTTTATCTTCTGCGGACAGTGAGATTCACAGTTGCCGCAGCCGATGCAGTCGTTGGCGTTTGGACCAAGCTTTCCGTAGAGATCAGAAAGGGAGTCCCAGAGAAAGACGAAATTTCTGGCGGCGGTGTCGTTGTAAAGCTTGAATATCTGAGGAATTTTGATTTCTGCAGGACATTCGTAGCAGTAATTGCAGCCGGTGCATGGAACCATTATATCGCTGCGGAGCTTTTCAGCCGCTTTTGGTATGGCTTCCAGTTCAGTTTCGGTGAGCAGAGGTCCGCTGAAAATTTCAGTGTTTTCATTCATCTGCTCAAGCGTCGACATGCCTGAGAGCACGCACATCACGCCCTCCAGCTGGCTGGCAAACCTGAGGCCGTAGGAAGCTTTTGAACACTGCGGCTGGCCTGCCTTTTCCGTGGCTTCAGTCAGTATCCTGTGGGCGTCTTCGCTTGGCAGTTCGGCCAGCATACCGCCTCTTAAAGGTTCCATCACGATGATAGGTTTGTCATATTTGCGTGCGATATTGTAAAGCTCTTTGGCGTTTATGTAATCCCAGTCCATGTAATTGAGCTGTATCTGTACGAATTCCAGAACGTCGCCGTACTTTGAAAAGACTTCTTCCAGAAGCTGAGGCTGGCAGTGGACTGAAAGACCGATATGTCTGGCCATACCATTTTCTTTGACTTCCTCCATGAAACGCACCAGGCCTAAAGCTTCAATGTTGGGCCAGGTCTCCTCATCTACATTGTGTAGAAGATAGAAATCGAAATAATCGGTTTTGCATTTGTCCAGCTGCTCCCTGACTATTCGCTCGGCATCCGAGACCGTCTTGCACAGCCAGGTAGGCAGTTTGTCGGCCAGGAAAAAAGAATCACGCGGATACTGGGACAGAGTCTCTCCGCAGAAATTTTCCGAATCGCCCTCGTGATATTTATAAGCCGTGTCAAAATAATTGACTCCGCCTTTGAAAGCCGCGGCGACCATCTCCTTGCCTGCCGCGTAATCTATTTTGCCCTCAGCAGTCTTTGGAAGCCTCATGGTTCCAAAACCGAGGGCTGAAATTTTAAGGTCTTTGAAATCTTTGTAACGCATACTTTTCCCTCCGAAAAATGTTTAATTTTGCACACTGAAAGTGCATCTACAAAATAAAAACTAATTTTATTATATTCTTTTTTCTGCCGCAGACAAGAGGTTTAAAAAAAATTATTGACATATGCCACAAACGTGATATTATATAAATATCATATGCCATAAATTCTCCGACGATGATATGGCAGCGATGCGATAACAACGTAACGTAACTGGCAACGTAACTGGCCGGAGCGGAGGTGAAAAAATGCCCAGACCTAAAAAATGCCGCAGAGTTTGCTGTATGCCGGTATCCATGGGTTTTGAACCTGTAAAAAAAGGCAATAATAAACTGCAGGTGATCATGACGGTGGACGAATATGAGACTATAAGGCTCATAGATAAACAAGGCCTGTCTCAGGAAGAGTGCGGCGAGTATATGGGAGTCGCCAGAACCACCGTGCAGCAGATATATAACGAGGCCAGAAAAAAGCTCGCAGAAGCCCTGGTTGAAGGCGCGTCCCTCAAAATAGAGGGAGGAAACTATGTCCTATGCGGAACGGAAGAAGAGGGCTGCGGCAGAGAAGCGAGAGGCTGCGGCTGCGGCGGCTGCCGAAACAGATGTAAAATATTAAATGAAAGATGAGGTATATATTATGAAAATTGCGGTAACTTATGAAAACGGACAGATTTTTCAGCATTTCGGACACACTGAGCAATTCAAAGTCTATGATGTTGAAGACGGTAAAATCGTCAGAGAAGAAGTTTTAGATACCAACGGAAGCGGGCACGGCGCATTGGCAGGCTTCCTGGCAGAAAACGGAGTTGAAGCGCTGATCTGCGGCGGTATAGGCGGCGGAGCGAGAACGGCGCTCGAAGAAGCTGGAATAAAGCTTTACGGCGGCGTTACAGGAAGCGCCGATGCCGCGGTCAGGGCTCTGGCAGAGGGCAGCCTGGGCTATGATCCGGATGTTAAGTGCAGCCATCACGAGCATGAACACGGCGAGGGTGGCCATACGTGCGGAAACCACGGCTGCGGAAGCCATACCTGCGGAAATCACACCTGCTAGTTGTGCCGGACATACCCCTGCATACCGGAAAAGCTGCAGAAATAAAACTGCAGAAATGCCATTTGAAAACAAAACACGAAGAAATAAAAGATGAGCTGCTGCCGCATATATTTTATGCGGCAGTTTTCTTCAAGACGCAAAGCCGCGTCCGCTGCCGGCCGAGGATTTCGGGGCATATTCGCAGCCACGGTTTTGCATAATTATTCAGCGGCCGGGCAGCCAGGAGGGGTGACGGAGGACCGGGAATCCCTCCAGCCATGTGAACTGCAGGAATATGTCGATTCAGGTGATTATTCACGGATATTTGTCTGGTATACTTTCAAATTTACTCTTGCATAGGAGGTCAAAAAAGAGTAAAATTTAGAGAGCTCACACAAAATAATTAACAAAATTTTATTTTTATTAACTAAAATTTCCATAAAAACTTCACTTTGTTTGAAAAAGTACACAAGCTATTTAAATTAGTAAATTGAACGTTCATGCCATATGAATTATTATATTAACGATAGGATGTAAAGGCGGAGCAGAAATATGGATACAGGTGATAACGGACTGGTTATAAAAGCTCTGGAAATAAGAAACAAGCCTTTTCACGTCAGCGAGAACCTGAGGATACTGTACGTCCTCAAAGGCACGCTTGGTCTCGAATTTGTAGCGGGACGCTGTTATCTCACTGAGGGAAATATAGAAATTATAAATATAGACGAACCTGTGAAACTGTTCAGTGAATCGGGAGAGGAAAACGTAGTACTCGTGTTTGAAGTTGAGCGCGAAACAGCGAAAAGCTTACAGCCGCTTATAGACAAAGCGCTTTACAACTGCAGCACGACTTTATTTTATCCGAGCAAAGCGACAAAAAATCATCAGCAACAGCTGCGGGCAAAATTGCTGCTCATATATAATCTATATGTAAATACAGCTGACGATACGCTTATGATAAAAACAGTCCAGGAAGCCGAGGACCTCATAGTCGAATATTTCCACGACTTTAAGAACATGCTGGCAGACTCAGGCGTTTCCGACGCCAGGCTCAACAGATTCTTGAGGATATATGACTCCATATACATGAACGCCGCCGAGCTGAACCTGAGAAAGCTGGCTGACAATGAGTATGTCAGCGTGCAGTACCTTTCAAAAGAATTCAATGAAAAGCTGAACGTCAATTTCAAGGCGACAGTTGAGTATTATAAGGTGATCCAGGCGGTCAGATATCTGATAACCACCGGTATGCCGGTCACTCAAGTCTCAGAAAACAGCGGATTTTCCGCACCGAGATATTTTTACAAGCAGTTTTCCGCCTACCTGAAATGCACGCCTGTGGCTTTTCGCGACAGGCTTAAAGCGGAAGAAGAACAGCTTCTGTGGCTTACTCCGTATGACGATAAGATAAGAAAGCTGGTGGAAAAGAAAGCTTCTTTCAATTTGGGAGTTTTCAAAGATGAAGAAGATTATCACGAGATTTCCACGCCGGAGACAGGCCGCAGTGAAACAGCTGCTGCAGACAAACTGGAAGATATCCTTTCCGCGGTTTACGAGATGAAAGGCGGACAGCCGGCATCTGCGGCGAAATTCATTATACTGTCTCCGCAGGAAAAGGCTAAAATAGAAAGTCTGCTGGGGGAGGATATAGGAGAAAATGTGCTGGCAGTCATGATCGACGGCAGAGGAAAGTCTGCCGGGAAGCTGGTCCACGATGCGGAAGAGGCGCTGAACTGCCTGAGCCTTTTCCTCGACACAGCGTCAGCCGGCGGGATAGAAGCTGATTTTCGCTGGGATGTGAGCAGTCTGTCCGAAGAGATAGACCAAGCATTGGGATATGAACCTACCAACGTTATAGTGGGACTGCTGTCAGTGCGCTAGACGTGGCAGGACATATATATTTATTTTATTTCGAGAGAAAAATGGAGGTATTGAAATGAAAATCAAACGCGCTATCGCATTGATCTTAGTCTTTGCCGTAGTCCTTTCGTTTTCAGCCTGCGGCGGAGGCGGAAACGACAGCGAGGGCGGCGACACAAAGACTCTGGTCATTGCCATACAGGATGAAATCGAGGGTACGGATATTCATCAGATCGGCTGGGAAAACGTTGTGCACCAGCTGCTGTACAGCCCTCTGGTAACATTCAGCGAAGATATGAGCACGCTTAACCCTTGTTTCGCGGAATCATACACTGAATCAGAAGACGGCAAGGAGATAACTTTCGTTCTTCCTGAAGACGCCAAGTTCTCCAACGGAGATGCTTTAGACGCTGAAGCTGTAAAGGCATCCTTTGAGAGAATGAAAGAGATAAGCCAGTATTCAGGAGACATCGAGGCGATTACTGATATCGAAGTAATAGATGAAAGAACATTCAAATTCATTCTCTCCGAACCGGCGCCTTACATGTACGCCAGTCTGGCCAGCACATACGGCGGCCTTGTCGACGTAGCCGCGGCAGAGGAAATGGGAGATGACGAATTCAACAGAGCGGCTGTTACCAACGGACCTTTCATGGTTAAAGAGTGGAAAGCCGGTTCTGAAATCGTTCTGGAAAAGAACCCTAACTTCGTAACTTCAAATCCTGAAGTAGAAAATCAGGGAGTACTGAATTTCGACCAGGTAATCGTAAGATTCATACCTGACGAATTCACAAGAGTAAGCGAGCTTGAAGCAGGAAACGTAGACATCGCTTACGATATCCCTACTTCCAGCGTAAAATCCATCACTGAAAACGACAGCCTGGAAGCATATTTCTATGAACAGGCAGGTTCCACATATATGATGTGCCAGACTGTAGACGCTCCTCTCAACGACCAGAAAGTAAGAGAAGCTATCAATGTCGGAATTGACAGAGAAGCACTTGCCTCTGCTCTCGACGATCAGGTAGCGCCGCTGTACGGATTTATTTCCAAGGCGCAGACAGGCTACAGCGCAGATAAAGAAGCTGAATATGCAGAAAAGTACGCTTACAACCCTGACAAGGCCAAAGAACTCCTCAAAGAGGCAGGCTATGAAGATACTGACGGAGACGGCATCGTCGAAAAGAACGGAACTCCGCTGACCATCGAATACTGCTCACCGACGGATAAGGCTTCCAACAAAGCAGCGGCGCCTGTAATCCAGTCACAGCTGAAAGAAATCGGCATAGATGTGCAGATCGTTGAATATGAAGCAGCTTATATCAAGCAGCTGCAGAAAGAAAACGACTTCCAGATGATGGCCAGAAGCTATGTATGGAGCGACGCTGACATAATGTACTACGTATTTACTGAGGCCTCAGGCTATCCGTGGAACGATCCTACGGTTACCGACGCTCTGGTGGCCGCCAGATATGAAACAGATCCTGAAGCCAGAGTTGAAAAATACGAAGTTGCTCAGGACGCATTGTTTGCAAAACTTCCTGCTATCTCCATGTTCGCTGACAAATACTGCATCGCGACTACAGACGAGGTAAAAGGATTCAAGGTGACCAACGACGGCAGATCTATCTTCAACGACGTAACTAAGGGGTAATTTCATGGAGATTGCAGCATTAGAGAAAAGACTTGATAAAGTTATCAGCGAAGACATGAACGACAATACGCCGGGAATGGCTCTGCTGATAACTAAAGGCGACGATATACTCATAAGAAAAGCTTACGGCCTTGCCGACATGGAGACGGGACAAAAGGTAAAGCCCGAGGACGGATTTGTCATAGCTTCCAACACGAAGCAGTTTACCTGCATAGCTATCATGATGCTTAAAGAGCAGGGACTTTTGGACTACGACGAGCCGGTGGAAAGGTTTTTCCCCGACTTCCCGGACTATGTGAAGCGGGTGACCGTAAGAAATCTTATGACCCACGTTTCCGGAATCAAAGAATACTTTGAGGACAACGTATGGCTCAATATACCTGAGTCAGCTACGGCAGACACGGCGAAAATGCTGGAGATAATCAAGGGCTTCGGAGATTTGACTTTTGAGCCTGAGACCCAGTATTCCTACTGCAACTCGGCTTACGTAATGCTGGGCGATATAGTACGCCAGCTTTCGGGACTCAGCTTCGGTGAGTTTTTAAAGAAGAGGATCTTTGAGCCTCTGGGAATGAACGACACCATAGCTCCCGATTATATGGATGTAAAAGCTGACAATCTGATTGAAGGATATACTAAAGGCGATAAAGGCAATTTTGTAAGACAGGAGTACAATATGGCGCTGGTAGGATATGCCGACGGCAATATACAATCTACTGTCGATGATTTGTTCAAATGGCACAAGCACCTCTACATGAGCGATTCTGAATTGCTTCTGAAGAGGGAAACTTTGGCCGAAGCCTTCAAGGAAAACCACCTTAAGGACGGAACAGCTACAGGCTACGGATTCGGCTTTTTCTTGGGCGAATACAAGGGCCACAGGGAGATATGGCATACGGGCGGAACGACAGGATTCATATCCAGAGTTTCACGCTTTACAGACGACGATATTTCTTTGATCATGCTGACCAACTATGAAGGTCTTCCGAAAAACGCAATGTACGAAAAAATCGCTGCGGAAATATTCGGAATTTAAAACGTGGAGCTGCTGCGCTGAATGACCGGGCAGGTCGAACAGTGCGGCGGCTCCATCTGTTAAGTATAATAGGAGGACATGACGTGAATGGTGTTATTCACTATGTGATAAAGCGACTGCTTATGGGCATAGCCATAGTGCTCTTTGTTTCAGTTCTGGTCTTTGCCATAATGCAGGCTATGCCGGGCGATCCGATCGACCTCATGGTAGATACTAGAGTATCTCCTGAGAGAGTTGCGGAGCTGAAAGCCCGGTGGGGGCTCGACGAGCCTCCTGTCGTCCAGTATTTTTACTGGCTGGGCAACATATTACAGGGAGATTTCGGCACGTCCGTTTCAATGAAGCAGAGCGTAGGCGACCTGATAATGCAGCGTCTGCCTTATACGCTGATGCTGACGGGCGCAGCTTTACTTATAGAATATCTGATATCCATACCGCTGGGCCTTTTGGCGGCGACGAGAAAAGACAAACCGGCAGACAAAGCGCTGACGGTGGGAACCATTGTTTTATGGTCGATGCCGCAGTTTTGGCTGGGCGTGCTTTTGATGTTCATATTCAGCATAACGCTGGGTGTTTTGCCTGTATCGGGATACAGCGGCTTCTCCTCGCTTATTCTGCCGGCGTTCACTCTGGCGTTGCCGACTCTGGCTCAGATATTCAGGCTTACACGCTCCGAGGTTCTTGACGTCATGCGGGAAAGATACGTCATGACTGCCAACGCCAAGGGCCTGAGCAGCAGGAAGGTACTCATAAAGCATATCCTGAGAAACGCTTTGATACCTGTTACCGTAATGTTTTTCTTATCGCTGCCATGGCTCATCGGAGGCGCTGTAGTAGTAGAAAATGTATTTGCATGGCCTGGAATGGGACAGCTTCTGTGGAAAGCAATTTCCAAACAGGATTTCATGGTGGTTCAGGGAATCATCTTTGTCATAACCGTTCTTACGGTTATATGCAACTTGATCGGCGACATCATATCGGGTATACTTGACCCTCGCATACGTTTGGAGTAAGGAGGGCAGACAATGAAGAAAAAGTTTAAAGATATATTCAAAAACAAAATGTTTGTCATCGGCATGATACTTTTTGGCGCGGTGCTTATCATCGCCATTTTTGCGCCGCTTATCGCGCCTCACACTTATGATGAGCAGAATATGGCCATGAAGCTTGTCGGCCCTTGCTCAGAATATCCTCTGGGCACAGACCAGTACGGCAGATGTATTTTCAGCCGCGTAGTCTATGGCTCAAGGATAGCCTTAAGCGTTGGCGTTGTGGCCGTCGTCATAGAGACTATAATAGGCGTAACCCTTGGTATGCTTGCCGGATTTTACGGAAAGAAAATAGATAAGATCATAACCTTTGTAACGGATTCCGCCTGGGCAATACCGCCTATAATCCTGGCCATGGCCATCGTCCTCATGCTGGGCTCCAGCGCGATGAACGTAGCCATAGCCGTAGCGGTAGTAAGCTGGGCGCAGTTCACAAAGATAATCAGGGCAAAAGTCCAGTCGCTCAAGGAACTTTCATACATCGAAGCGGCGAGGATATACGGCGAAAGCGATTTCAGCATACTGATGAGATATATACTGCCGAACCTTACGTCGACTATAATCATACTGGCCACACTGGCTCTGCCATCAGCCATACTGTCCACAACTTCCATGGGCTTCCTGGGACTGGGCGCGCAGCAGCCGCAGCCTGACTGGGGAATGATCCTCCAGGACGGAATACAGTATCTGACTCAGGCACCTTGGATTTCCATGGCGCCGGGCGTAGCTATAGTTTGGATGGTTCTCGGCTTCAACCTCGTCGGCGAAGGCGTGAAAGAGCTGCTTGACCCTAGACTCAAAGTGTAAGGGAGGAGAAAGATGGACAATACGATATTAAAAGTAAGAGACCTGTCGATCAATTTTGAAACCAAGCACGGAGTGGTCAGAGCAGTTGACCAGGTATCTTTCGACATAAAGAAAGGCGAAGTTTTCGCTCTCGTAGGCGAATCAGGCTGCGGAAAATCAACCACAGCCCTCGGCATCATGAGACTTTTGCAGGAGCCGGGAAAGATTTCAGGCGGAGAGATAATCTTTGAAGACAAGGAAATCGTCGGCCTGAGCGAAAAAGACATGAGCCACATAAGAGGGAAGGAAATAGGAATGATATTCCAGAATCCTCTCGACTCGCTGAACCCTGTCTACAGCATAGGATATCAGGTTTCAGAGGGTCTCATTGAAGAGGGAAAATCCAAGGAAGAAGCTCACGAAATAGCTTTTCAGACGTTGAAAGACGTCAAGATTTCCGATGTGGAATCCAGGATGAAATCCTATCCTCACGAGATAAGCGGAGGAATGAGACAGAGAGTCATGATAGCCATGATGCTTTGCAGAAATCCAAAGCTTCTCATAGCTGACGAGCCGACCACAGCTCTCGACGTTACCATACAGGCAGGAATAATAGAACTGATGAACGAGCTGCGCAGCAAATACAACTCCTCTGTATTGATGATAACTCACGATTTCGGCATAGTGGCCGACATGGCCGACCGCGTCGGCGTTATGTATGCCGGCAACATAGTAGAAGTAGCCGACGTTTTCGACATATTCGACAATGCCGCTCATCCTTACACCAAGCTTCTCATGAAAGCCCTGCCGACGATAACCAAGGATGAGGGACGGCTGGAAACGATTCAGGGCACCGTTCCTGACCTGTCGCAGGAGGTGGCCGGCTGCAAGTTCGCGGACAGATGCCCATCCTGCATGGAAAAGTGCAGAGCAGAAAGACCGAAGCTCAGGGAGATAAGCGACGGCCATTTCGTGGCATGCCACTTCGCTCAAGGAGGGAAAGACGATGAAAGACAATAAAGTAGTAGAAATAAAAGATATAAAAAAGTATTTTCCTCTCAGAAGCATAGGCAAAAAGAACGCCAAATATGTCAAAGCGGTCGACGGTATTTCTCTCGACGTATACGAGGGGGAAACTCTCGGGCTGGTAGGCGAAAGCGGAAGCGGCAAGACTACGCTGGCCAAGATGATACTGGGTCTTCTGCCTCCGACTGAAAGCACCGTAATCATAGACGGAAAGGATATATGGGCGGACAAGAAGAACAGAGGCGGCGGAAAAGAAGTAAGCGCGGTCTTTCAGGATCCTGCCTCCTCGCTGAATCCACGCTCGACTATATACCGCACCCTTGAAAGACCGCTGCTTATAAACGGTTATTCAAAGGAAGAAGCCAGAGAGAGGATTCTGGACACAGTCGAAAAGGTAAATCTCAGAAAGGAACTGCTGGACAGATTTCCAAACGAGCTGTCGGGCGGCCAGCAGCAGAGAGTCAGCATAGCAAGAGCTATTTCGCTCATGCCGCGCATCCTGGTTCTCGATGAACCGACCAGCGCCCTTGACGTATCCGTTCAGGCGCAGACTCTGAACGAGCTGCTGCGCTTGCAGAAGGAGCTGAACATGACTTATATCTTCATCACCCACAATCTTTCGGTGGTAAGATATATGAGCGACCGCATATGCGTAATGTATGGGGGAAAAGTCATGGAGATAGGCAAGACGGAAGATATATACGACCATTGTCTGCATCCGTATACGCTGGGACTAATGTCTTCAGTTCCGCCTCTTCACCCGAGGGAAAGGGAGAGAAAGAAGTATCTGCTCAGCGGCGATATGCCAAGTCTCATAGACGTTGGCGATGGCTGCCGGTTCTGCAACCGCTGCAAGTTCAGCAAGGATATATGCCAAAGCTCTGAACCGCCTCTCAAGGATATGGGCGACGGTCATTGCGTGGCCTGCCATTTTGCCGGAGAGATAGAATTTGACGCATAGCGGCGACGGCTAGTTGTGTGCGTCGGACGCCGGCCTGCGGCCGTGCGGAAAAAGCTCACAGACGCTGCACGGGACTCTGACGTTGCGCTGGAACCTAACGCTGCGCGGGACTCTGCCTCGCGCGGCGTTCTGGCTTGTGCATAGTTTTGACCTGCACGGGACTCTGACTCGCGCGGCTTAGGGCACGGCTCGCAGCTTCGTCGCCGCACCAGTGAGCATTGCCTTTGTTCGCTAAAAGCAAGAAAAGAGGATTGAGAATATGAAAGATCTGAAAATTATAAACGGAAAATTTCCCGATTTTGATAGCAATTCATGGGTGCAAGCAGATATATTGATTCACGGCGGTAAAATCGAAAAGATAGGCAATGTCAGTGAAGAATGTACTCAAGTAATAGACGCGGAAGGTAAAGTGGTTTCGCCGGGCTTCATAGACATACATGCCCATGAAGACAAGTTTGCAGGCGGCAGGGAGGACGATTTTTTTACTGCAGGAAGAGGCCTGCAGATGGGAGTTACGACTCAAATCGTCGGAAATTGCGGCGATAGTTATAACTCGATGGAAGACTTTGTCGGCAGAATAGACAAAGAGGGAGCGCCCCTGAACATCATGACTTTCATAGGCCAGAATTATCTCCGCGAACTGGCCGGCGCAGGAGACCGTTACGCGCCAAGCACCAGACAGCAGCTGGAAAAGATGAAAAGCCTGCTCAATGAAATGAAGAAATATTCTCCTGTAGGCATTTCCTGCGGATTTGAATATGCTCCCGGCGTGACCACGGAGGAAACCATCGAGCTGGTCAGGGCTATGGAAAGCGACAAATATCTCGTCTCAGTCCATTTTAGACAAGACGGCCCCAAAGCTCCTGAATCGACCAGAGAACTGATAGAAATATCCAAAGCCACAGGCTGCGCCATCGAGATGTCTCATATAGGAAGCTGCAGCGCAGTGGGATATATGGACGAAACGCTGAAAATCATAGAAGACGCCATAGTAAACGGCACGGACATTTCCGTAGACTGTTATCCGTACAACGCCTTCTGCACAGGCATAGGAACGGCGGTGTTCGACGAAGGCTGCTTTGAAAGATGGGGAAAATCATACAGCGACGTACTCGTGCTGGACGGAACTTATGTAAACCAGAGATGCACGAAAGAAATCTTTGAAGAACTGAGAAAAGAGGACCCGGACCTTCATGTGGCTGTGTTCGCCATGAATCAGGCGGAGGTGGACAAAGCTATCTCCAAGCCTTATGTAATGATAGGCAGCGACTGCGGTTTCGTCAACAGACACGGTCATCCGCGGGGCGCAGGAACCTTTCCTAAGGTCATCAGAGAATATGTCAGAGAGAAAAAGCTCCTGACGCTGATAGAGGCTCTCAGAAAGATGACCGTCCTGACTGCCGAAAGAGTCGGACTTGACGGCAAAGGAAGAATAAAAGAGGGCTGCGACGCCGACATAGTTATCTTCGATGAAAACACCATCACAGACAAGGCGACCTTTGACAACCCGACGCTTACTCCCGAGGGCATAGATTACGTGCTCGTCGGCGGAAAAGTTTCCGCAGACCACGGAAATGCAAAATCCGATTCCAACGGAAAATATATACGTTATAAAGATCGCTAAAATACCATGACCGTGATGTGTGTATGCAAAACTGTCTGCACACGGTGAACTGAGCTGTCTGCACACGACGAATTGAGCTGTCTGCACACGGCGAATTGAGCTGTCTGCACACGGCGAGCGAAGCTCGCCGGTGCGGACAGTTTTTTGTTTGGATAAAATGGAGATACTTTAGAATGACTGAAAAACATATAAATGTAAGATAATGCAATTTGTTGCCTTTTTTAAAGATCTGCTGATTTTTGACAACATTTGAGGCATTTCAGCTTGTCGAAAACAGCTGGATACAGCCTGAAAATGGCCAGATGTTGTCATATTTCACAATATCCGAAAATTTGACAACATTTTTAGAAAAAAATGTTGTCAAAATCACCGTAAATCTTAAAAATGTACAACATCGACATGATTCGACACGATTTGAGCCGCTTTTCACGTTCTCTCAACGCCTTAAGAAAATGAAATGTTGTCAAAAATCGGCCGAAATAAAAAATTGTACAACATTTTCCATATTGTTACAAATAGCATATTGGTGAAAATCTTAAAGAAAAACAAACGCGTGTATTTGCTCGTAATTTATACATTTCTGCCTTTTTCTTTTGTTTTTTGAGCTAATGTGGTACAATATATTATCACAAGACCTTTGCTCCGCTTTGCGGCAGGCGAAAGCCTGAGCTTGCAGCTTTGCTTTCAGGGAATCAAAATAACTCGCGCTGCCGGCGCTTGCAAACGCAGCCTTTATCGGAAGAGGTTTCGACCTCGCGGCAACTTGGTGTGCGGCAGGGAATCTCAGCGCGCTCAGACAGATTTTGATTTCGGACTGAAACCATGCGCTGCTTCGCTGTATTTCGCAAGCTGCCTTATAGAGTCGCAAAGCTTTGCGATAGATATATTAGTCATGCAAAGGTCATGGGAATTAAAAAGCTTCAAGACCTTCGGTATCAGATGCCTAGCTGCGCTGATTATCACAAGACCTTTGCTCCGCTTTGCGGCAGGCGAAAGCCTGAGCTTGCAGCTTTGCTTTCAGGGAATCAAAATAACTCGCGCTGCCGGCGCTTGCAAACGCAGCCTTTATCGGAAGAGGTTTCGACCTCGCGGCAACTTGGTGTGCGGCAGGGAATCTCAGCGCGCTCAGACAGATTTTGATTTCGGACTGAAACCATGCGCTGCTTCGCCGTGTCTGCGTGGAAGCCGCCGGAGTTCGGCAGACCAGAGAAGACTTCGGGCGGATTTGGAAAGTCTGAAGAATCAGGCAATGAGGGTCAGCGCATGATATTTGCTTCGCCAGGAGTAAAACGTCAGAGGGCAAAGCTCTATGAAGTGATCACAAATAGCTGAAAAGCTTTTGAGATAATATAAAAATGGTTTGAGATTATGATTCAGAAAGGCAAATTCTATGAAACTCGATTTTTTAAAGGGAGATTTTGAGATGGCCAGCCTTTTCACCGAACTTGTCCGGTGGTTTTTTGTAGTGCTTGCCATCTTTATTTTGGTGAGAGCCATAGCGTCCCTTCTGAGGACAAAAAATCCTGCCGAAGTGTGGGCTTATATGCATCTGCGCACTTACAGGACGGATGAAGAGGGGAATCCGTTGGACTGGACCGAAATGAGCGTCCCTATAACCCACTGGGAAAGCGTGATAGGGCGTTCCAAGAGCTGCGATATATCGGTGGCGGACGGAACTCTTTCCAGAAATCATGGGATCTTGATGAGAGATACCGGCGGAAAGTGGATATATAGAGATTTAGGCTCAAAAAACGGTACATATCTCAACGAAGAGAAGATAACCGGAAGCAGAAGCGGTCAGAGGCGCGCCAACAAAAACGGGGAGATGAGCGGTCCGGTGGAGATCGAATACGGAGACGTTCTGAGGACCGGAGCGACAGAAATGACGCTGCTGCCGATAAGCCTCGAGGAAAAGAACAACAATATCGCCATGAGAAGATCGGATACGCGGTTTATGTCGGCAGGGCCGTCGCTGGCCGCGCTGACGCTGTTCCAGTTGCTGACGGCTTTCCAGCTGGGCATCGCTCTCGGCGAGGAGCACATGAGCCAAGTATATTTTTCCATAGGCGGGCTGATGGTGTTCATGTGGATATATGTAGGTGTCATGAAGCATCTGGGCAACACAGCCTTTGAAATGGAGACGATAGCTTTCTTCCTTACGACATTGAGCTTGGCCGTGGTCGGATCCTCAGCTCCGGAAAGCATGCTCAAGCAGCTTATCGCCGCGATTATGGGCATCGCCGCCATGGTGATATTATGTGTAATATTGAGAAATCTTGAGCGGACAAAAAAGCTGAGATGGGCAGTGATGATAGGCTCGGTGATTTTGCTTGTAGCCAATCTCACTCTGGGAACCTTCGGATACGGGGCCAAGAACTGGCTTTCTATAGGAGGATTTTCTTTTCAGCCTTCGGAAATGGTCAAAGTGGCCTTTGTATGGATAGGGGCGGCGACGCTGGATGAATTGTTCCAGAAGAAAAATCTGATGGTGTTCATGCTGTTTTCCGCATATTGCTTCGGCTGCCTTGGACTTATGGGGGATTTTGGAACAGCCATAATATTTTTCGTAACATTTTTGATAATATCCTTCCTCAGAAGCGGAGATTTTTCAAAACTTTTCCTCATGGTAGGAGCCGCTGCTGTGGGAGGTTTCATGATACTCAGATTTAAGCCTTATGTGGCGAACAGATTTGCTTCATGGGGTCACGTTTGGGACGCTGCCGTGGTGGACGCGGCGGGATTTCAGCAGAGCAGAACCATGAGCGCGGCTGCCAGCGGAGGACTGGTGGGAGTAGGAGCAGGCGAGGGCTGGCTGGAGGGCGTTCCGGCGGCGGATACGGATATGGTATTCGGCATGCTGATAGAGGAATGGGGCCTTATAATAGCTGTGCTTGCGGTACTTTCCATCGTCACATTGTCGCTGTTTGCCTACAGGTCAATTCTGGCGGGCAGGTCCACTTTCTATACCATAGGGGCCTGCGGAGCCATGTCCATGTTCATATTTCAGACGATGCTCAATGTCTTCGGATGCGTCGATCTGCTGCCTTTTACAGGAGTTACGTTCCCGTTCGTTTCCAACGGAGGAACCAGCATGACAGTGTCGTGGGCTTTGCTGGCATTTCTGAAAGCGGCGGACACCAGAGAAAGAGCAAGCATTGCTGTAAAGGCAGGTGGTAGGTCATGAAAAAGCTTGAGGGAAGAGCTCTGATGTGCATAGCGCTTGCCGCGGCGCTGATAATCGGACTTGGGATATTCATAGGAAAGCTCGTGATACATGGAGATGACTGGGCGACGTTTTATGCCAACACCCATGTATATAATCAGGGAAGGCTGGCGGTAGGAACAGTCTATGACAGGAACGGCGAGATACTTTTGGAAAACGACGAGGACGGGCCTCACTACAACGATGATGTCGGAGTAAGGAAAGGCACAGTCCATGTGGTGGGCGATAAGGATTTGAACATATCCACCGGAGTGAACTCGTTTTTCCGCAGCGATATAATAGGATACAACCTGATAACAGGAACCAACGGTTCCATATTTTTAGACAACAGAACCCTGAAGCTGACCATAGACGGAGAAGTTTCAAAGGTGGCCAGTGAGGCTCTCGGAAGCAGGAACGGCCTGGTGGGAGTGTATAACTGGAAAACCGGAGAAATAATATGCATGACCAGCAACCCGACCCTTGACCCGGAGGTGGGAGCAGGGGAAAACGCTGAGTCGGGGACATATATAAACAAAGTGCTTTCCGCAGCCGACACGCCGGGTTCTATCTTCAAACTGGTAACCACAAAGGCTGCCCTGGAAAACATAGCCGGAATAGACGACTGGTCGTTTACATGCACCGGAAGTCATGTGATCGACGGAGAAAAGATAACTTGCACGGCGGCTCACGGAAGACAGAACATTTATGGCGCCCTGTCCAACTCGTGCAACTGCGCCTACGCTTCTCTGGCAGTAGAGCTGGGAAGCGATGTGATGGAAAAGACGGTGGAGCAGCTGGGGCTGACTTCTTCCTATGATATAAACGGTATCAAGAGCAAGGCGGGAAGCTTCACTTTCGATACTTACAATTACAATCTGGGCTGGGCAGGAATCGGCCAGTTTGAAGATCAGGTAAATCCTCTTTCAATGATGGTATATATGGGAGCCATCGCGGGCGGCGGAGAGGCAGCTAAGCCTTATCTGCTTCAGGGAACCGGCGAAGATACAGTATCTATGCTTGACAGCAACACGGCCGCCAAGATAAAAGAGATGATGAGAAACAATGTTGTGAGCAACTACGGAGACGGAAATTATCCGGGGCTTGAACTTCACGCCAAGTCCGGCACGGCAGAGGGAGCTAAGGGAACTGTTCCCGACGCCTGGTTCTGCGGCTTTTCCGGCGATTACGCTTTCATAGTGTGCGTGGAAAACGGAGGATATGGCTCGTATGTTGCCGGTCCTGTGGCCAATAAGGTGCTGCAGGCGCTTAATTCTGCGCAGTAAAGCCAGCGGCAGGCAGGACTTGAATGCCACCGCCACCGCGTACAGCCAGAAATCATTAGTAAGAATTTCGTAAGAAATAAATGGGCTCTTTTGTAAAAATGAGCCCTTATTATGTAGTCATAAGGCGAAAGGAGAAGCTTATTAAATGGAAAATGTTCAGAAGTTCAATATCATGGTCTGCGATGATGACAAGGAGATAGCGGGAGCTATCGAAATTTATCTGCGCAACGAGGGGTATCGCGTACTTAAAGCCTTTGACGGAGCAGAAGCTCTTCAAATCGCGATGAAAGAGAATCTGCACCTGATCATCATGGACGTAATGATGCCTAAGATGGACGGAATACAGGCAACCATGAAAATAAGAGAAGAAAAGAACATTCCTATAATAATGCTTTCCGCGAAGTCGGAGGACTACGATAAAATCACGGGTCTCAATGTAGGCGCCGACGACTACGTCACAAAGCCTTTTAATCCGCTGGAGCTTATCGCGAGGGTAAAGTCGCAGCTGAGACGTTACGTCAACCTCGGAAGCATGGCGGGCAGCCCTGCTCAATCGGGCGTTTATAAATCAGGGGGATTGGTCGTAGACGATAATGAAAAGAGCGTTACTTTGGATGGAGAGCAGGTTGTAGTGACGCCGATTGAGTTTGGAATTTTAAAACTTCTGACGGAAAACGCCGGGCGTGTATACAGCATAGACCAAATCTATGAGTCCGTATGGAACGAGCCGGCATACAGCCCTGAGAATACAGTGGCAGTACACATAAGAAGAATAAGAGAAAAAATAGAGATAGACCCGAAGAATCCTAGATATTTGAAGGTGGTGTGGGGGATTGGATACAAAATTGAAAAATTCTAACGGAAAGACCGCGGCTTACATTTTGCTGTTTATCTTTGAAATGGCAGCGGCAATAAGTCTGGCAGTGTGCGGAAGCATATTTGCAGCAATAGGAAACATGTCCTGGCTCCAGGAGATAGATCCGGCGGAAAGCGATTGGTACGCGCCTTATTACGGACAGATAACAGACCAGGCCAGATATGATTCCATGCAGAATACCATAGGCATAGGCGGCATAATATTGGTTGGTATCGCTGCGGCTGTGCTGCTGGCTATGGTACTGCTGGCCGGCCGGGGAAAGACAGACGAAAACGGAAGGATATGCCTGAACTGGTTTGACAGGATATGGAGTGAAATACAGATAACACTGGCTTCCTTGGCAGGCGTATGGTTCGGCTCTATAGTTCTCCTCCTTTACGACGTGTGGATGCGCGGAGATTATCTCGGCATATGGGAAAACACTTCCGACCAGGATGGACTGTTTTATTCAGCAGGCGTAGTCACAAGAGAGATAGAGATGACTTACTGCATAGCAGGGCTTCTCGTGAGCACATTCGTATTCCTTCTGTGCATGATGTCGATGATAAAGAAGATAAAAGCCAGACAGTTCTGGGAAAAATCATTGCTTGGGGGAGCTTTTCTTGCCGTATACCGCAGTTTCAAGAGCAGCGACAAAACACTGTTTAAGATCATGGCGGCAGTTATAATAGGCGCTTTCTGCTGCGCCACATGGTTTGGCCTGCCGGTAGTCCTTGTCATAGTTTTGATCATCGTGCCTAAATCCGTAAGAAAGTTTACTGAAATCAAGAAAGGCGTGGAGGAAGTCAAAAACGGCAACCTGACATATAAGATCCCGGTTGAAGAGGACATAAAGGGAATAAGAGGGGAACTTGACAGGCTGGCTTCAGACATAAACGACATATCGCAGGCTTCCAACATAGCCGTTCAGAACGAGATAAAGAATCAGAGAATGAAGACGGATCTGATTTCAAACGTTTCCCACGATCTGAAAACTCCGCTGACTTCGATGATTTCATACGTAGATCTGATGAAAAAAGAGGGCCTCGACAGTCCCAATGCTCCTGAGTATCTGGACATAATAGACAGCAAGACCCAGAGACTGAAGACATTGACGGAAAATTTGTTTGAGGCGGCAAAGGCTTCTTCCGGCGCAATTCCGGTAAACATGGAGCCTATAGATCTTTCCTCGCTGCTCAGCCAGAGCATGGCCGAAATGGAGGAAAAGCTGATGGCCAGAGGTCTTGACATACAGGTGAAGAACCAGTGCGAAGGCATAAAAGTGATGGCGGACGGTCAGCTGATGTGGAGAGTAATCGAAAACCTGCTGGGCAACGTGTCCAAATACGCGATGGACAACAGCAGAGTCTACATCGATATAAACAGCCTGGAAAGCAAAACGGAAAGTTCCAAGGATATGGTGATCCTTGAAATGAAAAATATTTCCAAGGACCAGCTCAACATCTCGGCGGACGAGCTGATGGAAAGATTCAAGAGAGGCGACGAATCCAGAAATACAGAAGGAAGCGGCCTTGGCCTTGCCATCGCCAAAGACTTGATGAAACTGATGAACGGCGTCTTTGAGATAACAGTCGACGGAGACCTTTTCAAAGCTACCGTAATGCTGGAAAAAGCATAAAGCGTCTGGAAAAAGTACAAAGCGTATAAAACAACTTTATATATAATCATAAGAGACAGGGCGCGTACCGGCAAACCCTGTCTTTTTACGTCTAACCTTGACATAGCTTTTTCCGGCCCTTTTGGCATAGCCGGAGGAGCCGCAGACGGAGGCGTGTCCACATGCTTGAGAATATCAGAAATAATGTGCGTGACATTTATTGTATTATATAGTATACTGTATACCTGAAGAGAAGAAGGAGAAGGGAGAGAAAATAATAATTGAAGCTGTTTGACAATAGAGTTCAGGAAACTAAATACAAGGTTTTACGCGAAGTGGCATATCAGACATGGAAAGGCAACGATGTATTCGCAGAATTCAACGAAATCGCCAGCAACGTGATTCCAAAGGACGAACCGCCACAGACCTGCTGCATATACAAGGACAGGGCTGTAGTTGCCGAAAGGATCAGATTGGCCATTGGAGGAAGCAGGCACAACGACAGCGTCGTTCAGGTTATAGAGATAGCCTGCGACGAGTGTCCGGAGGCAGGATATGTGGTGACTGATCTGTGCAGAGGCTGCCTCGCTCACAGCTGCGTTCAGTCATGCAAACGCGGAGCCATAATCATAGACTCCCATCAGCATGCGCATATAGATAAGAGCAAATGCGTTGAGTGCGGACGATGCGCCAGCGCCTGTCAGTACAGCGCCATACATAATTTTCAGCGCCCTTGTGAAAGAGCGTGCAAAGTCAACGCCATATCCATGGGACCTAATGGAGCCGCCAGCATAGATCATGAAAAATGTATCAGCTGCGGAGCCTGCGTATACCAGTGCCCATTCGGCGCTACTGTAGACGTTTCCAGCATAGTCAGCGTGATTAAAGAAATACAGGCTGTCGAAGACGAGTGCAGAAAAGACAAGATGATAGCCATAGTCGCTCCGTCGATAGCCAGCCAATTCCTCTACGCTTCACTGGGCCAGGTTATAACCGGTATCAAAGAACTGGGCTTTTCACAGGTTCTTGAAGTAGCGGTCGGAGCGGAAATGGTCGCCTATAAAGAAGCGATGGAGCTTAAGGAAAAGGGCTTTCTGACGTCTTCATGCTGTCCTGCTTTCGTTGAATATATTCGCAGCAAATACCCTGACATGGCCGAACATATTTCCTCAAACCTTTCACCTATGGCAGAGCTGGCAAAGCATGTAAAAGCCGACTATCCGGACTCTGTTATCGTGTTCATCGGCCCATGCATCGCGAAAAAAGCAGAGGTGAAGCAGGAGCACGTCAAGAAATATGTGGATTATGTCATAACCTTTGAAGAACTGCAGGCTCTGCTTGACAGCAGGGATATTATACTGAGAGAGCAGAAATATACCGACTGGAACCAGGCTTCCTATTACGGCAGGATGTTTGCCAGAAGCGGAGGCGTGGCAGGAGCGGTAGCGCAGATGCTGAAAGAACTCAAGGAAGAGGACTTTGAATTCAATCCTATCGTATGCGACGGAATAGATAAGTGCAAGACGGCTCTTCTCAAAGCGTCAAAGGGCGTACTGCCGAACAACTTTATTGAAGGGATGGCCTGCGTGGGAGGATGCATAGGCGGCAGCGGCAATCCGGCACGCCACGAAGACACTCCTGCCCAGATGAAAGAACGCATACAGGAGGCTCCTACTGAAATGCTTCCCAACGTCAACAAACATATAAATATATACTAAAATGAAAGAGGTACCGCATGATCATCAAATCGCGCAGACAGATGACGGGTGGTACCTCTGTTTTGTTTGGAAATTTTCTGCGAAAAACTTCGGCTGAGCCGTACCGCAGGGGAGACTTAGGCTAAGCCGGCTCGTACGGGAAGCAGTCCATGAACTTGAGCTTGAACTGGTTTGCCGCGTGAAGTCTATCGATCTTTTCCTTAGCGTCAGCGTCGTCAATTTGACCGGTACGTATATACCTGTCCAGCGTCGCATAGGTGAAACCCAGGTTCTCTTCATCGGTTTTAGGCTGGAGACCGTCTATCGGAGTCTTGTCCACAAACATGGAAGGCAGTCCCAGCTGTCGGCCGAGGGCCTTTACTTCCTGAACTGTCAGTTTGCTCAGCGGACTGAAATCCCCTGCGCCGTCCCCGTACCGCGTCGCATAGCCGACCCAGTCTTCGCTGAGATTGCAGGTGTTGGCCACGCGTCCGTTCATCGACTGAGAAACGGCGTAAGTGGCGGCCATCCTTAGACGCGGCGGAAGATTGGTAACGGTCTGTGCCTTTACTTCCGGCAGACAGGAACGCAGTTCTCCCATTAAGCCGTCGAAGCAATCTTTGATATTCAATTCAAAGTGCTTGATGCCAAGATGCTTTACCAGCGCCAGAGAAACATCTATATCGAATTGCTCTCCGTTGGGCAGTAATACGCCGATTACACGGTCTTTGCCAAGGGCTTCCACACACAGAGCGGCGACTACGGAACTGTCCTTTCCGCCGGAGACGGCGACTATGGCGTTGCATCCGGGGCCGTTCATTTCAAACCATTCTCTTATCCAGCATATAATGTCATTTTTGACTTTTTCAGCATCGAAATTCATATCAAATCCTCCTGATTATATTATTATACACCCAAGCTCTGCAAAATACAAATTCTTGCGGCAGAGGTGTTTTTGATGTATAATGTCCGCATAAGGCTGGCAGTGGAAACGCCTGACCGCTCCGTAAAGCGGGCGACAAAGCAGGGTTCATCGAAACGATGCGTGAACGATTGGCAGGCACAAACTTGCGCATGCCTTTTACGTCTTCAGCACATGGGAAGCATTGATTAACGTTGGCAAAAAATTCGAATGATGAAAATATGACAACATTTTGAGAAAGATTAGCATTATTTTAGAGGTTTTATAGCGTCGAATCATGTCTGTGTTGTACATTTTTAAGAATTTCGGCGATTTTGCCAACATATTTTGCAAAAAAAGTTGGCAAATTTTCAGAGATTATAAAATATGCCAACATTTATTTGGCTTCATAGCCAATTCGACAAATTTCGACGTGCTCAAATATAAAAAATGTTGTCAAAAATCAGCTAAAACAGAAAATTGTACTACATTTTCTATAATATTACAAATCCAACGACGATTTGTTCGGCATTTCCCTGTATTTCTTGGAATCACACGGCATTGCACGATTTGTTCGGCATTTCCCGGCTACGCCCGGCATTGTACAATATTGTACGGCATTGTACGACATCGCCAGGCGTTTCTTGGAATCACACGGCACCGCCTGACCGCTCCGTAAAGCGGGCGACGAAGCAGGCAACGAAACGTCGGCGCAGATAGTAAGGTAACGAAACGTCGGCGCAGATAGTAAGGTACCGAAGCGCGCAGCAGTGAAGCAGACACAGAAACGATGTCCGGCTCTCAGCCGGCGGCGGAACTGCCGGCCGCAGGGAATTGGAATAAAATAATAATTTTCTTTACAAAAGGAAGGGACGGATGAAAGAGATATACGTTAAAGATTTACGCAAAGACCAGGAGTTCACAGAATTTTTCATGGCCAAAACAGCGGCCATAAAAGTGGGCTCCAACGGCAAACAATATTTGGATATAGCTTTGTGCGATAAGACGGGAGATATTTCCGGCAAGAAGTGGGATGTGAGCGACAGTGAATATCCCGCGCTGGCAGCTATCAAGGATAAGGAAATAGTAAAGATAAAGGGCATAGTCGTCGAATGGGCAGGACAGCTGCAGATCAGAGTTCAGCGGATACGCGCGGCTGCCCCCGAAGACGGACAGCAGATGAGAGAGTTCGTCAAAGCCGCTCCGGAAGACCCTGAAGATATGTACAGCTATATCCACGGCGCGGCAGAAGCCATGACAGACAAGGATCTGAGAGCATTATGCGTTAAAGTCCTCGATGAAAACAGAGAAAAGCTGATGTATTATCCGGCAGCGCAGAAAAATCATCACGCTGAGCTGGGCGGTCTGCTTTATCACACTAAGCGCATGCTGATGACAGGTGAGAGAGTCTGTCAGGTATATACAAATTTGAACCGCGATCTCGTGGCAGCCGGCGTTATACTTCACGACATGGAAAAGCTCAATGAAATAGAGTCGGAAGAGGACGGTATCGCCACTGGATATTCCTTCGAGGGTCAGATGCTTGGACATATTATCCAAGGAGTAAAAACTCTGGATAAGCTGACGACGGAGCTGGGATTTCCGCGTGAGAAAGCCATAATGCTGGAGCACATGATCTTATCCCATCATTATGAGCCTGAGTTCGGAAGCCCGAAAAAACCGCTGTTTCCTGAGGCGGAAGTACTTCATTATCTGGATATACTGGACGCGAGAATGTTCGATATGCAGGACGCGCTTGAATCTACAGAGCCGGGAAGCTTCAGCGACCGAATATGGACGCTGGATAACAGAAAGCTGTATAAACCTAAAGAAAGCAAGTAGACGGTACTGGTGAAAATTTGGTGAAGTCAGTGAAAGCAAAGGAACTTTCCGGCCGCATGAGAGATCCTTTGGGAGATGTTAATATGCGGACTTTCGATGTGCCGGATGGGCTGTACAGTCTGGCGGCACGACTTGAAAATGCGGGGTTTGAGGCTTATGCCGTAGGCGGATGCGTGCGTGACATGATCATGGGAAGAAAGCCATGGGACTTTGACCTGACCACAAACGCAGATATAGACAGTCTGCAGGAGATCTTTCCCGAGGCCAGAGTTTTAAGCGAAAAATACAGCGTAGTAAGGGTAAAGGCTGCGGACAAGCCTGAGATAGCCGCGGACATTGCCTCATACCGCAGGGAGGGAGCCTATGAGAATGGCCGGCCGATAGAGATTTTTTTCGTGGATGAAATAGAAGAAGATCTGCCGAGACGTGATTTCACGATAAACGCTCTGGCGCTGCGCCCAGTTTATTTTGCGGAAACGGTCAGGAAAGCCGCAGAAAGACGCGCCGGAGAAGGTGTCGGCGAGCCGGGGAGTGAAAACGCAGAAAGACGCGCCGGCGAGCCGAGCAGCACGGACGGCGGAGCACAGCTTATAGATATGTTCGGCGGATTGGAAGATATACGCAGAAAAAGGATACGCACCATAGGCAACGCTGACAAACGGTTTGCGGAGGATCCTCTTCGCATGCTGAGAGCCGTGCGCCTGGCGGCTCAGCTTGACTTCGAGATTGATGAAGAAGTCCAAAGAGCAATGAGATCAAACAGCCGGCTGTTAGCAATGGCCAGCGGGGAAAAATCGGGAAGCGAGCTGGCAAAGATGCTTAACACGGAGCATGCCGGCAAGGGACTTGCCATGCTTCTTGAGTGCGGAGGCGCCCACTTGGTTTTGGGAGGTCTGGATGCGAAAAGATTTTCCTGGCTGGAAAAATTCAAGCTGCGCAGGCTGTGCAGATATATAGATGAGCGTGATGCCAGCGGAAGAAGCCGCATTGAACTTTTGTTTTCCTGCGTTAAAAAAAAGAGGGCGGCTGCCGCCGCCGAAAGGCTGAGAATTCGAGAAAAAGCGAAATCCGGAAGAAAAATGGTTGAATAATGGAATTTATTGAAAAGGACGACAACATAACCAAGATAAGCCAGGTCACCCCGGAGGTGGCCTTGTTTTTACGCCAGTTGGGATTTTCCAACTATTATATAATAAAAATATTCGCCCTTGTGGGAGACGCGGCCATCGCGCTGACGGAAGACAATCCATATTGGCTTTTGGACGAATTTCCAAACATGAAGTTTGAGACAGCGGACAAGGCGGCATTCTCAGTCGGAGTGGAAAGAAATAGCTTCTTCAGGATAGAAGCGGCCATCAAGCATGGACTTTCTTCATACATAAACAGGGGGCATACTTTCGTGCCGGCCAGGGAATTTTGCCTGCAGATAGGCCAGTTTCTCGATCTGAGCAGCGAAAGCGTGGAAGACGTAATGGAAGATATGGCGCTGGCCGGCGATCTACAGCTGACAGTTCTCGACGGGCAGGAAGTCCTGTATTTTTATGGATATTACAAAACCGAGTGCATGATCGTGCGCAAGATAGCCGAGATGACCGGCGAGAAGCCAAAAACAGTAGCAGCCAATGTGGACGCCGTCATAAGAAAAGCTGAGAGCGAGGGAGACGTGGCACTTTCGGCTCAGCAGAGAGACGCGGTGAAAAATTCCCTCGGGTACAGCGTGTCGATCATAACAGGAGGTCCGGGAACAGGAAAGACCACCATAATAAACACGCTCATAAAGATAATGGAGGAGGGAGGCCTTGAAGTCGCGGTCGCTGCCCCGACAGGCAGAGCCGCCAAGCGCATAACCCAGACCAGCGGAAAAGAAGCTGTTACCGTACACCGCCTTTTAGACTATTACTACGACGAGGAACAGAGCAGGATGGTATTCGGCAGAAACGCCGAAAATCCGCTGGATTATGACGCGGTAATAATCGACGAGGCCTCAATGATGGACCTGATGCTGACCGGAGTCCTGCTCAGGGCATTGAAGCCGGGCAGCAGACTCATACTCACGGGAGACGCCGATCAGCTTCCCTCGGTGGGCGCAGGCAATGTGCTAGGGGATCTGATAGGCAGCGGATACGTGTATACTTCCAGACTGACGGAGATATTCAGACAGGCGGAGGAAAGCATGATAACAGTAAACGCCCATGCCATCCGACGGGGCTCTTATCCTCAGTACGGAGGCGACTTTCAGCTGATAAGGATGGACAAACAGGCGGAAATCCTCGACAAGGTCGTATCGCTGGCATCGTCTTTTCCTCCGGATACAGTACAAGTTCTGACGCCTGTCAAGAAAGGAATTCTCGGAAGCACAAACCTCAACTCCAGGCTCCAGGAGGCTTTCAATCCAAAGGCCGAAGGCAAAGAAGAAGTACAATTCGGCAGTGCCGTGTTCAGAGTCGGTGACAGGGTGATGCAGATAAAAAATAATTACAGGCTGGAATATAAAAAGCCCGACGGCTCTTCGGGAAAGGGAATTTTCAACGGAGAGACCGGAATAGTCGCAGCAGCTGCTGGAGAAGAGAAGAAGCTTACAGTATGCTACGACGGAGACCGCTGGGTTGAATACGAATATATCAAGCTGGACGAAATAGAACTGGCATACGCCGTGACCGTTCATAAAAGCCAGGGAAGCGAATTCCCAGTGGTGATAATCCCTATGAGCTGGTTTCCGCCTGCGCTGGCGACCAGAAATCTCATATATACCGCCGTTACCAGGGGAAAAGAAAAGGTGATCATCGTGGGCAGAGACGACTATCTCAACGCGATGGTTGACAACAACGAAGAGGGTCGGAGGAATTCAGGCTTAAAGACAAGATTGAAAGGAGTGTATGAAGGATTTTTGATTTGAGAAAGAGAGGGACTTTAGGGAGGAAAACCGCGGAGCTGCTGTATCCGTCGTCGCTTTACTGTATATGCTGCGGAAAATACACTGACGCAAGCCGCGCATATTCGTTGTGCGACCATTGCATAAAGCGGATGAATTTCTGCATGAGCGAGCTGCCGGGGAACGGCATATTGAATTCTGTTGCTGCCGCCATGGGATATGGGCTTTACGAAAGACAGCTGATCTTTGGGCTCAAGTACGGAGGCAAAACATATATAGCGAGGCACATCGCCGATATACTTTACGATTGTCTGAAAAAGTATTTGTCCGATACCGGCAGATGTCCGTGGTTCGAGGCTGACGTCATAGTCCCGGTGCCTATCCATAAGGAAAAGCTGAAACAGCGCGGCTTCAATCAGGCCGCCAGGATATCAGTGCACTTGGGAGAAAAAACAGGGATACCGGTTTTCGGAGACGGACTTGAAAGAATAAAATCTACGGTTCCGCAGCGGGCTTTATCTTCATCTGAAAGAAAGGCAAACGTTGACGGCGCTTTCAGGTTCAATCCACGGAGGCAAAGCGTTTTGAAAGGTAAACGTGTATTGCTGATTGACGATATATATACCACAGGCGCGACGGCGACGGCCTGCGCCAAGAGTCTATCGGAGGGCGGAGCGGTCCGCGTGGATTTTCTTGCGTTGGCTTCGGCGGGAAACAAAGACCATCATTTATCTGAATTTGCTCCTGTGTCTTGCGCGGGACCATATCCAGATGATAAAATGATATAAAGCTGTTCGGGTCTGTGGTTGCAAGTCCAGGCCAGGTACGGGCAAAAGGATCCACGTAAGCTGTTCCGCGGAGTTCGGGCAGTGATCATGGCGTACCTTAGGAGTAAGTCCTCCGCAAAGCGGGCAAAGGCAAGTGTGGGGTCAAAGACCAGGTCAGCCGGACAGCTGAAAAGTCCCGGTTTTTTATAGTAAAACCCGGGACTTTGTCTACAGTCTGGGACGTCATCTGCGATGGCGTCTTTTGCTTTATAATGACTTAAGCTATGAAAAGGCTTAAGCTATGAAGCCTGCGGCGATGTACATTATTCCTGCTATCAGAGAGAAGGACAGCGTGTACGGCAGCTGGCTGTTGATGTGCGCCGGAACGTCACACTTGGTAGCCGAGCAGGCAACGACTGTGGTGGCGGATATAGGGGATGACTGATCTCCGAAGAGACCGCCGCTCCATACGGCTCCTGCCAGCAGAGGGATGTTTACATCCATCGCGAAAGCCATAGGCATTACCAGAGGCAGGACTACGGCCATGGTTCCCCAGGAGCTTCCTGTCGAAAAAGCGATTATCATCGCGATAATGAAAGTGATGAAAGGCAGCAGCGAAGGGCTTAGTATGCTGGAGAAAGCGTTAGCCAGGTATTCGCCGGTTCCTAAAGTGGAAACCAAGTCTCCCAGTCCGAGAGCAAATGTCAGGATTATGATGGCAGGAAACATTCCAATCCAGCTTTCATACAGCCAGTGGCTGGCTTCCGCAAAGGTAAGATGCTTCTTGGCAAGAATCATTACGAAAGCGATAGCTATGCCGGAAAGCACGCCCCAGAGGAATGAACGCATGCCTGAACCGTTGAGGATGTTGCCGTCGCCGGTGAAATACATGCCTACGATGGTGACGACGATCATTGACACTACAGGCAGAACCAGCAGCAGGCAGGAGGCCTTTTTATCTTCAAGCTGGTCTGTGTCTATGTCCTGGGATACAACGGCGTTTTCCCTTGCCACTCTGAGTTCGGCTTTCTTCATAGGACCGAAATCCTTATTGGCGAAGATGAGGATAGGGCACATGAATACGGCGATGATTACGTAGAATGACAGCGGTATGGATTTCACCATAACGCCGGCGGCGTTTTCAACGCCTGAGTTTTCAAGTACGCTGATCATGTAAGCTCCCCAGCTGCTGAGAGGTATGAGGGCGCATACGGGAGCAGATACGGTGTGAACTATGTAGTACTGCTTTTCCGGTGATGTGAGGTATTTGTCGTTTAGCGGCTTCATAATGGTACCGGCGATGACGCCGTCGATGCCGTGCAGGATATTTCCGCCCGCAACGATGGTGTTGCCGGCCAGAAGACCCAGCAGCAAGGACACGTATACGTTTTTAGTAGTCAACGCCAGTCCGACGGCGATGAGGGTAGGAAGCAAGGATAGTATTCCGTATTCCATTTTTTTCTCCTTTCTTAATTTTCTGCTTAAATTTTAATCCGCAAATTAAATTCAGATAATTCTAAAGAACTATTAAAACAGATGAAGCAATAAGTATGATGTGCACTAATAGTCAGAATGTCTCGTGGTTCACTTTCTTGAGCGCTATATTGCCGGCGGCCGTTCCCAGCAGCACGGCCGGCAAGAGAATGAGGCCGCAGCTCAGCGATCTCTCGGGTATGCCGGAACTGAAAACCAGACTTGCCAGCAGGAAACCGTTGATAAAGACCCAGTATCCGGCTACGGTGCTTCTCAGCTCGTCCCTGCCATCTATGGTCTTTGTGAGGAACGCTACCAGCAGAGGATCGCCTATGCCGAAAGATGTCTGCAGCGCACCGCTTCCGATGGGATAGAGATAGTGGAAAGATTTAATTCCTTTTTTCTCTTTTCCCGCTTTCATGCGGTATATTTCCTTGGAGGAATTTGCCGATATGAAGACAGCCAGTCCCCATTTTACATATACTGCGGGCAGTTTTTCAAAAACCGCGGTGGAGAGAAGCCATCCTGCGGTGCATGCCAGCAACAGCGATATTGCCCTGCTGGCTGATCACTTCATCAGGCATTTCAACAGGACTATGCACCGCAATGTGCTCGGTATCTCCGGAGATGCTCTTGAGCTGCTCCGCGGTTATTCCTGGCCGGGCAACGTGCGCGAACTAAAAAATGTAATTGAGGGATGCTTTAATATGGTCGGCGACATGGACGGAGACGGTTTTCTGACCAGAGACGACATACCGCCTTATATCGAAACGACCATAAGGCATGACATAAAGCTGACGGCGGATAATGACTCCCGTTCTCTTGACGAAAAGGTGAGGGACTTTGAAAAGAAACTCATCCTTGCCGCCCTCAAAGAAAATAATTCCCTTTCCGCCGCCGCAAGAGCGCTGTCCATAACAAGACAAAATCTCAGATATAAACTGGAGAAACACGGCATAAATACGGAAGAAATTTTGGGCTCGGAAAAACGATGAATCAAAGGAAGCATGCGGCTTTTCGCGCTCCGGCGTTTTTTTACCGCTAAAGTTCATCTAAAAATCGCTTTAATTTCATTTAAGTTGTGCTATAATAAAAGAAAAGCGTAGGAGGTCATCATTATGAAGATCATCGTAACTGGAAAGAACATCAATGTCAGCGACAAAATTCAGTCCGCCATCGAAAAGAAGTTTGAAAAATTCGGAAGGTATTTTGCCGACGATATCAAGGCGAACGTTGTGATACACCCTGAAAAGGCTAAAGTCAAGATGGAGACTACCATAGTGGCCAGGAACACGATTTTCAGGGCCGAAAACGTTTCTCAGGACGTGTTCGACTGCATAGATATCGTAGCAGACAAGTTGATGAAGCAGATTTCAAAGTATAAGGACAAGATGATTAAAAAGAACAAATCAAACGAGTCCGTAAGATTTGAGATGATTCCTGAGCCGGAGGAACAAGAAGAGGGAAGAGTTGTCAAGAACAAGAAATTCCATCTTACACCTATGACTGTGGACGAAGCTATTCTGCAGATGGATATGCTACAGCACGATTTCTTCGTATTCCTCAACGTCGAGACCGACAGCGTAAGCGTGGCTTACGTGAGAGCGGACGGAGACTACGGCGTTTTGGATACGACTTATTAAGATGATTTTGCAGCCCTCGCTTATGCGGGGGCTTTTTTTGAAGCATTAAAAAATAGAAGCATAACAACATAACAGGGGGCTTGCAATGAAATACGATTTTGACAAGATTTACGAAAGAAAAAACTCTGAGAAATGGATGGAGCTGGAGAGAAAATTCGGCTCATCAGATTTGATTTCCTTTTGGGAGGCTGATATGGACTTTCAGTCGGCGCAGCCTGTGATAGATGCGCTGGTCGAAAGGGCAAAGGAGGGGATCTACGGCTATCCGTCCAAATCTCCCACCTATAAAGAAGCAGTCTGCGGCTGGTATTCATCGCGCCACGGACTTGACATACCCCATGGATGGATTCTGCACACGCCTATGGTGATCACGGCTGTAGCCATATATCTGAGAATCGTTACAGAACCGGGAGACGGCATAATCCTGACGACTCCGATGTATTATCCTTTCTACGACGTCATCGCAGACACGAGCAGAAAAACGCTGAAAAGTTCGTTAAAGCTCAGGGACGGCAGATATGGGCTGGACTTTGATGACCTGGAGCAGAAGATGAAAAGCGGCGCAAAGGTGATGGTTCTGTGCAATCCGCACAACCCTACCGGAAGAGTATGGACGGAGGACGAGCTGCGCAGGATAGGCGATATGTGCATGCAGTATGGAGTAAAGGTAATCGCCGATGAAGTACATGCAGATTTCACTTGGGGAGAAAATAAGTACATCCCGTTTTCGTCACTGGCTGAGGAATACAGGAAGAACTGCGTGACGCTTCTTTCTCCGGGAAAAACCTTCAATCTGGCGGGAACTAAACAGGCTATAGTCGTCATCGCCGACGAGGCTGTGCGGAAAAAGTTTGAAAAAGAGACGGAAATACTCGACATAGACAGAAACAACTGTTTCAGCATGGTGGCCGCCGAAGCTGCCTACAGATACGGCGGCGAATGGTTCGAGCAGGTCAAAGCGTACATAGAAAGCAATATGGATTACGCGGCGGAGTATTTCAGAACGCATGCACCTGAAGTAAGAGCGTCAAAGCCGGAGGGGACTTATCTGATGTGGGTCGACTTCAGAGAGCTTGGCATGACGGGAGAAGAGCTCAATCGTTTTATGGTGGAAAAGGCCAGGGTAGGCTGCGGCGAAGGAATGTGGTTCGGGCCGGAGGGCGCTGGATTTGAACGCCTGACCATGGCGTGTCCGAGGGCGATTCTTGCAGAGGGACTTGACAGGATCGCAGCGGCGGTCAGAAGCTTATCGGCAGCAGCAAGAAACTTGTAAAATAAACGGTGTTTGAAAAGTTTGAAAAATATGCGGCATTTGCATGGGAGCCGGCAGCGAGGCGGATGAATGTTCATCAGGCGGAGCGCGGCTCCTTTTTTCGTGCTTTAAGAACCGCAAAATCTCTTTACAAAACGATAAAGAAATTTTGCGAAAGGAAGATTTCTTTACACCACGCAAAACGGGAAAAACACGAAAAACGCCAATTTGTTGTCGGCGCTATAGAAAAATATACTGAAATCGCGTAACTTTTTCAGCAAATACTTTTTCTGTCAGCGGTGGCATGGTTATTGCTGTTTTATAGTGCAGACGGCAGACGGCCACGGGAGCGCGTCTGCCGCAGGACGAATTATAAGGAGGCAAAGCTATGAAAAATTTGAAGAACGCTTATGTGCTGGACGCGTGCATCTGGCCGGAAAACGGCAGGTTTAAGGGAATGTCCGAAGATTATAAAGAATCCTTGCTGGATGCATGCTTTCTGACGCTTGACGGAACTGACTTCAGGACAGGCGTGGAGTGCCTCGGCCAGGTGTCAGAGCTCACCGATGACCCGGCTGAAAGGATAAGAATTGCCAGAACCTACGATGACCTGATGAAAAACAAAGCTGACGGATATAAGTCACTGATACTGTATTTTCAGGATCCCGCGCCGCTGGAAAACAAGCTTTATGTTGCAAAAGCTTTCTATGAAATGGGCGTGAGAGTCATTCAGATGTCATACAACAAGGGCGGATACATAGGAGGCGGCTGTGTGGAAGGCGGAGACTACGGCCTTACCGATTTCGGAAAAGCTCTCGTGAAAGAATTCAATCAGATGGGCATGCTGATAGACCTTTCCCACTGCGGTCCCAAGGTTGTGGAGGACGTGCTCTCGCTCAGTGAAAAGCCGGTAACTATAGGACATACCTGCTGCAAGGCTCTGGCAGACAATCCGAGGAACAAAACCGATGAACAGATGAAGATGCTGAAAGAAAACGGCGGTGTTATCGGTATGACTCCGTGGGCGCCTATATGCTGGAAGCGCAAAGAAAATGTGCCGCCTACCATCGAGGATTATCTCGATCATGTTTGTCATGCGGTGGAAATCGCAGGCATCGACCATGTGGGCTTTGCAAGCGACAACAATCTGGACCACAACAGCGACCTGGCAGGAATCAGTTCGCAGGGCTCGCTCTACGACTTGGTAGTGGGTGGATACAACAAAAATGTAGGTACAGACCCGAAGGAGAGACATGCGCTTGGCTTTACAGGGGCTCTCGACGTGCAGAACATAGTCGACGGAATGAGAAGAAGAGGCTTCAACAATGAAGAGATAGAGAAGTTCCTCGGCGGAAACTTCCTCAGAGTGATAAAGGAAGTTTGGAAATGATTTTGTTATACCAAATTTAAAAATCGGCAGAATGGAGATTTAATATGGAAAAGAAAAATAATATGACAGGAGCCAAAGCGCTGATCATAATGATCGCTTCGGCAGCCACGATATTTTTAGGGGCTCTGGTCGTCAAATCGCCAACGGTGGTAAACCTGATAGTGGCAGGTCTGATCGCCATGTTCCTGGCGATGATCTGGGGCGTGAAATGGGATGACATACAAAATGACATCCTCGACTTGGCCAGAAGGATGTTCCCCGCAATTTTAGTCCTTATATTTGTCGGCATGCTCATCGGAGCATGGATAGCCAGCGGAACGGTTCCGCTCCTCATCTATTGGGGGCTCAAGATACTGACCCCTAAGTTTTTCCTCGTAGTTGCCTGTCTGACTTGTTCCGTGATGTCAGTGGTTACAGGTACTTCCTGGGGAACGGTGGGAACTATAGGCGTCGCTTTCATGGGAATCGCCACCGGCCTTGGAGTTCCTGAATCCTACACCGCTGGAGCGGTATTGGTGGGCGCTCTGTTCGGAGACAAGCTTTCCCCTATGTCGGACACTACCGTTTTAGCTCCGGCAGTATCGGGAACAGACGTTATGAGCCATATAAAATACATGCTGTGGACTACAGTTCCGAGCTATCTGATTTCCCTTGTATTCTTCTTTGTGGTCGGACTGAGGTTCGGCGAGGGAACGGTGGAAACAGCAGAATACAACGAAATCATCGCAACCATGGAAAGCACGTTCGACTTGAATCCTGTACTGGTGCTGCCGCCGCTGGTAGTATTGTTCCTGATATTCAGACAAAAACCGATTATTCCGTCGTTCGCCATAGGCATAGTGATGGGTGTGGTATTCGCCATGATATTCCAGGACTATAATCTTACTGAAATCCTGGCCGCCTGCAACAGCGGATTCACCAGGTCAACCGGAGTGGAGGTTGTGGATACCATGCTCTGCAGAGGAGGAATAAGCAGCATGCTCAGCTCTGTCGCCATAGTAATCGCTGCAGCGATTTTCGGCGCCTCACTGAAAGCGGGAGGAGTCATCGACTTTGCCGTGGCGAAGATCATGAAAGTCGCCAAAAGCCAGAAGAGTGTTCTCTTCTCGTCGTATCTGTTCCACTCTTTCCTCATCCTGACCATCGGCGGATACTATACTACCTTCTCGATGGCAGGTCCTGTTCTCCAGCCTCTCTACGAAAAATACGGTCTGGACAAGGTCAATCTTTCAAGGTGTCTGGAAGATTCGGGAACTACGTTTTCACCGCTTGTTCCGTGGTGCAGCAACGGAGTTTACTTTACAAGCACGCTGGGCGTGGCATACAGCGCATACGCTTTCACAACGCCGATGTGCTGGCTGTGTATGGTATTCGCGTTCATATACATAGCTACAGGCTTCAAGATCAAGCAGGCTCCTAAAAAAGAGGAAGAAGCGACTGCATAACTCTGCATAACTCGCGGGTAAGTGACTTTCTGTTTGGTCTCTGCCGGGTCTTTGACTTTCGGCGAAATTCGGCGAGTCCAGATGAAGCCCGGCGGTACTCTGGAAGGCCGCGCAGATGCGCGGCCTTTCTGCGCGATCTTCATACTGTAGACAAGTTAAGAAGATTGTAAGATAATGTAAAATGTTGGCACACACTTCGGCTCCTTGGTTTTTGCCAACATTTTATATTTTTTGGAAATATGAATGATGTTTTGGCGTGTCGAAATTTGTCGATGATGTACATTCTCACGATTCTAAACGGTGCAACTGTATCCAAATTTGCAAAAAACGTGGAAAATGGATACCATTTTCCGAAATTTGGATACGCTTTCGCTCAGCCCGGACTAGGCAGGAATCGGCTTGGCTCGGCGGTCTGGCTATGTGATGCGACATAGCCAGACGCGGCAGGCAATCCAGTTCCCCGCACGGCAGGCCTCACCTGAGCCAAGCAGATGCGCGATCCCCGGGGCAGTCAAATCCATGTCATGGGTGTATGAAAAACCGTTTCTTTACAGATTTTCCATTTTTCTTATCGGGGCGGCACCTTTCATAATGAGCAGATTCATGTTATAATTTTAATTATAGCTAGGGTCTTGAAGATAGAACAGAAGAGGCGTATCTGGGAGCCAAGGCAGCAGCTGCAGAAAATACTGACGAAGAGGAGGGCGTGAGAAGATGGAATATATGAGCGAAAAATATATAAAACAGATCCTGAATATATATAACCACGTCGATACCATAATATTGACAGACACAAAAGGCTATATAACATATTTCATAACTTACAGACCTGACGTCAACCCTCACAAACCGGCAGAAATGATCGGAAAACACATGCTGGAAGCTTTCCCGACGCTGACGGAAGAATCCAGTACCGTAATGCGCGTGATCAGGACAGGCAAGGCCATATTGAACGAGTTGCAGGAATTTCCCTACGATGGATACGTAGTGCAGAGCATAAATTCGACGATTCCAATAATAGAAAACGGCAGAATTGTGGGAGTGGCCAATATGGTCAGGTATCTGGACGGCCCTTTCAAGCGCAATGAAATCGTCATAGACATGAAAGAAAAAAAGGATTTTGGCGTCCGCTACGGCATAGACGACATAGAAGGATGCTCGGAAAGCATTTTCTATTTGAAACAGAAAGTGAGGATGGTCGCGGAGACCGATTCGCCTGTGCTGATATACGGAGAGACAGGGACAGGCAAAGAACTGGCGGCCCAGGCCATACACAGCCTTTCCGGACGCAGAGAGAACCGCTTTGTCTCCCTGAACTGCGCGGCCATACCTGAATCGCTCCTTGAAAGCGTGCTTTTTGGCACTGTGAAAGGAGCTTATACGGGAGCTGAAAACAGACCAGGCTTTTTTGAAATTTCCAAAGGGGGAACCCTTTTCCTCGACGAAATAAATTCCATGGAGATAAGCCTGCAGGCCAAGCTCTTAAGAGTCATAGAAGACAACGAGGTGACCAGGATAGGAGGCAGCGAGCCTGTAAAAACCGACGTGAGGATCATTTCCGCCCTCAATGAAAATCCGATGGAATGTATAAAAAACAGAAAGCTCAGACGAGACCTGTTCTACAGGCTAAGCGTGGTAGAGATCGACATAGAGCCGCTGAGAAAGCGAAAAGAAGATATTCCATATATGACTGACTATTATATAAATTACTACAACAAGAAGATGAACAGGGCCATAACAGGCATAGATGAAGAAGTAGAAAAAATATTCATGAAATATGATTGGCCGGGAAACGTACGAGAACTTAAAAACTTGCTTGAAGGAGCTTTCAATATAGCGACTTCCAGGAGCATAAAGAAAAAATATCTGCCCGGCTATCTGCTGAACGAATTGAATATGGAAGGAATAGAAGCGGCGGAAGAACATATCATAAGATGGAGCAGCGAAGACGGCTTCAATCTCGACGAGGCGATCAAGGAATATGAAAAAAATATCATCATAAGCGCCGTCAGAAATTCAAGAAATTTGTCGGAGGCCGCCAAGAAGCTGGGCATTTCCAGACAGAACTTAAATTACAAGTTAAACAAACATTCTCTACTTGAAAACAACACACTTTCCAAGTATAATATTAAGGAGTAATGCAAAGGAAATAACTGTTTATGGAGACATTTTTTGATAATATAGTGTCGAGCATTGGAATCACAGATGTTCTCGACATTTTGATAGTCGCGTTTATCGTCTACAAAGTTCTTGGATTTATAAGGGAAACGAGAGCAGAACAACTGGCAAAAGGACTTCTGATACTGGTAATAATCACCCTGGCATCGAAGGCTCTGCACCTCTATACCCTCAACTGGATCCTGTCCGGTCTGATGACCGTCGGTGTGGTAGCGCTGGTGGTAATATTTCAGCCGGAGCTTCGCCGTGCATTGGAACATTTGGGCAGAAGCAGATTTGTCAATGTTTTGAACGGAGTGGACAAAGAAGAAGCCAAGCGCATGGTCCTGGAAATGGTCGAAGCGATCGACAGCATGTCGTCCTCCAGAACCGGCGCTTTAATTGTAATTGAAGGCGAAATCACACTGAACGATATCGTTGAGACAGGTACTGTCATAGACGCGGCAGTTTCTGCTGAAATGATAGGCAACATATTTTACGAGGGAGCTCCGCTTCATGACGGAGCGCTGATAATTAGAGGCGACAGGCTTCATGCGGCGGGATGCGTTCTGCCTCTCACTCAGAACAAGCAGCTTTCCAAGGAGCTGGGAACGAGACACAGAGCCGGCATAGGCATCACTGAAAATTCAGATGCTATGGTAATAATAGTCTCAGAAGAGACTGGAGTCATCTCCATAGCGCAGAACGGCAACCTGACCAGATTTGTAGATGTCAAGAAGATAGAAAAGACGCTGCTTGGCATGTATTTTGACGGCGACAGAAAATATACCTTTACAGAGAGAATCAATATGATACTGCGAGGTGGAAAAAATGCTGAAAAGTAAGAGATTTAACATCATACTGGCATTGATAGCCGCCGTAGCTCTCTGGGCCTATGTTTTAGGAGAAATAAACCCGACTTCGAGCACCGTCGTCAGAAATGTACCGGTAAATTTCATCAATGAAGAGGCTCTGGAGGCCGAGGGACTTACCATCGTCAGTGTCAGCGCGGAGACAGTGAATGTGACTATCTCGGGACAGAGAACGGCGATCACGAGGGCGGAAGCCGGAGATTTCAGCGTAACGGCTGATGTGGAAGCTCTCAACATAGGTGAAAACACCGTCAGGCTCAGCGTTACAGGACCTAGAAATGTTGAAATAGAGCGAACGAACGTAGAAAAGATCACAATAGTAGTAGACAGGAAAGTTTCGGTGGAGAAGCCTGTAGAGACGTCTGTCACCGGAGAAGTGGCCGGAGATAAAGAAGTCTCCATAGAAAGCATGGAGAAAGAGACGGCAGTGGTTACAGGACCTGAGTCGCTGGTGAAAAAAGTGGAAAAGCTGGCGGCCTATATAAACGTCGAGAACATAGGAAGCAGTCTCAAGACGCTGAGCCTGGAGATGGTACCTATAGATGAAAACGGAGCGAAAGTTGAAGGCGTGATCATAGAAGGCGGAACCAGGCTGGACGTTTCAGCCATCATGCTCAGCAAAAAGACGGTGCGCCTTAACGTACCCGTTACAAATCTCAATTCAGATGGGATCGAAAGGCAGATAGACGCGCCGAAAACCGTAGTGATAAAGGGAAGCGAGGAAGCTCTGCAGCAGGTCAGCAGCATAACATGCCGCAGTATTGATCTGGCAGATATCACTGAGTCGGCCACACTGACGCTGGAGCCTATACTGCCTGAGGGAGTGGAGCTTACAGATGATTATGAGACTCTTACAGCAGAGGTGACCGTCAAAGAGACTGTAACCAAGACCTTTGATTTTTCAGGCAGCGATATAATATTCACGGTAGAAGCGCTGGGACATACGTACCGAGTCGGCGACGGGGAATTTGAAGTGACAGTTTCAGGGCGGGAAAGCGTCCTGAAAAGCCTTACAAAGTCAGACTTAATACTTTCCGTAGATACGGAGGGACTGGAAGCCGGGACCCATGATCTGGACATCACGGTGAAGTGTGAAAAGGACGTATCTAAAATCGAGATAACGCCGGCAAAGGCGGAAGTAATTATACAATAAAAAAGATAGTATAAAATAAGTGTGAGGTGAAACGATGGGCAGACTGTTCGGCACAGACGGCGTGAGAGGAATAGCCAACAAGGAGCTTACGCCGGAGCTGGCATTCAATTTGGGAAAAGCGGGGGCGCACGTCCTCAAGCGTGAAAATAACAAGCCTGTAGTAGTTATAGGCAAAGACACGAGAATTTCAGGTGATATGCTTGAAAACGCGCTGACAGCCGGGATTCTCGCGGTGGGCGGCAATGTAATAAAGGCAGGCGTGATACCGACGCCTGCTGTGGCATATCTGGCCAGATATTACAATGCTGATGCGGGGATAGTGATAAGCGCTTCCCACAATACCTTCGAATACAACGGAATTAAATTTTTCAACGGCGACGGATATAAGCTGGATGATTTGCTGGAAGAGAAGATCGAGGATATAATCATCAGCAGCATAGATGTCAACAGCCATATCACCGGCGATAAGATAGGAAAATGCCTTGAAGCCGCTGAAAACGCTACTGAACTGTATGCGGATCACCTAATGAGCACGGTTGATTTTCGCCTTGACGGAAAGAAAATAGTTCTGGACTGTGCCAACGGCGCTTCTTTCCGCGTGGCCGAGATGGTCTACAGGAGGCTGGGGGCCGAAGTCACCGTGATAGGCAACGAGCCCAACGGCATAAACATAAACGACGGCTGCGGTTCCACTCATCCGGAGAAGATGGCCGAGACGGTCAAACGGATCGGAGCTGACATAGGACTGGCTTTCGACGGAGACGCTGACAGGCTGATAGTGGCAGACGAGCTGGGAAATATCATAGACGGGGACAGAGTCATAGCCATATGCGCTCGCATGCTGAAAGAGCAGGGCAGACTGGCGGAAAACAGAGTTACAGCCACCGTCATGAGCAATATAGGATTTCACAAGGCCATGGAAGCTTCAGGCATCGAAGTTGACGTGACCGGCGTTGGAGACAGGTATGTGCTTGAAAAGATGCTGGAAACCGGCTGCGTCATAGGAGGAGAACAGTCGGGGCATATAATATTCAGGGAGCACACGACTACAGGGGACGGAGTCCTTTCGTCGCTGCAGCTGATGAAAGCGCTGGCCGACGGCGGGAAGAAGCTTTCCCAGCTGGCGGCTGAGATAGAAATTTTTCCGCAGGTGCTTGTCAATGCAAAGATCAACAACGATTATAAAAAGACATATATGAACGATGCTGAGATCGCCGCGGCCATAGAAAAGATCGAAAAGGATATGGCGGGCAGAGGCAGAGTGCTGATAAGGCCTTCCGGCACGGAACCTCTCGTGCGGGTCATGCTGGAGGGAGAAGACGAGAAGCAGCTTTTCGACATGGCAAAGGAGCTTGCCGGTCTCATTGAGAGAAAATTAAAGTAGGAGAATGATATGTGCGGTATAGTAGGATACATCGGAAAAGATAATAATGCAAAGGAAATCATCATAGACGGACTTAAAAAACTTGAATACAGAGGATACGATTCGGCAGGCATAGCAGTCGTAAGAAACGGCAGTCTGGAGATAAAGAAGCACGTCGGAGGCATAGAAAACCTGGAAAATCTCATAGGAGACGACCATATGGCCAGCCATGTAGGCATCGGCCATACCAGATGGGCAACCCACGGAGCTCCGTCGGACCTGAACGCCCATCCCCACGGCAGCCAGGACAACACCATAGCGATAGTACACAACGGAATAATAGAAAATTATCAGCAGCTCAAGCAGGAACTTATCGAAGAGCATAACATCAAATTCAAGTCAGAGACCGATACAGAAGTGATCGCCCAGCTTATAGGCGTCATCTACAGAGAAAAGAAAGACTTGCTGGAATCAGTATTCGCCGCTGTTGAGAAGATGCGCGGAGCATACGCCATAGTAGCCATAGCGCAGGAAGAGCCTGACAAGATCGTCGCGGTGAGAAAAGACGCACCTCTCATCGTGGGCCTCGGCAAAGGTAGCAACTTCGTGGCTTCCGACATACCAGCTCTGCTGAAATATGTCAAAGAGATATACCTCATTGAAAATAACGAAACCGTTATGCTTACAGCAGACGAAGTCAAGATATTCGATGAAAACAGAAAGCCGGTCAAGAGGGAAGTCTTCCACGTGACATGGGACGCTGACGCCGCCGAAAAAGAGGGCTATGAGCATTTCATGCTGAAAGAGATTTTCGAGCAGCCTAAAGGCCTTTCGGAGACCTTAAACAGGAGGCTTGATGATGACGGAAAGATACAGCTTGAAGGCATAACTCTGACTAAAGAACAGATAGACGAGATAGACAAGATTTATATAGTAGCCTGCGGAACGGCATACCATGCCGGGCTTGTGGGCAAATACGCCATAGAAAAGATGGTCGGCATTCCGGTGGAAGTGGACGTGGCGTCGGAATTCCGCTACAGAGACCCTCTGGTGGATGAGAGGACGCTGTTTATAGCCATAAGCCAGTCAGGAGAGACGCTGGACACTTTGGCAGCGCTCAGAGAGGCCAAGGCCAGAGGCGCGAGAGTCCTCAGCGTGGTAAACGTAGTCGGAAGCTCTGTGGCAAGGGAATCGGACGACGTGTTCTACACATGGGCAGGGCCTGAAATTGCCGTAGCCTCAACTAAAGCATATACGACGCAGCTGATGTGTATGTACATGCTGGCTCTCTACATGGGACTTGAGAAAGGCTCCATCGAAAGAGCATATTACGATGAATTTATAGGGGATCTGAAAAACGTTCCGGCAAAGCTGGAAGCGTTTCTGAAAGACACGGCCCATATAGAGGATATAGCCAAGAGGCTTTACAACAAGGAGCAGGTATTTTTCATAGGAAGAGGCCTTGACTCGGCCGTTTCTTATGAGGGCTCTCTCAAGCTTAAGGAGATTTCATACATCAATTCTTTCGCCATAGCGGCGGGAGAGCTGAAGCACGGAACCATAGCCCTGATGGAACCGGGAACCCTGGTCATCGCGCTGGCATGTCAGGATTTCCTGTATGAGAAGATGGTTTCCAATATTCAGGAGATTAAGGCCAGAGGCGCTTATGTGCTGGCCGTTGTCAAAGAGGGAAACGACGAGGTAGCAAAGCAGAGCGACGACATGATATATATACCTGAAGTGAGGGATGAGATATCCCCGCTCCTCAGCGTAGTGCCGTTGCAGCTGCTGTCATATTATGTGGCCAGAGAAAGAGGCTGCAACATAGATAAGCCGAAAAATCTTGCCAAATCTGTAACTGTAGAATAAACAATATCTAAAGAAAGGTACGAAAGATGAAGAAGTATGAAATAAGAGACATTGCTTTGGCCCCGTCAGGTCACAGAAAGATCCAGTGGGTCAAGGAAAACATGCCCCTGCTCAGCGGGCTTGAAGAGGAATTCAAGAAGACAAAGCCCTTTGAGGGGATAAAAATTTCTCTTTCCGTTCATCTGGAAGCAAAGACGGCCTACCTGTGTCTGGTGCTGGCAGCCGGAGGCGCCGACATGTCGGTCACAGGAAGCAACGTGCTCAGCACTCAGGACGACGTTGTCGCAGCTCTTGCAGACAGCGGACTAAAGGTTTTCGCTTATCACGGAGCGACGCCGGAGGAATATGAGAGACATATAGAAATGTGCCTTTCCCATAAACCTAACATCATTATCGACGACGGAGCCGATCTTGTAAGCTTTCTCCACGAAAAACGCCCTGACTTGATGGAAGAGGTATGGGGCGGCTGCGAAGAGACGACTACGGGAGTCATTCGCCTGAAAGCCATGGAAAAGCAGGGCGTGCTCAAATTCCCGATGGTGGCCGTAAACGACGCTGACTGCAAGCATCTTTTCGACAACAGATACGGAACAGGCCAGTCGACCTGGGACAGCATAATGAGAAACACCAATCTTATCATAGCCTCCAAGACAGTTGTAGTCGTAGGCTACGGCTGGTGCTCGAGAGGAATCGCCATGAGAGCGGCTTCCCTCGGCGCGCAGGTCATAGTTACTGAAATAGATCCTGTCAAAGCCATAGAGGCAAGGATGGACGGATTCTCAGTGATGACCATGGCGAAAGCCGCGCCCCTGGGAGATATATTCGTCACGGCCACAGGCTGCTGCAAGACTATAACCACTGAGCACATGATGACTATGAAAGACGGAGCCATCCTTTCCAACGCCGGACATTTCAACTGCGAGATCGACATGGCCGCACTGGAGGATTTCGCCGTAGAGAAGAAAGAACGCAGAAACAACATCATGGGATATAAACTCCCTAACGGAAAATGGGTCAACGTCATAGGAGAGGGCCGTCTTGTCAACATAGCCGCCGCCGATGGACATCCGGCTGAAATAATGGATCTGAGCTTCGCGGTACAGGCGATGTCAGCCAATTACATAAGAGAAAATTATAAGACTTTAGAAAACAAAGTGATCGACGTATCGGGAGAGATCGACGACATCATAGCACGCAGAAAGCTGGCGGCGTGGGGAATCGAGATAGATACGCTGACGGTTGAACAGGCAGAATACCTGGACAGCTGGCAAATTTAGGAGGCGAAAAATATGAGCATAACTTATGAAGAAATCAAGAATCAGGCAAAGACGGCATGCAGTGAAGTTATAGAAGCAGCCAGGCTTAAGGCCGGCGATATCTTCGTAGTAGGATGCAGCTCCAGTGAAGTCATGGGAATGAGGATAGGCAAAGGCTCGGATATAAACGCGGCCAAAGCCATTTATGAGGGCATAACTGAAGTCCTTTATCCTAAGGGAATATATCTGGCGGCTCAGTGCTGCGAGCACCTGAACAGAGCGGTGATCGTAGAAAAGAAAGCGCTGCCGCCGTCAGCCGAAATAGTCAACGTAGTTCCGCAGCCAAAGGCCGGAGGCTCTTTTGCCACAACATTTTACAACAGAGCAGAGTGTCCGGTAGCTGTAGAAGAAATAAAGGCCGACGCAGGCATGGACATAGGAGATACTTTCATAGGTATGCAGCTAAAGAAAGTGGCGGTTCCTGTGAGAATTTCCATAAAGTCCATCGGAGAAGCACATTTGACGTGCGCGAGGACGAGACCTAAGTTCATAGGCGGTTCAAGAGCCGTCTATGATGAAAAGCTTTCGGGAGGCGACGTGCCGAGATAAGGCCGGGATAAAGCTGAGATAAATCCGGCGGAAAGCCGACAGAAAGCTGGCATAAAGCCGGCGCATGAAAATAAGAAAAAGTTAGCGCAGAAGACAGTAACAATTTCTCTTGCGGAGTCATATTCTATAGTACAACTGAATAAGAGCAAAAGCGAAGCTGAATCCACGGACGTCGACGACAGCCTTGGAGGAAGCCGACGCTTGCAAGCGGATGCTCATGCGTCCGCCATGTTCAAAAAAATATGAAAGAAGCAGGTGAATTATATGGGAAACAATTGTGGTCTTTTAGGAGACAACGGCGTAGATACTAGTTTGTTATTCTTTTTCTTGTTACTGGTAATCATTTTCTGCAATTGCTACAACTAAAAACTGGTAATACCTATGAAAAGCCGCCCGTAAGGACGGCTTTTAAAGTTTATCTTTTATCTGCAGCCGAGCCCGCGGCTGAGTCCGCGGCTAAGGCTGCGGCTGAAGCTGCGGCATGATCTCTGACTTTTACCGTCCGGCGAATCTGCTCAGACGCTCTCTAGTCCTCTCTTCGCCTAAGATCTGCTGGATTTCCCACACGTCAGGCGACTGACTGCGGCCCATGACAGCTATACGTATCACGGTGCTGACATGGCCCACATGGCCTTTGTAATCTTCCGGATGTTTTTTGTAATCCTTAGGTTTGGCCGCATAGCCCAGTTCAGAAGCGATGTCCCTTATCTTGCTGAACCACGCTTCCTGGTCGTCGCTGTGGTCATAAGAAGCCAGATATCGCTCTATTATTTCTGACACGTCGGCGGAGGCTTCAGCAGGAACTTCCTCCTCTATCCTGAACATATCGTCGAAGAAGTAACTGATGTTTTCGACCATCTGCTGAGCGTAAACGTGGTCTTTTCTAGGCTTCGCGCCTTCGCGTCCTATGCCGAGTATCTTTTCCAGATATGCTCTGTCGCTGAACATTGAGGCTAGGTCAGGTCTGAATTCTGCGGCCCAGCCAGCTAAAAAGTCCGCCAGATCAGAAGCGCTTACTCGCAGCAGGACGTCCTTGCTCACATCGTTGAGCTTGTTCAGATCGAACAGAGCGCCGGAATTGCTCATCTTTTCCGTCGTAAAATCAAATTCATCTATGTCAGCCTCAGGGTTTGCTATGCGCCATTCTTCAAAGTTGGAGTTGAGAATAGTCAGGAGATATTCCCTGACGGCGGCCGGGTGGTAGCCAAGCTGACGGTAATAATCCAGTGAAAGCTCAGGGTCTTTGCGCTTGGAAAGCTTGCGCTTGTTGCCGTCTTCTCCGATCTTCATCAGCTGAGCCGTGTGGCAGTATACAGGCGGCTGCCAGCCCAGCTTTTCAAACAGTTCCACATGAATAGGAAGAGACGGAAGCCACTCCGCGCCCCTGACAACGTGAGTGGTGCGCATCAGATGGTCGTCCACCACGTGGGCGAAGTGATAGGTAGGGATGCCGTTGGCTTTCAAAAGAACGGTATCCTGATCGTTGACAGGCATGCTCAGCGTTCCTCTGATGGCGTCCTCGACTTCAAATCTCTTTATCTGATCTTCAGGCAGACTCATGTCGCCGTCGGATTTGAGCCTTATGACGTAAGGCAGGCCGGCGGCCAGCTTTTCTTCTATTTCTTCGAGTGTAAGGCTGCGGCTTCTGGCCCATTTTCCGTAGATTCCGGGGTTCTGCTTCGAAGCCTCCTGCTCCGCTCTGATCTGGGCGATTTCATCTTCCGTCAGAAAGCAGGGATAAGCTTTGCCTACGGAAACCAGTTTCTTGGCGAAAGACTGATATATGGGTCCGCGGCTGCTCTGGACGTAACTGCCGTAAGCTCCGGTCTCTCCGTCCGCGGAAGCTCCCTCGTCGAAATTTATGCCGAAGAATTTGAGGGAGTTTATGATTATGTCCACAGCCCCTTCGACGTAACGCTTGTCGTCGGTGTCCTCAATGCGGAGAAAGAAAACTCCGCCGGACTGGTGGGCAAGACGTTCATCGGCAAAGGCTCCGAACAGGTTGCCCAGATGGATGAAGCCTGTGGGGCTTGGTCCCAGTCTGGTGACTTTTGCGCCTTGCGGAAGATTGCGCGGCGGGAACATCGCTTCATATTCTTCAGGACTTTTTTCTACTTGTGGGAAAAGGATTTCCGCAAGCTTTTCGTAATTCATTTATAAAAACCTCCTAAGGTTGATTTCTGACTAATTTATTATATATGCAAAAGTATGAAATATCAAGATTCTGGCAAAATAAAAGAGACTGAAGGAGGAGTGAAATGTACGAAAAATATTTGGAAATTCTGAGAAGAGATCTTCCTCTGAAAGAGAGCTTCGACATACTTGAGAGAAAATTCAGGATAGGAGGCAGAAAGGCTTCCATGTTCTTCACCGACGGGCTGACCAACGGCCAGAACGCCCAGTTCATGCTCAACTACCTTTTGAGCATTAAAAAAGAGGACATGGATGAAATCAGGGACAGCAAGCAATTCCTTGAAGAGAAGCTTCCCTTTCTGGACAGCAACCTGATAGCCCCACAGCAAGGGCCCTGCGGTCAGCCGCCTGAGGATACGTCTCAATGGACCGAGGCCATGATAGCCGACTGCTGTCACCAGGCGGAACAGAAGATGTATTCGGGGCTTACGGTGCTGGATATAGAGGGCATGGACAAGCTGCTGTTCATGGACATGAGAAATTACCCGTCACGCTCGGTGGAGGAGCCGGAAAAGGAAAAGACGCTGCGGGGAGCCAAAGACGGATTTACAGAAAACATGATGGAAAACATCAGCATGATCCGACGCCGCATAAGGGACAATAACCTGATAGCATCGTATTATTCGGTGGGAAGCGTAAGCAAGACCGACGTAATCGTCACGTATATGAAAGACAGGGTCAACAAGAAGCTGCTGCAGAAGCTGGAGACCCAGCTTAAGAACCTTGACGCCGAGAGCCTTACGGTGGGAGACCAGAGCCTGCTTGAAAGGCTTCTCAAATCCATGGGAGGCTACAGCAAGATAAATCCTTTCCCCAAAGTCAGATATTCACAGCGGCCGGACGTCATCGCAGCCCATGTGACGGAGGGAAAGATCGCTATAATCGTTGACAACTCGCCTACGGTGATGCTGCTGCCGGTGGGCATCTTCGACTTTTTGCAGGATATAGACGACTATTATTTCCCTCAGGTGACAGGCAACTATTTCAGACTGCTGAGAACGATGAACTTCATCGTCATACTGTTCCTCGTTCCTGTTTATCTGCTGATCATAGAATACAAGGAATTTACGCCGGAAATACTGAAATTTTTCGTCCCGGAAGAAGATTTCGCCGTGCCCATACTGTTCCAGTTCATACTGCTGGAAATAGCGATAGACGCTCTCAAGCTGGCGTCGCTGAACACGCCTGACTCTCTGGGCATGTCGCTCTCCGTCATAGGAGCGCTTATCCTGGGCGAATTCAGCGTCAGCTCCGGCTGGTTCATACCGCAGACCATACTGTGCATGGCTGTGGTGGCCCTTGCCAGTTTTACACAGCCCAGCATCGAACTCAGCTACGGAGTTAAATTTTCCAGGGTGCTGATGTTGCTGGGAGCAGGCTTCTTCGGCGCCGTCGGATTCGCGGCAGGCGTGGTGATTTCAATACTTTTCCTGGCCACCACCAAGACGCTTTCAGGCGACTCATACCTCTATCCTCTGGTGCCTTTTAAGTGGAAAGCATTAAAAAGATTGCTTTTCCGCACTGAAAAGTGATATAATATACAGGCATCTTATAAATATGGGGGGGTTAAGTATGGCAAGAATTTTGAAGAAGATTCCTAATTTTAAACTTCCTAAGTATAAAATGAGGGACATAGAAGAAGTTGAAGAACTGAACGTCGAATATACACCCGAAGTTTTAGAAAATCTTAAGAAAAAGAACGATAAAGATAGAAAAGGCGGCAATTATCCGGGAACTGAGTACAAGACTGTCAAAGAGTTCTTTGACAGAAGCACCAGAATCTTCGCTGACAGACCTTTTATTGTGGAAAAATTCAACCGAAAAGGCGGTTTTGAAGAGATCACATACGGAAAATTCAGAGAGGACGTCGTGGCGCTGGGAACGGGTCTTACGCGTGCCTTTAAGCTGAAAGGAGAAAAGATACTGATCATAGGAGAAACTACTTATGAATGGTATGTTTCGTATATGGCCATGCTGGGTGGCGCCGGAATCGCAGTGCCTACGGACAAGGAACTGCCGGACAACGAACTTGAGAATATCATAAAGCGTTCGGACGCGGCGGCTGTCATCTTTTCACCGAGGAAAAAAGACCAGATCAAAAAAGTGGCCAATCACTGCCCCGGCGTGAAATATCTCATGGAAATGTATTCAAATGAGAAGATAGACGGCAGATTTGTGGGCCTTGAACATGTTATGGAAGAGGGAAAGTTCCTTCTCGACATGGGCTGTACAGATTATACAGATATCGAGATAGAGCCGGACGATTTCGCTGTGCTCATATTCACCAGCGGGACCACTTCCGCGGCTAAGGGCGTTATGATTTCCAACACCAACCTGGCATATAACATCAATTCGGTAACGCCTTACGTACATTTGTCGCCTGACGACAGACTGTTTTCGGTGCTGCCGCTGCATCATACGTATGAGTCTACCATAGGCTTCCTGCTTCCAATGGCTCTTGGCTGCTCTGTAGCGGTGTGCCAGGGACTGAAGCACATAGCGGGCGATATGAAAGAGACTCAGCCTACGGCCATCATAGCGGTGCCGCTTCTCATCGAATCGCTGTATAAAAAGATAATCCAGGGAATCGAAAAGAGCGGAAAATCAACGGCCGTAAAATCCATGATATCGCTGACCAACGGCCTCAAGAACCTGGGAATAGACGTGAAGAGAAAGGTTTTCAAGGATATCTATGCCAACCTGGGCGGTAGACTGCGCATAGTGGTTTCCGCGGCCGCTCCTATAGACGGCAAGGTAGGCAGATGGCTTGAAGACATAGGCATAACTTTCCTGCAGGGCTACGGACTGACCGAAACCGCGCCTATCGCTGCGCTTACTCCTGACTGGGATATGAGAGTAGGTTCCGCCGGCAAATCGGTAGTATGGGATGAAATAAAGATTTCTGAGCCTAACGAAAAGGGCGAGGGCGAGATCTGGATAAAGGGAAAGACTGTAATGCTGGGATACTATGAAGATGAGGAAGCCACAGCAGCGGTCATGAACGACGGCTGGTTCAATTCCGGGGACATAGGATATATGGACGAAGACGGCTTCATATACATCACGGGCAGAAGCAAGAATGTCATAGTCACTCAGAACGGCAAGAACATTTATCCTGAAGAGATAGAAACGCTGCTTTCAAAGGTCGATGAGATCGCAGAAAGCATGGTATACGGCAAAGAGGTCGCCGGTGAGAAAGAACTGATAATCACGGCCAGGGTCATTCCTGACTATGAGAAGATAGAAGAACTTCACGGAGCAGGTCTCAATGAGGAAGAGGTCTATAAAGTCATCTGGGAACAGATCAGAAAGGTGAACCGCAAGCTGAGCAATTACAAGACGATAAAGAAGCTTGAAATCAAGACAGAGCAGTTTGAAAAGACCAGCACCATGAAGATAAAGCGCTACGCAGAACTTGCAAAGGACACGGCGCAGACTGCCGGTGCTGTCACCGCAGCAGCAGCCGCTGCCGGCGAAAGCGGCGCGCAGACTGATGCAGACTCATCTGCAGAGGAAAAGAATTAAAATTAAATATTCAGCATTTTGAATACCGCCTCAGATTTTCGTTTGGGGCGGTTTTGTACTATGACTATGTTTTTTTGCAACGAAGAGAAAATTTTGACGTTATATATTGGTAAAGGCGTATTTTGAAAGGAAAGAGAGGGAGCCATGCAAGATGAAATGATCGTGGAAATGTACTGGCAGAGGGATGAAAAAGCCATCGCAGAGACCGACTCCAAGTACGGAAATTATCTCCTAAAGATAGCGTGCAGCATACTCTCTGATATAGAGGAAGGCAGGGAGAGTCTTAACGACACATACCTCAGGGCATGGAATTCCATGCCGCCGCAGAGACCTCAGCTGCTGCGCCCTTATCTGGTCAGACTGGCGAGGCAGAGCGCAATAGACCTTTTCAGAAGAAAGAACAGGAAAAAGAGAGCTTTTTCCCAGTATGAAATGTCCCTTTCTGAGCTGGAGACCTGCGTTTCAAAGGGAAACGAAACCCAGGATACGGTGGATATGAAGCTGCTGGCATCGGCGATAAACCAATGGCTCAGAACATTGCCGAAAGAGAACAGGATTGTTTTCGTCGGACGTTATTATTTCATGGATTCCATCAAAGACATTGCAGATTATTGCAGCATGAGCCAGTCCAGGGTGAAAAGCATGCTCTTCCGTTCGCGCGCTTCTCTCAGGGAGTATCTAAGGAAAGAGGGGTTTGATTTATGAGTCAGGACAAGAGAGATAAGATCATGGACGCGTTGAATCTTTTGGATGACGATATAGCTGTTGAGACTATGGAAGCCAGGGATAAAGGACAGGCTGGCGAGAACCGGCCTGCCGGCCGCAAACAGAGCGGGCGCCGGCCTGCCGGCCGCGCATCTGGCGAGAACCGGAAAGCAGCGGCTGATAGAAGCGATAAAGCTTTTAGCTTCCGCAGGCTGAGATACGCAGGGCTGGCAGCATGTCTCTGCCTGGCGGTGGTAGGCGGCATACATTTCATGGCGGAGAGAGACAGCGCTGGAGGCGCGGAAAACGATGAGAACAAAGCGCTGACCATACTGGGTATATTCGACAAATCAGCCTCCGCCGGCGGAGGCGCGGATTACGTAGACGACATCGAGAACTTCGACGACGGGAATCCATGGGAGGCGGATAAGGAGCTTGAGACTCTGCCTGTATTTAAAAACTGCGACTATCTTCCCGCAGGAGAGATCGTAAGCGGTCTCAGCGAAGAAGAGATGGCGGAAAAGCTGGAAAATGCCGCAAAAGTGATGGGGATAGAAGACTATCAGATAGAGAGGGACGTCTTTGATTTCTCATCATATTACGACTATAATTCGCTGGTCCGTGAAGAATCAGAGCCCGACAGGAAAGCATACCCGTCTGACGAGAAACTGAAAACCTACGATGACCTCGCAGAACTTTTTATAACGAAAGACGGACTTGATATACGGGTTGACAGGGGCGGACGGCTTTCGATAATGAGCGCCCTCCATAATGGGGATGATTATATCCTGGAACTGCCGGAAGAGTTCTTTTCGGCCGACGGTTCGTCCACCGACGAGCAGGCGGACCATCTGCTGGATTACCTTATCGAAAGATATTCGGGACTTTTTAACTTCTCCAACCCGAAAAAAATTTCATATGAAGAGACGCTTCACAACGGTGAAATTATCAGGCATTATGAAGTATATGACGGCGGAGAAAGCTACGAGGAGGAGCTCCTGAACTACGGTCTGGGAAAAACCACATTCAGCATATCCGGTGGCCGTCTGACCGGCATATTTATCGAGGACACTCTTTCCTGCGTGGAAAAGGTGGGAGATTATCCTGTGATATCGGAAGAAGAGGCACTCAAAATGCTCCTGAGAGGGGAGAATATAAATTATTACGGCCTTGAAAATATAGATGAAGACGATGTGAAAAAGGTTGAGCTCAGATACAGCCAAGGTTCGGAAAGCCATCTGCTCCCGTATTACTGGTTTTATGTGACCGATCCTCACTGGGAGAAAGAGGGAAGTTATATTCTCTGTTTTGTTCCTGCCATAGACTCCAAGTACATCTCCGGCTGGCCCGATGTGCTGAAAGAGTAGATTTTGGAAGGCTTGGCGGTGAGGAAGCGAATTCAAAGCCCCGGCGATACAAAGCCCCGCCATCTGGACAGCTTCGGGAGTGCAGGTCCAGAGGGTGGGGCTTTTGCTGCGGAGAACCCTAGATATTAGGCAGTACAGGCGGCGAATAGTACACGTAAGTAAGCCTTATCGAGAATATGTCTAAGACCATTATATTGCCGGTGGTGATCTCCTGCAGAATTATGAAATTGCTTCCCACGCCCACGAGGAAGCCGTAGCGCGTCTGAATAGTGTTGGAACCGATAAGCTGCTCAATGCGCATATACCGGCCTATCTGCGTGCGGAGAAAGCCGCTCAGTGACTGAACAGACTGATAGTCGATTTCTTCTTCATAGCCATTGGGAGTCAGCGGATCGTGGGGCGTTATGATATAAGGCTGGGAGGCAGGACCGCCTACTGAAATGTTTTCCATATAATTGGTCATCTGTGAGTAAGGCAGAGGATCGAAATGCGAAATCTGAGAATTGGCTGCATTCATGCCGTAGATCGGAGATTCGTACCAATTGTTTGAATTACTCTGCTGCGTGTTCTGGCCTTGCTGTGTGGTCTGCATCTGCCGCGTATTCTGGCCCATTCCCTGAGACGAAGTATTGGGGATGTAGCTGTCATCGGCTGCGTTGAATATGACGCCTCCGGGAATTCCTACAATTCCCGGTGCAGTTTCCATGTTGCCCGATTGGACCGGTATGTATTCATTGCTTTCCCCGGAAGCTGCGGCGTCGCTTTGTTCTGAAAAAACTGCTTTCGCCTCGTCAGCCTTTGCCGCCGCATCGCTTCGCGGCTTTGTCGAGGATTCTGATGCCTCTGCTGACGCCGTAATGAAATCATCCAGCTGTATCCTGTCGCCGACCGATACGTTGCCGGCTTTAATCATCCTTGGTGTTACGGTGTTGTTACAGCATGGTGCCATAAATTACCTCCTGTTGGTTGTTTTTAAGTATCGGCGTAGTAGCTGGTAGGTATGTAAAAACAGTGATCGCCTATGCGGTTATGTATGACTCCCACGCGTGTAGGGAAATAGGTGGGACATACGTCGCTGTAAGGATTGAAGAAGAAAAGCGCGTTGTCTATTCCCGGAAGCCTGCCTCCGGCCATCGCCCAGTCCACTATCTGATAATGTATATCGGTAGGTCTCATATTGTAAACATTCTGAGCGTTGTAGGAGCCTCCCACCGATTCACGCATGCATGTAAACTGACCGGGCTGTGTTATGACGGCTCTCACATCGCCTCCGTTGCCGACCCGGCTGAATTCCCCTTCCGTGGCGTTCGCCCTGTTCATAACTACCGTAGCCACAGCGGCCATACCGTATTCGCCTTCTCCGCCCGCTTCGCACTGAATGAGTCGGGCAAAGAGCTCTCTAGTATCTAATGCCATAGCTTACCTCCACGAACTGATATTATTTTATGACGCAGATATATAAAAGGTGATGGGTGTTGCCTAAAAATATTTTTTTTTGTATAATAATATAATGTGTTTTCAGCACATAACGAAATGCTGAAAATAATCGAGTTTGATCGTTAAAGGGGCACAAGATGAAAATCAGGGTTAGAGATTTTGTTTTATTAGCAGTAACGTTTGTTGCGCTGGTTCTGATGGAAGCTTTTCAGAGGGCCTTTACTCTCGGTTTTGAAGATAACCGGTACATAATCGCAGAAACCGTCATAATTGTCGCGGTATGCGCTTCCGCCGCGTCTTTGCTGTTTTTAATAAAAACCGCGGCGCCGGGGAGAGCAGGCAAAGTTCTGTATTCTGCCGCTATGGGAATAATAATTCTTTTATTCCTTTCACAAATCGTATATTACGGAATATTTTCCACATATTTTACCTTTTATTCCATGGTCAACGGCGCTCAGGTGACCGAATTTATGGGAACCATATTCGACGCTATCTGGCACGTAAAATTTCAGATGCTTACAATACTGATTATAGGCGTAGCTGCTGCGGTAATAGGACTGAAAGCAGACCACAGGGATTACAGCAGAGAAGGCGGCCGCAGGGCAAAGAAATTCACCCTTGTGATTTCTGCCCTGACATGTATTTTGTTTTTAGGCGTAAGCTTGATGACAGGATCGGTAAGGGACGATGATCCCCAGTCGCCTTATCAGGCGCTGCACGGCGTGGGAGAGATTCAAAGCTCTGTCAGATGCACAGGACTGATGGGCGCTATGGGAGTCGATTTGTGGAAGCTGGCGACGGGATTTGAACCGGTGCTTGAAGATATTTCCGCGGAAGAAGAGATAGAGCCGCAGCCGGATGATAACGTGATTGATTCCCTCTACTTTGAAGCACTGGCCGAAGAGGAGGAAGACGAGACCATAGAGACGATGCACCGCTATTTCGGAAGCCTTGAGCCTACGGAAAAAAACGATAAGACGGGCATCTTTGAGGGAAAAAATCTCATATTTATCACGGCGGAAAGCTTCACTGACTTTGCCGTCAGTGAAAAGTATACGCCTACCTTGTATAAGCTGCTGACAGAGGGATATAATTTTACCAACTTTTATAACCCTATATGGGGAGTCAGCACCCTCGACGGGGAATACGTAAACCTGCAGAGCCTTGTTCCAAAGCCGGGCGTATGGTCGATGAAAGAGTCGGCTGAGAATTATCTGCCATTTACGCTGGGCAACCAGTTCAGCAGCCTGGGATATGAGACCAAAGCTTATCACGACCACAGCGTATATTATTATGACAGAGATTCCTCTCATCCTAATCTGGGATATGAATTCAAAGGCCAGGGCAGAGATTATTCCTTTGAAAAAACGTGGCCTGAATCCGACATAGAGATGATAGACGAGACGACGCAGGATTTTCTCACTCCTGATGAAAAGGGAGAAATAAAGCCTTTCCACGTATATTACCTGACGGTCAGCGGTCACATGAACTATAACTTCTATGGCAACGACATGGCCAAGAAAAACAGAGAACTGGTGGAAGACATGGATATGTCCGACGCCTGCAAAGCTTATATGGCCGGTGAGATCGAGCTTGACAGGGCGCTGGAACTGCTGCTGAGAAGACTGGAAGAAGCAGGAGAACTGGAGGACACGGTCATCGCCCTTGCAGGAGACCATTATCCTTACGGCCTTGAACAGTCAGCCATAGACGAGTTTAAAGGCCACGAGGCGGACCAGGAATATGAGATATACGAGAGCGCTTTCCTGCTGTGGACGCCGGGCATGGAGCCTGAGACGGTCGACAAGCTGTGCAGTAACATGGATATACTGCCTACGCTTTCCAACATGTTCGGGCTGGAGTATGATTCCAGGCTCTTCATGGGAAAAGATATTTTCAGTTCTAGCGAGGGCTTCGTGCTTTTCAAGGATAAAAACTGGATAAGCGAGAAAGGCAAGCGGAGCGAGCTCATCGGAAAAGACGATGAATATGTGGCTGAGATGGATAAGAAAGCGGCGATGATGTTCAACTACTCGGCGCTGATTCTCGATAAGGATTACTATGCCTGCCTTGACCTTGAAGAGAACACGGCGCAGGAAAAGCCGGCGGCCTGATGACAGCCTGGTGATAAGACTAATGATAAGGGTGGTTATAACAGCCGAAAAAATAAAAGATACCGTTTTTATGAAACGGTATCTTTAATAGTTTAGAAAGTAAATACCCGGTGGAATCAGGTAATGGGTTTCCTAGTCTTTGTTAAGTATATTTTAGCCGTTGTTTTGCTTATTGTAAAATACCATATTATCATATATAATATTTAATTGATTGAATATTTATGGAGATGTATTATGACGAACGCTGAAATTTACGCTTTTATCGCGATACATGAAGAAATGAATATATCAAAAGCAGCAGAAAAACTTTTTATAAGCCAGTCCTCTCTCAGCACCAGAATAAAAATTCTGGAAAGAGAACTGGGTTATCAGCTTTTTTTCAGGGGAAAGGGCCAGCGGAAGCTGACGCTTACTTCAGAGGGAGAGGAGTTTTCCAAGCTGGCTTTGGAATACAAGGAAATAGTCGAAAAAATGTTCGATATAGGAGGAAAGAGGCATATCCTCAGGGTTTCCTCCGTAGACAGTTTGGGTATTTTTATTCTTACTTCAGTCTATGAGAGGTTCATGGCCATACACCCAGACGTAGTGCTGGAAATAGAGGATATGGACACGAAAGAAGCCTATGAAAACGTGGAAAACGGTTTTATCGATCTGGCGTTCTATTCCAACATCAAGAACTTTCCCAAACTGAAATATGTCCCTGTCTTTTCCGAAAAAATGGTCTTGATCTGCGAGACAGACAACCAGCTGCCGGAGATAGTAAAAATTTCAGAGCTTGACGTGAGAGACGAGATATACACACCCTGGTCTGACACGTTCGTGGATTGGCATGATTCTTTCTTCGGAAAGAAGGTCAAGCCATACATAAAGATAAACCTCATAAGTCAGCTTGAGCATTTCGTCGAGAAAAGAGGTACCTGGGCCATAGTACCTTCGACGGTGGCCAACGGTCTGGTGACTGAGGGGAAAGTGGTTAAGAAACAAATTATCGGTGAAATGCCGACGAGGATGATTTTTTATTCGTACATGGCGGAAAGAAAAAACAGGGAGCTTTCGTACGAGCTGCTTGCCTGTATCAAGGAGACGATCGAGGAGCTGGAGGACGAAAATATAAAGCTGCTATTATAAACGGTTTTTGTACGCTGCAAAGGAAGAATTTTATACGAACTAACCAAGAGCCCGGCACATCAGCGGTTTAAGCCGCCGACACGCCGGGTTCTTGTTTATTATGATTTTGATTATTCCAGGATAAAATCCATATACACCGGGTTGTGGTCGGAACAGGTGAACTTCAGGTCGACCACGTCCGATTTGACGCATTTTACGTTGTCGCTGATTATGAATCCGTCAACAGTCAGCTGGAAGTTGGTTTCTGCGTCCCATGGCCTGTCAGCGTTGCGGCAGCTTGGGGCAGGCGAAGCTTCATCGAAAGGCGCCACGACCGTTATTCCGTCAGGAACTTTGTCGTAAGGGAAAGCCTTGGCCCAGCTGTAGTCTTCGCCGGAAACTCCGAAAATTTCAGCTGAATTTTCCAGCAAGTCCTTATTGAAATCTCCGCCGCAAACCACGTAATTCCCTTTTTCGTATTCCTTTGCAATGTCCTCATATAACATCGAAAGCTGCTCATCGCCGATGGCCGGGTCGGTTGTATAAGCCGAAAGATGGAAATTTATCAAAACCAGTTCTTTGCCGTTGTCAGTAGGGATGCGGCTGATGGAATAGCACCTGTCAAGATCGAGGAACTTGGCGAAACCGTTTTGGATCGGCAGACTTCTTCTGAGCGCCGACGTTATATCATAGCCTGAAATAGTGGCAATGCCTGCTACCGACTTGCCGTGGGGTTTCAAAACAGGATAGAAGAGGTAAGGTGAATCGTAATTCTGTGCATATACTCTGCTCTTGTCCTGAAATTTTTCCGCGATCATTTCGTATTCATTGATATGATATGAACGGGTGGCGTCCACATCGATTTCCTGTATGAAATAGAAATCAGAACCGAAAGCTTCCAGCTCTGAAGCCATCTGACTGACCGTATCCGATACTATTTCTTCTGAGAAACCGCGGGAGTATTTTCCTCCGTCCATGAAAAACGAATATTGATCCGTGTAAGCACCGAAGCCGATGTTCCACGAAGTAACGGTGAGCTCTTTCCCCGTCGGAACCTGCTGTCTCAGCGTTTGCGAGTCGCCTGTCTCCTGAGCGCCGTCATCCGTTTGCCAGTCACCTGCCGCCACCGGCTTTTCCACTGTCAGTTCGATGTTGTCCTTCAACCTGTAATAGTCTATGAAAACGTATGCGACATAGATGAGAACCACTATTATGAGGGCGGCTAAAACAGCGCCCAGAAATTTCAAAGCTTTTTTCATATATACCTCTTCAGTGCAGTTTTCAGCACAGCGGTCAAAGTCCGCACGGCTTTAATTTTAAGTTGCTTATAGATTTTAACTCAAACGGAGAGTTTTGTAAATCATAATGTCGGCAAAAGTGGATATTGGATTTCTGCAGCGCGGACTTTTCAGCGTGCGGCGATAAAGAGATGCGCCCATCAGCACTTTTCAGCTAGCAGCTTTTATGATAAAATTATCGCAGAAAGGAAATTTTGTATGGAAAAAGGTCAAAAAGTCAAGTTAATCATAGAAGACATGTCCAAAGAGGGGCAGGGCATAGGAAAGGCCGATGGGTTTGCCGTGTTTGTCAGGGATGCGGTCGTTGGAGACGTGGTCGAGGCGGAAATGACGAAAGTCAAGAAAAATTACGGATTCGCAGAAATCACAAATATGCTTGAGCCGTCTCCTGCCAGACAGGAAGCATTCTGTCCTCATAATAAGCAGTGCGGCGGATGCATTTACCAGGAGATGGACTACGAAAGCCAGCTTGCATTGAAGAAAAAGCAGACAGCCGATAAGCTGGTGAGAATAGGCGGCGTCGAAAATCCAAAAGTCGCCGATACGATAGGCATGGAAGAACCGTTCTATTACAGAAACAAAGCGTCTATGCCCGTCAGCACGGGCGGACTGATAACGGAAAAAGGCGGAATCGTTCACCCTGTTCACGAGCCCCGCATAGGTTTTTATCAGGCCAAAAGCCACGATGTGGTGGACTGCCGTTTCTGCGCGCTGCAATCTGAGCCCGCCATGGCCGCCACTCAGGCCCTGAGAAAATTCATGGAAGAAGACAACATAACGTCCTACGACAGACGCTGGGACAAAGGCCTCATGCGGCACATGATAGTCCGCACGGCTTTCGGCACCGGTCAGGTCATGGTCATACTTGTAATCAACGGCAAGGGGATACCAAACGCCGCCAAGCTGGTGGAAATGCTTGACGAAGCGATTTTTAACATTCCCGTTCATGAAGAGGGGCCTTTCGCAGGTATAGAATTCAGCCTGGAAAGCGTTGTGCTCAATATAAACAAGAAAAAGACATCCGAGATACTCGGCGATGAATGTATAACCCTCGCCGGAGCGCCTACGATCACAGAGAAAGTAGGAGACCTGAGCTTTGAGATTTCACCCCTTTCTTTTTATCAGGTGAACCCTCAGCAGATGAGAAAGCTTTATGACAAAGTCCTTGAATACGCTGATCTCAGGGGAAGCGAAACCGTACTCGATCTTTACTGCGGAGTGGGAACCATAGGGCTTTACTGCGCGGATGATATGCGCAGGAAAGGCGGAACCGGCTCAGTCATAGGCATAGAATCGGTCAAACAGGCTGTGCTTGACGCCAACAGAAACGCGGTCATAAACGGCATCGTAAATGCACGATATATTTGCGGAAAGGCAGAGGAGGAGCTGCCAAAGCTGGTCGGCAACGGGCATGAGCCGGGCGCCGAAAATGCGGACGTCGTGATTTTGGATCCGCCGAGATCGGGCTGCGGAACCGCCCTGCTGGACGCGGTTTCAGCTGTGTCTCCGGAGAAGATCATATATGTCTCATGCGACGCGGCGACCATGGCCCGAGACATAAAATATCTGGGTGAAAGAGGGTACCGTCTTGTAGAAGCCACACCTGTGGACATGTTCCCCTGGACAGGTGCATGCGAAGTGTGCGCCAAGCTTGTGAGAGGGTAAGAAAACAGCAAATTCAAAATGACGTATTTAAACAAAAATCTCCCGCAGTCTTGCCGGATTTGCCGGGTTTGCGGGAGATTTTTCGTATCATCGCATTAGATTGTGCCGGTCGGCATGACAGGCCTCGGCCGGGTAATCAATTTTCTCGGTGACCGTTTTGCTTTTCCCCTGGACAGGAAATCAATTTGCTCGGTGACCGTTTTCCCCCCCCGGCCGGGAGAAGAAAATCAGCCGATGGAATTTATCCAGTCTTTCAGCTGCGCTTCTGAAGCAGATGGGCTTAAACGTCTGCCGTCTTTCAGCACTGCTCCGGGGCAGGAGCCTTTCAGCTCTTCGTTGGTGCGGCCCATTCCGCTTCCGCCGGAAGTGGCGAATGGAATGATCGTTTTGCCGGACAGGTCGTACTGCTCCAGGAATGTGTTGATGATCGTCGGGGCCACATACCACCATATAGGAAATCCTACATAGATCGTGTCGTACTGATTCATGTTTTCCACTTTGCCGCTTATCGCCGGACGGAATGTCTTGTCGTTCATTTCGATGCTGCTGCGGCTCTTGCTGTTGTTCCAGTTAAGGTCAGCGTCTGTATATGGGATTTCCGGCTTGATTTCATACAGATCGGCGTTTGCCGCTGATGCCAGTGTCTTTGCCAGCTTTGCAGTCGTTCCGCTGGCGCTGAAATATGCTACTAATGTATTGCTCATGATAAAACCTCCCTGTTTTTATATAATCTGAAATGATTTATCTCTTCTGTAGCGCAGGGTTGGCGTCTCTGACGGGGCTTTGACGAGCTTTGACGAGAGTCTGAACTGCCATGATTGCTGCGCTTGCAGGCGCTATCTGAAAAAATCGACGATTTCTTTCATGCGTTTCATCTGGTCTACGCCGAAAGGACAACGGCTGTTGCAGTGGCCGCACTGCACGCATGCGTCGGCGTGGACGTCAAGCCCTATGTAATGTTCTTTAGCCATCTGATCGCCGTTTCTTGCCAGGTCGTAGTATTTATTCGCCAGGCCTATATCTATGCCTGCCGGGCAAGGCTTGCAGTGGTTGCAGTATACGCATTTGCCGGCGGCGTCTGCCGGTTTGAAGCTTCCTATCACCGAGTAGTCCTTTTCTTCTTCAGGCGCATCAAAGAATTTCAGCAGAGAATCCAGCTGCTCCAGGCTGCCGATGCCGGGCAGCACGGTCAGAACTCCCGGGCGGTCCAGGGCATACTGCATGCATTGATAAGCCGTTAGTTCCTGGCTGAAAGGAGATAAGGCGGCGTCCAGCAGCTGTCCGCCTGAAAATGGTTTCATGACGGAGATTCCGATGTTTTCCGATTCGCACCGCTGATAAACGGCGGCTCTTTCGTCCACCGAGCCCTTGGCATATTCGCCCTTCTGATAATCATATCCGGGATTGACGGAAAACATCAGCATATCTACGGCAACCTCGTCTAAAACATTCTGGATAAGAGCGGGCGTGTGCGATGAAAGCCCTATGTGCTTTACTGCGCCCTGACCTTTCATTTCCAGCAGAAAATCGAGAACGCCGTTTTTCTGATATTCTTCCCAATCCGAAAGTTCGTCGAGGCAATGAATAAAACCATAGTCTATATAGTCGGTCTTGAGATTGGAAAGCTGCCAGTCGATGTTACGCTTGACCGTTTCCAGGTCTGTGGTCCAGCCGTAAGCGCCTGTCTCGTAATTTGTGCCGAAATGGATTTGATAGATCACGTCTTTGCGCACCTGAGAGAGGGCTTTGCCCATGTATGGGAAGCAATTGCCCTGAGACGTGGCCAGATCGAAGAAATTTATGCCGTTTTCATACGCTTTCTGTAAGATTTCCACGGCTGATTTTTCATCTTTTTCTACGACGCAGGAAGTGCCGAAGCCCAGTTCGCTTATTTTGTCGCCTGTCTTTTTATTGATCCTGTATTTCATTTTAGTCCTTTCATCTTTAACCGTTGATGTTTAATTCGGATATCCACTGATCTATGTCGCTGTCTGAGGAACTTCCCTGGAAACGCCGGCCGTCTCGCCAGTCGGCGTCTGCGCCTGCCAGCGATTTGAGGTTTTCTGTGCTGGTATCAATACCGCTTCCGCCGGAGGTGCAGAAATTGATAATAGTTTTGCCTGAGAAATCATAGCTTTCCATAAATGTATCAATTATGCGCGGTTCCTCGCCAAACCATATAGGGTATCCTATGAAGATTATATCATAGCTTTCCATATTTTCCACGGCGTTTTCTATTTCAGGTCTCATATCCGCGTCCTGCTGTTCGCGGTTGGCGCGGCAGTCATCGTTATTGTAGTTCAAATCGTCTGAGCTGTATGGCTCTGACTGGCTGCATGCGGCGAAAGAAAACAGCAGACCAATGCATAATAAAATTGTCAGTGGCTTTTTCATATTTTTCCTTCTCGTGAATTTATCGTATTTTTGATTGAGAGCGTTTTAGACAGCCTCGCCCAGGGTCAGCACAGCTGTGACGCGGCCCTTGCCAAGGATTTTTCTCAACTCATCTTGTGATAGATCACGCGCCTTTCCCAGCCTGGTAAAATTCCATGTGTTGGACGCGTAATATATCACCAGCAGACAACCCTCGGAAAGTATCACGTCGCCTGGCATGACGGTGATAGTCTCGTCGTTTTTAGGAAGAGCAACGCCCAGATTTGCGAATTTTTCCATATGGGCGAAATCGTTCATTTCCAGAGTTAACGAGCCCTTTCTCAGCAATTCTTTCAGCTCCTGGACTGAACTGTTGTCCTCCAGTTCGACTCTGATGACAGAGCCGTTGATCTCCATATCCATTATGATGTCTCCTCCTTTGCGTTAAAATCGTTCTAAAGACTTGTGAGGACTGGATTATTGAGGTAATCGTATACCCGCCTTACTTCGCTGATTTTTCTGGTATCCAGCATGGAAGGGCAGCCCTTATCGAGAGCAGAGAGCTTTGACATGTCATCGTCGTCAAGGCTGAAATTTCAGATATTAAGATTTTCTGCCATGCGCTCCCTGTGGACTGATTTTGGTATGACGATGACGCCTTGCTGGACGTTCCAGCGCAGTATTACCTGAGCCGGCGTCATGCTGTGCTTTTCGGCGATGTCTGAAATGACAGGCGCGGAAAACATCCCTTTCAAACCCTCTGCGAAAGGAGCCCAGGCCTGAGGCTGCACCCCAAGTTCCCGCATCAGTTCAAGCTCTTCCTGCCGCTGATAATGAGGGTGACGCTCGATCTGATTTACATGGGGAATTATATCGGCATTGAAGCACAGGTCTGCCAGCCGGTCAGGGAGAAAGTTGCATACGCCTATCGCGCGGACTTTTCCTGATTTATATAATTCTTCCATAGCGCGCCACGAACCGTAGTAATCTCCGAAGGGCATGTGTACGAGATATAGATTCAGATAGTCAAGCCCAAGGTTTTTGAGAGATTCGTCAAAGGCTTTCAGCGTATTTTCGTAGCCCATCTGGTGGATATACGCCTTGGTGGCGATGAAAAGCTGTTCACGGCTTACTCCTGATTTTTCACTGCTCTGCCCACGGCTTCTTCGTTTTGATAAGAACTTGCCGTATCCAGCAGACGGTATCCGGTTTCTATGGCTTCAGCAACGGCATGCTCGCACTGAACGAGGTCTGTAATCTGAAATACGCCGAAGCCCTCCAGCGGCATTTCAACACCGTTGCGTAATTTAATTGTTTTAAACATTATTTCCCACACTCCTTTACTCAAGGCTAATTAAATTATATGCATCTGGGAAATGAATTACAAATAGTTGATAATAATAGGGTATAATCGTTTACGGGAATGATAAAAAGGTGTATAGTAAAAAATATATATAATGAAATTCCGTGTATACATCGAAAGAAGGCAAAATCTGAAAGGCGGCTTTTCTGAAAGAAGGTCCAGCCTGAAAGGAGGTTCATAAAAATGATCGAGACAAGACTTCTGCGCTATTTTTTAGCCGTAGCCAGGGAGCAGAATATCACAAGAGCGGCGGAAACTCTCTTTGTGACCCAATCGACGCTGTCAAAGCAGATGATGGATTTGGAAAAACAGCTGGGAAAAGAGCTTTTTATACGTGGAAAACGCAAGCTTACTCTGACTGAGGAGGGCGCTTTTCTGCAGGGCAGAGCCAGCGAAATACTTGAACTTATCGAAAATACCGAGGAAGCTTTTTACAGCGATGAGGATATCCTGAGAGGAGACATATCCATCGGCTGCGGAGAGACGATAGCGATGGACATGATAGCCGGACTTCTCGCCCGGTTTCACAAAGCCTATCCCGAGGTTAAATTTCACACTCACAGCGGCGATGCAGACGAGGTGCTGCAAAGGCTGGACAAAGGGTTGGTCGACATGGGACTGCTGCTTGGTCCTATACGCCAGGAAAAATACGATTATCTCAATATCCACGAAAAAAACATATACGGTCTGCTCATGCCGCGGGACTGCCCTCTGGCCGAGCAAAAGGAAATCAACATAGATCAGCTCAAAACTCTGCCGGTGATACTGCCTGAACAGGCTTCCGCCAGGCACCAGGAGCTGGAGTGGTTTTCAACGGACCCACCCGTGATTAACATCACGGCGACTTACAATCTAATATATAACGCTACTTTTTTGGTTGAAAGGGGAATAGGTTACGCGCTCTGTCTTGATCGGCTGGTAAATACCAAAGGCCGCAACTTGACTTTCCGTCCCATAGTGCCGGAACTCTCAGTAGACCTATATATAGTGACGAAGAGATTTCAGGTGCTCTCGCCGGCGGCAAAGGTCTTTTTCAACATGCTGAAGGAGAGGGACATGGAGCGTGGGCAAAAAAAGGGATAAAATTGTGGAAAACAAAAAGATAAGATTAGAGACTTGACAGTATTGCATCTTTGTGATAGATTATAACAGTGCTATATAACGCTGTTATATAAATATGGGTAAAGGAACATAGAATTGAGTGACAATCAACTTTCAACTTTGGAGCTGATACACAAAGCAGCAAAAGCCGAATTTATGGAAAAGGGTTTTAAATCGGCATCTCTGAGGAACATCGTCAAAACAGCAGGAGTGACTACAGGCGCGTTCTACGGATATTACGCCAGCAAGGAAGAACTCTTTGAAGCCCTGGTAGGCCGGCAATATGACGATTTTATGAGCATATACTGCAAAGCACAGAATGAATTTGCCGATCTGCCTCCTGAGCAGCAGCATGAAAATATGAGTGAAATCAGCGGTGAATGTATGAATGATATGCTTGTATACGCATATTCACATTTGGAAGAATTTAAACTGATACTCTGCTGTTCGGAGGGAACCAGATTCGCCGGGATGATAGATCAGATGGTGGAAATAGAGATAAGCAGCACTCATAAATATCAGCTGACGCTCAAAGAGCTGGGCTATCCCTCTCCGCAGCTGGAGCCCAGGCTGGAACATATACTGGTTACAGGTATGTTCAATGCTTTTTTCGAGATGATCATACACGAAATGCCTCTCGAAGCCGCACAGCGATATTTAGAGGAACTTCGCACTTTTTACACGGCCGGCTGGATGAAAATTATGGGACAATGAAGTCCTATAATTTTTGACAGTTAGTTAGTTATAACTAACTTAAAGCCGGAATTACATAGGGATATTATAGATGACTGCAGCATCTTTTTATCAATAAAATTTAAAGGAGGTTGTTTGCTTTGAAAAAAAGATCAAACTTATCGAGGCTCATGGAATATGCGGGGAACCGCAGATATCTGACCTATGCTTCATGGATATTGTCCGCTGTAAGCGCGCTGGTCGCGCTGGTTCCTTTCTGGTAAATCTGGCGCATAATAAGAGACGTGCTTGACGTATATCCGGATTTCAGCCGGGCAGAGAATTTAACCCGTTACGGCTGGATGGCCGTTCTGTTCGCGGTACTTTCCATGGCCATATATACGGGCGCGCTCATGTGTTCACACATATCAGCTTTCCGCGTGGCTTCCAACCTGCGCAAGGGAACCATACACCATATCGCTAAGCTGCCGCTGGGGTTTGCAGAAAGCTTCGGCAGCGGAAGGCTGCGCAAGATAGTCAATGAATCCAGCGCGGCGACAGAGACTTTTCTGGCTCATCAGCTGCCTGACAAGGCCGGAGCTTTGGCCACGCCGGCAGGTCTTTTAGTGCTGCTGCTTGTATTCGACTGGAGGCTGGGCGTCATGAGTCTGCTGCCGGTCCTGCTGGGCTTTATCATCATGGCAAGCATGACGGGACAGAAAATGGCGGAAAAAATGAAAGAATATCAGAATTCTCTCGATTCCATGGCCAACGAAGCAGTGGAATACGTCCGCGGCATACCTGTAGTCAAGACTTTCGGACAGACTGTCTTTTCCTTTAAAAAATTCAAAGGGACTATAGATAATTACGGCAAATGGGTAATAGCCTATACCAAGGACCTGCGCCTGCCGATGATGTGCTATACGACTGCAGTCAACGGCGTGTTTGCTTTTCTGATCGCGGCTGCGTTATATCTGACCAGGGACGGTGTGAGCAATGAATTTTTGCTGAATCTGCTCTTCTATATAATAATCACTCCTGTAATTTCACTGACGCTGACGAGAATCATGTTCATGAGTGAAAATGAGATGATCGTAGCTGACGCGCTGGCGAGGATCGACAGCGTGCTTGACCTCGAACCGCTTGAAGAGGCTGAAAGCCCCGAGCAGCCTGCAGATTCATCTGTGGAGCTTGAAAATGTACGTTTCAGCTATGACGGCAGCAAAGACGTCATCAAAGGCATTTCACTTCGAGTCGAGCCGGGGCAGACAGTGGCCTTCGTTGGTCCTTCAGGCGGCGGAAAATCAACGCTGGCAAGTTTGATCTCAAGATTCTTTGATCCGCAAAGCGGAAGCATCAGGATCGGCGGAACAGACATCAGGCAAATCGAGAAAGAAGAACTCATGAATACGGTGTCTTTCGTATTTCAAAACAGCCGCTTGATAAAGGCCTCCATCGCCGATAATGTGCGTCTGGGAAAACCTGAAGCGACAGATGAAGAGGTTATGGAGGCGTTAAAAGCCGCCCAGTGTATGGACATAATAGAAAAATTTCCTCATGGGGCGGATACCATCATCGGTACAAAAGGAACATATCTTTCCGGCGGAGAGCAGCAGCGCATAGCCATCGCCAGAGCTGTACTCAAAAATACGCCTGTCATAATTTTAGACGAGGCGACAGCCTTTGCCGATCCGGACAACGAAGCACAGGTACAGGCTGCGTTCAGCCAGCTGGCCAGGGGCAAGACGGTTATAATGATTGCCCACAGACTTTCCACCGTAGCAGGCGCTGATAAGATATATGTAATCTCAGACGGAAAAATCGCAGAATCAGGCGGAAGAGAGCAGCTGTGCGAAAAAAACGGTCTGTTTGCCAAGATGTGGAAAGATTATCAGACTTCAATTCAGTGGAAAGTTTCAAGGGAGGTATGATTTATGATAGAAAAACTACAAAGAAAGTATGCACTTTCACGGCAAGGCGCAAAAGACTTGATCAAAGGCTGCATTGCCTGTTCACTACAGAATATTTCTTTCATGTTCCCCGTAGGACTTCTGTATTTTCTGGTTAGCGATTTGCTCAGCGGAGGCATAGAGCAGAGCAGGATAACATTTTACGCGGCAGGCTGCACAGCGGCTCTCGCGCTGATTTTCATAACGACTTGGTTCCAGTACAACGCGACGTATTTCGCCACTTACATAGAAAGTGGAGTACGCAGGATAACTCTTGCTGAAAAGCTGCGCAGGATACCGCTCTCTTTCTTCGGGAAGAAAGACCTGGCGGACCTGACAAGCACCATCATGGCAGACTGTGCTTTCCTGGAAACTGCTTTTTCCCACTGGATACCGGAGCTCGTAGGCTCAATAGTATCGACGGTTCTGATCGCAGCGGGAATCATGTTCTATGACTGGAGAATGTCGCTGGCAGCTCTGTGGGTATTGCCAGTTTCAATAGCCATCGTGGCTTTTTCGTCCAAGATACAGAGTAAGCTCAATGACAGGCAGATGGATGCCAAGATGTCCTGCGCCGATGGAATTCAGGAGTGCATAGAGACGGTGCGCGACCTGAAAGCCTGCAATGCCGAAGACGAGTACCTCAAAGGATTGGATAAAAAGATCGACGCTGTGGAAAAAAGAGCGATAATCACAGAGCTGGGCACCGCCGTGTTCGTAGTATCAGCCTCTCTTCTGCTTAAACTGGGGATTGCTACTGTAGCTCTCGTGGGCTCAATACTTCTGGTGGACGGAAGTCTGGACGTACTGGTGTTCTTCATGTATCTTCTCGTAGTTTCCAGACTGTATGACCCGTTCCAGTCGGCTCTGCAAAATCTTGCAGCCATCATAGCCGCGGGAACCAATATCGGCCGCATGAAAGAGATCCTAAATCATTCTGAACAGGAGGGAAAAGGCCATCTTTCCAACCAAGGCTGCGATATTGTTTTCGATCACGTTGGTTTTGCATATAATCATGGTGAAACGGTTTTAAGGGATGTGTCGTTTACGGCAAAGCAGGGCGAAGTCACTGCACTGGTTGGACCGTCCGGCGGCGGAAAAACCACGGTGTCGCGTCTTGCAGCCAGATTCTGGGACGCCGACAGGGGAAAGATAACGCTGGGAGGCATGGATGTGTCAGACGTGGACCCGGAAACGCTGATGTCGCTTTACTCCATCGTTTTTCAGGATGTGACGCTGTTCAACAACACTATCATGGAAAACATCCGCATCGGCAAAAAGGACGCTACAGACGAAGAAGTCATGCAGGCTGCCAGACTGGCCAACGTTGAAGAATTTGCTGAAAAGCTTCCCGACGGATTGAACAGCATGATCGGCGAAAACGGCTGCGAGCTTTCCGGAGGTGAACGTCAGAGAATATCAATAGCCAGGGCTTTCCTGAAAGATGCACCCGTGATTTTGCTTGATGAGGCTACCGCCTCCCTCGACGTAGAAAATGAGACCTTGATACAGTCGGCTCTGTCACGCCTTATCAGGGATAAGACAGTGCTGGTTATCGCCCATCGCATGCGTACCGTAGCCGGCGCCGACAAGATCGTAGTCCTGGCAGACGGCAGGGTGGCGGAACAAGGATCGCCTGAGGAACTGTACCAAAAGAACGGTATCTACACTCATATGGTGAAACTTCAGACTGAGAGTCAGAACTGGGCAATAAATTGATATCATGGGCCGAAAGGATGTTATGAGCCGAAAACTTCAAACTTAAAAGCAGAGGACAAAACATTCATATAAAACTTAAAAGCTGCCCCCGGCCGGTAAATCTGCCCTGCGAAGAAAGCTGCCCTGACCGGCAGCTTTTTCTTTTGATATTTTCCTGCGGTTTGATATAATGATAAAAAAGGACGAAGAGAACTGTTTTCATGATATTTTTCAGCACTGAATATATGAAAATGTACAGCTGCATAATACATAATTTTCTCGAAATAGAAGTATTCGACGGAGAAACAGATGTTGGAGATGTTATCGAGGATATTCTTCCCAAATATATGTATAGGGAGCAATACCGCAAATGCGTGAAGACTCTTGAAGACCTTTACTGCTGGACGGAAGACAGCTTTCTGCATTAGATGGACGCCATGCACGAGTTTGTGCTGTATCAATTATAGACTATATGGAAAGCTTCCAGGCGGATTTGCTGAGTTTTCAGGAAATATATTTTGATGAAGCCTGCGACGCCATGATCGAAGAAGCGAGCGAAATCGCCTGTGAATATGACGGTGAGCTTTCGCAGGAAGAATACAAAGAAATGTTTTACGACGTGGAATGTTATCCCGGCGAGCTGTTCATAGACCTTGACTTTCTTGCAATAGACTCGCTTTACAACAGCCGCAGACTAGGCGACACATCTTTGGAAGAAATCACAGAAATCAATATGGACTACTATTTCGATCTGCTGCCTATGGACATACAGGAACAGTACAAGACCGGACATCTGACTCTTACCGGCGAAGTGTCGGATATGCTCGGATATATAAACGAGCGCATCAGCCACGGAGACTTATACAAGCTGTTTTGGGATGGAGGAAAGCCGGTGAAGGAAGAGCGCATACAACTGATACTGGAAAACATCATGGATGCGTATTTCCACAATAAGGATATAGAGATCACCAGAGAAGCTATGCTCGGAAACGGTAAGGTGGACTTTAAGCTTTATCGCAGCAGCAGCGAAGATGAAAAGATTTTGATAGAGGTGAAGAGGGCTTCAAGTTCGTATCTGAAAAAGGGCTATGAAAAACAACTCACAGACTATATGAAACCTTCAAAATACAAAAACGCCTTTTATATAATAGTTTGCTTCACCGACAGCGAATACGAAAGGGCTGTAAAATTCATCAGGGAAAACGTATATACCGACTTCGTACAGCTATATATAAATATTTTCATTATGGACGTGCGTCAGCGCAAGAGCGCGTCGGTTATGTAGCTTAGGCGAAAGCAGGGCTGGAGACTGGCGAAAGACGTGCTTGAAATTGGCGGAAGCCATGGATCCGGCAGCCCCCTGAAAGGATGAGAAGCTTGCCCTCGATTAGATGAGAAGCTTGCCCTCAATTAGATGAGAAGCTTGCCCTCAATCCCGCCGAGCCGGGGGCTCCAAACTCTTTCAAAAAATTTCTTGTGAATTTTTAAATAATTGTGTTGCAAAAAAATTAGCGGTAATATATAATATGCATAGAAAAAATCAATAGCGGATTGATAGTTTTCGGGAGAGAGTTCATATGAGAGCCACCGAAGAGGCAAGCGGAGCAGATCACAGTCGAAATCTGCCGAGCGAAACTTTCAGGTAAAAGGACCGAAAAAAGGACTGCATTCTGGATTTTGTGCAAAGCGAAAAACAGAGGAACGGCGACATACATATTTGTGTAGTGACGGCCGTTCCTTTTTTATTTGGCAAAGCAGCTGGAAGCGAAAAATGTGAGAGATGACAGTATGAATAAGAAATTGATGATAGTTACCAACAATCCTCTCGTAGCAGAAGAAATGTCAGACAAATTTGACATAATATACAGGGAAACGTCCTACGAAGGCATACTGCAGGAGATAAGAGATTTGGTCCATAGAGGATTTCAGCTCCTGACCCACCCGCTTTCCGGCAGCGTAAAGCCCAAGGAAACTCCTTACAAGTCGGTGATGATGAGAGAGGGAGCGTCTCTGGACAAAGATTCCCTCATGATGATAGAAAAGGCCATGGAGACATGCCGGAAATTTGAAGATAAGACCGGCAGGTATTCCGCTGAAACACTGGAAGATTTCAAGCTCATAGACTTGGAACTCATAAAAGGCGCTGGCGCATCTTGCGTTTATATAAATTAAAATTTAAGGAGGAACACTAAAGTGCGTTTAGAAATGGGACACATAAACATAAAAGATATTCAGTTTTCAGACGTGTCAAAGCTTGAAGACGGAATTCTTTATGTATCACGTGAAGCCGTAACGGCTGTAGCCCTTGAAGATGAAAAACTCAAGAGCGTTTCGTTGGATATAGCAAAGCCTGGAGAGTCGGTCAGGATAACTCCGGTCAAAGACGTCATAGAGCCTCGCGTCAAGGTGAGCGGAGGCGGCGGAGTTTTCCCCGGTGTAATAGCTAAAGTCGACACGGTGGGAAGCGGAGTTACTTATGCTCTCAAAGGCATGGCTGTAGTTACAGCAGGAAAAATAGTAGGATTTCAGGAGGGAATCATAGACATGTCGGGAATCGGAGCCGATTACACTCCTTTTTCCAAGACGCTGAACCTGGTAATGGTCTGCGAGCCTGTAGAAGACATCAAGCCTCACGACTATGAAGCGGCGGTGAGAATGGCAGGCTTCAGAGTGGCGGCTTATATAGGGGAACTGGCCAAAGATCTCACGCCTGACGAAGTAAAGGTTTATGAGACATGTACCATAAAAGAAGGCCTTGAAAAATATCCTGACCTGCCGAGAGTCGCCTACGTGCAGATGCTGCAGAGCCAGGGACTTCTTCATGACACTTATGTGTACGGAGTAGACGCTAAAAAAATTCTTCCTACGATATTGAGCCCAACTGAAACAATGGACGGAGCCATCGTTTCCGGAAACTGTGTTTCAGCCTGCGATAAAAACCCTACTTATGTTCATCAGAACAACCCTGTAGTGGAAGACCTGTTTGCACAGCACGGAAAAAAACTCAACTTCGTATGTCAGATAATAACCAATGAAAACGTTTATCTGGCCGACAAGATGCGCTCTTCCGACTGGACGGCAAAACTTTGCAAGATGCTCGATCTTGACGGAGCCATCGTTTCTCAGGAAGGCTTCGGAAACCCCGATACAGACCTGATAATGAACTGCAAGAAAATCGAGGCAGAGGGAATCAAGACCGTAATAATAACCGACGAATACGCCGGACGCGACGGCAAGTCCCAGTCTCTGGCTGATGCCGACGTTTCGGCAAATGCCGTGATTACAGGCGGCAACGCCAATGAAGTCGTTATCCTTCCAAAGATGGACAAAGTGATAGGAACTCTTGACTACGTAAACAAGATTGCCGGAGCCAGCGAAGACACGCTGAGGGCAGACGGCACTCTGGAAGTGGAACTCCAGGTTATAACCGGAGCAACCAACGAAACAGGCTTTAACAAGCTGAGCGCGAGGTAGGAGGTGCGGAAAATGGCAAAGATAAGAATAGTTCATTATATCAACCAGTTTTTCGCCAATATAGGCGGAGAAGAAAAAGCTGATTATCCGGCGGAACTCCGCGAGGGCCAGGTCGTAGGGCCGGGAATGGCTTTTGCGGCGGCGCTGGGAGAAGAAGCTGAAATCGTGGCCACGATAGTATGCGGAGACTCGTATTTCAACGAAAACATAGATAAGACGAAAGCAGAAATTTTAGGCTATGTTAAAAAGCTTTCACCTGACGTATTCATCGCCGGCCCTGCTTTCAACGCGGGACGTTACGGCGTAGCCTGCGCCACTTTGGCGGCAGCCGTCGAAGAAGAGCTGGGAATTCCGGCCGTTACAGGCATGTACGTAGAGAATCCGGGCGCAGATATGTTCAAGGACAAAGTTCACATCATCGCCACCAAGAACAGCGCGGCCGGCATGAGAGACGCCGTCAAGAAGATGGCTCCTCTGGCGCTGAAGATGGGAAAAGGAGAAAGAATCGGCGCTTCAATTGAAGAGGGCTACATGCCGGGAGGTGCAAGGGTCAATTTCTTTGAGGAAAAGAGGGGTTCAGAAAGAGCAGTCGAAATGCTGATAAAGAAGCTTTCCGGAGAGGCTTTCGTGACCGAGTTCCCTATGCCGGACTTCGACAGAGTAGAACCTAACCCGGCGGTCAAAGATCTGGCTCACACAAAGATAGCCGTCGTAACTTCGGGCGGAATCGTTCCTAAAGGCAACCCTGACCACATCGAAAGCTCCAGCGCGTCCCACTACGGAGAGTACGATATAACGGGCGTCATGGACCTGACGGAAGAAACTTACGAGACAGCCCACGGCGGATATGATCCTATATATGCCAACGAGGACGCTGACAGGGTTCTGCCTGTAGACGTTCTCCGCGACATGGAGAAAGAGGGAATCATAGGAGAGCTGCACAACAAGTTCTATACCACAACGGGAAACGGAACTGCAGTTGCCTCTGCGAAAGCTTTCGCCGCTGAATTCGCAGCCAAGCTGAAAGCCGACGGCGTAGGCGCTGTAATCCTCACCTCCACCTGAGGAACCTGTACACGTTGCGGTGCAACAATGGTAAAAGAAATCGAAAGAGCAGGAATGCCGGTAGTTCATATATGTACCGTCACCCCTATCTCAATGACGGTAGGAGCCAACAGAATAGTTCCGGCCATAGCTATTCCTCACCCTCTCGGCAATCCTGCCCTGAGCAAGGACGAGGAAAAGGCTCTGCGCAGACATATCGTGGAAAAAGCTTTGAAAGCTCTCACTACGGAAGTCGACGGACAGACTATATTTGACTAAGCTTGTTTAAGAGCGACTGACTTTGCGGCCGGCGGTATCGCCGGCCGTTTTGCTTGCCATTAAAAAGAAGTGCTTGACCGGCAGATAAAACTTGCTAGTAGATACGCCCTGGCTGGAAGATACGCTCGGCTGGCGGATAAGCCCTGTTGATGATAAAACCGGTCGGTAGATAAACCTTGCTAGTAGATGCGCCTGGTAGAAAGATACACCCGACTGAAAGAAGCGCCTGGCTGGAAGATGCGCTCAGCCGGCGGGTCATCATAATTTTGGCGGTAATTGATGTTAATTGTTTGGTAATGTGGTATAATGTCCGCAAGAGATTATAACGGCTTCGCCGCAATGAAGCGGACATTGAAACGCCGTTTGCCTGACTGGAGGGCG